>JGI24695J34938_10003748_pt1 | contig 10388 bp, 3 predicted proteins | sample TergutCo191P3_FD_34938 | JGI IMG/M metagenome (IMG submission 34938) | reverse complement strand
GTAAATGCTACCGATGTAGCACTTGATGCTCCTATTACGGTAACCTTTGACCACCAAAACATTACAGCCGTTGACGATTTATCAGGTATTACATTCAACCCACCTGTTAGTGGCGTTTTGGCAACAATTGAGGACGGTAATGTTTTAACCATCACACACGATGGTTTCAGCCATGCTACGCTTTACACGGTTACTATTCCTGGCGGAACACTTGCTTACGTTGAGCAAGCAATATCTTGGTCGTTCCGAACAGAGGCTTTGTGCGAACCAATAACTGTGTTCCCATGGACAGCAGGTTTTGAAACCGCTGAATTTCCTGAAGATTGTTGGAAAATACATAGAGAAAATCTTACAGGTGCAACATGGGTGAGAAATACACTTGCACTGAGACCGGGTAGTACAGGTCATGCAAGACATACATTTGTTGGTGCAGGACAAACAAGTCTGTTAGTCACGCCTGCATTGGAAATTCCTGCAGACGGAATCTACGAACTCAACTTTTGGACAAGATTTGCGTGGATACGCCCTGAACATATATGCGAAGTTTGGGTGTCTACAACAACTAACGAGCCTGAAGCATTTACGTTGCTTCATCGATTAGAAAACCTTCCGGATAGCTATACATCCACTCTAACGCCTTGGAGAAACGAGGTTATTGCGTTAGATGAGTTCAACGGTGAAACCATTTTCATCGCATTCAGATATTCGGGTGTAAATACGCATATTTGGGATATTGACGATATTTCGATTGCATTAGCACCTGTTAGAATTGCTTCGAGAACGCCTGATGTAGATGCAACAAATGTGATTGCCGATGAAGATGTAATCGTTGTCTTCAACCAACCTGTAACAGCAGGAAATCTGGGTCTTATCGAATTCGATCCGCCGGTGGCAAATGTTCATGCTGAAATCACTGACAGACGTTTAGTCATTTCTCACGGTGGTTTCGTATTTGGCGAAACCTATACAATCTCAATTCCGATTGGAGCTCTTGCTAATTTCAACGAAGCAATTTCTTGGTCGTTTGAAGTAGGAATACCTTACGGATTAGAGATTATTGCTCCTGCATTCCGATACACGCAAATACCAACATCACAATTCCCTACAGTTTCTGCACAAGCAAGAAATATCGGAACGGCTGAACAAACCAATGTCGTGCTTTCTGCGACATTGAATGCAACGTTGGTTGGAACATCCGAACCAATTGTATCACTTGCACCTCTTACAACTTCATCTGTGATGACGATTGTACCAATTTTGCCAATTACCGAAGGGCCACAAACTATGGTTTTAACTGTAGAAGGCAATCAAACAACTGGCACAAACAATACGGCAACATTTGAATTTGTTGGGACAGAAAACGTGTTTGCAAGAGATGCTTTGGACGGCCCTAATCCAACAGGGTTGGGTATGCAAAACGGCGGAACTTTTGCAACTATTTTCGAGGTAACTCAAGAAACATATTTGTCTGCAATTCAAGTCTTATTTTCAGAACGAGGCATGGGCGATGTTAACGCATACACCATTCGTGTATTCCCAATGACAGGGCCTCTGACAGCTTCTACGGATGAAATAGCAAACAGAACGTTAGATAGAATTCCAGGAGTTGTGAACATTGTTGATTTCTCTGCCGAATATATTGTATTGGAGGCAGGACGATATGCTGTAGCAATAACCTCAACAGGATTTGTTGACCTTAGTTTCGACGATCGTGCAGAAGGTGGTTGGTATAACCTAAATCCTGCCACAGGAGTAATGGCGTTCAATCTTGGCAATGGAGCTCCGGGACTTCGTATGGTTATTTACGATGTTACCTTGCAACTTCCAGGGCAAGTCGCGCTAACCACTCCAGCAAACAACACACAAAATATCAGCATCACACCAACACTAACATGGACTGCACCAACATCCGGCGGTGAAGTTGTAGAGTATTTCGTGTATTTGGGCGAAACAGCCACTACTTTGGTAAGAATCGCCGAACTGCCTGCAACCGAAACATCGTTCGCTGTAGCACCGGCATTGCCATACAACACAACCCATTATTGGAGAATCGTTGCAAGCAACGCACAAGGCGAAGGCGAACCAAGTGCAACGTGGCGTTTCACAACAATTGATGAGGAACCAACATCGCTCGTAGAGACGCGATTAATCGCGTCTCTGCAGGTGTTCCCAAATCCGGTCACCGACGGCTATTTCTACATAGAAGCCGATGATATGAGACAAATCGAAATCATCGATATGTTAGGTCGCACAGTTATACAAAAGAATGTAAACAGTTCTCGCGAAAGGATAGATATCCCTAATTTGCGTGAGGGTTTGTATGTTGTTCGTGTAACTACTGCAACCGGCAGAACGTTGGTGCGGATTGTGGTACAATAATCAATCATTGGGGTCATTCCCGCGAAGGCGGGAATCCCCTAACGATTGGTGATAAAAAAAATGGGCGATAAAATCGCCCATTTTTTTATCCTCACCAGTGAGTAACATCTATCTTTCCACCCAATTTTCTATGTTTAGTCCTGACAATCGAGACAAATGCTTTTCATTGTCTGTTACTAAAATCATATCATTAGCGACAGCGGTTGCACCGATTAGCAAATCGAAATCGTCAATCATACGCCCTGCCTTTCGCAACAATGCCTTTTCTTTTGCATAGACATTGAGTGCGTTAAAAATAGGCACAATCGTTATCGCCTTTGCAAAATCTTTGATTATTTGTGTGTTCTTTTCCACGTTACTGCTATTTTCTGCCCCATAGAGCAGTTCGGCAAGCGTTATTTCGGAGATACAGCAGTTTTCGACACCAACTCGATTCAGATGTCTATCTAATGCATATTTTCCTTTGAGATAGAAAATACAGATATTTGTGTCTAAAAGGTATTTTCTCATACACTAAAGTGATTCGACAACACGATTAAAGTTGCGACTTTCTCGAATGTTTGCAATGATTTCCTCTGCGGTATCATCGGACTGAAAAGCTCCAAAAAAACGCTCAACAGCATTTGTTTCTTTGTCGTGATTTTCAACAATAGACAAAGACAATCGTGCCATTATTTTTATTTTGTCCTCACGATTCAGTAGATGGAACAAGTTGTAATAATTGTCCAAATAAGCCGTATTTTCAAAAGTTTTCATAGTGCAAAGTTACAACATTTTTTTCAATTTACCAAATTTTTCATGTAAAAATAAAGTTATCAACAAAACTGTTAATAACTTTTTTTGTCCAACACCACTTTTTTTCGTACCTTTGNGCCATCTAATACTAAATATAGATAAAAAAACTATTAACTTTTATGAAAAAAACACTATCAACTCTCATCTTAGCATTTGCGATAGCAAGTGTGATGAGTGCACAAAACGCCCGTGGATCAAACCCTTTGGCCCCGCTTGTTGTGCAAGAGAATGTTGCAACTTTGCAACAGAATGTGCTAACACCGCGTCAAGCAACGCCTATGCGTGCTAACGTGGAAACTACCAACGTGCAGACAACATCTGTCGAAAGCACGACCCTACGAACGTCTGAAATTGGTCAGACAGAACTAACATCCAACGTTGAGGACGCTGAGCAACAAACGCTCAAACCGCAACGCGTGGGTGCTGAGCAAACTGTGCCACAAATGCACAGAACGCAACAATACGTAGGCATACAGAACCTCCCGAACGATATGGCCATTGTGCCTCCGCTCGGGCCAACTATGATTCCGCTCTCGCAGTTGGTACCACTCTCTGCTGAAGTGACTAACGTGGGACTTTTGCCACAAACCAACGTAAGGTTGATGGGACAACGCGGTGAGACCGTCTTTGGACCATCACCATCAATCGCGACTCTCGCACCTGGTGCATCGCAAGTGTTGACTATCACTCCTTCAATCAACCCACTTCCGGGGACGAACCGAGTGTACCTTCAAGTACAGCAAAACGAAACCGATAATAACCCTGCAAACAATACAATTGTGGGTCAATTCCTTGGAACTGACAACACTCTTGCTTTGGATGTAGATGGCGAGAGCCTTTTTCTGTCAAATCCAAATTGTGTTGGAAACGTGTTTCCAATCACAGCAAATACCGAATTGAATCAAATTCAATGGGCTTCTCAAAACGGAACAGGAACTTTAGAAATGGGTGTGGCGAACTACACCATTTCGTTGTTCCGTATGGACGACGCAGGCCTTCGCCCGGAAACACCGGCAATCTTTACAACAGAGATTTTAGACAGACCATTGACAAACGGAGTGTTTTACATATTTACTGCAGTTCCACCAACGGCACTTTTGGCAGGCAACCAGTATTTTGTATGTCTTACACCGGCCGGTGGAGGACAAGGATTAAGTGGAATACGCATACATGCGAACTTATCCGGCACCGACCAAGGCCGTGTATTTAATGTAACCGCTGACGAGTTTTCAACCATCAATGAAGCACACGGAAGAAGCGACCTCGGTGCTTACGTGCTTCGTATGGTTGTGGATCTTCCGGAAGATGGCACACACCTTTTTGTTGATAACCCACTTCGTGCAACACAAATTCCATTGTCGCAAGCCGCAGGTCTTCAAACCGCAGGTTTTGCTGCACATTCCGTTTCGTTTCCAAGAACGCTTACAACACGTGCTTCAAACTTTGGTACGGCCGAACAAACCAACGTAAGGTTTAACGCCAGATTCAACGGTACAAACCTTGGTACATCAAGCGTAATCGCTTCGTTGCCATCGGCAGCAGTTCAGGTTCCGATGACACTTACACAAGATGTCGTTACAAACTGGCCAACAACAGCAGGCACATTTAATTTTGAAATAGAATTTGAAAGAGATGGTGCGCCATTTGCCAACGCCGTTCATACTTTCCCGCTAATCGTTGGTGGCGATGTATTTGCGTTTGACGCATTAAATTTGAGCGCGCCTGAAACCCTTCCGCTTTACCTTAACATAAGTGCTGGTCAAGGTTTAGGTAATATCTTTCCAATTACACACCCAACCACACTTACACACGTTGATGTTGGGTTTGTACCTCAAGCAGCAGGCGGTGCACAGTTTACGGTAACCGTCTATCGAATGAGTACGGCGACAGCCCGTTTAATTGTACCGGTAGCAATGTCGGCCCCCCAAGTACGTACAGCGGCCGGCGGTGCCGTTCGTGTAGCACTTCAAGAGCCGTTGGTGTTGCTACCGGGTGTGTCTTATTTCGTTTCTGTAAATCAGCTCACGGCACAAGGTCTCGGATTTGCCGTTGAAACTCGTGGTGGAGTGGGCGCACGTTTCGTTGGGAGCTCAACAGCAGCCAATCCCGCACTACAAGGTTTCGGCGTTGCCGTACGTATGGTTGTGGATGACAATGCAGCACTTCCTCCGGTTTTGGTGTCCACAAGCCCTGCATTGGGCGGTACCAATGCAAACCCAATACGTGACATCCCTGTGGATACAGATATCGTGTTCAACTTCTACGAAGCAAATCTCGTGGCAGGTGATCTTGACCTTATTACGATCTATCCGGCAGTTGCAGGCTTTTCTGCAAACATTGCAGGAAACCAACTTATCCTTACGCACGATGGTTTGGCATTCTCTACAAACTACCTTGTAACAGTTCCCGAAGGAACAATTGTGGGTTTGAGCGGTGAGATAGTACTCCGCTTCCGTGCAGCGGGCAATTGCACAATTATAGACATTACAACAGCTCCGTGGGTGATGACAAACTTCCCTTTGGCAGCAACAGGAACTGCTGTTCCGGCACCCGATGCAGGCGTTTTCCCGCCCGATTGTTGGGATACCATTGTACTGCTTCCACACGGTACAGCATCAGGCCGTTGGGGACGAAATACCGCAGCCCTACTGCCTGGTACGGAGGCTCACATCAGAGGGGGTAATTCCGGATGGAGTGAGACCTATGCAGACAATTGGATAATGACTCCGGCCATCGCCTTACCTGCATCAGGTGTTGCTGAACTTAGCTTTCACACGCGATGGGTAAGTCTTGACGCTCTCTCTCATCACGAAGTTTGGGTATCCACATCAGGCACTGAAATTAGTGATTTCGTAAAAGTGTACAACGTTGTGCCTACACCAAGAACCATTGCGGGTGCAACTGTAGCTGCCTGGGAACAGCGTATTGTTTGTTTGGAGGAATTTGCCGGCGAAACCATTCGCGTGGCATTCCGAACTAAAGGTAACGAGAGACCTGTTGGTGGAACAAGCTGGGACGTTAGTCTTATCACGGTGCAATTAGCACCGGTAAGAATTGCTTCGACCACACCGGAAACTGACAGACCGGGTGCAGCAATGGATCAAGACATTGTTATCGAATTTAACCGCGATATCACGCCAATGGATTTGAGCCTTATCTCCATTTATCCTGCGGTTGGCAATTTTACGCCTGCCTTGACGGATGCACGCACGGTGACCATTTCGCACGACGGCCTAACCGCGTTGACGATTTACACCGTAGCACTTCCTGCAAACACGATTGAAGGCTTGGCTGCAGACACGTTTGCGTTTAGAACAGGCACTGTGTGTGCACCAATCACTTCATTCCCGTGGCGTGAAGACTTCACACCGGTTGCAGATTTCCCTGCCTTTTTACCGATGGATTGCTGGACAATCTATGAGGAATATACAGTGAATTGGCGAACGTGGGAAAGAAATACTGCAAGTTTAAGACCAAACTCAGGCACAACGCACCGTATGATGCATGCGAATGCACACGCCGAGCTTCCTGCACAAATAAGTTGGTTGATTACACCAGCCCTCGCCATTCCTGCAATAGACCATTACGATCTAAACTTTTGGTCGTTTTGGGGAAATATTGGAACTATCGGGAGTAATGCCGTTTGGGTATCTACAACCACCAACGATATTTCTGAATTTAGACTGCTCCACGAAATGGTACCACGCGTGGCAAACAACCAATGGCAAGAAGAAAACATTTGGTTAGACGAGTTTGCTGGACAAACCATTTATTTGGCCTTCCGATATGAGGGTCGTGACGTAGGTTTGGCATCTTCAACGTGGGCTATTAGCGAAGTCAGTGTTGCACGCCGTCCGGTGCGTATTGCTGAAACAAGCCCCTACGATGGCGAAAATGATGTAGCACTTGATACGGATATCCGCGTAACGTTTGGCCGTCCGATAAATCTTCTCAGTTATACAGGCATCACCTTCGACCCACCAATTGCAGGCGTTTCGGCTACTGTTGAAGACGAGAATGTGTTGGTGATTACAACCGGTGGCCTCGTGCAAAGCACGCTTCACCGTATTACAATCGACAACACTGTTTTAGAAGATTTTGAAGGTGCAACGTGGACATTTACCACAGATTTCCCTGTGCCAGATTTCCCGGATGCATTCGATTTCACAACAACTGTTATTGCNGATAGAGCAATCGTCCAGTGGACACACGGCACGCATACAACGGCTATGATCACATTGGCTGCCGGCGATGTATGGGGCGATGGAACGGGTTACCAAATGTTTTTGGATGAGACAGCAACCTTATACGGTACGGAATTTATTCCTGCGGGCGACCTCCCACTAACTCCAGATTGTTGGATTTATATAGGATTTCAAACGGCATTTAGCCACAGCATTCCTGAAGGTGCACGTGGAAACGTTTCGTGTGTAAGCTCGCACATCGTTGTCAACAGCAGTGCGACCATTGAGGTTGAGCCGGGCATTTTCGATTTTGTGATTGCAAATCCGGAGCCGGCTGTGCGTATTTGGATTCCTGGTGAGGGACCAGGACGTGCCAACGATTTCGTATTCGCGGCAGGAAACCACTACACATTTACAGTTGTTCACGGTCATCCAATCGATATTGACATCGTTCAATTGGAGGTTACATCGATGATGGCTAACGAAGTGGCGGGTTTCAATGTCTTCTTGAATGATTTAACAACACCTTATGCCACGCTTGTTCAAAGTACGTCGTTTGAGTTTACCGAGCTTGCTGTTGGTTACCACATTGCGGCGGTTCAAGCCGTTGGTGTGAATGGTGATGTGTCGAATATCAGACCGTTCTCGTTTGTAGTAACAGGCCCATCCGTGCTTGCACGTACGCCTGGCGTAAATGAAACGGGTGTTGCTTTGGATGCACCGGTATCGGTAACATTCAACCACACAACTGTTGCAGCATTGGATCTGACCGGCATTACATTCGATCCGCCAGTTTCAGGCGTTTCAGCAACGCTTACAAACAACAATGTGATAAGCATTACACACGATGGTTTCGACTATGCTACAGTTTACACGGTAACGATTCCTGCGGGAACAATTGAATATGTAACTACGCCTATCACGTGGTCATTCCGCACAGTACCAAACTGTGCATTAGCACCAATCTTGGCTTCTACATTTACAGAAAACTTTCAAGGGCCTGTATTCCCACCGGATTGCTGGACAATCTACAGAGAGCTCCCTGAAGCGCCTACAACTTGGATGGCAAGTCAACAAAGCCCAAGACCAGGAAGCACGCAACACGCGAGACAACCTGTGAGCACGCATATTTATACAAACTGGTTGATTACGCGACCGCTTGAAATGCCTGCAACAGGCTTGTATAGCCTTCGTTTTGTTGACCGTGTCAACTGGGGTGTTGATGGTGGTAACTTTGATGTATTGGTTTCTACGACAACCAACGACATTGCAGAATTTACCGAGATTTACAGTGCTACGTTGCCACTTTCACCGGGTGCTTCGCCGTGGCGATACAACACGCTTTCGCTTGAAGCCTTTGCGGGTGAAACAATTTACGTTGCGTTTAGAGTAAACAGCACGCCAACGCGATACGGCGGAAATTCTGATTGGACTGCGGCTTGGGATATCGATGTGGTTTCGATTATTCCAACACCGATTGCTATTGCTGCTCGCACACCGAACTTCAACGAAACCAATATCCCGCTCAACGAGAATGTAACGGTTACGTTCAATCAACCGGTAACTGCTNCGGCTTCGCCGATTACAGGTATCGAGTTTACGCCTGCTGTTGCTAATGTTGCAGCTACAATTGTTGATAATGTTTTGACGATTACGCACGACGGATTTGATCTTGATGAAGAGTACACGATTACAATTCCTGCGGGAACAATCGAAGGTTTCAACGCATTGACACTTTGGCAGTTTAGAACAACGGCTACAACGGATTTGCTTGTTGCTTCTACAACGCCTATGGCGAATGCTATAAATGTAGCGGTTGGCTCAGACATTGTTGTAGCCTTCAACCAACACATCACAGCTGGCAACTTGAGCTTGATTCAAATTTCGCCTGCGGTTGCTAATGTTCAAGCGAACATCGTTGGTCGTTATTTAGTGATTTCTCACGACGGTTTCACGTTTGGCGAAACCTACACGGTAACGCTTCCTGTTGGAACAATTACCGGTTTGACTACAGAGTTTGCTTGGTCGTTTGAGGCCTTCACGCCTCCAACTGCACCTTGGCACGAAGGTTTTGAGTGGACGGGCCTTTACGACCTTCCATCAACTTGGACTACTACAAACACAATCTCGTGGCGTACGCGTGCGGGTGGTGTTGGTACAGCGTTTATCCCGCCACACACAGGCTTCAGACAGTTGACGTCTTACAGACACGACGGTGGTGCGGCTTGGGCATTTAGTGAAGGCGTTTTGTTGACGGCTGGAACAACATATGAAATCAGTTTTGCATATCTTGCACAAGGTAGCCTTGCTAACAATGAGCCTGATAATTTCAGAGTGCGTTTGGGTACAGGNCAATCGGTTGCTGAAATGACAGTTGCAACTGTATTTGAGCAAATTACNAGCACGCCAACCTTGGTTGGAACGTGGACGACTGCACGTTATTTCTTCACGCCAACAGAGGACGGTGTATTCTACCTTGGTTTTGAGCGTTTGCACGCACACCATACGGGTGGTTTGATCAGAATCGACGATGTTCGCATCGAAGAGGCTGTGCCTTACCGTTTGGAAATTACTGCAGACTTCTTGTACACGCAACTTCCTGTATCGCAATTCCGCAGAATTTCTGCAGAAGCGATGAACACTGGNACTGCAACACAAACCAACGTGATGCTTTCAGGTACGGTGAACGGAGCACTTATTGGATTCTCTCCACCGGTAGCGAATCTTGCACCGTTGGCGTCTACACCTGAGTTGACTATTAACACAACAGTGACACTCACGGAAGGACCACAAACAATGATCTTGACGGTTGCAGGTGACCAAGCCGCTGGTGTAAACAACACGACAACGTTTGGATTTGAAGCGTCTGAAAATGTATTTGCAAGAGACACGTTGACCGTGCCTGCGGCTACTGGATACGGNTTCTTGTTCTCTACTGGTGGTGGTACATTTGCAACCATCTTCGAAGTACAGGCAACAACAACATTAGCTGCTGTTCAGTTGTTCTTTGCTGTAAGAGGTGGTCAAGGT
>JGI24695J34938_10003746_pt1 | contig 10392 bp, 12 predicted proteins | sample TergutCo191P3_FD_34938 | JGI IMG/M metagenome (IMG submission 34938) | reverse complement strand
CGAAAGGATACGCGAAATCATGGCGCACCATTTTCGGCATTCCGGTTGTGCCGGACGTAAAATACAGCAGCATAATGTCCGTGTTAACATTTACGCTGTCAGGTTTGTCAAAATGCTGTGACGCGTCATTCATGAGTTTGCTGAAATCAATCCATGACAACATAGAATCCGGCATTTGAAATTTTGATTCCGCACGCTTTTCCGCGCCGAAAACTCCCGCGGCTCCGTCCGTAACGCTTCCGGTGAATAGATTCAGATCAAGCGCGGTTTTTGTTTTAGTGTTGAAAATTTCCGCCGCTGCCGCCGCCGGATCGCAATCTTCTGGAGTGTGGACAGAGCGTACAAACGCTTTGTAACGCATATCCGATACTCCGTGGGCTCCGCCGCTTCGTTTCATCTTCGCTTCTGCTTCGTCAATCCGCCGCATCAGTTCCAGATCATCAACGCAGATAATCGCTTTTATGTCTGCCGCTTCGCATCTGTACACAATATCTTTTGTTGTTAAGAGATGAGTCGCCGGGATAGCGGTTGCGCCTAACTTATGCAAAGCCAGCAATACAGGCCAGTATTCCCAGCGGCGTTTTAATATCAGCATTACAGGATCACCTTTGCCGATACCGGCGCCGCGGAGCGTATTTACCGCCTTGTTCGATAAATCCCTCATTTGCGCGAAAGTGAACGCTCTTTCCGCTCCCTTTTCATCGCACCATTGCAGCGCGCGGCAGTCAGGTTTTTCCCGCGCAAGCGTATCAACTACGTCATAGGCGAAATTGAAATTTTCAGGGATATTGACAGCATAATTTTTATAAAAATCCTCGTAGGATTCAAAATCAGTTCTTGGTAAATATTTGTTAAGCAAAGACATATTCTGCTCCTTAAAAATAATGGCGGTTTGCGGCGGCTGACCACATAGCGGTCAGATGAAACCGCTGTGTTAAACGAAATTTTAATTTCGTTTAACGTTTATGCACACGGCGTATTTAACCGCGTACACGTTAAAAAACGATAGCGATAAAGCGGGCTGGTTTTCCGCCCAGAGCTTTCATTCCATGAGGCTCGGTCGAATCATAATAAACACAGTCGCCCGGATTCAGCTCAATATCATGGCCGCTAATTGAAATCAGCAGCCGTCCCTCCAAAAGATAATTAAATTCCTGCCCAGGATGGGTGTTTAAGCTTACCGGTTTATTTTCCGTTTCCGCTGACGCTTCAACAAGGAACGGCTCCGCTTTTTTTCTGTGAAAATTGTAAGCGAGATTCCAGTATCCGTACATCGGCCTGCGGCTGACTTCCGGGGCTTCTTTCGCGCGCGTTACGCAAAATGTTTTAAGCTTTGATGACGCTCCCGTAAACAGTTCCGAAAGATCAACCTTAAAGCGTGATGCGATCTCTACAAGCGCTCCTACCGGAAAATCTTTTTCCGCGGTTTCCCATGCAATATAGTCAGACGGATCAAAACCCAGTTCTTTCGCGAGAGCTTCAGCGGATAATCCTTCGATCTCTCTCAGTACCCGCACTCGTGACGCAATTTCTTTTACATCTTCATTCATTTTTTTTACTCCTTGCAGGGCTGCCTTATTTCCACTGTTCCGTTTGAACAGGAAATATAAACAACCGGCGGATTGCGGGTAAAAAACCCGTTTTCCACAACGCCCGGAATTTGATTTAATTCTGTTTCCATTAATGAAGGGTCTACCGGCTTGCCTTGCAAACCAAAATTAAAAAGGATGTCCAGAATTAAATTTCCGTGTTCGGTAATAACAGGTCCGGCTTTTCTGATAGCTTCTCTTAGTATAACAGATGCGCCGATCTTTTCAAGCGCTTTTACAGTTTGAACTCTGGCGGCGGGGATTACTTCCACAGGAACAGGAAAAACGCTGCCGATATGTTCTTTTACTTTTGATTCATCAACGATGATGGCGTAAGACGATGAAGCGTATGCGGCGATTTTTTCTATTAACATAGCGCCTCCGCCTCCTTTTATTAGGCGGTTTTTCGGGTCAACTTCGTCAGCGCCGTCAATTGTTAAATCAAGCCCGCCCGCAAGCTCGCGCGAATTCAGCGAAAAAAAAGGGATATTTAATCTTTCGCACTCAATTTCTGTCTGAAAACTTGTGGCGAACGCGCTGATGTCACGTAACACGCCCTGCGCCATAAGTTCGCCGACTCTGCGCACCGCGTGAACCGCGGTTGAACCTGTGCCCAGCCCTAGTTTCATTCCGCTCTTTACCATGTTATCAACCGCGGCTGTNCCCGCCAGCTTTTTTAGCCGCTCAGTTTCATTTAGCCTGTTCGAATCTTGTTCCATGTATGATCTCCTGTTGAATAAAGCCTTGATATTAACTGAGGATGAATTTCATTTCCCATAAAACATCCGTACTGAAGGCATGCCTGACGTATAACCATGTCGTAACCGTTAATGGTTTTGCATCCTGCAGCGGCGGCTCTTTTTAAGAACGGCGTTAAAGGCGGCGTATAAATCAAATCCATTACAACTTCTTTTCCCGTAAATGAGTATTGTTCTACAGGATCGGCGTGTACGGTGTTTGTCTCGTATCCTTCCATTCCGACAGAGCTTGTTTGAATAATAATATCATTGTGTTTTGACATGAGCTCTATCCCTTTTGAATCAAAACCGCCCCATTGGAATTTATATTGAGACGCGATAATTTTCGCTTTATGGACAGTGCGATTCAAGATAACCGCTTTTCCGCCCAATCTGTAAATTTCCGCCGTTGCCGCGCGCGAAACGCCGCCTGCTCCTATGATTGTGATCTTCAGATATTTCAAATTTTTTTTGCCGATAAACGCCAAAAGCGAATCTGAAAAACCTGTGCAGTCTGTGTTTTCTCCGTACCATTCTTCGCCGCTACGGTATACCGTGTTGCACGCTCCGATTGAATGAACAGCCGCCGAACAGTTTGTAAGCATCGGCAGAACTGTCTCCTTGTACGGAACAGTTACCGAAAGTCCCTGAACATCCAGTTCTTTCGCAATCTCAAAGATATCGTCGATTGAAGTCGTTGGAAAAGGAACATACACAGCATCTGAATTTTCAAGCCCGAAGACTTTGTTAAAGAACCACGGACTGACGCTTGCTTTCAGCGGATTGCCGACAACGCCGTACACTTTTGTTTTTTTGGTGATTTTCTGAAAGCGGTACATATCCGCAAGTTCCTTAACGTCAATCTGTCCCGGAGCGCCGGCGACTTCTGTTTCAGATAACGCGCTTGAGTATGATAAAAACGATCCGAACCTTTCCGCAAGGATTCTTGAATAGATGCCGTAATGCCCCATGCAGATAAAAATTTTGTCTTTACCTTTGCATGCTTTTGAATCCTGCAATACTTTTAATACATCGCCTGTATTTTTTACAGCAACCGCCATTTTTACAATTTCGTCGCCTGCCCGCTGCATCGACTTTATTTTTCCGGGAATATCTTCGGGAACTTCCTGAAGGTTATGATATGATCTGATGATTCTTGTCCCGAAAGTGCGCGCCGCTTCTTCAAAACTCGGCACGTCAAAATCTTCTTCGATATCAATATACGCAAAGTTGAATCTGCTGTCATCATTCGCGTAAGCAAGCCCCCGCGCCAGTAATTTTACCCGCTCTCCTTCGCCGCCTGAAAAATAACCTCCGTCAATATCACGCCTGATTGTTAAAATGACAGGCATCCCGGCAAGTTCAGGAAAGCGCCGTATGTACAGACGCTCATCATGATCAAGGCAGTCAACGCGCAATTCCGCAATATCCGTATAAGCGCGGTATTTGCTGAGAATTTCCAAATTACGCTGAATAGTTTTTCCTGTAAGACACAAACAGATTTTCGCCATAGTTTCTTCCTAATAATCGGGGCGGTATAAAAAAATAGCCGTAACGATATCTTTTTCATTAAAAATTATCTTTAATGACAAAGGCCAGTCTTTACCTTTTATTGATAAGAGAGCGTGATCTCCCATATCTTTCGCTGTTTCTCCAAGCGCCAGCAGCGCGGCTGCTTTTCTATCTCCGTTCGAGATACCGTGCGTTGTATTGAATTTTACCTGCCATACCCGGTCTTTGTAAATATAGAAATCAACGCCTGTATACTGAAAAACAACATCATCCTGCCAAAGTTCGATACCCCTTGCCGAAGCGACAGTCCTTGGAGCCCCGTACTTATCGATTATATCCGCGATCATCATACCGATGAAAGAGTACTGCTCATCATTACTGAGCCCCGTATTTAACGGTCTTTCCTGCGCCGTCAGCGGAAAAGAGAGAAGGATAACTAATAAATGAAAAAATGCTGATCTCATTGTTGTTATTTCTGTTAATATCGCCGTCTCACCAGCAATGTTATACAAATGATTACTAAGAATATATGCGCAATAAGACTTATAAAAGTGTTTATCATAAACCCTCCTTAATCCATTTTATCACAATATCCAGTTCGCTAATTATACTAAAAATACCCACTAATAATCCACCTATTATCAGCGCTTTCTTAATAGTGTGCTCAGGCTTTTCCATTACTTCCAGAATTTTTTCCAGCGTCCTATTGATATTATCTAACTTATCTGTAATTTTTGCCATACTATTTACTCCTTATAAATCCCTAACTCCTAATCCCTGATTTTTGAAAACACCCATGTATTCCCGCTAACCTTCAATATTCCTTCTGTAGAAATCCAAACATTGATGCCGGAACGGACAGGAAAGACAGGCTGCTCCTTTTCGGTGAAGAAAAGCGGTTTCGCGAAAGGCGATGTTCCGTACCAGCTGCCGCAGGGAACAGGGTAGCGCTTTTGTACGGCTGCTTCAGGAACAATTCTGCGTCTGTCGAAATTTGATTCGATGGTTTTTTCCGCTGCGGATCGCCAGTTGACAGTCCATGGGTCTTCACGGACTGCTTCGCTTAATGCGTCTGATAAAAAAAGTTCCCGAAACCTTGGCCAGTCAAAATTCATGGGGATTTTTTTATCTTCCTGTTTGTAACCATGAGCTGATGCTGAGTTAGCAAGTTCCCAATAAAATATCGAATCCGTTCCGGCTTCCCAGCTTAGGCAAAGGCGGTCTTCTCTGACATCAAAGGGAAAGACAGCGCCTGCGGGCTTAAAAACACAGGGCGGCAGATTGCTCTCGGGCCAGTATGGCCATGCCGTAACAGGGTTTGCCCATGTGTCAGGGATTTCCGCTTCTATGTTTTTTTTCATAGCAGGCGGGAAATCCTCTATTTGTTTTTGCCCGTCGGGATTAATCCGCTCCACGCGCCAGTGCGGCTCGCCGAGAAGAGAAACCCACGAGGACGGAACATCCGGCAGCTCAAGGATATACCTTGAAGAGAAACGATCTGCGCAGCAGGTCAGCGCAAGCGCAGTGATTAAATAAATAAAGTTTTTCATAGCTATATATGGGTGCGCAGATGCGTCATGCTTGCCCGAAATGTGAAAAAGTTGAAAATTTTTTATCACGAAGGCGCACAAAGAAACTTATAAAGGGTGGAAGAACCCGCGCAAAGGCGCTGAGATTTTAAGGATTGAAATTTGTTTTTAACAGGCGGCTACAGGCTGAGCTTTCTCACCCTTTTATATCGGTATAACTTACAACTTCGCATCCGCGTATGGTAAAAAGTTCTGTTGTTTTTTGCTGCGTTTTCTTTGTACCGCCGCCTGCTGAAACCATAAAAAGTTCGATTTTTTTGCCTGACGGGATAAGTTCAACAATATTATTAAACGCCGGCGCCGGATGGCTTGCCCAGATAGGAGCCATGATTATTATCTGATCATAGCTTTCTATGTTAGCCGAAATTGGTTTTATCTCTGTCTTTTCCCGTTTCATCGCTTTCGGCGCGCCGATAAAAAAAGCTCCGAATCCCGAAGGTCTCTTTACTTCTTTTATTTCCTCAATGTCAGCGCCGGTTTCCCCTGCCTTTTTTACGGCAAGCGTTTTTGTTTTTCCTGACCAGGAATAGTACAGTATTATCGTTTTCATTTAATAATGATAATAAATTTTTTAATTAATGTAAAGCGGCGTGAAGAAAACGGATCGATTTTTAAAAACAACTCATCAATAAAGGCTTGTTTTTACTATATCGCCAAAACGAACAGCAACATCGTTTACAAAATCCAGTTTTATAGAGTGTCCGATTTTTTCCAGCCAACTATGAAGAAATTAATATTCAATAGCCAATGCAATACGTAATGCGGTATTTAATTTCTCCATTTTTGAATCCGTAAATGAGCACAAAAAAAGCCGCCGCGTTTCATATTTAATCGTCATCCCATAACGGAACTTGGTAAGAATAAAATAGTTCCTGCTACCCTTCAAGTATCCACATATTTGTTAACACGATCTTGCCTTTCTCAGGAATAATCTCAGTGAAAAATTCAGAACGAAACGGAACCAGCTTTTTCTCCTGCTCCTGCGTGAGTATCTCAGCCAACTCTCCTCCGCCGCCTTCGATAATATCTGTGATTGAGCCGATGATCTCCCCGCTCTCCGTTGTTACGTGCAATCCTTTTAGATCTTCTATGTAAAACTCGCCCTCGCCTAACGGGGCGGCTTGATCGCGGCAGGCAAGCAATTGCGCACCGCTTAAAGTTTTCGCCGCTTCCGGCGAGTCGATGCCGGTAAAACGCATAAGAACCGCAGGCGGTGCGGAGGCGCTCTCCTCGATATGAAGCAGCTTTTCTTTTCCGTCAATGCTGACAATTACAGACTGCAGCTTCAGCAGATGATCGATCTCGCCGGATAGGGAACGGATTTTTACAAAACCTTTAACTCCAAAGGGAGCGCCGATTATTCCAACAACGAACTTATCAGTCATTCAGCGGACGGTCAGTCTAATATTTCGAGTACTGTATGCTTTCCGGTTCTGGCGCTTGCTGCCTGAAGAACAGTCCTGATTGCTTTCGCGATTCTGCCGTGTTTGCCGATTACTTTTCCGATATCGTTTTCCGCTACTTTCAATTCCAAAATCGTGGATTTTTCGCCTTCTACAATATTTACTTGTACCTGTGACGGATCGTCTACTAACGACTTCGCAAGGTATTCAATTAAGTCTTTTTCCATAATGCTATTTTACGGTAACATTTTTTTTGTTGAAGATTCTGCGAACTGTGTCGGATACGATTGCGCCTTTAGCGAGCCATGATTTGGCTTTGTCCGCGTCAAAAACAATTTGCTTGTCTTCAGCTTCGATGGGATGATAGTAGCCAAGTTCGTCGATGGTTTTGCCGTCTCTGGGAGCTTGTTTGTCCATAACTACAATGCGGTAATAAGGCCGCTTCTTGGTTCCGAATCTTTTGAGCCGGATGGTTGCGCTCATAAAAAGTCCTCCTGTCCTGTTTTCCGCTGTTTTATTTTGCGGAAGCCTACTGTTTGAATTTTTGGCGATTTAGGCTAATCGCCATGGCTGATCGCCTCCGGTTAACCGCGTTAAGCAGACTGCCAGTGTAAGAAAAGTGTAGAGAATTTGCCGTGGTTTGTCTAGTCCTACGAAGCAGGACAGTACATTTGAGAGGCAGTAATTAAGGATGTATCTCCGCGCTGTTCAATCAATTTAATTAGCTGAGCTGAAAAACTCGATTTAGAAAAAAGAACATAACGCTTGTTAGAAAAGCCGGAAACTAATTTTGATTTTCGAATTAACTCTTCGTGAATATCATGACCGGTGCGGACATTCCTCCATTTACATTCGCCAAAGAGAGCGTTTCCCTTGTCATCAATTGCCAGTATATCAATTTCTTCTTCTTTTTTTTCTTTGGGATTTGGACCCCACCATCTTCCTATGGTTTTATAACTGCGCGGTTCTTTATTCATATTCCGCCAAAGATACTGGATTGCGCATTCTTCAAAAACAAGACCCATATATGTTTCAATCTTTCCGCTTGATTTTTCAAAAATATCGGCGCATACGGTTTTTCCGAGACCCATTGAAATTCTGCTCAGATTCGGACGCACAAAACTGTACCAGAAACGGAACATAAAATCTGACAACAGATAAATTGTTTTTCGGGAAGGTTTTGCCTTCATTTCTTCTCCTACAGGACTTTCCTTTTTTACAACTCCCAAAAGAATAAGCGTCGCAAGCATATTACTGCATTGGCTGGTTTCAATTCCCACTGTCGAGGCAATCTCATTCATTTTAGTCGCGCCTGATGCTATAGCGCTTATAATCGCATTGTAAGTTTGAGGTGCTTTTAGCTCCTGTTTCAGCAGGCTTGAAGGTTCTTCAAAAAGACGTCCGGATGGATTAAAGAAAAGATTCTCGGCGTTCTGCTGAACAGAGAGATTATTATTAATCCTTGAAACATATTCGGGAATTCCTCCGCAAATACCAAAAAGAGTTATTTTTTCAATCTCGTTAAAGCCTGTAAGCAGCTTAGAACATTCATAGTAGCGGAAAGGTTCAATCTTAAACTGACATGACCTTCTGCCGTACAAAGGACTCTTGTAGCCTAAAACCTGATTTTCCATAAAAGACATTGATGAGCCGCAGAGTATTAAAAATAAACGGGAATTGTTTTGATATTTATCAATAAGAGCCTGTAATATTGATGAAACCGCCTTGTCGCTCTCCGCAAGATAGGGATACTCGTCTATTACAAGAATGAAGCGCTTTTTAACGGCAGCCTTAAAGCAGTACTCAAAAGCGTTAATAAATGAGGTAAAATAATTTTCAGGCGCTTCCGGAGCAAGAAAAGAAAAAATCTGTCCGGAAAGAAGATCAAGATTCTCCTTTGCTGTGGATTCAACCGCTGTAAATACGATTTTTTCTTTTTTTTCAATGAACTTGTTAATTAGGGTAGTTTTACCTACACGCCGTCTGCCGTAAAAAACGGCAAAATGGAAGGTTTCTTCATTATAATAATGTTCCAGCTCTTCTAATTCTCTTTCTCTTCCTGCAAACATTTGCTAATTCTCCAATTAGTAATACTTCAATTAGTAATTGTATAATTACTAACTCTTCAATTACTAATGATAATAGATGTGGTTTATAATGTCAACTGAAAACAGCATATCAAAAGGACATATAGCCCGATTCCGCGTTTTATGATATTCTTAACTGAGGAGACAATTTATGGACAAAGAAACCGAACTGTACTTAAAAAATCAGGCAAAAGAAATACGAAAAATGACGATTGAAGAGATTGGAACCCTGGGATCGGGGCATATCGGAGGGGCTATGTCTATTGTAGATCTTTTGACCCTTCTTTATTTTCACCGCATGAAAGTCGATCCGCAGAAACCGCGCTGGGAAGATCGCGATCAGCTTGTGGTATCCAAGGGTCATTCAGGGCCTGCCGTTTACGCAACATTGGCGCTCAAGGGATTTTTCCCAAAGGACTGGCTTACTACCCTGAACAAGGGCGGAACCAGCCTTCCAAGCCACTGCGACCGGAATAAAACTCCGGGTATTGATATGACAACAGGTTCGCTGGGGCAGGGTTTTTCAGCGGCTATCGGCATTGCCCTAGGTCTTAAAATGGATAAAAAACCTCAGACTGTATATACGATTATTGGTGACGGCGAATCAAACGAAGGGCAGGTTTGGGAAGGCGCTCTTTTTGCCGGCTATCAAAAACTTCCCAATCTGATTGCTTTTACCGATTACAATAAACAGCAGCTTGACGGTTTTACAAAGGATATACTCGATCTGGGCGATCTCGCGAAAAAGTGGGAACAGTTCGGCTGGTTCACGCAGGAAGTTGACGGTCATGACATAGCGGCATTAGACGCGGCAATTGAAAAAGCGCTTGCCGAGAAAGAAAGACCGTCAATGATTGTGATGCACACAATTAAAGGAAAAGGGTGTAACTTCGCGGAAGGCGTCGAGAAAAATCACAGCATGGCTTTTGATATGCAAAAAGCAAAAGAAGCCATCGCGGCGTTAGGTTAATAAGGAGAAAATAAATCATGGCAGAACAACAAAAAGAAATGCGGATGGCTTACGTTGACACTTTGGTCGAGTTAGCAGAAAAAAATAAAAATATTGTAGTCCTTGAAGCGGACTTGATGAGCTGCACAAACACCGGAGTTTTTAAGAAAGCGTATCCTGACCGCCATATCAACTGCGGTATCGCGGAAGCAAACATGGTAGGCATCGCGGCAGGATTGAGTACGTTAGGAAAAATTCCATTTGCCGCGAGTTTCGGCTGTTTTTCATCAAGGCGCGTATTCGATCAATTTTTCCTTTCCGCGAATTACGCAAAACTGAATGTAAAACTGGTCGGCACAGATCCCGGCGTAACTGCGGCTTTCAACGGCGGCACTCACATGCCTTTCGAAGACCTCGCCCTGATGAGAGTCGTCCCCGGCTTAACTGTTGTTGAGCCGTCAGACCCCGCCTCCTGCGCCGCCTTCGTCCGCCTGATGACAGAGGAGTACGGCTGCCACTACCTGCG
>JGI24695J34938_10003745_pt1 | contig 10392 bp, 9 predicted proteins | sample TergutCo191P3_FD_34938 | JGI IMG/M metagenome (IMG submission 34938) | reverse complement strand
TTCTCCGTGTTTTATCGCCGAAGGCGTAATTCAATTCAGCAGCGCCGAAATTATTTTTACGCGCGGGAACGCGTGGGGAATCTTTGACTGGACTAGGTGCGTCCGACCAAAAGCGGATATTCGTTATTGGGCTGCCGCATGCGGAATGATAGACAATAAGCAGCTTAGTTTCTGTATCGGCTATTCATGGGCGGATTCTTCTCTTGGAACAGATAATGGTTTTTTTGTTGACGGAAAACTGCATAAACTGGATCAGGTGACTTTTCATATTCCGCTTTCCAACTGGCTCTCCGCGTGGCGGTTTACAAGCAACGACAACAGATTAGAAATGACGTTTCATCCTCATCAGGAAAGAAGCGATAAACACAGCCTCTTTTTTCACAATTCGGCAAGAAGACAGGTAATGGGATTTTTTTCGGGGAAGGTTCATCTTGATGACGGCTCTGTTATTGAATTTCTTAATTTGACTGGTTTTGCCGAGCGATGCAAAACCCGCTTTTAATTTTTGAATTCCGAGGCTTTTCCAAAGCTGAAGTTTTGGAAAAAGCTGTTCCTTTAATTCACTTTCAATATTATCCTTACTATGTTATAATCAGAGTTTGCCTATAAAGCTGACACATTATAGACAAACTACCTTAGAATTATTAAAGAGGAAAGTATGTTTAAATTTTTGTACTCCTGGCGCTTTTATTCATTCGGAAGGGAACAATACCAGGAATGCATGAATTATGTATTCAGTCATAACCTTTTGAACCTGCGTCGGGGGAACATGATTGTCGCGATTTTTGCGATGGTTTTTACATTTTTTCCTATGCTTATTGAACGGGATATTATAAAAGGCTTTGTTTATCTTGGGTTCGCGGTTATCGCGATATTAATGTCGTTTATCTCTAATTATATAATGCAGCAGATCAATGTAAGAAGACGGGTTATATATTTATTAATAGTTTTATTTTATCTTAATGTGATATTTTTCGGCATATATTTAAGCGTATGGACAAATACCGATAAGCCGGCGACTATATTCGCTGTTTTCATGATTGGCGCTCTTTTATTTTTTACCAATCCGCCGCATTTTAATCTGGTTCTGACATTATGCGCGCTGATATTTTTTAATATATCCGCTTTTATTATTAAAGATTTGGATATTTGGTTCAATGATATGGTTAACTCCCTTGTCGCAGCCTGTCTTGGCATTTATTTCAGCTGGCATTTTGCAAGATTAAGGCTTGGACTTGAGATAAGCACTACAGAACTGGAAGACGAACGCAACAGATATATCGATCAAAGTATTACAGATGAACTGACTCAGTTAAGAAACCGCCGCGATTTTTTCGCTACTTTTAGCAGGTTTCTTTCCAATTACAGGGTTTCCGATGACTGGCTGTGCGTCGCTTTAGCGGACATCGATTTTTTTAAATTTTATAACGATCATTACGGACATCCCAAAGGCGACGACTGTCTTCGCAGTATCGGACACGCGCTGAACAGTCTAAGTTCGCTTGGCGTATACGCAGCCCGCGTGGGAGGAGAGGAATTCGCGTTTTTATGGTTTGAAAAAGATTCGTCAAATGTTAATACCATTGTCACTCAGTGGACAGATAGAATCCGGGATCTAAAAATTCCGCACGAAAAATCCAAAGTCTCAAAATATATAACAATGAGCATCGGGGTATACATTGTCCGCTGCGGAGCCTGCCACGATGCCCAGATGCTTTACGATCTTGCCGACAAAGCTTTATACACCGCAAAGGGATCCGGCCGCAACTGCGTTGTTATCGAGGGTGATGATATTAAACAGTACAAAATAAATCCAAAGGACAGCGATTAATTTACCGCTTCCTCAGCTTCCGCCAGCAAGACGATGGCCGACGCGATATTCGCGAATTTTGAAAGCTGTTTTTTTCTGAATGCTTTTTTTATTAAAAGAGAATCACCTTCGCTTACGCCCTGTAGCGCGTCAAACGGCGCGTCTTTAAGCTGATCAAAAGACCATTTTTCGTATGCTTTATCTACAAATTTATTAATGTTCATATAGCTGACAGGAGTCCTTGTTTCTCCCTCGGCAAGAAGGCAGATTGCCTGAGCCCATTTAATATATTTTAGTTTTGCAAGATCCGACACTGTTTTTACTTTGAAGGCTTCTTTAAGCACTTTCGCGTCTGTTTCGCTTAACCCCTGCAGCGCTTCAACAGGAGCGCCTGTAAGCTGTTTTAAAGACATTCTTTCGTATTTTTTATCAACAAAGTTATTAATGTTCATATTTTTCTCCCGTTAATACAAATCGTTACTTTTATTATCGCCAAATTTTTATGTAAAATGTAGTTTATCCTGACATTCTTCCGGCGTAAAATTCGCACTTTTAACTGTCACTCTAATCCGGTATACTTCACATAATGAATCTTGAAGCTTTTATACTTGGCTGCGGCGGAATGATGCCGCTTCCGAACAGACATTTAACATCAGTGCTGTTAAGACGCGAAGGGGAGCTGTTTCTTTTTGACTGCGGGGAGGGGACTCAAGTTTCGCTCAGGCGGCTTAATCTTAGGTGGAAAAAAATATCTGTTATTTTTATCAGCCACATGCACGCGGATCATGTAACAGGCATTCCCGGGCTTTTGATGCTTTCGTCGCAGGTTGATAGGGACTCGCCGCTTTATATTTTCGGGCCGCCTCGCATCAGCGAATATATCGAATCCAGCCGCCGTGTTCTTGATATGTATATAAATTACGAAATAATTGTAAAAGAAATCACATCCGCCGGAATTGTTTATAAAGGCGATGGATTTCATGTCAGGTGTTTTCCGCTTTCGCATACCAAACCCTGTTATGGCTACACGCTTGAAGAAGAAATGCGGAAAGGCGAATTTTTCCCCGGGAAAGCGGAAGCGTTAAATATTCCTGAGGGGCCTTTATGGGGCAGGCTTCAAAAAGGACAAAGCATTCAAACTGCGGACGGCAGAACAATTTATCCTGAGGAAGTTGTCGGATTACCCCGCGAAGGAAGAAAATTTTCATTTGTTACGGACACTCTCCCTGTGCCGGAAATTTCTACGCATGTTATCGGCTCTGATCTTTTTGTATGCGAAGGAATGTTCGAAAAAGAATTAGCGGAAGACGCTCATTCAAAAAAGCACATGACGGCCGAGGAAGCCGCTTCTCTCGCGCTTTCTTCTTCGGGAGTAAAAAAACTTGCGTTGATTCACTACAGCCCGCGTTACACTGAATATGAATTAAAAAAGATTTTACAAGAAGCGAAGGCTGTTTTCCCCGAGACTGTTCTTACAAAAGATCGCATGGTATTCCCGATTGAGTATGCCGAATAATTTTACTCCGGTGTAACTCTGTGTCCCCAGCGTTTTTTAATATTTGGGTATCTTTTAAAATATTAATTTTTAGAAGTTCCCGTTTATAGAAGGAGTAAAAACCTCATGAGCGTTCAGGTAAAGATCGAAGTAAAAAATCTTTATAAACAGTACGGAAATGTCCGCGCGGTAAATGATGTTTCATTTTCGGTTGGAGATCAGCAGGTACTCGGTTTTCTTGGACCTAACGGCGCGGGAAAAACAACTGTAATGAAAATCCTGACAGGTTTTCATTTTCCCTCAAGCGGAAGCGCGGTTGTTGACGGCATATCCGTGGAAGAAGAGCCTTTGGAAGTTAAAAGCCGAATCGGTTATCTGCCTGAAAATGTCCCCTTGTACGGCGACCTTACTGTCGATGAATACCTTGACTTTGCCGCTGGCGCACGTTTTATTCCAAAACAAAAACGCGCCAGTGTTGTTAATGAAAGTCTTGAAGCGTGTTCTCTTACATCATACAGAAACCGTAGAATCGACACTCTCTCCAAAGGATATAAACAGCGCACAGGCCTTGCTCAGGCGATCCTGCACGATCCTCCGATTTTAATTCTTGATGAACCTACAACAGGGCTTGATCCAAATCAAATTATCGAGATTCGCTCTCTGATTAAAGAACTGGGTAAAAGAAAAACTGTTATTCTTTCCACGCATATCTTGCAGGAAGTTGAAGCTATTTGTTCTCAGGTTCTGATTATCAATGACGGGCGCGTTGCGGCTCTGGGAAAACCTGAAGAAATCGCAGGCAAGATGAAAGGCGGCGATACATGGGAGCTTATAATTAAACGGAGCGATATTAAACCGCAGAAAGACGAAAGTGATATTAACATTATTACCGGTAAATTAAATATTATTCAGGGTATTTCAATTGTATCAATAAAAGATGAAGGAAACGGAATAATCAGCGCCGCGTTTTTTATTTCAACGGAAAACGGAGATAACGCTGGTGAGCGCATTTTTGACTGGGCTGTTGATAATAAATTTAAAATACTTCAGATGAACCGGAAGAAACTGAGCATCGAGGATATCTTTGTAAAACTGACAAACGATAATTCAAATAATACAGATTCAAACGGAGCGGTGTAATATGAAAGATTTAATTCCACACAGCTTCCGTTTTCTTGCCCTTGCGCGAAAAGAATTTTTTCAATTCCTGTATTCGCCTGCGTTTTACGGAGCGGTTGTTTTCTTTCTTGTTTTTTGTTCTGTATGGCTGTTTTATTTTCAGCAGTTCTTTGCATCGGATCAGGCGACACTGCGCCCGTATTTCGGGATTTTCCCCGTTGTTTTTATTTTGGTGATTCCTGTTATAACCATGAAAAGCTGGGCGGAAGAAAGAAAAACCGGAACTGTGGAACTTTTGCTTACAATGCCGTTCACAGAATGGGATCTTGTGCTTGGGAAATATCTTTGCACCCTTGGTGTGTTATGTGTAATGCTGATACTTACGGTTCCGCTGCCGCTGACTTTGATTCCTGTCGGATACTTTGACGCAGGCACAATATTTTGTGAATACCTTGGGGCTTTTCTGCTTGGATCGAGCGCGATTGCTCTTGGACTTTTAATGTCGTGTCTTTCAAAAAGTCAGGGAGGCGCGTTTCTAGGAAGCGCAGTCGTATTAATGGCAGTAATGCTTTCCGATATTATTACAAGTTTTTTTAATCTGCCGCTGTGGCTTGCTTCATTTCTTAATTCTTTTTCTCTTGCGTATCACTTTAACAGTTTTACCAAAGGACTTCTTGATTCGCGCGATCTCGCTTTCTTTATCATCAGCACTGCTTTGTTTTTATTTATTAACACAAAAGTTATATTATTCAGGAAGTGGAGATAGGTTATGACTAAAAAACAGACAATAATTATAACAGCATTAACAATAACCGCGTTCTTGTTTGCCGTTATGGTAAGCGCCCGCTTCTGGTTCCGTTTAGATCTTACCAAAAACAAGGCATACACTATTTCGCGGGTTTCACGTAACATCCGCATGGAAATCCCTGATATCGTAAATATCACATATTATCTTTCCGATAAATTAAAAACCATTACTCCCTCTGTTGGTGAAATTGAAGATATGCTTTTGGAGTACGCCGCCTATTCGCGCGGGAAAATTCGCGTAACGGTGCGCGATCCTGTAAAATCGGGGCTTGCCAAAACAATTGAAGAACTTGGCTTTGAACCGAGGCAGGTGCAGAATGTTGAGCAGGATCAGGCAAGCCTTACTACAGTTTATTCAGGGCTTGCTATAGAATACCTCGGCAGAATTAATGTTCTTCCGTGGATTATTTCTACGGAAACTCTTGAATATGATCTTACAACACGAATCCGCTCGATGGTAAATAATACAGAAAGAATTATCGGCGTGTTGGTCGGCGACAGCTACAGAACATGGAACGAAGATTTTAATTACATGGAAATGATTCTTGCGGACGCCGGTTACAGGATTCGTCTTATTTCTCCCGGCGAGGATATTCCTGACACTCTGCCGGCGCTCTTTGTGCTTGGCGGCTCCGAAGACCTTGATCCGTGGGCGCTTTACAGAATTGACAGGTACATCCAGCTCGGCGGAAAAGTGATGTTCGCTGTCGACGGCATTTATGTCGATATTTTCGATCAGCTGCAGGCAAGGCAGTTAGACGATCTTGGCTTAATCAATATGATTTCGATTTACGGGACGATAATTCTTCCTGAACTTGCTTTGGATCGCAACGCTTTAATGATTCGATACGAAATTTCCACTGGTTCCGGCCTTCAATACAGGGCAGCGCGTTATCCGCTATGGATAGGCGTTCAGCCATACGGAGGAAATCCCGGGCATCCTGTTACATCCGGTTTTTCAGGGCTCGATCTTTATTGGGCAAGCCCGCTTGAGCTGAGCGCTCCTGACGGTGTAACCGCCGATGTGTTATTCGCAACTTCCCATGAAGCGTGGTCTATGAAAGGAAGCCTTTACACTAACCCCGAAATTTCATATCTATTGGAGCTGGAAGCAGACGAAACATGGGGTCCAAAAATTTTAGGCGTTTCTTTAAGCGGCGCATTTCCGAGTTTTTTCCGCGGTTTTCCAAAACCTGTACACGAAGGCTCTGATGAGGAACTGCCCGATTTGCCTGCGTTTACAAGAGAATCAAGGATTATCGTAACAGGCGATCTTGATTTTGCGACTAACATGATGAATGTAACTCAGAATATTAATTACGGCGAGCAGCGCAATCTTGATTTTATTCTGCGGGCTGCCGACTGGTTAGTTAATGATGACGATATTGTCGGAATCAGAAACAGGCAGCCGCAGACAGGGCGCTTTGATAAAATTGTTGATGAAACGCGCCGGACAGCGGCGATGCAGTTCTCGCAGGCGTTCAATGTTATCATTATTCCGCTTTTTGTTATAACCGCGGGCATTCTTCTTTCGTTCAGGAGGAAAAAAGCAGCTAACGCCTTATCGCCAAATAAAACATCTAACGTACAAGACGCGGAAATTTCCGGCGATTCGCAGAAGGGAGCGGATAATGACATATAAAAACAAACTTATCTGCCTTTTAATTATAATCTCCGCGTTAATTTTAGCTTACGCCGGAAGTTTTATCTTTAGTCCTGATATGAATATCGCCAGATCAGCTTCTTTCATCTGGCTGGATGCAAATACGGCAAACAGGGTAAACAGATTAGTTTTGGATAACGGATGGAACAAGCTGGAATTTATCAAAAAAAACGATCAATGGTTTGTAAATTATAACAATAATGAATATCCTGCCCGCCGCTTTCGTATAGATGATTTTTTGAGCGTTTTTACAACCCGTTCACAATGGCCTGTCCGCTCATCAAGCGCGGAAGCTTACGATCGTTTTGGATTTGATGAAAACGCTTCGCGAGTTACCTTCTACGATAATTTTTCCATTCTTCTTGATCTTTTCCTCGGCGATGACGATATCCTTGGCCGCGAATCTTATTTCCGCCAGGCGGGTAAAAATGAAATTCGTTCAGGCGACAGCAGCGTCAGATCATATTTAACAAGCGCCGTAACAAGCTGGTATAACCTGCGCTTGATTCCTGAAACCGAAAACCGCGTCATTACAATTAACAATTTGCAAAGATTATCAATTTACAATGAAGGCGTGAATCAAATTTTTACGAGGTCAGGAAGAAGCTGGGAAATTTCCGGCATCAATGTTGAAAATCCTGATATGGACAATGTAACTGAATTTATTAATTTTGTTTTAAACGCCGAAGGCGAGGACTTTATCGATCTGCAAACAGCGCCGGGAATGGATTTTAATTACAGCCGGATCACATTAGAGTTCGGAAACGGAAGCGTTATAACTATTTCTGTAAGCGGACCCGATGAAATAAATAAAAGATACGCTAAAGTCAGTAACAGCGAATATATTTACCAAATTCCTTTATGGGTGACGGTGCGGCTTTTTAGAACGGCGGAAAGTTTTGAAACAGAAAACATATAACGTTTATATAAAAAGTTATAATTAAGATTAAAAAGTTTTATCCGTGGTTTTTTATATATTCCCTGTATTTATCAGGATCGCTTTTAAAAGCGATAATCGCGGACGCTGAATCGTTTCCGGCTCTTTTCAGCGCTTCTCTGGTTTCGAGTAACAGTCTGTCTGCGTTTATTAATCTTCCCGCGCGCGAAGACATCCCGATACGAAGGCCGTCTGCGATGCTGTCAGGAAGTTTTTCTTTTGAGCGCTTATAAAAATTTTCTGATTTTGTTATTCCGGCTTCAAGGTCTGTTCCCGGAATAATTACCGCAATGCCTGATTGGCCGTATTCAAAAACCAAATCTCTTGACGAAAAGAAACTTACAGTTTCATCTGCGGCTTTCTTGAATGTTTCATCGTCCGCTATTCCGCGGAAGTTCATCATAATAAGCACAAGATCATTTTCCGCGGCTGAACAGCGGTGTATTTCAGAATCAAGGCGGTCTTTTATGTATTCTTCCCAGCCAAGACCGCTCCGCTGCGAATAAAGTCCTTTCGGCGCCGCTTTTTGATCATCAATATCAAACATATCTTCATCTTCTGATACTATTTGCTGATCATCGGTTGAAACTGATGCTTCTTTTTTGTTATGCGACACGGTTTTTTGATGCGCGGTTTCACCTTCTGCTTTCGGCTCTTTGTGTTTTATTTTCTTTTTTATTTCCGCCGTATCCTTAGTTTTTACATAGACCATTTCACCCTGTACAGGTTTTTTTACAAGAAGCTGCACCAGCATTGTAAAGAACGCTATCGCGAATCCCGCAAGGATTATTAAAAGAGTTTCGCGTAATATATCTGTAATTTTAATATAGTCAAACGCGCCTGCCACAGCTTTAATATTCGCATTGCGGATATCCGCAAACGGAAGCGGCCTAAAATGATCTTGATCGGAAAATCCGAATTTATTTATAAAACGGGGCTGATTATTGACTATTGTTACCGCGCTTCCTGCCTGTTTCTCGAACGCGTATCCTGTATCCGCCGCGGTAATAATAAACGCTTCGATGCTTTCGCTTGATGAAAGAGAGTCCCTCATTATTTGCACATATCTGTCATTCATAAAACCGGAGAGACCGGCAGTATACGCAAGATCGGCAATCTTCTCGAATTCTTGCTGCGCCGTTGACTTTCTCTGATCAATGCTCAGATAAATACGCAAAGTTCCCTGTATTAAAGCAAAAATATAAATAACTATACAGACAGCGGCAATAACAGAGCCGCCGATTATCCACGCTTTACCTGTACTTTTCGCCGTCAGGTTTTTATTCTTCTGTGTTTCCATATATATATAACTCTGATGTAATTATCGGAAGAATAAATACGTACTTAATAGAATGTTTTACTTTACCTCACATTTCTTTAGGTTATTATGTAATTCTTTGTCTGATATAGATTTATTTAAATTTTTATCTTTTTTTTAATTTAATTATATTGCATTTTATTTTCGCATACTTTACACTTATTTGTAGACAATTTGTAGGCTATTTGTAGAAAAAAATATTTAGTAGTTTGAGTAATATATGAGTGTAAATATTAGAATAAAACGAAATAAAATATACCTTGATATCTACGAAAGAGGAAAAAGATATTGGCAATCATTACATATGTCTGTCCCGGAAGATAAACAACAGGCAAAAGAAGTTATGAGGATTGCTGAAATTTGTCGTAGTAAGAGAGAAGTTCAAATCACATGCGGGGAATGGGGATTAATTGATCCCTTAAACGGGAAGCAATCATTAACTTCATGCATGGAAAATAATAATAAAAAAAATTACTTTAATAATGTAATAAACATTTTAAATAAAGATGGTAAGGGGAATATCTTTCTTGAGAATATTACAGAAAAATGGCTTGAGGATTTCCAAGATTATCTTTTAAAAGATACAGGGCTTTCAAAAAGTACTGCCAAGCATTATGAAAGTAAAGTAAGGCAGGTTCTCAAGAAAGCTGCAAGGGATAGACTTATACCTCGTAACCCTTCAATTACTGTTAATACTATAAAAGCACCTGAAGCAATTAAGGTTCATTTAGAATTTAAAGAAATTCAAGCTCTTGCTAAGACAAGAATTGGCGGAGATACAGGCGCAGAAATTAAAAGCGCTTTTTTGTTCGCCTGCTATACAGGATTAAGAATATCAGATTTAAAAACTCTTCAATGGGGAGATATTACCAGAGAACCTCTGCAATTTGCTAAGTGTCAGAAAAAGACTGGGCAGAAAGTTTTTATTCCTTTGCATGAATTAGCTTGGAAAATAATCAATGATAATCAAATACATAACTGCCAATCTCATATTTTTCCAAGATTGGCAAAAAATAAATCAAGTGGAAACATAAGTTTGCAAGTATGGGCGAAAAGAGCAGGGGTCGAAAAACAAATTGGTTGGCACACAGCACGTCATACATTCGCTGTTTTATCGAAGCTGTCCGAAAATTTGTGTAAATGACAGAATATCACTTAATCCCTATCGATCTGATGAATAACCCTCCGTAATGATGCATCGCTCCAAAGACATGTTCAACTCGGGCACGTATCTTAGATTTTG
>JGI24695J34938_10003744_pt1 | contig 10394 bp, 8 predicted proteins | sample TergutCo191P3_FD_34938 | JGI IMG/M metagenome (IMG submission 34938) | reverse complement strand
CTGCCGTCAATTCTTCTCTATGAGATCGGCGGGGTATATTTTGTGCGGGACGGCAACCACAGGGTATCTGTAGCGAAAACGCAGAATGTTGAATTTATAGACGCTGAGGTTATCAGCCTGAAAACAGAGATTAACATAAAACCTTCTATGACTGTAGAAGAGCTGACAGCCGCGCTAATTGAATATGAAAAAAAAGAGTTTTACTGCGAAACATTTTTTGGGGATTTAACGGATTACTGGGATTTGGATTTCAGCTCACCCGGAAGATACGATGTTATTCTTGAGCATATACTTGTTCATAAATATTATATGAACGAAGATATCGAAAATGAGATTCCGTTTTTTGACGCGCTTGTCTCATGGTATAACAATGTGTATAATCCGGTTATAAAAATCATAAAAGAGCAGTGGCTTTTGGTAAACTTTCCTAAAAGAACCGAAGCCGATCTTTATGTGTGGATAATAAAACATTGGGATTTCTTAAAAAAGAAATACGGAACATATTCCTTGTCCAAGGCCGCCGGAGATTTTACAAAAAAATACGGGCAGGACAAGGGAAGGTTCTGGCGTTTTCTCGCGATGATGGTCGGCAGAATTTTTAAAAGCGCCTAGTATCAGGATTAACCAGTGTGAGAAATGGCGCTTACATAAAGGAAACAGGCGCGGGAGAGAAAAATGGCGGTTTTATCAATACAGTCTCATGTGGTGTACGGTTACGCGGGAAACACCGCCGCTGTTTTTCCGCTTCAGAGGCTTGGCTGTGAAGTTTGGGCGGTCAATACTGTAGAATTCTCAAATCATACAGGTTTCGGCGCGTGGCGCGGAAAAGCGCTTGAAGGCGATCTTATCCTGGAGCTTTTGACAGGGCTTGAAGAAAGAGGCGTTTTAAAAAACTGCGAGGCTGTCCTTTCCGGCTATCTGGGAAGCGGAGAAACAGGCAGAATATTAAAAGACGCGGTTAACAGGGTTCGCGTGTTTTCACCTAACGCCATTTACTGCTGCGATCCTGTCATGGGAGACGAAGGCAGGGGGTTTTACGTTAAACCGGAGATTCCGCGGATAATTAAAAACGATCTTATTCCGTTAGCTGACATTGTATGCCCGAATCAGTTTGAGCTTCAGGCGCTGTCAGGAATTAACATAAAAAATGTCAGCGGCGCGGCGGAAGCCGTAAACATTCTTCATGGAATGGGGCCTTCTGTTGTGCTTGTTACAAGTTTCAGGGAAGAGGCGGGGAAAGTCAGCATGATCGCGTCAGAAAAAAACAGGGGCTCTCCAGCGCGGATGTTAAAAATTACAACTGACGAGCTGCCTTTAGGAAACATCGCTGGAACCGGCGATATGACAACAGCCGTTTTCCTGTCAGAATACCTTAAAACAAATGATCTTGAAAAATCTCTTGAGCATAGCACCGCCTCTGTCTATGGAGTGCTCGATTACAGCTATAAAAAATCGCTAAAGACGGACCAGCCCCAAAAACCGGTTGAACTAAAAATCGTGGAAGCGCAGGAACAGTTTATTACTCCCTCGCGTTTTTTTAAGGCGGAAAAAATACTTTAAGTGGAAAAAAATATTAAAGATGCCTGGACGCGGAAAAGCCCTTATGACCGTTTCTTTGATTTTACCGCCGCTTCCGCGGACCGTTATTCGATACTAACCGGGCAGATAGAAAGGCTTAAGCTTAATTCCGCGGTTATCAGCGTAGAAGGAAATAAACATATTTTTATTTTTCCTCCGGGACAAAAATCTATCCGCTCAAGCGGCGGAGTATTTCCATTCTCAGGAAAAAGCCCGTACCTTTTATGCGCTCATTACGACCGCGCCAAAGGAAGCCCCGGCGCTAATGACAACAGCATCGCTGTCTTTCATCTTTTAAACGCGGCAGCCGCGCTTGCCGCGGGAGGCGCTGACAACTGGATGATTGTTTTCACTGACAAGGAAGAGCTGACAGCGGATGAGAATTTTGAAAATCAGGGATCTTACTCTCTGGCGAGAAAAATCAAAAGCTGGGGTCTGGAAAAGGAAAAAATTTTTATTTTTGATTCCTGCGGCGCAGGAGAAGTTTTTATTTTATCAACAACAACAGATCATATTTTAATGAGCCGCGATAGTCCGAATTCAAACAAGCTAAGAGAAGCTGTCACAGAGCTGCGCGATCACGCGCTTTTAACAGCGAATCATCTGCGCCTTGAGAAAGTCCTTCTGGCTCCCACGCCGTTCTCTGACGATGTCGGTTTCCTTCGCGCGGGTCTCGCTTCTCAAACTATTACGATACTGCCGTCGCAGGAAGCGGAAAAATACGAAGCTCTTCTCAGAAGAGAACCTGATTTCGCGGATAAAATAATTTCAGGAAAAATAAAAGCGCCCGAAGAAAAACGCCGCCTCCCTCAGACATGGCAGAACCTTAACAGCGCGAGGGATACGTCCGCGCGCCTTACGCCTCATTTTTTTGAGCAGGTTGTGCGCTTTATGACGGAGATTTGCGTATAAAATAACAGAGTTTTAAAATTGATACTGAGGCTGTTTGCGGATGCTAGTTTCTATGCCTTACCGTTTCAAACAAGCCCAAGTATTTTACCATACGCTTCAAGAGCGCTGTCATCGTAATCGCCGGATAAAACTTTCTTTGTAAGAATTTTCCCAAGCTGCACTCCCTCCTGATCGAAACTGTTGACATTCCATATAAAGCCCTGAAACATCACTTTATTTTCGTAGTGCGCGAGAAGACTGCCTAAAACAGAAGGAGTCAGCCGCTTTCCGTAAATTAAACTGGAAGGCCGTCCGCCGGGAAATTCCTTATTGCGGTCTTCCGCCTTCTGGCCTTTCGCGAAGGCGACAATCTGCGCCGCGAGATTCGCCGCGAGTTTTGTCTGGCTTACGGAATTGTCAACTGATACGTCATCGCTCCTCTGGCTCTCTGTAAAGCCGATAAACTGAAGCGGAATTACAGAAGTTCCCTGATGCAGAAGCTGATAGAATGAGTGCTGTCCGTTTGTGCCGGGCTCGCCGAAAATTACAGGTCCTGTTTCGTAACTGACGCTTTCGCCAAAGCGGTTAACGCGTTTCCCGTTCGATTCCATGTCCATCTGCTGGAGGTGGGCGGGAAACCTTGATAACGCCTGACTGTACGGAAGAACCGCTGTATACGGATAATTGAGGAAATTACGCTCCCATACGCCGATTAGCGCGTCAAGCAGCGCGGCGTTTTTTAAAATATTTCCTTCTAACGCGGTTTTATCCGCTTCGGCGGCTCCGTCAAGAAACTCTTTAAAAACATCAGGGCCGAAAGCCAGAGAGAGAACGCATCCGCCTACCGCGGATGATGACGAATAACGTCCGCCGACATAGTCATCGATGTAGAATGAATCGAGATACGCGCTGTTACGCGCGAGAGGGCTTGTCTCGCTTGTTACGGCTATCATGTGCCTTCCGGGATCAAGAGAAGCCTTTTTAAGTTTATCCTTTACAAAAAGCTCGTTCGCGAGCGTTTCCTGTGTAGTGCCGCTCTTAGAAACAAGGATGAATAAACATTCCTCAAGAGAAGATGACGTGATAATATTTGAAGCGTCATCAGGATCAACATTAGAGATAAATTTCGCTTTAAGTTTTTTCTTTCCCTCTTTCTCAGCCCAGTTTTCAAGAGCGAGATACAACGCGCGCGGCCCTAAATCCGAGCCGCCAATTCCAATTTGTATAACAGTGCTGAAAGGTTTTCCCGTTGTTCCCTTGTATTTCCCGTCATGCACCGCTTTCGCGAAACCGCTGAAGCGGGTAATTTCGTTACGGTAAAATTCTCCGATGTTTTTTCCGTTCTCAATTACAGGTTGCCCCTGTTCGCCTCTTAACAGATGGTGAAGAACCTTTCGTTTTTCTCCTGTGTTCATTACTTCGCCGTTAAGGAGCGCTTTGTATTTGGGAATTGAATCAGTAACATCAGCGAGCTCCTGCAATAATTTCAGACATTCATCATCTACGGATTTCGCCGCCCATGAATATTTTAAACCTGCGGCCATAGGCACTATACACTCGCTTACCCTGTCAGCGTTAAGCAAACTTCTGAAATCAAAACCTTTTCCGGCATATTCCGCGAGTTTTTTATAAACATCAATTTTATCAAGATTTAAGTAATTCATAATTTCTCCTTATAAATACTATGACATTAATACATAAAAAAATCAAGGAAAAAATAAACAAAAGAACTGAGACTGTTTCATAATCGTATAATTTATCAATGTAAGGATAAAAAGCATCCTGTTTGCCTTTCAGTGAAACAATGTCCTGCCAGGGAAGAAATATTGATACAGCCCGCGTGAACATTAAAACAGCCAGAGAGGGGCATATAAGGAGCGTAACACCCAGCAAAGCCGGCTTAGCAATAATATTTTTATTTTCCTTTAGAATATGAGCGGCGTAATGATTAGTTAATTCTGTTTTAAATACGGAAATGGCTCTGATAAATTTATTAATAAAAATAAACAGAAGAAAAATAAGAATAAAACCTGATAAAAACAGAATAATTACATAAGCTCTTTCATATAAATAACTTATCTGAGTATCCAGATTGATAAAATCAAAGGATGTTTCATGAACGCCAAGGCTCTTCATGCTGTTCTTAATAAATGTTTCATCGATACCTGATGAAGCTGACATCAGTACAAGAAAGCTGTTTACCTGCCCTCCCGCGATTGACGAAGGAATATAAACGCGGCTAGTATCATCATCCCCGTCGTTTATTACGCCTGTTATAAGCCATGTAGCTCCTTGAATTTTAATTTGATTTCCCGATATTTTCTTAGAGCCAAAAATTGAGAAAGCCGCGGTTTCATTCAATACCGCGTGTCTCTGCCTGCCTGTCCACGCCTGTTTGGAAAAAAACGATCCTTCTGTCATTCTGAGATCTAAAATACGCGCGTAACAACTGTTAACTGCGGCGGTTGTTACCGGAAAATCGGCGTACGCCAGGCTGACTCTCTCTGATGAAAGCATTTCGTATGTAACAAGAAAATAGCTTTCTGTAAACTCTTCAATTCTCTCTACACTGATTCCAGGGGAGCTTATTCCAGAAGGCGTTACCAGAAGCAGATTCCCCGGGCTCTTTACATCAGAAACAACAGCTGTAGAAAAAAGCGCGGCAACTGACAGCAGTAAAGCGATTGCGCATAACAGAGCTGGCTTTCCGCTGAAATAAGAAGACAGGAAATTAATTCTCAAAAAAATCCTCCGCGTTTTTAAGCGTGACTGTCATTCCGGCAGCCAGCGATTTATCGCTTACAAGAACAACCGGCTCAAAGAATGTAATCCCGCGCGCTACAGCGGTATTCTGATGATCAGAATCCCCGGTAAAAATGCTGAGCCGCTCAAGGTAATACTCATGACCCATGAATCCCTGCCTGCGTTTGATTTGATAAAGGAAATAACCGTCATTGTCCTGATTTATCGCCCTGTTTGGAACAAGCGTAAAAGACGCGCCGCTTCCTTTCTCGAAAGTTATATTAAAAGTCTCGCCGTCGGAAACATCATTGGAAGTTATGTAAATAGTTACTGTCTTTCCGTTCGCTGAAGGCCGCACGCGTCTAACGTTTCCGTTGAGAGCGCCGTTGGAATTCACAAGCTGGCAGGTATCGCCGGGATTAACAAAATTATTATCAAGAGAGATATTACATTCCACAATAAATTCGCTTCCGACTCCTATTGAAGCGAGCAGAGCGTTTTCGTAAAAATATTTTCCTCTCTCGGCAAAAAGATCGAGGATAACCCCGCCTGCCGCGGCCCTGACCTGCGTATTGTCTCTGTAATCCCGCAGCGCTTCAAAAGCGGTAACCCGGGTCAGTCTCATGCTCGCTAAATCAATTTGTTTTAACGCGATCGAATGTTCAATGTCTTTTATTTCAGCTTCATATTTGTAAAGAACAGCTCTCAGATTATTTTCAGCGTTTGAAAGCTCATTCCTGCTGATCATTCCAAAACCCCAGGAAATCGTCGCGTCATGGAGCGAGACAGACGCCCTGTTAATTTCCATCGCGATAAGTCCCGCTTCAGGAGACGGGTAATGATCGGCAATTCCTTCTTCTGAAGAAAGAGCATCGCGGATACTCGCGAGCCTTGAGGACATGGAACGTATATCCGCTTCCAGCTTGCTGATATTATTATCAATTTCTAAAAGCCGCCTTTCCGCGGATGTTATGTTAAAATCCATCTCAAATAGAATCTGCCCTTCCTCCACTCTGTCGCCTTCCCGCGCGTATACTCCCGTTGCGTATCCTGAACCCGCCGCGTAAATATTCTCAGTTTCCGCCCACCTCGCGATGCCGGAACTTATTTCAATCTTGTTCAGCGTTCCTCTTGACGGCTTAGTTCCTGTCACATGCGGCATATTATATGTATAGATAGTTCTGGAAAAAAATAAAAGCAGAACAAGTAAAATAAATATAACCGCTCCCGCTGTTTTCCTGTTAAATTTCATATAACAAATCCTTTAAAAAATGGATGAGCGTATTCAGTAACATTTTACGCTCATGTATTAAAACATTTTATTTTACTCCCGAGAGTTCTATTCCTTTTTCCAGATCGCGCTGCCCTGACAATAGAAACCAGACCGGCAGAAACATGTAAACGCAGGACGCGGCGAAAATCAGCGCTGTCCTTCCGTCCGCTAACCTTGAAAGATACACAGACAGCGGCTCAAACCTGTAATTATCAATAAATATTATAGCCTGCTCAACTACATTCCAGTATTCAATGAAGGTGAGCATGCAAATCGCGGCGATTATTGACTTGATCTGCGGAATCAAAATATATATAAGCATTTGCGCGTTACCTGCTCCGTCGATTTTCGCCGATTCAAAATAAGCGTCAGGCACAGCCTTCATGCCCTGACGCGCGAGAAATACACTGAAAGGTGAAAAAATACCTGGGAAAATAATAGCCAGATAGCTTCGCTGTATCCCGAAGATTGACGCGATAATGTAATTCGGCACCAGCACCGCCTGTAACGGCATCAGCATGACCGCAATAAAAACAACGAAAATTTTTTCTTTGTGTTTATACTTCCAGATTGTAAAACCGTAAGCTGTAAGAACGCCGAAAAAAAGAGCTCCAAATGTTACAGGAAGCGTAATTTTAACTGAATTAAAAAGCAGAACAAGAAATGACGGCTGATTGATTAATACATTCGCGTACTGGCTGAGAGTAACAGGATTCGGGACAAGAACAAGTTTTTTAAATTTTTCCGTAACGCCGTCCGCGAGATCGAATGTTGTAACGTTAGATGAATAATTTACAGTGACCGCCTGCTCAGTCATAAAGGAGCCCGCTATTGTGACAATCAGCGGAAAAAGAATTATAGCGCCGGTTACAATAAGAAAGATCACAATCCACAAAGGATTTTTATTAACGAGGCGGCTTCTCATTATGAAACCTTCCTTTCCAGGCGCAGAAGAAACTGAGTAAATATAACAATCACAAGAACAAGCAGCGCTGTCGCCGATGTAAGACGCGGGTAATTTAAGGACGCGAACATGTTGTTCATAAAATGCTGAAGGGTGTATATGCTCTCCTGCGGATAGCTTCCTGTTATAAGAAATATTTCCCTGAATATTTTAAAAGAATTTATTATAGACATGATAAGCGCGACTATTGTCGTAGGCAGAAGGCACGGAACTGTTATGTGCCTTAAAACATCGAAAGGAGACGCGTTATCTATCCACGCCGCCTCGTAATAATCCTTTGGTATATTCGAAAGCCCAGCCATAAAAAGTATCATATTGTAGCCGATATTCTTCCAGAGGAAAATAAGAATCATTACAGGAAGAGCCAGAATCGAGTCAAGCCAGTTCACTTTCGCTATTTTAAAACTGTCAAGAAGCCCGTTTAAAGCGCCGTCATATGAAAAAAGAGTCTTCCAGAAAAAAACCATTGAGCCTGAAGGGATAACAAGCGGAATTAAGAAAATCAGGGAAAACCAGTCCCGTCCTTTTATTATCCTGCTTACCAGTATAGCCGCGGCGAGCGAGAGAATAAGATTAAGCGGTACGGAAATGCCGATAAACCTTATTGTGTTAACAAGCCCGCGAAGATACGCCCTATTAGTTAGAAGTGACGTGAAATTTGAAAACCCCGCGAATGAACCGTTTACAGGCCTGTCCATGAACGCGTAAACAAGAGAAAGGCCGAAAGGAAAAATAAAGAAAACGCCAAAGCCAATCAATCCGGGAAGTATAAATAAAACACCCGGACTGAAAAAACCGTTTGAATTATTAAATACGTTAAATGAAATTATTTTACGCCATGCCGCTTTCATTATATTTTATTCGCTTAAATAAAGGTCTGCCTTGTTCTGAAGAATTCTCGCGACTTCTTCCGCCACGCGGGATCCGTCTATGAAAAACTGCACATCCTGCGCCACCATATCGCTGATGTTCGTGTCACGCAGGTCAAAAACATTGATTAAAGCGGAGAGTCTTTCCATTTCGGTTATATAATCCCGCAAAGCCTGTCTGCCCTGCTCATTCAAAGCGTCAGCCATGCCGTAAAGAGAGCCGGAAAAAGTCATTTCGGATTTTTCCGCTCTTGCCTCATTATTAACCGGAAGGCCGGTCGCTCTGAGATTTGTGGAAAGCTGCATTTCTTTAGAAAGCAGGAATTTGATAAACACCCACGCGGTTTCCTTGTTTTTTGATTTACTGTTAACCGCGAAACCAGCGTTATAACTAAACGGTACTTTGCCGTCCGCCCTTGCCTGAATCCCGGCGACTAAATCATCATCGTCAATTCCCATAACGCTTCCGCCGAAGCTCATCATCACCCTGCGGCCTGTCGCGCGCATATAGTGGCTGGCGAGTGAGAAGTTATTGTTTAACTTGAAATAAAACCTGTCTCTGGGAGCGTCCATTGCCTGGCGCATAACGCGCCCCGCGTCCTGCTGGCCTGTGACAGCCCGCGGAATATAACCCTGCTCGGCGTAATTTCTGACAGACGATAGAAGTGACGCGAAACCGCCGTCAGTGAAATTCGCGCGCCCTGTTTCCAGATTGATAAAATTCCGGTAGTTCTCGCTGAAAAGCTGATTAAACATGCCTCCAAGTCCTCTCTCAAAATCCGTTGTATTAAAGAGTTTATAATTTCCGCTGTAAAGAGGAATGCCAATGCTTAAAAGATCGCTTGATTTAAATGATCTGTCAGCGCCGAATCCTGAAGCAATATCCGAAGGAATTAAAGTTGAGTCATATACGAAATAATTAAAATTATAATCCATAGGAATAAACCATATGCCTCCTGAGTATTTTAACGCGTCAAGAATATTATGCCTGTACGCGCTCTTATTAAATTCGGGATCGAGGTTCATATAAGGCTCAAGATTTTCCAGTGTGCCGCTCTCTGTGAATTTATGAAGCGGTATAATATCCATCGCGAAAATGTCAGCTCCTGTACCGCTCATAATATTTGTGTTAACCCTGCTTAAATAATCCGATCTGCTTTGAGGATCATTTTGTATTTGAACGCTGGTCATCGTCATATTGCCGTCTGTGCCGCTTCTGATTTCCGGCATCGCTGAGAAAGTTTCTATGTTGATTTTTGTTCCCGGATACAACTGCTCAAAAGCGCGCGCGGCTTCTTCAAGATAGCTCTTATACGACATGGTGTCATACGCGGAAATTGTTATCTCCCCTTCTATCTTCCGTTTAAAAAAATCGGCGTTAAACTCCTGAGCCGCAGAACTTCCCGCTTTGCATCCCGCGAAAATAATCAATACAGATAAAACATGCAGACAAAATCTAAATTTCTTCATTGATATAGCCTCCATAATATAAAATAACCGCGCGTAAATAAAATTACACTGCTTACAATAAAATATCCTATACAATGTCTGAAGTTTATCTGTAGCAGAGCTGTTCATCAAGTCCAGTATATAAAATCGGGAAAAATATTTCTATTCACTTAAATATAAATCCGCCTTGTTTTGCAGAATCCTTGTTGTCTCCGTCGCGCTTCTTGTACCGTTAAAAAAATTCAGCGCTTCCTGCATTATCATGTTATTTATATTAGCGTCCTCTATAACATAGTTATTTATCTGTCCGGAAAGGCTTTCAGCGGCGGAAATATAATTCTCCATTGCCTGTAATTGCCGGCTGTTTAATTCTCCTTCAGCAATTCCAAGAAACATTCTAAAATCAAATTCGTGTTTTTCATTTCTTGCCTTATTATTTACAGGAAAATTGAAAATATTTGGTGACATCTGCATCTCATCTGATAAAAGAAATTTTATTAATGCCCAAGCTGTTTCCTTGTTTTTTGAAAAGGAATTAATACCAAAACCAAAATTATATGAAAATGGAACTGTCCCGTCCGCGTTTGCCTGAATGCCCGCTATCTTATCATCATCTTCGATAACAGGG
>JGI24695J34938_10003743_pt1 | contig 10397 bp, 11 predicted proteins | sample TergutCo191P3_FD_34938 | JGI IMG/M metagenome (IMG submission 34938) | reverse complement strand
GAACTTGCAAGCGAATTGACGAAAGGAATAAAAAAAGCGGCTATTGAAGGAATGCGCGGTAAACCGCTTGATGACGATGAAGATATTGATAGTTTGTCTTTGGGCGCAGAAGTTGCAAAGGAAATTATTAAAAGTGCAAAAGAGGATCCTATCTCGCCTCCTAAGAAAAACACCGCAGATAATTTTTGCGAAGATTGTGGAGCAAAGTTACATGTTAATGCTAAGTTCTGCTCAAAATGTGGAATCAAGATTGCCTCATGCGATGACGACGACTATGAAGAGGAAGATGATTACGGCGAGGATGAAGAAGATAATGAAGATGAGGATGAGGAAGAAGATGGTACAATAAATGGATTGTTCGTTAAAGAAAAAATACTCTCAATTGAAATAAAAGGCAGTGAAAGCGATATTATTGCATTAATCAGTAGTAACGATTTAATTTCAGAGACAGATATAGAAAAATACAATTTAGAAGTTAATCAGGATTCTCCGGGTGATATAATTATTTATACTAATTATGGAGATGAAAAATTTAAAGTGTTATCTACTTTTGGAAGAGGCAGTTGTAGATCTGAATTATCACGAAGAGAAATCGATATAACTGAATACCGATATCAGATAAATGATAACGGTAAAATTATTGATTGTACTAAATCTTTAAAACCTTTTATCCAAAAAATTCTTATTTATTTAAATACTAAAATAAACAACAAGGATTTTTTTCTTTCATATGCTACCGCTAAATATCATATGATTAGTAAATTCGATCAATTAATAACTTTAATTGATGAAAAATTACTTAATTCTATAAACCCAAAAGAGATACAGTCTCTTAATATTTTTACAAATAACTATGTTGATATAAATGCCTTGCAAAATGGTCGCGACTGTTGTTTTGTTATTAAAGCTAATGTTCCAAGCTGTATATCTTTAGGAGATGCTCTGGATAAATATACAAATCCGCGTTCTGTGAAATCAAAAGAAGAAATATTTATTACTTATATTAATATTTCACCATCAAAGAAATCTGATTTACTTAATACGAGGATAGATTTAACTACTTCTCATCCGGGATTTAGAAACGATGAATTTATTGATATAATGGAACCATTCAAACCAATCATTGAACGGTTTAAATCGATTCTGGAAAATTTATAATATAAATTTAATTAAAAATTAAAAGATATTTTGTCTTTTAAAATAATAGTCATGCGGACTTTAAATGCAAGGAGAACTATATGGCAACTTACAAAGTAGAGTATGTGAAGAAAGGCGGCGCCGGAACAGCAACCACTACAGAGACTGGTAAAAATGAAGAAGAAGTCAGGAAAAAAATAGAAAAACGAATTCCCGGATGTGAAATTATCACAATAGAGGAAAAATAAAAATACTTTATTTGAATTCTAAGGAAAAAATTATGTTTTGTCAAAAATGCGGTAATGAAATTTCTGAATCAACAAAATTCTGCGCAAAATGCGGTAATAAAATAAATGCGGTTACACCTCAAAATAATACTAACGGTAACATTGAACAATCAGAAGATAGCCCTGTAACAACAACAGAAGTTGCTACAATACCTCAATTGAAAGACCAGCTTATCGCGATGAAAGATGCGAAAAGCAGCGATGCCGCTCTAACATATGCGGTTGAGGCGCAATTACAGGTGCTGGACGTATTAAATTCACCGGCAATGACATCAAGCTGTTTTGATTTAATGATTGAATCATTATCCCGTGCATTACAGATGACTTCTGAAGAACAGCAAAAAAAGGAACTACAAAATAGAGCATCGATAATGGTTCAAAATATAATTTTCTTCATGGAAGCAAAATTACGATATGAAGAAAACAAACATTCTGAACAAGGAAAAGTCTTATTAAAAAAAGGATGCTCATTGCTCGCGGAATCAGCTTCCGGTATTATGTCAGGAGGATTAAAAGCCGGTGTCAAAATAATGGGTGGTAAATTATTTGACGACCTTGTAAAAGAAGATAGTTTTTTCAGTATGCTATTTGACTTTATTGATAAAGAAGAACGAATAGAAAAAAACAACAGAGAATTTGACACATTTATTGCTGACTTTTTTGGTAAACTGGATAGATACAAAAATGTTTTTGGGAAATCCATTCTTTTAACAGAATTAGTCCACAGATACAAAGATAGACTTATTAAAAAACAAAAAATCAATGAACCTCAAGCTCCATGCGGAATAATTTATCGAGGTAATGTATGGTTCAAAAGTTTTTTATTAATTGGCGTACTGGTTGCTATAACATTTATCCCGGTAAAATTTGAACTAATTGCAAAGGAAACATGGATATATTTTCCTTTTGGCGCGTTTATTTTATGGATAGCTTTTAATATAATTTATTTAATCACATGCATTGCAGGAAGCGGTCAAGAAAAGAAAGCCTATAAAAACGCTATGATAGCTTATGATAAATATAACGAAATAATTAATGGTTATTATTTATCAATTGCTGACAGCTATGATATAAATAATTCATCACAAGACATCTCAAAAATAAACCTTAATGAAATTAGACCATTAAAAGCAACTATAGAAAAGTATCAACGATTACATGATCAATTAGAACAGAAAAAAGACGGAAAAAGTTGGATTACATGTGTCTTTTTATGCATTCTTCTTGGTTGGATGGGAGCCCACCGTTTCTACGCGGGAAAAACAGGGACCGGTATTTTAATGCTTATTCTTCTTCCTTCCGGAGTAAGTGTTATTTGGGCAATAATTGATTTGATTATGATTTTTAGCGGAAAATTTAAAGACAGCAATGAAAATGAAATTAGATTATTAAAATAAAAGGAAATATAAATGATTTGTAAATATTGCGGAAAGGAAATTAAACAAAGCGGCTCCAAAGGGTGGTTTGCCGGCGGCAGTGGATGGAATTGTCGCAGCTCACCAACAAACAAACATGAAATGCCTGCTGGAGATAAAATGATTTGTAAATATTGCGGCAAATCAGTGATATCAAGCGGCGGAAATGGCCTTTTTGCAAATGGAACAGGTTGGAACTGTTCTAATTCGCCGAATAAAAAACATAGTTTGGCTTAAATAAAATGATGATGTTAACAAGTTGGCCTTTATAACAGTTATGGGCTCTAGGCAGATGTCGTATTCTCAGCATCAGATGGTTATCTAATTCGTTAAAGAGATCCTGAAGCATATGCACGCAATATATCGCATGGTTGGTTTCTGCTTATGTCCCAGCATAAATACTATGAAGAAAGGCATTTTGTTTCTTTTAGTTTTTCAATTCCGATTACCATTGTTACAGATACTATAACGCCAAAGCTGGAAGCATGGTATTTCTCATCAACTGATAGAACTAAGAAGCCCGCTTATAGTCCAATGTCAACAGCAGAATGGAACAAGTGTTATAATTTTTTCTTCATTATTTGATTAAAAAATCCGGAGTGAATATAATTTACCCCGGATGATGATACAATTAAATACTTCAACAGACTACTTGATTAAATCCTATAAATAACATTTTGGAAAGAACCTTTCCTATTTTTGTGTAATTATATTTTCCATTTTCTCTACTTCCTTAAAAAACATGTTTTTGGTAATTTCCCTGCTAGAGGTTCAAAAATTTTGTATAAATCGAGAAGGAAAAAATTAGGAGATTTCCATTTAATTCTTATAGTAAACATAATTATATTATTACGAAAAATAATGGTCAATCAATCTTTTACTTCTCTCGCTGGCATGATGGAATAATGACCTTCACATAATCATCAGTTATATCAAACTGAGCGTCTTTTCCAGTATATTCCTTTGTAAGAGGGACTATTTTACGCCTAACACCCATGCCACGCATATCCACATATTCATAATCACGTAATGTCTCAAGGATAATCGGATTACGAATAGATCGTTGCCCATTTAACATTTTTTCTAAAGTCATTGAATTTTGCAGGGACCCAGGACTATTAATTTCTATTCTATCAGAAAAATTAGTAACAGTTATTTCAAGAGCACGAGTCCAATCTCTGTGTGCAAAACTATTAAGTATTGCTTCTCTGACTGCTTCAAAAGGATAATGATACTTTCTTTCTCTGCGAAATTGATCATTAATAGAATTGTTTTCTATAGATATAAAAGGGGTCATGCGATCTGCTGCTTTTTCGATAAGTCCATAATCAACAATATTCCTACCTGTTCCTATTTTACCTTTTCCAAGCGGTAATAAAGGGGCATCAAAAAAGGTGTCATCATCAGCTTTATAATCCATGTCTACACTAGAAAAAGACATCCAACGTAAACCAGATTGATATAAATATTTATGCGGCGTATAACCAAATAAAATAAGACCTGCTATTGTACATTTTACTCGCCCATCATCACCAGATACCATTAATCCAAGTCCACAAAGGCGTGTTTCCCATTCCATATTGTTTTTTGGTAGTTTAGAATCTCCAATAATATTTTCAAAATAATCGGTTAGGCGAGCATTGTCAAGATTATCAAGTGATGATCCCGAAACAGGAAGTACTTCAGAATGTAACATTTCGCCTTTTTCAAATAAACGTAATTGTTGTTCCCTTGTAGCAAGTCTTGAAGTACTACCGACCCGTATATATATTTCTTCCCGCCCATTATACCGAAGAACATAGGGTTTTGCATTCCCCTGATCAAACGAAATCACAGCAACTTTTTTATTGTCATCAATAATTACTTCTTCATAATAAGGAATTAGCATAGGATGAATATAATGTCTAAAGACAGTATCCATAATCCATATTTCCAGATCTGAACGATTTATACCACTTATTGTTCTATCATCTTCAACCCCAATAAGTATTTTTCCACCATGAAAGTTAGCCATTGCTACAATTTCTTTCGCTAATTGCTCAGGTCTTAGATCATCCCTTTTAAATTCAATACCAGAATTTTCTCCATTGGAAATAATTTCTAACAATTCAACTTTTAACATTTTATTTCCTTAAAATCCATATTTTGCCTTTCGTTGATTAAAAGCTGCTTTTCCACCTTCAAGAATGACAGCAGCCTTATCTCTAATAATTGGAATATCAATCGCTCCTTGCATTTCCTGAGATAATTTACCTTGCTTTTCATCCGTTTCCAATATTCCTATCCACTCTGCATCTCCAAATATCGGTATATTTGCATTATGAGTTGCAAATATGAATTGGCGTTCTATTTTGGCAGATCGCAATTCCTTTACAATTCTTTCGGCAATAAAAGCATTATCAAGATTATCTTCTGGTTGATCCATTATTAATGGATCAACATTTTGTAATAAAAGAAGATGTAATATAGCTGTACATTGTTGTCCAGTTGATAGTTTATCTAATGGTTTGAAGTTCTTACCTCCATCATGTGCAGTATTAAGCCTTATCTCAACATGATCTGAAAGTTCTATTTCTTCCATTTGAAGAACTTTGTCTCTAGGTATCCTTAACAACGCATTTGCAATTATATCTGAGATATCCCATTCTGAATTCTTTATTGCGATAAATCCATCCTGTATCATTTTCGATAATTTTCCTGGAGAAAAATCATCTACTTCATTCACCCAAGCAAGCCTTCCTTCTCCAATTCCTTCCAATTTACAATTTAATAAAAAATCTATAACTGGTCTTCTTTCAGCTTCTGGTTTTATTTCCATTTCTAATTTACCTTCCAATCTTTTATTGAGTTTCTTTAGAGAACGAGCAAATTGTGTTGAGCGTTCAGTTCTTAATGTAGATAATTCAATAAGAATTGATTGCCGTTGCTTTTGAAGTTCTTTTTGTAATTTTTTATGAGCAGTAATTATATTTTTTTTTGGTTTTATTCTTTCAATTTCTTTCAATAACTCTTGATATTCTATGCCAATTTGTTTACCTGTTTTACCTTCACTGGAAGGAATATCTTTAAATATTTTTTCTAATTTTATCTCTTCCTCTTTTATTTTAGTGTGTAACTCGTTTGCTAGAGTATTTAATTCATTTTTTGTTGTATTATATTTTTTATTCCATTGTGTTAATATAGATTCAGCATATTTTCGTAAATCTTCTAATGATACCTTTATTTTTAGTATTATATCAGCATGAGGCAGATTCTCAAGAGATGTATTATTTAAATAAGTACTATCTGGCAGATTTTGATTTATTATTACAAAAGCATTATCAAGATTAGCAGCTTCTTCCTGTAGAGTTCGTTCTAATAATTGTTTTTCTATTTCTAACATAGGTACAATTTTTAACTTATCTTCAATACCAAGGCTATTAAAAACACCCGCTTTTTCTTCTAGCTTTGGAAGTCTTCTTACTTCATCTTCGATAACGTCTATTTTGTCTTGAATCTCAATAAGCTTTTGTCTATTATCTGTTAATTTTTTTATTACCTGATGGACATGCTCCTCGTTATTCTCATATCCTGATTCCAAAAACCTGTTTAATAATTTATATTGGCTTGACTTATCCTGAGCTATTTCATAGATTTCATTTTGTCCATATATTTCAATCCCTGGTAATAAATCATATGTAGAGAAATATGATGGATTACCAATATCATCAGTAATAACTACATTCTCTCCATATCGTCGTGCAATAATAAAATTTTTTCCATTCATTTTTGATGATCGAATTTTAATTTCAATACGACCTTTCTCTTTACCCAAATTTTCTTTAATAATTTCATCATGTTGTTTTAGTGCATTTTTACTCATTGGTCGTAAATTGAAAGCATAACGTATACATTCTAATAATGTAGATTTACCAGTACCGCGCCCACCAATTACAGAATTCAAATGATTGGAAAAGTCAATAAAAGTATTATCTAGATATCCACCAGTAATTTTTACATGCTCAATACAGGAATAGTATTTTTGTGGAACATCACTACTTAATCGGACTCTGGATTCTGAGTCTTGAAAAGCTAACTTAAAGGAGGAAAAACATGGTTTAGTCATTTTTATCAGGCATGATGATTTTGGATTAGCCAAATCATCCGGAACGGCAACATCTTTTGCATTGAGAATACCAACTGGCAATTCTCTAGTATAAGCAGGATCAACATTACGAAGGATATTTCTATACATAAAGCTATCATCATTTTTTAGTTCATCAAGAGTATCTGGTATTTGTGCTGCTTTTAATAATGGATCCTGCCAAACATGTGGTAACTTTCTATATAGAATACCACTATCATCTGTACAATGAGCTGCATAAACAAAACCTCCAAGTTCATCAACCTTTTTTAAAATATTATTTCCACTTAGGTTTGATGGCAATACGCCTTTATCAAGATTTGTTAAACCAAGATTCCCTAAATACCGATTAAGTTGATCTTTAGTTGTATCTTCAGGAAAGAGACAAACAAAATGAGCTTTTTCCGTGGAAGCTATTTCAAAACCCGGAAAAACAATAATTCCATTATCATTCATTGAAAATCGAATGTTATCAATTCCATCTACATTTCCATGATTAGCAATACCAATGACTTTTATTTCATATTCTAGCGCTTTTTCAACAAGTTTTTTATTATAATCACTTTCAGACATACCATGATTTTCACCACGATATTCTGCTTTATAATCGAATGGGTTTACTTGTAAGGCACATTTCCAGAATCTTGCTTTTGTAAATGTTTCAGCCATTTTTATTACCTCTTACTTTTCGTTTTTCGTTTGGTTCATCCCTAAAATTAATTCCTTTTTTTGAACAGAAGGAAAAAAATACAGATTTTGCTAAACGATTAGGTTCAGATTTCCCATTTTCCCAACGATTGATTGTAACATAACTAACATTTAAAGCATGAGCTAGCTCTTCTTGACTTGTCCCTATATCTAGACGCGCTTGTTTAACAGTGCTAGAAAAATCCATTCCTCTTCCTTAATAAAAAATAATTTCTTCATCTAGATTATAACAGATGTTATAACATCTGTAAAGATATCAAACAGGCTTCTTTTACTCGTTGAAAATAATAAAAAACCAAGCTATTTAAAAAACAGAGGCACATTATGTTAGAACGAGAAAACAAGTTTTATTAAGGAAGCTCTTCAAAACTTTGAACCCGAGGAGTTTTTAATACACAAGCCAGCTGATGATAATAAAGTAATTAAGGATGATTGGTACATTGTCTTTAGAAAGTTCTAATGAGGAACAAGATGATGAACCTGAAGGTGTTATGACAGTATCAAAAGGAGAACCGATAACTATTCAATAACCTAACTAATTAAAAAAAGTATTTAGATTATAATTACTATCTTTTATTTACTCATTCTCATCAATTGTCTTCAGAACAAACTCTTGTACAATCTTCGCATATTTAATTGCTGTCTTCATATGCTCAATAGTTATTTCTAGTTCATTAGGATAACGAGGAAGAACGCCATAATCTGTTTAAACTGATAGTTGTGATATTAAAACATTAAAAGTACTTTTCAGAAGACTGCTGGCAATGGAAACATATTGTTTCATCAGGTGTTGGATGATCCATTGTAGATAAATATTCAGCCGACCTAAAATCTTCGTTAGCTTTATTTATCCACTGTTGTAGTATTTCCCTTTTATCCATATAGCTTTACACCCTCTCTGACAATTTTACGTTCAAGGGTCGCATATATTTTTCTATCAAGAAAACGGTTCTTCTTTAAGCTTAAAAAATCAATAGGCTTCTTTTTAAGAAGATAAACTGCCCTGCGAACCGAACGGATGGTGTCAAGTTCTTGCATGGGCATGTCATCTTTAAAAACAATATAAAGATCAAAATCAGAGTCCTCTCGTGGCGTACCATATGCATAAGAACCAAACAGATAAATTGTTTCAACAGGTACAGTTTCCGTGATTATTTTGGTGATCTCGTCAAGTTCCTGTTTTATTTCGGAAATGTCATTCATAAATCACCTTTCTACTTTATTTTCACACTGTTTTAAACATTTTTCCGGTTATTAAGTTTATCAGCAATATCCGCATAATTAATCCTATCCGGCAAAGGCGGCATAATAAATGAAAATGATGTTTTCGCACCTGTATTATTAACAGAAAAATCACCCATACTGATTATATTCATACCAATAATCATGTCATAATTAATTATGTCATAATTAATTGGAAAATCGACTATATATACAGGAATGCATTCTAAAATAAAACTATCAGTTAAAGCGATTGACATTGTCGTAAGATCAGCTCTAACCTGGCCGCCAATCCCTGCAACAAAAATTGAGGTTTCTGACCGAATATACGAAGCTTAAGTTGGTCTCTTATTTTTGGCTTAATAAATGATAAAGAAGCGCCTGTATCCCAAATCACTCTAAGGTCAACTGACATATTTTGAAGCGTTTTATCAGCTGAGGATATTGGCATTATTCTGATTTTTGCTGCCAGTTTATTAACCAATTTGTCATATGATTTGATAAATCCCCGATATTCTATTTGGTTAGTAGGCATATTGAAACTTTACTGGTTCTCCTTTAGAAGCAATAGTCACAGGTTCTGGTATATCTTCTTCTTCAGCACCGGATTTTACCACAGAAAGAAAAGGACAAATCTCAATAACTGTATCATCATCAGCAGGTCCGTGTATCAAAATTTCGGTTTCTGGTTCAAAGTTCTGGAGTGCGGCCTTTCCGGCATCTGAAAAGTTATTATAAACCTCCCACAACGACTCACCAACAATGACAAGCCATTTATCAAGGTATTTTTCGTGGAACTCAGCTTTATGTTCATTATAGAATTTATTTTCTCTTTCTAACATATTACTCTCCTCTACAATGATACATCTTTTTAATGGATTTTTCAATGAGAAATGTGCCAAGATGTCTATGGACATATTTTTCACTTTTCTATAAACTCTGATTTATCCGATGAGGATAATGGTTCATTCGGTAATCCCTAAAAACCAAAGGATTTAGACCTAAACTAGACCTAGGGCTAAAATCGTAACGTAAGTCCTTATAACATAAGGACTTACAAAGGCAATCAGGGGTTCAATTCCCCCTTAGCCGCATAAAACTCTTAAAAGATAATATAACTACCATCAGCTGTATTAAAATTAAATATTATGTGATAATTAATTATGATGAAGGCGGATAAGGCTATAGCGACATACAATCGCATGCGAAAACAACCGCTGTGGAGGCTGCTTGCTTCGGCTAATGGTCCTGTTGTTATTGGTCTTTTACAATCACATTTATACGACAATGAACGAAGTCTTCCGGCTTCGATAATGCATGAGCGAATTGGGCGCGATTTGGAAGCTCTGCGATCGCAGGGTGAGGATCTTCCCCAGACGGCGCAGGCGTATGTTGCTCATTGGGTATCAGAAGGATTTCTTGAAAGACGTTTTCCTCCCGAAGTTACAGAGGAAGAGTACGAACTTTCCACAGCGGCAGTCGAAGCGATTCGTTTTGTGTCGAGTA
>JGI24695J34938_10003740_pt1 | contig 10401 bp, 11 predicted proteins | sample TergutCo191P3_FD_34938 | JGI IMG/M metagenome (IMG submission 34938) | reverse complement strand
TTCTATAAACCAAGACACCCAATAATGCAGTATTAAAAACATTAATCCTAAGAGTTTCTGATAATTATTTTTTTTGACTCAAAAAACCGCACAAAACAGGAGAATTTTATCTAACTGTAAATCATGTGCTTAAAAAAGAAAACCGTCGAAGTCAGGAAGCTTGGTAAACCAAATAACACTTTGGTTATTTGGTTTTTTGTATTAAATACGCCAACTTAATGAAAATTGGTATTGCGGGAAATAAGAGATAAAAAACTTCAATGCAAAGTAAAGCAGATATTGGGCGAATATGTCAGTTGGCTGATTATCAAGATTTTAATTATCCAAGCTTGGTTCTTCTTTAGTTAGCATTTTAAAAGAAATTGTAGTAACCTCTTTGGTTATCTGAATAATTTCATCGCTTTTCACACTCAAAATTACCTTACTTCCCAATGTACCGCCCAATGTAACGTCGTTACTCATGCACTCCAATATTTGAAATTTCACATAGAACTCTGCGTCTTCTTTCAAAGGTCTGGGGGGACATGCAATATAATCATCTCGATGATCGGTTATTTTTGCAGTAATCTCACCATTAGTTATTGTTTCCCAGCTCATAGTATTAGAATGATAGTTATCATTAATCAAACTTAGAGATGCAATATGTCCGGCATATTCCGCCGGAATATCTATAATTCTTAGTTTACGTTGCGGGTCACCTTTTTTGCAAGCGCTAAATGCCATTACAAAACCTGCGAAACAAAGTAGCGCAATGAAAGTGCATTTTAAATTTTTAAACCAAATCATTATAATACCCCTAATTTGTGTCGGGCGCAACTTATTGATGGGGACTCTGAAAAATTCTTTTTTGACATTTTGATTTTTCCAAAAAGCAAGAGTCCAAAAAAACTTTTCAGAAAAAATTCAAAAAGTTGGCGCGAAGATAATAAAATATTATTCCATTGATGAATTTTCTTGAAAACCCGGAAAAAGATTGGAGAAAAATACTCATTAAAGAGGCACAATATGATCTTTTCAACCCGTTTGACACAACCTAAAGGTAGGACTTACTTTTGAAAATCAACTATTTAATAAAATATACACGTTGAATTAAATGAAGAAGCCGAAAATTTAGATCTTCAGAACACAACCACTAACCACTAATCACTATAAAAGCCCTACACTTCGTTTCACAAATTCACTCAGTTTTTCACCGGTTAATAGATTTTGCGAAAGCATCGCCAAATCAACCAATTGTTTGGTGAGTGTGGTTTGTTTCTCCGTATCGGTTTCGTGCAAAAGTTTGTTTGCTAACTCGTGGTTCCCATTGACAACCAACGTGTAATGGTCGAATGAGGAGTAGAAACTCTTTTGCCCCGACAGTTTCTCCATATCTTGATAGCGGCGCATAAATTCGTTTCGGGTGAGCAGAATCGGCAAGTCGGTTTCGCTCAGAGATTCAATTTTTACCATAAACTTCTCTTTTTCAACGGAATTGTTGAATATTTCTTGCAGTTGTTTGGTTTCTTCTTCCGAGAGTTTAGAAACTTGCACTTCCTCTTTGGCAATCAACTTGTCTATAATGTCAGCGTCAACGCGGGTAAAGCGCGTTTTCTCCAATTTTTGTTCCAACATATTGATAAAGTGGGTGTCTAAAAACCCGTCAAAACACAACACATCGTAACCACGCTCTTTTGCCGCATTGATGTAAACGTGTTGCGCGTCCACATCCGCCGCATACAAATAGATGAGAGTGTCCTCTTTATCCTTTTGCAACGCTTCTACATGGGTTTTATATTCATCGAAAGTAAAATACTTATTGTCTATATTTTTTAATAAATAGAAAGATTTGGCGCGGTCATAAAATTTCTCGTCGGTAACGGCGCCGTATTGGATAAACACCTTAATATCATCCCATTTCTGTTCAAAATCTTCGCGGTTATTTTTAAACATCTCCTCCAATTTGTCGGCTACCTTTTTGGTGATATGGGTTGATATCTTCTTCACCGCGGCATCCGATTGCAGGTAGGAGCGCGACACATTCAGCGGGATGTCGGGCGAATCAATCACGCCATGCAACAATTGCATAAATTCGGGGATGATGCCCTCCAATTGATCTGTTATAAACACTTGGTTGCAATAAAGTTGCACTTTGTTTTTTTGCATTTCCAATTGATTTTTTACTTTTGGGAAATAGAGCACGCCGGTGAGATTGAACGGATAATCCACATTCAAATGAATTTGGAACAGCGGTTCTTCAAAACTCATCGGGTAAAGTTCGCGATAGAACTTTAGATAGTCTTCTTGAGTTAAACCACTGGGCGTTTGTTTCCACAACGGATTGGTATTGTTGATGATGCGGGGTCGCTCCAGCTCCACCGATTTCTCTTCACCTTCAGGTGTTTCCCAATATTTTTCGTTTCCGCAACGGATAGCCACCGGCAAAAAGCGACAATACTTATTGAGCAAAGCTATAATCTTTTGTTCATCCAAAAACTGTTCGTCTTCATCAGAGATGTGCAGGATGATTTCGGTGCCGCGCTCTGTTTTATCGTGGCGTTCCATTTTATATTGTGGGGAACCGTCGCACACCCAACGCACGGCAGATTCCTCCGCAACATACGATTTAGTGATGATTTCCACCTCTTTAGACACCATAAAGGCTGAATAGAAGCCCAATCCAAAGTGCCCGATGATGTTGGCAGCATCTGTTCCTTTATATTTTTCAAGAAATTCCTCAGCGCTCGAAAAAGCAATCTGGTTGATATACTTAACCACCTCATCTTCAGTCATCCCAATTCCTTTGTCTATTACACGAAGGGTTTTATCATTCTTATTCACAACCACTTCAATAGTGATATCGCCTAACTCAATGGGCACCACGCCCGATTTTACCAAATGGGTTAACTTCTGTGTGGCATCCACTGCATTGGAAATCAACTCCCTAAGAAAAATATCATGATCGGAGTATAAGAATTTTTTAATAATAGGGAAAATGTTTTCGGTTTTTACGTTAATTTTTCCGGATTTCATATAAGTAAGTTTAAGGTTTAATATTTAATGTTTAAAGTGGATAGGTTTATAGGTGGATAGGTGTAATCGTTTCGCGCTTTCTCCTTTTTGCTTTTTCCTTTTTGCGCGCCATACTTTACAAAAACCGTGCCAACAAAAACTTCAAAAAAACTATGTAAGTTTTTTCAGCTTAATAAAACGGATTCCTCAAAGTAGTATATTTACCACAAAACAGCAATGCTTTTTTTTGCTACAGTTTTACGTTAATTGTATTTTTTCTTTTTGAATATATGTTTCTCTTTATTTCTGACAATTCCAAATCATAAAAACGCAAATCATCGTATAGATAATATTGGGTACCCAAGTGCCTAAAGCGGGCGAGAAGCCTCCGTATATCGAGAAAACAGTGGAAATTTGTTGCAGAAAAACAAAAATGAAAACCAAAGCAATTCCAAAAAAAAGATGCACCCCAATGCCGCGTCGGTTTTTTCGAAAGGCAATGCTTAGTCCTAACAGTGTCATGATAATAGTACCCAGCGAATTGGCAATCCTTTTATGGGCTTGGATGATGTAAAATTTAGACATTCCTCCCCCTTTTTCCTTATCGTTGCGTATATATTGCAAAATTTCTCCAAAAGTCATTGTTTCACAAACTTTTTCATCTTGCGACAAATCCAACGGGGTAATATTAAACAGGGTATCCATAGAAGCGCCAGTAGTAATTTTTTCACCAGCGTGGGTTGTGATTCGTTTAGTATAGTTGTTTAATTTCCAGATATTTAAAGAATCATTAAAAATAATTTCTTGAGCGGTTATCCTATATTTTACAAAAGCGTCTCCCAATTCATCATAAGAGAACATATACCCTTTGTGATCTTTTACATTCCAGCGATCTATGTAAATATAAGTATTGGCAGAGTTTCGGATATGGAAGTTGGTAGTAGTCTTCGTGTAGCGCGACATAGACTGGCTCTTAAAGGTTTCAAATCTGAGCGTTGCTCTTGGAACAATTACATTCGACATCAACACGGCAAGCAGGGCAATACATAGAGCGCCCGCCAAATAGGGCACAAGCAAACGATAAAAATTCACTCCGCCGCTTAAAATGGCTATGATTTCATTATTTGAAGATAGTTTGGAAGTAAACCAAATGGTACTGATGAAAGTAAAGAGAGGGATAAAAAGATTGAAAAAACTGGGAATCCAATTCAGATAATATTTAAAAATTACATCCACCCAAGAAATCTTATAATCCATAAATCGAGATACATTTTCTGAGAAATCGAACACCACAATAATCGCCATAAAGAGAATAAGCGCATAAAAAAATGCACTTAAAAATTTTGTAAAAATGTAACGATCAATAACTTGCACAATTTTTTTATAAAAGTGTTTGCAAAAATAGGATTTTCTACTATTTTTGCACGTTTATTTATTAAAAATGGAAGAAAAAAATAAGCCCTCTAAACGTGCCGAACGAAACGCTAAATCGATAAAGGTTGCCGTTTTTTGTATTTTGGCAATCCTCATTCTTTATCTTGGCGCCAATTTTCTGAAAGGGGTGGATGCTTTTAGTAAAAAAGAGTTCTATTATTCTGTGTATGAAAACAGTGGAGGACTTTATTCAGGCGCTATTGTCTATTTGCAAGGCTATCCGATTGGAAAAGTTACCAAAGTAAAACTTATTAACCACGCTCCTGTGAAAATCTTGGCAGAATATATTCTTAACGAAGGAATTAGATTACCAAAAGATTCACGTTTCGATGTTACCTCAAGAGATATGTTAGGCGGAATTATTGTGCGTTTGGAACTTGGATCTGACTCGCAGTTTGCCAATCCCGGCGATACCCTCGTCTGTGGGCTGATTCCTCAACTTACTGATGGTATTGAGTCAATGAAAGATCAAATAATCAATATTTTAGCTTCTGTTGATACGATTGCTGTTTCGTTTAAAGATGTGCTGTCACACAAAGAGGGCGCCGAAAAACTTGCGCAATCGTTGAAAAATATAGAATCTATTACTGCTTCATTAGACAATATATTAGCAGCAAACAAAACCAAATTTGGAAAGATTGTAACCGAAATCTCAGCATTCTCTGAAACACTCACTGAAATTTCTCCCGATTTAAAAAATGTAGTTGCCAATTTTGACCAGATTGTCGACTCGCTTGCCAAAGCCCATGTGGCAGAAGTAATTGTTAACACCAATAATACCATTATTCAAGTGGAAGAATTTGTACGGAAAATAAACTCCGGAAACGGCGATGTGGCGAAGTTAGTAAATGAAGATGAACTCTATACAAAACTCGGAAGTACTCTGCAAAGTTTGGATGAACTCATTATTGATATCAAAAGCAACCCAAAAAGATACATTAACGTTACCGTTTTTGGGAAAAAAGAAAAAAATAAATAACTATTAATTACATATTTTAACAAAATAAATTTCTACTATGGGAAGAGCATTTGAATTTAGAAAAGAACGCAAATTTAAACGTTGGGGCAACATGGCAAAAGTGTTTACCCGACTTGGGCGTGAAATCACAATGGCTGCGAAAACGGGCGGATCTGACCCAAATACTAACGCAAAGTTAAGGTTGCTCATTCAAAACGCACGTGCAGAAAACATGCCGAAAGACAACGTGGAACGCGCCATAAAGAGAGCTTTTGAAAAAGATACTTCCGAATATAAGGAGGTGATTTTTGAGGGCTATGCCCCTCACGGGGTGGCTGTTTTAATTGAAGCGGCTACCGATAACAACCAACGAACAGTGGCTAATATCAGAAGCTATTTCAATAAATTCAACGGAACATTAGGCACGCAGGGAATGCTTGATTTTATCTTTGATAGAAAATGTCGCTTCACTGTGGCTAAAAAAGAGGGTACAGATTTGGAAGAATTGGAGTTGGAACTTATTGACTTCGACGCTGATGAGATATTTGAAGAGGATGATACTATCTTAATCTACGCAGAATTTGCCAGTTTTGGTCCTCTGCAAAAACATTTGGAAGAAAATGGATTTGAAATCAAGGAATTTAAGTTTGAAAGGCTTCCCAATGATATGAAAGCCCTTTCCGAAGACCAAAAAGCAGAAGTAGAAAAACTGCTTGAACGCATTGAAGAAGACGATGATGTTACGAATGTTTTTCATAATATGATGTAACCATGCAGAAGACGCATGTTTCAGCATTATAAATGATCATACATTCAGGATAATTATTAATTTCTAATATATAATGAAAACAGGAATTATACCTGCACGCTATGCTTCTACACGCTTTCCAGGAAAGCCACTGACGCTTATTCATAACAAACCCATGATTCAACATGTTTATGAACGATCTAAAGAGGCTGATTTAGACGAGCTTTATGTAGCAACAGATGATGATAGAATTAAAAAAACTGTGGAAAATTTTGGCGGAAAAGTGATTATGACTGATGCGCAACACGCTTCCGGTACCGACCGCTGCGCCGAAGCCGCAAGAATCCTTAACCTTGCCCCCACCGACTTTATCATCAACATTCAAGGCGATGAACCTTTTATTAGAAAAGATGAGATAAATCTGTTAAGCCATCTCATTGAAAATCAAAAAATTCAAATTGCCACTTTAGCTAAACCTATTACTACGATAGAAGAATTGAATAATCCGAACAAAGTAAAAGTTGTGTTTACAGCCTCAAACAGAGCGCTTTATTTCTCCCGTTCCCCCATCCCCCACATCTCTCATTCCTCACCTCTTACCTCACACAAGCATATTGGTATCTACGCCTACCGAAATGATATATTACAAAAAATCACACAATTGCAAGTTTCTAAACTTGAGGAAATAGAAAAATTGGAGCAGTTGCGTTGGATAGAAAACGATTTCACTATACATCTTCAAATTTGTCATTATGAAAGCATGGCGATAGATACTCCAGAGGACTTACTCAATGGACAATTGATAATTAATAATTGAAGAAATGATTTACAACACATTAATCCGAACGCTTTTAGAAAACAATTCTGTAACCATTTCAGGATTTGGCACTTTCTGTGTAAAACAACTGGCTGCACAACTAAAAGGAGACATTATTTACCCGCCGCAAACCATTATAGAATTTGAATATCAGAAAAATATTGAGGATTTTAGCTTTGTTAATAAACTTTCACAATGGGAACAAATAAGAATTAACGAAGCGCAAGACAAAGTTTCCGAGTGGGTTGCATTAATTGAAACAGGGTTGGAACATAATAAAAGTGTATTTTTTGATGATTTTGGGACATTCTCAAAAGATCCATCAGGAAAGATTATTTTTCAAGGCATGATAAATGCACAATTAAATATTGAAAATGAAGGATTGGAACCCATTATTCTGCCACAAAAAAATCCTAATAAAAGAGAGCGAAATATGGCTGATCCTGTGAAAGATAAGCGAATTGTCCTTCATAAAAAAAATAGAAGACGCGACAGATTTTTGTTTCTATCTATTACGTTTGCCGCCATAGTGCTACTTTGTGTTTTATTTTTTAAAGATCAGGTACCTAATCTCTATCAAACTATTTCAACGAACATAAAAAATATAGGTAAAAATGAAAATATTGACAATAAAAATAATACATATATAAGCAAAATTGCTGAGGAGGAATCAGAGGTTATCAATGAAACAGAAAATAGTGTTACCTCTATTGCTACAGATTCTATTTCAGAAGAAGCTAATGTGATGTCATCTGACAATAAAGTAAATACACCGGTTTCATTATCTGCATCACAAGAATTGTATCTTTCTTATCAAAAAGGGCTTTATTATATTATTGCGGGAAGTTTTGTAACAGAAGAGAGCGCATTGCTTCATATTAATCAGAAAAAATTGGACAAATATCATGCGAAATTGATCGTTCATCCAGATAATCCACGCATACGTATTTGCATTGGAATATTTGATAATGAAGAAGATGCAATACAGAATGCAGTACAGACAGACAAAAATTACTGGGTATTGAAGTAGCTATTGAAAAAAGTATATTTTTGCACCCCCAAAAAAGAAAGTAAAAACCTTTATAAAAAGTTTGAAATGTCAAGAGTTTGCCAAATTACCGGAAAAAAAGCGATTGTAGGAAATCACGTTTCGCACTCTAATATTAAGTCAAAAAGAAGATTTAATCCGAATTTACATAACAAGAAATTTTATGTTCCCGAGTTAGGGGGCTGGGTCATGTTAAAAGTTTCCGCCAAAGGAATAAGAAATATCAACAAAAAAGGCGCATGGAATGCTATTGTTGATGCCAATAAAAAAGGTATTCTAAAATAATACTTTTTATTTTTCCATAATTTTTAGTTTTAAATGGGAAGAGGCTGCTCGCAAGGGTAGCCTCTTTTTCTACTATTTTGTAATAAAAATTTATCTTTGCTATAGTTATTTCAAAAAAAATTCTATTTTCGCCGCCCTAAATCAAAAAACTTAGAACATGAAAAAAGAGATCCATCCAAAAGAGTATAGAACTGTGGTTTTCAAAGATATGTCGAATGAGTATGCGTTCCTGAGCAAATCTACAGTAAACACAAAAGACACTATCGTTTGGGAAGACGGAAAAGAATATCCGCTTATAAAGCTCGAAATCTCCAATACATCGCATCCTTTCTTCACAGGAAAGATGAAGTTGGTTGACACCGCCGGTCGTGTGGATAAATTCCGCAGTAAATATGCAAAACATTTAGATAAGAAAAACTAAAAATTCCTAAATAGCGTTTAAATTGAGGCTTTTCAAAAATGAAAGGTCTCAATTTTTTATTTTATAAAACTATGAACATCATTTTATTCGACAACCAAACAAGAACTCATCTGCTTCCTTTCACATTCACACGCCCCCTGGCAGAAATCAGAATAGGGATCACTACGATTCGCGAAAAATGGGAGCGCATCCTTAAAACCCAAGCCTCTTTCTTTACACAGGATTATCTGGCGGAGCTTTTTCCTATTGCCATCACAAACGATAATCTCTTTATTGCCGGAAATCTTTTGCCCAACCAAGAGCTTGTCAACGCCATCAAAATGTTACAAACAGGCGAAGTTTTGAAAGACACTCAAAACAGTGTGCTGGCTTTGAGGGCGGGCAGTTTTGAAGAGTTTACCGATTTGGAAAACTTTAAAACGATAGTTTATGAACCTCCATTTGTTGCCATTCGTGCAAAACAGGATATTTTCAACTTAAATCATGAGGCATTGGTCAACGATTTTCATGAGTTGAAAAAAAGAAGAAGCAGTGCTGTTTTAAGCAATTCTAATACATTGATAGGAGATCCCAAGAATCTTTTTATTGAAGAAGGTGCAACAATTGAAGGCGCAATCATCAATTGCGAAACGGGACCTGTTTTTATTGGACAAAACGCGCAAGTTATGGAAGGTGTATGTATTCGCGGACCTTTTGCTTTGCTGGAAGGTGCCACCGTTAAAATGGGCGCCAAAATCTACGGCGCAACCACCATTGGACCGCATTGCAAAGTGGGTGGCGAACTGAACAACGTAGTGATGTTCGGTTATTCCAACAAGGCGCACGACGGTTTCCTCGGCAACGCCGTAATTGGCGAATGGTGCAACATTGGCGCCGGTAGCGATGCCTCAAACCTGAAAAACAACTATGACGAAGTAGCACAGTGGAATTACGCAACGCAGTTGTACGAAAATACAGGCTTGCAATTTTGCGGGCTCATGCTGGGCGACCACTCCAAGTGCGGCATTGGAAGCATGTTTAACACGGGCACGGTGGTTGGCGTAGCTTGCAATCTGTTTGGTTCAGACTTCCACCGCAGTTTTATCCCCTCTTTTTCTATGGGAAACCGCACCAAAGGCTACATCCAAAATGCGATTGAGAAGGTATTAGAATCGGAGCGAACAATGTTTTTGCGCAGAGGCATAGAAATGAGCGAAAGTTATTGTAGAATGCTTTTGTATTTAAGCAGGTTGAGGTAAAAAGTATGATAGTCAGGATAATTTACTTGCTACGGACAATAGAGATTTTTTAATCTTTCAATTTCTTGTTGCAGTTTTATTCTTTCTTGCTCACCTTTCGCTAAACCTTTCGCTAAACCTTCTGCTAAACCTTTTTCCATTCCTTTTTCCATTCCTTTCTCCATTCCTTTCTCCATTCCTTTCTCCATTCCTTTCTCCATTCCTTTCTCCATTCCTTTCTCCATTCCTTTTTCCATTCCTTTCTCCATTCCTTTCTCCATTCCTCTTTCCATTCCTCTTTCCATTCCTTTCTCCATTCCTTTCTCCATTCCTTTTTCCATTCCTTTTTCCATTCCTCTTTTTAAACCTTTTTTCAGACCTTTTTTCAGACCTTTTTCCAAACCTTCTGCCAAACCTTTGGCTAAACCATCACTTAATGCTGTGTCCACGCAATTTTTAAAATCTCTAGCGGTTTGAAAATT
>JGI24695J34938_10003739_pt1 | contig 10401 bp, 7 predicted proteins | sample TergutCo191P3_FD_34938 | JGI IMG/M metagenome (IMG submission 34938) | reverse complement strand
GATAATGATGAGGCGGGACAAAAGGCCGCCTACAATGCGATTATCACATGCAGGAAAAACGGCATCTCATGTTCATTTGTTGACATGGAAAAAGGCTTTAAAAACCAGATTGACGGAGCAGAATCACAAAATTTTAAAGATGTTGCTGAAATTTTGCATAAATTCGGCCCTCAGCTCTTGAAAAATGTTTTAAAATCCATTATAACTGACTTTGAGTACCTTATTTTTCGCAGTAAGCTCCAATACTCTGCGGCAGATGGTGATATTAACAGCGCAGCCCGTTTTATGTTTCCGTATCTGGAAGCTTTGGATTCAGAGGTTGACCGTTCTGATAGTATTACAAGGATTGCCGATATTTATAAAATTGAGCGAAATGCGGTTCAAAAGGATTATTCGGAATGGAAAACACAAGTCGGAGGTTTTTCCCGTAAGATAGATGACAAGCAGAGTGGACAAAGTTATGACGAACTCCGTTCTCGTGAACAGATTCCTCGAGAACAGGGGGTTCTATCTGCGAAACTGCAAATTCGCAGAAACGAAGAGCTCAGTCTGCTTACCATTGTCGCGGTTAATATGGAATTGTACACCGATTTCCGTACCGCTCTTGAAATAAAGGAGATAGAAGACAGAGCCGCCAAAGAAATTTTCATCGCATTGGAAGAATGTTTTGTGCACGATGAAAACGGCATTGATTCGCTTCTTTCAAGAATTAAAGACGAGGGCTTGCGGAATTTTGTCGCGGAACGGGGAACATCAGGAGAATACAAGGGCGCTTTTGCCCGCCGGTTAATGGAGGATGGAATAAACCGAATCAGAATAAAAATTCTGAAAAAAAAACTTACGGAAATCAATGCGCAAATGCGTGAAATCGAACGCGCCGCGGGAAACTCCGCCGGCGGTTTGCAGACAGGTTCGGATTCAATTGATGAATTGCTTGAACTTAAAAAAAGCATTGATGAAAAAATCCGCAGCATGGAAAAGAAATAACAAAGAAGGAGATTTATGTTAAATCAAATTAAACTGAGAAGTAAAAAGATTTCGCCGCTTATCAGACATTTCAATAAAAAACCAAATTACAAACCGGTAAAAAGAATACCTGAAATCCCAGAAGCGCAAAATAACGCTCTTCTGGACGTTAATATTCCCGATATGCCTTTGGACCCGGCAATTATCAAGCTGCTTGAATACGCCAAGCTAAAAAAGACTCCTCTTTCCTACGAGGAACTGTCTGATTTTCTGCCTGAAGATATCGTAAACAGCCCTGAAAAAATTGAGCCTGTTCTTGTTTTGCTCGAAGCGCATAATGTTCAATTGGTAGAAGAAGACAGCATATCGGAAGATGAAGAGCAGGAAACAAAAAATCAGCAAAGCGCGAAAAAGAAAGCTTCCGGCTCTGACAAGGATTCATCGTTAGTTGACGATCCTATCAGACTGTATCTTCGCGAAATAGGCAAGGAATCGCTTTTAACGGCGGAAAAAGAAATAGAGCTTTCTAAGCTGATGGAAAGAGGCGAAGAAACCGTAATAAAAGTTATAAAAAAATCCGGCATGATAATCCCCGAATTGTACGCGATAGCGCAAAAAACATTCGCCAAAAAAGACCTGCGGGAACAAAATCTTTCCAAAAAAGAAATGACCGAATACATGACAGAGTACCGCAGGTTAAATCAATTTTACAGGGATACGCTTCGCACAATACAGAATGATTTAAAAAATTACATGGAACTAAAAAGGCAGTTAATCACTAAGGATGAAAATTATCTTGAAAACAAGGAATGTATTAACCTGAGAAACAGGATAATGAAAGCCGTTAAAAATACGAATATACATCCCGATGAAATTCAGAGCTTTTCCGATAAATTTATTCAGGCTTCCAAAAAAATCAAGAGCTATAACAAGGAAAAAGAAAGGCTTGAAAAACATCTTAAGATTGATTCATTAAAAGAACTTCGCACGCTAGGAAGGCTTTTAACAATCAGGGAAGAAAGGGAAAAAGTGGAAAATGAACTGGGTCTTTCTTCGGAGGAAATCAAGGAAAAAATCAGGCTGATACAGGTAACAGATAAAAAATTAAAATTGCTTGCCGAAGAATTTGAAGAGCCTATTGATGATATTAACAACATCCTGATAAACGCTGATGAAATATACGGCGGCAGAACAATGATGAAGGACGCAAAAGACAAACTTATAAGGGCAAACCTTCGCCTTGTTGTTTCTATCGCGAAAAAATACACAAACAGGGGACTTCATTTCTTTGATCTTGTTCAGGAAGGAAATATCGGCCTTATAAAAGCCGTAGAAAAATTTGAATACCAGAAAGGTTTTAAATTCTCGACATACGCTACGTGGTGGATCAGGCAGCATATCACCCGTTCAATTTCCGATCAGGCAAGAACCATTCGCGTTCCGGTTCACATGATAGAACAGATCAACAAAGTTGTGCGCGAATCAAGGCAGCTTCTTCAGACATTAAGCCGCGAGCCTACAGACGAAGAGATTGCCGAAAAACTCGGCTGGCCTGTAATGAAAGTTAAAACGGTAAAAAATGTCGCCCGCGAACCTATCAGCCTGGAAACGCCTATAGGCGAAGAAGAAGATTCACTGTTAGGTGATTTTATCGAAGACAAGGATGTGGAAAATCCCGCCAACCAGACTGCGTTTAAGGTTCTTAAAGAGCAGATAGAAAGCGTTTTATCGACGCTTCCGGCGCGCGAGCAGGAAGTGCTTAAAATGCGCTTCGGGCTTGATAACAATTATTCGCTTACTCTGGAAGAAGTTGGACTGTTTTTCAGCGTAACGCGCGAAAGAATAAGGCAGATTGAAGCAAAAGCGCTTCGCCGGCTGAGGCACCCAAAAAGAAGCCACAAGCTTAAGGATTACCTTGATCATTAATATTGCTCTTGATCAATAAAAAGATCTTTCATATTATGATAAAATCGGCTGATTAATTATTGGAGGGATTATGGTTACAGAAAACGACCTTGAAAAACTAAGGACATTACAGGATATTATCTATGAAAAACACGGTTTGGAAAAAAGCATCATGGAAATACCCAAATTGCTGGGAACGCAGGAAGAACTTTTAAACAGGTTAAAAAGATCATTCATAGAAAAACACGCGGATTATGAAAAAGCGAAAGCGGAAGAAATTGATTTAAAAAACAGACTGTTCGAGACAGAATCCGCAAGGGAAAAATCCGAAAAGAATATGGATCTTGTCAGCACCCAAAGGGAAATTGAAGCTCTTGACAAGGAAATCAAGGATGCCTCCGATAAAGAGCAGCAGTACCGCAAGGATTTGCAGCAAAAAGAAAGAATACTTTCAGAGCTTGATTTAAAAATAAAAGAGCAAACCTCATTAATTGAACAGCAGGAAAAGGAACTAGAAGATCGCAGAAAAAAAATTGAAGCTGAAATTTCCGAAAAACAAAAACAGCTTGATGCCCTGCAGAAAAGAGAAAGCAAGCTTACAGAGAATCTTGATACTGAAGTCGTATTTAAATTTGAAAGAATCATCAAAAATAAAATGGGCATAGGTATTGTCGCGATAAAAGGAAATGTCTGCATGGGCTGCCACATGATTTTGCCTGTCCAGTTCGCAAATGAAGTCCGCATAGGAGAGGAGTTTGTTTTCTGCCCGTACTGTTCCAGAATTCTTTATTACGAAGAATCAGCGGAAGGCGAGGAAGATTACTTCAACACCGAAGACACGGGTGCTCTTTCCGATCTTGACGACATCGAAGACGAAGAATACGAAGATGATGAGGAAGAAGAAGAGATTGTGAATATTGATTCAGAAGAGTAACTTCTTTGGAAATTTTACCCTTTGTTAACCAAAACGCGGCTTATTTCACGTAACGTTGATTATTTTCACATAACGTTACGTGAAATAACTTCATAAATTTTAATTATATTTTATTGACAGAATCCGATCCCGCAATTTATTATTTTTCGCAAATGAAAATAAAAATTAAACTTAGTATTATGGTAATCGCCATATTAATTCTTGTAATAACGGGAATTGCCGCGATTCTTTTAAACAGGGCTTCGGACATAACTATATCTCTTTCCAAGCGCGGTATCGGATATCTTACAAGCGAACAAGCTTTATACTGGCAGAGCAGGCAAGATTTGCACCTAATGGCGCTTCGTGTGTTAGCCGACATTATGGGCGACTACGAAGAAATAGAGCCTTCTTCAAGGCGAGAGCGTTTTAACAGCATGATGCTTGGAACATTAACGTCACAGCCTGATTTGGTGCAAATATATACGATCTGGAAGCCAAACGCCGTTGACGGCATGGACGAACAATTTATCGGAATGCCCGGCTCTTCTCCTACAGGCCAGTATGTAACAGTATTCACAAGGGAAGACGGAGAAATAAGCTTAAGGGCGAGTGCGGATATTGAACCGTCATTGGCTTATTTTAACGGTCCAAACAGGGCAAAAGACAGAATCGAAGAGCCTTTTTTAAGAAACGTATTGGGCAAGGATACCTACATTGTCAGAATGATGGTTCCGATTATCAATCCGAAAACAAGGGAAACGGTAGGAGGCGTCGCGTGCCTCTTGTCAATAGCTCCAATGCAGCAGGCGCTTTTCAATGTTATTGACAATCACAGTGAAATCGCGGCGATGTCTATCTATACGGATACGGGATTTATTCTGGCAAGTTACCAGAGCGACAAAGTAGGGAAAAAATTAATCAATTCCGATACAATTTACGGAGATAAAATAAATGAAGTAAACCGCGCTGTAATAAACGGAGAGTCTGTTACCGTTACGAGCTATTCGGATGTTTTGAATTCAAATGTGGAAATTGTCATTTCGCCGTTTGTTATCGGCAATTCGGACATTACATGGTCGGTCATGATTGCGGCTTCGGAGGATTACATTCTGGCTGAAGTGCGCAGTATTACAAGCTTTACAATCATCCTTGCGGTCATTGTGATTGTAATCGTAGCGTTTGTTGTTTTCTTTGTTTTAAGCAGGACTACAAAACCCATAACGCTGGTAGCCGATAACCTGAAAGATATTTCTGAAGGAGAAGGAGATCTTACAAGAACTATATCAATTAAATCCAACGATGAAATAGGGCTTCTGGCGCATTATTTTAACAACACTCTGGAGAAAATAAAAAATCTTGTGTTAAGCATAAAAAAGGAAGCGGAAAAATTATCAGGAATCGGAACAGAGCTTGCCAGCAACATGAATGAAACGGCGGCGGCTGTAAACGAAATCACGGCTAACATTCAAAGCATCAAAGTGCGGGTAATAAATCAGAGCGCGAGCGTTACGGAAACAAACGCAACAATGGAACAAGTGACCACAAATATCAACAAGTTAAATGTCAATATAGAAGAGCAGTCTACTCATGTTTCGCAGGCTTCGGCGGCAATTGAAGAAATGGTGGCGAACATTCATTCTGTAACGGATACGCTTATAAAGAATAGCGCAAATGTTAATACGCTTAAAGAAGCGTCGGAAATCGGGCGTTCAAGCCTGCAGGGAGTGTCAACTGACATTCAGGAAATTGCGCATGAATCAGAGGGCTTAATGGAGATCAACTCCGTTATGGAAAATATCGCAAGCCAGACCAATTTACTTTCGATGAACGCCGCGATAGAAGCGGCTCACGCCGGCGATGCCGGAAAAGGTTTCGCGGTTGTCGCCGACGAAATCCGCAAGCTTGCCGAAAGTTCCAGCGAACAGTCAAAAACAATTGTCTCTGTATTGAAAAAAATCAAAAGCTCAATTGATAAAATCACAATATCAACAAAAAATGTTTTAAACAAATTTGAAGCGATTGACTTAAATGTCAGGATTGTCGTGCAGCAGGAAGACATTATCCGCCGCGCAATGGAAGAGCAGGGAGAAGGCTCAAAGCAGCTGCTTGACGGTATCAGCAATGTAAACGGAATAACGCGGCAGGTAAAAACCGGCTCCAATGAAATGCTTGACGGCGCAAAAGAAGTAATCAACGAAAGCGTCAATCTGGAAAAAGTAACGCAGGAAATAACAAGCGGCATGAATGAAATGGCATCAGGCGCGGAGCAGATCAATATCGCGGTAACGCAGGTAAACGAAATAACCATAAAAAACCGCGAAGGAATCGATGCCCTTCTAAAAGAAGTGTCGCGCTTTAAAGTGGAATAAAGAAAAAAAAGCGGTGAACCATAAGCCGGGTTCTGTTCCCCATCCATAACGGAGAGGGTGTCTGCCATCTGTCTTAAAAAGCCGTTTCCGGCTCTTTTTTAGCAGTCTACCCGCGCTTGACCGGCGGGCAGCCGGCATAAAAGGGCTAAAAAGCCCTTTTAAACGCGCATGCTTGACTTTGCTCCTGATGAGGCTTGCCTTTCCATCACCGTTGCCGGTAACGAGGTGGGCTCTTACCCCGCCTTTTCACCCTTACCCTTTCAGGCGGTTTGTTTTCTGCGGCGCTGTCTGTCTCCGGTTTCCCGAAAGCCCGGGAATTACCCGGCATCATGCCCTGCGGAGCCCGGACTTTCCTCCTCAGGATAATCCTGAAGCGGCAGACTGGTTCATCGCGATAGTATTATATACTTAAATTACTGCGATTTTCAAGCGATTTATCTAAAGTTAATTGACATAAAATCAAAATTTCTATAGGATTCTATTAGAAAAAGATGGCAAAAATCAGCGCATGGTCCCGTTACGGACGACATTTAATACTCCTCAAGCGTATTCGAATTGTTGGAGTTATTGTTATTGCCCTGGCTATTGTTATTGTTTCGATATACGGAATTTTGCATGTAAGAAGCGGTGTAAACAGCGAAAGGCGGGAGCTTTTACGGGTCTGGACCGAAGGTGATTATGAAAGCGCTTATGAAATCAGCAAAGCTTTTCTTGCCGAAAAACCCATAGATAATTTTCTGCTGACGGTTAATGGTTTTTCCGCCTATCAACTGGGTATTTCCCAGATTAATAATCATAATACGCTTTATTTTATTGATAAGTGTATTTTCTCTTTAAGAAAAGCCCTTTTAAATAATCATAAAGACGGGCGAATCTGTTATGTTCTTGGAAAGGCATACGGATATAAAGGCGCTGAGTACGCAGACCTTGCTGTTAAATATCTGGAAATGGCGGATAGCTTATCTTATGAAGCGTCCGATATACCTGAATTTTTAGGACTTGCTTACGCGGCATACGGCGATTACAGAAACAGCGTTGACGCTTTTTCGCGCGCATTCGCTCAGGGGGAGCAGCCTTCTGATAATTTGTTATTGTCAATCGCCCGTTCTTACATCGCGATGGAAGAATACAACATGGCGATGAGTTATCTGCAGCATTGCATCGCGATTTCCCCTGATTCAAAGTCAATAATTATTTCCAGGCTGATGTTAGCCGAAGTTTACCGTACGTTAAATGATTTTTCCAATGCGGAGAATCAGTATTTAAGCATATTAAATGAAACAGGAGAAAATGCCGAAGTTCGGTTTCAGCTTGGCGAACTTTACAGTCAGTTAGGTGATACAACAAGGGCAAGGGCGGAATGGAGAATTGCATTCAGACAGGATCCGGCTCACGCGAGAGCGAGAGCGCGGCTTAATATTTAATTTACCGGAGGGGAACATGTTTAGCAACTTATCGTCAGATTTTGGAATTGATTTGGGAACCTGCAACACGCTTATTTATATCAAAAATAAAGGTATTGTTTTAAACGAGCCTTCTGTTGTTGCAGTAGAAAGAGGAACAAAAAAAATTGTTGCCGTAGGCGCCGACGCGAAAAAAATGTTATGGAAAACTCCGGAAAATATAATCGCGATAAGACCGATGAGGGACGGAGTAATCGCTGATATTGAATCAACGGAAAAAATGATTCGTTATTTTATCTACCGCGTTTATCCCCGATACCGGTTTTTAAAACCAAGAATGGTAATCGGCGTTCCGTCCTGCATCACGGAAGTTGAAAGGCGCGCTGTCGAAGAGAGCGCGTATAAATCAGGCGCCAGGGAAGTTCATGTTATTGAAGAAAGCCTTGCTGCCGCAATCGGCGCCGATATTCCCATACGCGAGCCTGCGGGGCACATGATATGCGACATAGGCGGCGGCACCACGGAAATTTCTGTTATATCGCTTGGAGGCATGGTTGTTACAAGAGCCATACGAATCGGCGGCGATGAATTTGACGAGTCGATAATCAAGCACATTCGAAGCGTGCACAACCTTATTATCGGAGAGCAGATGGCGGAAAAACTCAAGATAGAAATCGGAAACGCTTCACCTGATAAAAATATTGAAAAGCTCGAAGTTAAGGGCAATGACGCAATCACAGGACTCCCCAGGCGGCTTGAAATTGATTCGGTCGAAGTAAGGGAAGCGCTAAAAGATCCGATAACGCAGATTATCGACGAAATAAAGTCGGTGCTTGGAAAAACTCCGCCTGAACTTGCGGCGGATATTGTCGACCGCGGAATAGTTATGACTGGCGGCGGATCGCTTTTAAAAGGGCTTGATAAACTTATCGTAAAGGAAACAGGCGTTCCCGCGATAATTGCAGAAAATCCTGAACTTTGCGTCGCGCTTGGAGCGGGCAAATATTTCGATTATATCAAAGGCGCGGACCTTACAAAGAATATCTACGACAGATTAAACGGATAACGATATGCAGCATGATATGCAGCATAGATTTTTTGGAAAGTTATCACGAAGAAGCGGAGTCTCGCCAAGGGGCGGCGGCGGATCACCTCTTGCGGGAACCAATGTTACAATTTTTGTTTTTGTTTTTTTAGTTATCATTTCTTCCGTATTGCTGTTGCTTTCAAGCAGAAGTTTTATTTTTGATGTAAAAAACGCAGGTCTTTCCCTTTTTTCAGGGATCAGGGGCGGAATCCATGAAGTTACTTCTTTTGTTTCAAGAACGGTTTTAAGTATCAGTGAATTATCAAACTTAAGAAGAGAACACGCCGATTTACTCAGACAGCTTGATCGTTTTCATGAACTTGAAAGAAGCAACGCGGAAATTATTCAGGAAAATATACGTTTAAGAGAGCAGCTTGATTTTGCAAGAACCATTCGTTACAGGCGCATTCCGGCTCAGATTTCAGGACGCGATCCTGACAATCTGTTTTCCGCAATCGTTATAAACAAAGGCAGTTATTCGGGAGTTTCGAATAACATGACAGTTGTTGCCTGGCAGAACGGAACTCAGGCCCTTGTGGGAAAAGTAATTCAAACGGGAATGTTTGAAAGCCTTGTTATGCCTGTCTTTGACATTAATTCGCTTGTCTCTGTCCGTTTTGCAGTCTCGCGTTTTGAAGGAATTATCGAAGGGCAGGGAAGCGCCGGCTCTCCCTTGATTATGCGTTTTGTTCCAAGGCGGGCAAGAGAAGAAATAAACACAGGCGATATCGTAGTAACAAGCGGAATGGGCGGAATATTTCCCGCAGGTATAAATGTCGGGCGTGTCGGCAGAGTAAATATTCTTGAATATGAAACAACCCTGGAAGTGGAAGTAATGCCTTTGCTTGATTATTCAAGGCTTGAGTATGTTTTTGTCATAGAAGCGGAAAGTCCTTCGGAGGGTAACGATGGTTAGATGCATCATTTGGACTATAATCTTTTGCGTTATCGCGGCTATTTTACAATCAACTCTTATAGGAATGATTCCTTTTGTAAATATTATTCCTGATCTCGCTTTGTGCATCATGGTTTTTTCAGCTTATGTAAACGGCACAATGACAGGGCAAGTTTCGGGATTTTTCACAGGCTTGCTGCTTGATTTTCTTTCAGCCGCTCCGCTTGGAATGAACTGCCTTGTCCGCACATTAATCGGAGCGTTAACTGGAATTTTTAAAGGCGCGTTTTTTCTTGACGCTTTTCTTATGCCGGTTGTTCTTTGCGCTGCGGCGACTTTATTAAAAGCGTTAATTATCTTTATACTGCATCTTATTATCGGCCCTTCAGTTCCGACATATTCATTTTTTTCTACAGTGCTTTGGATTGAGCTTGGACTTAATTGTTTATGCGCCCCGTTATTATTTTTCCTTTTAAAACGATTTAAACCGATTCTTGCGGGACGGGGTTAAGCATGAAAGAAAACGAAGGCCGAATCGTAGTATTCAGGGTTTTATTGCTTGTTGTCGCTTTTACTTATGCTGCAAGGCTCTTTAGCATGCAAATTCTTTCCGGCGAAGTTTACCTGACAAGAGCGCAGGATATTTCCCGCAGAACATATATTATTCCCGCGCAAAGAGGTGAAATTTACGACAGGAATTTTTCAAATCCCATTGTTATTAACAGGGATTCGTTTGCCGTAACGATAACGCCCGCGGAAGTGCCGCGCGGTAAAATGGAAGAAGTTCTTGTTTCGGTTTCCGGTATTTTAAATATCAGCGTAAATGATATAAGAGCAAGGCTTCCAAGCCAGTATTTGCA
>JGI24695J34938_10003738_pt1 | contig 10402 bp, 17 predicted proteins | sample TergutCo191P3_FD_34938 | JGI IMG/M metagenome (IMG submission 34938) | reverse complement strand
GTGATGCCATTAAATGTCATACTGAAAAACCCGGTCGAGGCCGTAAGTCGGTCGTTGGGATCCATCCGTTGGCGTTCAGACGCAAGGTTGAATGTCCCGAAAATAAAGACGGTTCCAGCGGTGTCGATAAAAAATTCTGCTTGAACGGGACGATTTTGTCCTTCCAATCGAACGGGTTGCGAGTGCACTAAATTGGCGAGCGTATCGAAAATCGAAAGGTTTAGAAAATCATCGCGACGCGTATTGTCGGCGTAAAGCACAAACAGCCGTTGCGAAAGTGTGTCCAGCGCGACATCGATAATTTCTTGGTTTGAAAATCGTGGAAACACATATTGAAAAAGCAAGGTATCGCCCGATTTTGCTACATTTACAGAGGCATCCCAACGGTCAAGTTGCACCAACCACACGCGCGAATTGTGAACAAATCCGGAAACGGTCGGCGTTCGTGCCAACGAAAATAACGTGTCGGTTGTATGTGCGCCGGTTTGCAAATCCACATTCATCACAAACGTTGGTGTGTGCGTGTTTCGATAGACTTGGTTTCGCAACAAAATTTGCAAAATGCCTTCGTTAAGCGTGTAATTTATGACCGAATATTCAATCGGAAAATGCGTGCGAATTTGCCAAACTTGGCGAAGAAATGCATCGTAAAAGAAAAAATCCTGGTTGTTTCCACCTTGCGAACGGCGCGTAACTTCAGGCGTTGCGGTATGCACCAAAACGCCATTTTCTTCAAGGTTGATAAGCGCAAAGGGAAAATTTCCATCCGTTGTTGGAATCTCTGCGCGCAACGGTCTGTCGAGTTGCGGAAAAGCCGTGACAAACGTTGCCAAACCAAAAAGCACTATCAAAAAAGGCCGTTTCATTTTACAAAGATACGATTTTTTTAGAACTTTCGGAAAACTTTACAGAAAATACTGGTTCTCAGCGGAGAGAATGGGATTGAAAAATCACATTTCCGCACGTTTTTTCGTTTTTTACCTTGCTGATACTGTTTTATTTATTTTTTCTGTTTAATTCTAAAAAATGATTGTTTTGCACCGAAACTGCACCGTTTTTTTGCATTAATTCGGAAACCTAAACGTAAGCGTTCCGCCACAAGTTAAAGTGTTCGAAAACGTCCGCTCTGTAGGCCAAAGGACAAAACCGCTGACTTGAACCGCTCTTAACGAAACCAACCCGGCGTTCATATTAGTGAAAGTTCTTGATGTGTTTCCTGGCAATTCGGCGACTTGGATATTGCCTTGAAAAACTCTGTATGGATTGCTTGAATTGTTTACCAACACAACCGTTCCGATAGGTCTTAAATCTACAGTTCTCGCTGACCCAAATACTGTATTAGCCATTGCTACAGCCGATGGTGGAGTTCCAAATGAAAGAGCAAAGTTGTCCCGACAACCGCTTGAAGCTCGCACATAATACCTTGTACCCGACTCTATTCTAAACGTAGCAACACCACTGCTATTTGTCGTTGCTGAACGCCTACGGTTTCGCCCATTTATAAAGTCATCTTGTGAGCTGTACAAACCCACACTTACAAAACTAACGGAGCCAGAACTATCCCTTACTGTTATTTCTAAATCAGTCATGCCGTCATCGCAACTTGTGAAAAACAATGCAACGGATGCGATTGCCAAGATAGATAAAAGTTTTTTCATGCTAAAATTTGATTAAATGATTACACAATAACGCTGACAACACCCAATTAGGCTGTTTTCTTGGTTTTTGGAACGGAATGGATTGGTATTTTTTTACGCTCAACGTCCAATTCATATTCCAAACGCTTGATAGTATTAGTTAAGTTTATTATAGTTTCCTGCTGACTCACCACAACGGTTTTCCAGTCAATTTTCCTGAAATTTGCACGATCTGCTGGCTTAATAATATAAGCAGATATGTCGCCGAATTTCTTTTTCAATAATTTCTTTTTATCTGACGGCAATTCCCTTTTACCATCCTTGATTTGAGAAATAAACGGCTGTGATACATCCAATATGTCTGCCAACTCTCTTTGAGTTATTTTTTTTTCGCTTGTAAATTTTTCAACATCAAACATATATAGAATTATTGATATTTTTTTTGCCAAAACATTTGCTTAATTAAGCAAAAATGCTTAACTTTGCAGTTCCGTTTCAACAAAGATACAAATTATTTCACAATAAAACAAATTATTTCAACAAGTGAACAAAACAGAACAAACAATCATTAAAATGCCCTACGGCTCAGTGCCTGTTTTGGCAGAAGAATTTAAGACATCGAGGCCGACAGTTTTGCGAGCCTTGAACGGCGAAACCGACACTTTTTTGGGTCGGAAAATCCGCAAGCGTGCAAACGAAATTCTTGGCGAATTGGAATACTCGCCACAGGAAACGAATCAATAAAAAAAACACTATGGAAAATTTTCAAGAAAAAGAAAAAATTTTATTTGAGCATTTTAAACTTGAAGTAGTAGAATTTCGATTAAACAACGATAGGGACGACTATAAAAAAAGAGTTTTACTATTCTATGAAAATGTGCAAAACTTCGCCGACCGTATTTGCGAAAAACAACGGGAAATGTGTTTTCTTAATCAGAATTTTCGTGATGAAATAACAATAAATGAAATAAGAAACGCCCCACAGCCAGAATTGGAGGATTTATGACACCCGAACAAAAACGCAAACTCAAAAAAGAAACCGAACTTGTCATTCTCGAGGCACTAAACAATTACATTGAGAAGTGCGAAGTTGAAGACATCCGTGGTCCTTTTTTTAGTCGCCGACATCACATCGCAGAGGATGGAGGGCGTGGAAAACTTGACCGATTTTTAGGAGTCACTATTGAATAAAAATACTATGAAAAAGAAAACTACAACAACAAAAACAGGGGTGTTCGGTCCGATTTACACCCAATTCAAAAACAAGCCCAAAGAGGCAATCCTACATTTGAAAAAAGTGAGGACAGGCGAATGCCTTAACGCTATGTATCGCAAAGAAACGGGGTTTGTTTCTATTGTTTGGGGCGAAAATGACCCGAAAACAAACGAGGGCTACGGACTTAAGCACATCATTGAAAAACACGGAAAACAGATTAAAAAAGCCGGGTACAAAGTAGAGGAGTTTGTGCCGTTTGCGTTTGAATTTGGAAAGGTTGAAAAACTGGTTCGTTCTGTTAAAATTATCATAGAAAGCGACAAATCACGAATGATATTATCCACAAAATGGTTTGGCAAAAACAAAACCCTTTTGCTAACATCATTTGCCATAAACAAAAAAACACCTAAAAAAAGGAAGCCAAAGGTATAAAAAACTTTGACTTCCTTTGGTTACATTCAGAACGTTCGCCGGTGAATGTTTGACTTATATGCCGGACGATGCCATATAAAACCACCACAAAGTTACAAAAAAAAATCGAAACAACCAAATTATTATGAAAAAAGGTTATATGAGCAAAACGGCTTATTGGGAGAAACACCTGAAAGGACGAATGAGCATCAAGGCGTTTTGGAAGGCTTACGAGGTGTTGATGGGCGACAAGGAGTTTAAGATGAAATTTGGCATTTACTTTGCTCGGAAGTTGTCGCCACGGCAAATTGAGATGTTGAATAATGAACTTATAAATTGATGAAACGATGGAAAAAGAAGTATCAAGCGACCAAAATGTCGTGAAAATTGACAACATCACTCTGTATTTTCGCCAAGCAGATTTCAATTACAATAGTTGTAAAACTTGTTACTTGTATAATGAAATGATATGTGTCGATTGTAAATTACCCTGTACACCGCAAGAACGATTTGATAAAAAAAACGGCGTTTTCTCACTTGAGAAACCCGACAATTTCACAGAAATAGCAGAAGTAAAATTACAAAAACAATTAGAGTTGTTTTAATTGATAAATCACTGCCCGATTAGAAAATTATGAAAATACTACACTTACCAATCAAAAAAGAGTGGTTCGATATGATTGAATCCGGTGAAAAAAAGGAAGAGTATCGCAAGATGTCTGACTATTGGAAAAAACGGCTTTTTCCAGGTAATTACGAGTTCGTTATATTTAGAAACGGCTATCGTTCCAACGCTCCAACAATTTTGGTCGAATACAAAGGACTATTTACAGGAATAGGAAACCCCGAATGGGGAGCACCCGAAGAACCGGTTTTCATCATAAAATTAGGCGAAGTTGTGCCTTTTTAATACTTATACTGCCCGATGATAAAATTAGAAGACATTTACAACGTAACCAATGCCGGAAAGGACATTATTTTGTTCTATTATCCGCAAGCGGTTGAAAACAAGAAATTCGCTATTCGTGACGAAAAAACACCGTCGGCGACAATGAAAAAAATCAAAGATGTTTGGCGTGTTACCGACTTTGGCGATGATGGCGTGGCACGTTCGCCCGTTGATGTTTGTATGAAAGAGGAGCATTGCACCTTTACTGAGGCCGTTTTTAAACTTGCGGATCGGTACGGTGTAAACAACTCGCTTTCGCCTGCAATCAACAAAGCGGACATTCGCCAAGAGGATGCACCGGACGATGTTTTGGAAGGTCATTTTGATTACGAACTTAACGACGAATTTTCGGATGCGGAACTGAAAATTTTAGGTCCGAACGTAACGCAAGAACATTGTACCAAACTCAAATATTTTTCGGTGAAATCGTATAGCAGAACGAAAAATCGCAAAACAACCACGATTTCGTCAAACGAAAATTATCCGATTTTTATGCGAATATGTAAGGATGGCGAAAACGAATTCAAAAAGATTTATCAACCGCTGAACCCGGACAAAGCATTTCGTTTTTTCTACGTTGGCACAAAGCCCAAAGAATACATCAACGGCTTGGCGGAACTCAAAGAGGCTTATCAAAAACTTATTGCAGAAAACGAATCTAAGCACCTTGATACTGACACAGGCAAAACGCACACTATTGTTTTAGGAAAAGACAAATTGCCCGAGGCCGTCATTTGTAGTGGCGAGCGTGATGCGTTGAATGTTGCAAGTTTCGGTTATTTTCCGCTTTGGTTCAACTCTGAAAGTTACAATTTGAGCGAAAAAGAATATCGGGAAATAAGCAAATATGTTGAACGAATCTATAACATTCCGGACATCGATGAAACCGGGATTAAAAAAAGCGTTGAACTTTCGCTGAAATACTTGGATATTTTCACGGTTGAACTCCCGGCTTGGTTATCGACTTACAAAGATAATCGAGGCAAACCACGAAAGGACTTACGCGATTACGTTGAACTTCGCCCAAAAAATTTCGACTTCAAAAACCTAATCAAAACGGCGTGTCCGTGCAAATTTTGGGAAGAAGTGGAGGACGAAAAAAAAGGCAAGCGTTTGAACATAAACACGCTGTATTTACTGCATTTTTTGAAACAAAACGGTTTTGGCAAAATCATTCATCCGGAAACCAAAGAAAGCATTTTTGTAAAGGTAACCGGTTATATTGTCGAAGAGATTATGCCCAAGCAAATTCGGAATTTTATCGTAAAATTTTTGAAAGAACGCCACGAAAAAACATCAGTTCTGAACCTCGTTTTGAACTCCACCCGGACCAACGCCGGAATAATGGACGATTTGGACGAACTGCATTTGGATTTTACCAATTATACCATTGACGGACAACATTTGTTTTTCGCCAACAAATCGCTGTATGTAACGGCTGACAAGGTGGAAGAGAAAATAGGAAAAAACAGCGGGATAAGCGTTTGGAACAACAACGTAAATCCGCATATTTTTCGCAGACTTGAGCCGAGCATTACGGTTGATGATGAAGGTGATGTTTTTATCAATCACACGAAAAGCCACTATTTCCGATTTTTGCTGAATGCGTCACGGATTTTTTGGCGTGAAGAGTTTGAACATCGAGCGGTGGCAGATCCCGCCGAAAATGAAACGTACAAAACCAAATACAAATTCGCCATTGATGGCGATCGGCTAACTTCGGCAGAGATTGCAGAGCAGAACACGCATTTGTTCAACAAAATTTACGCCATCGGCTATTTGTTGCATCGCTACAAATCCGCAAGCAAAGCGATGGCTGTTTGGATTATGGAAAACAAACTGACAAACAGCGACGAAAGTTCGGGCGGATCCGGAAAATCGTTTATGTTGGGATTTTTGGAACATTTTTTGCGGATTGTTACGCTCAACGGGCGAAACAAGGAATTAACGGGCGACCGTTTCTTTATGGATCGTGTTGACGAATTTACGGATTTACTTTTGCTTGATGATGCACAACGATACATTCAGTTTGATGTGTTTTATTCGGCAATCACGGGCAATATGCCGGTTGGTCGAAAGTCGTTGAAAACGCTTGAAATCAAGTTCAAGGATTCGCCAAAGATTGCGATCACATCGAACTTTCCACCGCCAAGCGTGGATTCGTCCACAATGCGACGTTTGTTGATGGTTGTGTTTTCCGATTATTACCACAAGCAGACGTCGGAAAACGGCTATTTGGAAACTCGGCAGATTGCGGACGATTTCGGTTATGAACTCCATAATGAATACTACAAACAGGAGTGGTGGAATGAGGATTTTAATTTTTTGGTGGATTGCTTGCAATTTTATTTGAAAATGAATGCCAAAGATGTGATTATTCACCCACCGATGGAAAACGTGAATAAGCGTATCAATATCGCGATAATGGGCGAGGCGTTCCAAGATTGGGCATCGGTTTATTTTGCACCGGACGGCAACAATGTTGACTCTTATGTGAACAAAACAGAGGCATTAACTGATTTTAAGATTTCAACCAAATCGGGTTGGACAACGCAGAAATTCACGAAAGCCTTGCGAGCGTTTTGCAAAAACAACAACGATATTGAGTGTTTGGATCCGCAAGAACTGAGAGATAAAAACGGGCGTATTATCAAGCGAAATGGCACGGTTTCCGTTGAAATGATCTACATTCAGACCAAAGGCACTCCGCTCAAGGAATACATTGCTTAAAATCAAAAACACCGGGCAGGTTTTTGGGACGATCCTTAGCGATCGTCTTTTTTTCGACCCATTGGTACCGTATATAAAATTCTTGTCGATTTTGGGGCGTTTTCGCACCGAAATCGACACCTTTTTTTTGGCCGACGACACGGCGATTTTTTCCGAACCCCCTCACCCCCTAAATTGTAGGAAAAATTTTGTAACTCTGTAACATTATTTGAAAATCTCTGAAAATCAATAAAAAATAAGTGTTACAAACCTTGTTACAAAATGTTACAAAATGTTACAAAAAAACTGAAATTCAGATGTCTTTGAGATAAAATGCCGATGTTACAAAAAAATCGGCCACAAAAAACAGTTTGTAACGACATTGTAACGGTAGAAATCAGCGTGTTACAAAATTACGGAATTTTCCCGAACTTTTTGCTACAGACCAAACCGATATCTCAGCTGTTCCTAATTTTGCGGATCGGAACTTTTCGGAACTTTTAGGAAGTTTTCGGCACCTCTATTTTTTTTGTGCTTACCTTTGCAGAAAATTTTATACAATGTCAAAAAATATTGGATTCAGAGTTGCCGAAGGTGTTAACGAACGGTTTGAGGAGTTTTTCACTAAAAGCGGAAAATCTACAAAAGGCGAGGCTTTTGCCTTGCTTTTGGAGTTAGCCGAGCAAACAAGCGTAAACACTGAGGAGTTAACGAATCAGTTAACAGGTGTTTACGAGGAGTTAGAGAAAAAAAACACGGAATTAACAGAAGTTAACACCGAGTTAGCGGAGTGTAAACAGCAGTTAACAGATGCTAACGAAATCATAAGAAATGATTCCAGCGAATTAGCCAAATCTGTGGTAAAAAACAAGGAGTTAACAGAGCAAATCGAACTGTTAACATCCGAAAAACAACCCACAATTTCCGTGCCACCGGAGTGGGAGGCCAAAGCGAAAAAAGTTGCTGAAGTCAATGGGCTTTCGCATCCGCACGAAGTGCTTTGGCAGTTATATTACACATTTGAGAGTTACAGGCTTGATTCGGGTTTGAAACGCTTGAGTGATAGCGAAATTTCCGAAATTGAAAAATCATTTCAAAATAACTAATTATGATATACGAATACAAGTCTGTTAACAGAAAGAAAAGACGCCAAAAACCGATGCGTTGTATAGGCAATGGAAAAGATCTGCACCCAACGAACTACCTTCAGTTAATTTGGATGCCAGGATATAAAAAACCAAGAGTAATCAAGCATTACGGATAAAAAAAGAGAGTTATGTTGCAAAAATTATTGAAACCTTTTTTGAAAAAGATTCCTAAACTTGTCAAAGACAAAGCACTTCCGGGCATTCTGAAAAAAGCGGAAAATTATAGGGATTCCATCGAACTGGAGCGTGGCGAAGTTACCGTTATGGGCATTATTTTTTTGGACAAAGGGAAATGCTTTGTTGCTCCTTGCACGATGCGAGTTTCCGACAACGGAAAGTTGGGTGTTTCGCGAAAATTGCAAGAATACGACTTGGGCGATTTGGTCAATCTTTTGGTTGGAAATTTAGAGAATGCGGATTTGTCGAACATTTTAACTGAATTAGAAAATGAGTGAAGATTTGAACACCGGTGTTGATGAAACGCCAATCGTTGAAACTACCGAAACGGAAAATCCGCCAATTCCAGCAAACATTTCGGATTTGCTTGGCGAATCGACAGAAGATAAGCCCGAAATTTGGGAAGAAAAAGACGATGTAACGGAAAACCCGGAGGGTTTCGATCCGCCGGATCCCGATGAGCCGATCGTGATAAACCCGGACAAAATTTTGAAAAACCCAACGACTAAAAATCTCGTTAAAAAGGGCTCAGATCTTGCGTCACCGATCGTTGTTGGCGTGATTGATTCGGTCATCCCGCCAATGATAAACTTGTACGCAAAATCGGACGATTACAAGCGTTTTTGTGCAGACGATGATGGCAAAAAAGGGATGTCAGATGCTTTGGCAGAGTTGATGGGCTCCCAGGATGTTGAATTGTCGCCAACGTGGACGTTTGTTTTGGCCGTTCTTGCGGCGTACACTCCAGCGTGTATCGATGCTTACGACCTTCGCAAGGCTCACGAAAAAATTGCCAAGCAAGAAAAAGAGATTGGTTTTTACAAAGCCACGATAGACGAAAAAGAACAGGAGAACAGGCGTTTGGCGAGAGAGGTAGAGAAAAAGGAATTGGATGGAGAGAAGGAAATTGAACTGTTGCGAAAAGAAATTGCAGACATTAAAGCGACGTCAGCAACTACCGAACTCAAAGCCAAGCGTACTTTAGCAAGGGAAGTGAAGTTTCCAGAAAGAGCACCACGTAAGCCAAGAACATCAAAAATACCGAAATAAACAATGGCACGAATAAACTTAGTTAGCATATTTTCGGGCAGGCGTGGAACCGGGAAAACGTATTTCTTTTTGAAAATATTTTTGCCGATCTATACCAAAGTATTTCCAAAGAAACGGGTTTTAATAATGGACACATTAGACCATCCAATGTACCGTCATATTGAGAAAGTAAAGAGTTCAATGCTTTCAAAATGGCGAAAAACTGGGGGCATTCATCGCATCTATGGCGAGGAACCAGATGTGATGTTGGAAAATATCGAAAAATATATGCGAAATGCTTTAATTGTGTATGAAGATGCATCGAAATACATCAATGCGAATTTGCAGGATTCCGTAAGGCGTTCGGTGTTGGATTCCAAGCAGAAAAATCTGGATATGATTTTTTTCTTTCACGGTTTTTCGTACATTCCACCAAAATTGCTCCGCATTGTTGACGAACTCATTATTTTCAAAAGTGATAATCCGGAATACAGAAAAAAGGAAATCGTTGCGTACGAAGAAGTGAAAGATGCTTGGGAAGAAGTGATGAAAGATCCCAACCCGTACGCACATAAAACCGTCAGACTTCAATAATGAAAACCACAGCCATAGCAATGAGACCGAGAGAACTCGCAGGACTGTACGGCGTTGATGTGCGTACATTTCGCAATTGGCTGAAACCTTTTGATAAAAAGAAGTTGAAACGTGAGGGTACGCATTTTTATTCACCAAAGCAGGTGCGATACATTTACGAATGTTTGGATCCTCCGGAAATTAATAGTACCAAAACAGAAGAGGCCGTCAATTAATGACGGCTCTTTTTTTTAGCAGAAGTCGGCAAAACTCAGCAAAATAGCACATAATTCAGCAAAATTTAGCAGAAGTCGGCAAAAGTCGGAAAGCCCGGTTTTCCCATGCCGTAATTTTGTGCTCGAATTTAACAATTATTCACAAAAAAAACAAAATCATGGACAAATTAAACAAGTACACCGGGATTCTTGCGTTGGTCGCAGTTGGTATTTTGGCCTTCGTAGGTTGGCGTCAAGGCTGGTTCAGCAATGATGAAAAAACATCGTAAGCCATGAATCGGCACGAATTACGTGAGCAGACACGTTTGAATTTATCT
>JGI24695J34938_10003735_pt1 | contig 10402 bp, 3 predicted proteins | sample TergutCo191P3_FD_34938 | JGI IMG/M metagenome (IMG submission 34938) | reverse complement strand
ACTTTTAAAAGATGAATTGTCCGCTCATCACGCCTGGGAAGGCTTCGCCCCAATTCATGCTCTTCCAATAAGATAATATTCACAGTAGTATTATATCCCTATGTAACTCCGTACAGGATATGGAGTTACATCACATAGTAATATTTTGCCTACAAATAGACTACAAGTATTTATACCTTGCTTTACTTAGAATAACCTGTCCTTAGATTATTAACAAGCTGTTAATTTTGCTCAATAAAAAGGACCCTTTATTTTCAGCAGTTGAAAAAGAGGGAGGCAGTAAGGAAAACACTCATAATCACTGGACTTTATCAAGCTATGATGGAGGTAGGCTTACTGTTAATATGTACATGACAAGGTCACGTATTATTACTTCGCAAAATTATTTAACAAATACAAATTCTTATATTGGTCAAATTGGCGGTACGCGCGAAGACAGCACATACGACGAAAAAATTAATATAATGAACCCTTACAAGATCTGTTATAAATACAAAAGAACAGGTTAAATTAACGTAAAAAAAGGTCTCAACTAAGCCTTTTATACTTAAAAGCTATCTTAAATGGTTGTAAATTGGGATGTGCTTGGGTAGCGTCCTGTGCAGATACAGCATTATTTGCTGCTGTTGTATCTTCATTTCCAGCATAATTTGGAGGACTACCGCTATTTAAAAATGTGATTGAGTAAGAGCCCGGTTGTAAGGCTATTTGACCTGCTTTGTTATAATGAGTGTGTGGGTTTTGCGCATGGTTATGAGATGGCATCCCTGACTGCGCAGCAGTTAATAAGTGAGTCGCAGCTCCGCCCGTCTTCCCAACTGTATCAAATAAAGGGTGGAAAAAATCAGGCAGTCCGCTTGTACTTATAAGCGATTATGTACGGTTGCAAATTGTTGTGTGTGCTATTACCGCCTTCGGCATACGAATTAATTTCCCATGTATAATCAGCAGTTGACATGGGTCCAGCTGCTAAGTTAGACCAGCTTGGATTATTTTGGTTGATAGATTTATGACTATGGTTTGACACATTAAGTGGGTCTGTTGTGCCACAAGCCGCAGATCTATGTGAATGACTGGGTAATTCAGTTACTGATAGTTTATGGGTCGCAGCTCCACCCTCATTGCCAATTGTATTAAATAAAGGGTCAAATCATTTAGGCAGTCCGCTTGTACTTGTAAGCTATCTTATAAGGTTGCAAATTGTTGTGGGCTTGGGAAGCGTCCTGTGCAGCTACGGCATTATTTGTAGCTGTTGTATGTTCATTTCCGTTATAATTTGGTGGACTACTGTTAGCTAAAAATGTGATAGAGTAAGAGCCCGGTTGTAAGGCAACTTGACCTGCCATGTTTAAATGAGTGTGTGGATTTTGCGAATGGTTATGTGCGGGCATCCCAGATTCCGCAGCAGTTAATAAGTGAGCCGCAGCTCCGCCCATCTTCCCAACTGTGTCAAATAAAGGGTCGTTTAAATCTAGCGATACTGTTACACGTCCTGCGCCCCATACTTCCCATGTGCTACCGGGATATTTGATCGCCATAGAGGGGACATTTAAAGGATCGTCTCCTTGGAAAAAACCTTCATCTTCTGCTACTGTCTCATAAAGGGAGCCTACCGGGTGAGCGTAGAGAAACATCATCTTGCTTATTCTGTCCGGGAGGTTAAGAAACCATGAGAAAATCCCACCCGATTTTACCAGATTGTCGCTGCTTTCTGTTGGTACTGTGTCTAGTTTAAACATCATTATGCCCTGGTCTGTCCATTCAAATATAGGCGGATCTGTGTCTTGGGTATTTGTTAAATTAAACGTGTGATTGTTAAAAAGATTAGTAATTTTTGTGCTGTTCCATATCTGTAAAGGATCGCTTATTGAAGATATTTGAGATAACGCATAATCTGTTAAGGCTTGTTGATCAATAGGGTCTGTTGAGTGTAACACTCTGCCAAAGTCATAAGCGTCTAAAAAGCCGCCTCTGCCTATCCATGCGCTAAACTCATTTTGTAAGTTATCTAAACCATCCTGTAGCTGCTGGTCTCCATTTATCCTTGCTTGTATTTCATCTTGTAGAAGCTGTCCAATATTTTCTAATCCCTCTGGTGTTAAAACTTTTATTGCATTCCACATATTGGATAATTCATTTTTCATGTAATCAATGCCTTCTTGCAATAAATTAGAAAGCTGTTGCTTGGCTTCATCGATGGAAAGTAAACCGTCTTCTACCTGCTGCACAAGTTGTTGTAAATGTTGATCTAAATTATTGCGGATGCCTGTTAATACATTGTTTATATCTATTCTTATATTTTGGTAATCGTCTGCGGATATTGACTGAGTATCTATTTCTTGAATCATCATAACGGCTTTATTCGCCATCTGTTCAAGGATTTGCGCAGCAATTCTGTTACCGTTTTCAAGGTCTACAGTTTGTTGTCTGGGTGTTACTCTTCTTATAACTAATTGCTCGGCTTCTGTTGGCAAGTCTATAAGTAGAGTTAAAGTGCCTCCCAAATCTTTTTCTTCTAAACTTGATACAGTATAATCGATGCCGAATTTTAGCCAAGTTTTTTCTTGGAATTCTATTTCATCTACTACTATTTTTTGCCAAGCGCAAAGAATATTCTCCGGTGAATCATAAACGAATGGAACTGTAAACTCATTTACGAATGGCGCTACTAGGTCATAGACCTTCTGTGATTCCTGATTAAATATTACAAGCTACCTCCTTAAAACTACTCGTTAAAATTATCTGGAAGGTTAAATAAACCTCTCATACCTACACCCTTCCCGATTTTCTCTAGCTCTCCCTTAATAATACCTTCGCCCATTGTCTTGTAATCCTTCGCCGCTTGTACCGGGAAACCTGTCGCTATGCCAAGTGTTTCAAATCCTTGGGCTACACCTTTGCCAATTATGTCTGCCTTGCCTTCATATATTCCTGCTACAATATTACTTACAGCGCTAAACGCTTTTTCTGGTACAGGGAATAATCCTGTACTTCTTTGGTATGGTTGTTCTCCTGTTATAATCTGATCTGCCAATCGCGCCATGTCTCCGCCAAATATTGGCATATATTCTAAAAATTGTGATGTTGCGTAATAAGCCGTTTTTCTTGCAATATCGCCTTCATCATCGTCATCATCAAATCCATATCTGACTACACCGAATAAAACACCTAACATGGCTGTACTTATAATATATCTAATTGCTAAATCTTTTCTTCCGTTTCTCCAATGGTAAGGCATATCATAAGCAAGCATTTGCCAACTGACGTTTAGAGCTTGTTGGAATTGTAATACCATGTTTACAATTGGGTGATTATTTTTAAACATACCCGAAGTGTGGGCTTTGTCTGATCCGGGTTGTATATTTGAAACTATTGTGTCTGCGTATTTAGCTGCTTTTACAGAAATATCCTCTTCGTTTAGTATACCTCCTTTACTCTCTTTTTGCAATCTCTTTTGTTCTGTTTTATATAAAGCGTACCATCCGGGAGCAACCGATACCCTATCTGCCCATTCTAATCCTTTCATAGAAGTACTACTAATTTTTGCAAGCGCCGCTTCTAATATTGAATCGTGGTTTTCTCTGGCATAAGCTTTCATCTGGTCAATTATTAACGTTGCGTTTCTGTGTTTCATCATCGGGCTTTTTTCGCATATTTCTTCCCACATTTTATTATTCAATTGCTGCTTCATAAACTTGGCGTAATATCCTGTATAAAGAGCAGGGCTTACATAAGTAAAGAATGGGAAGGGGCTTGTTATTAGCTGTGTATTTATTGATGCTATTCTTCCTCCTAACATTGCTACTGCATAACTGCCTCTGACTACTTTGAGAATATCGGTGATCTTGTCTTCTGCTTTTTGATCGTCTGGTACTGCCTGTTCTTTGATATAATTATTAATTTCTTTTGTCATTTCTGATCCGAATCTTGTCTGAATGTTATAGTATAATTCGCCTCTTTTTTCTCCGTAAATCTGATTAGCGTCCTTAACCCACTGTCCGAATGCTATAAAATGCTCATCTCTTGTTACGGATTTTTGCCATACTGCCAATAGGTCAAGCTGTATTCCTCTCTGGAACTCCGGCGGGATTTCTGTCCTTTCTTTAGTCATACCTCTCTCTACATAAAGATTAAACTCAGCGTTTGTTTTTCCCATCATCTCATGTAAAGTCTGACTATCCGCTTGTCCTGTGCTTACTGTTTCATTTCGTATCATGGCAAAATAATTTGATTGTTCTGCTAAAAAAGTATTATTATAACTGATAAGAGCGTTATTCATTCTTGGCGTGTTTGCTTTCCAGTCCGCTTCTATAGCGTCAATAATTTTTTGATACTTGGGATTATCAGCTACAAGTTTATTTGCGGCGGCTTCTACTCTCGCAAATCTCTCTCCCGCTGTTAATAACATAACATCATACTCTAATAAGTTTTTATCTTTGTTTTGGAATGGCTTTCTTTCTGCTTCATGTAACATATTGCCATATAAAACTGCATGGTATGAATAAGGGTTTTTTGTCGCGGCTATAAATCCAAGTAGTTCAATTATTGAAAATTGATGATTATGCCCTATATGGTCACCCATATCAATAGCGTCTGTCTTTTTCCACAAGTCCTCAATTTTTATACCAAGGTCTTTTAATAGCTTCATAACAGGTTCTGTTCTTTTATCCATGTTTCTGAGTTCGCTGTCTTTTGCGTCTGCTCTTGCTTTTACTAAAAATGCCATGTGTTTTCCATCTTCTCTATCTCCGTCTAATACTCTGGCATTTCTAAACATATTTCGCATAATATAATGAAGCTGGCTTGGTTTCCTTGCCATTTTCTTTTTATTTGTATTGTATTCTTCTGTTCCTTCTGCTCCCTGTATTTTATATTTTTCAGGCATGTCTTTTATTTCATTATTTAAATCTTCTTTCCATTGCTTTATTCTTCTTCTTTCTGCCTCTTTGTGCGCTTTATAAAGGTTCTTTCCGTGTATGGTAATATTATCAACAATCTTTGCAAGTTGTTCTGATTCGTTTAATGTCCAGTCTCCCCAAGGTTTATCTTTTATTCTTTGTATTATATCAGCAGGCAATAATTCGCTTAGTCTTTTTTCTTGGTCTTCTGTTATTGGTATTTTGCTTCTTCTTGCTGCAAGCCTGTCAAGTTGTAATTCTTCAATCCAGTTTTCCGGTATAAAGATTCTTGCTAAATATCTCTGTTCATCATTTGTTAAATCTTCAAACTTTTCTTTATCCATTAAACGTTTTACTTTTACGCGTGTTGCCGGGTGTCTTATTTCCCTATAAGTATTTTTTCTTAATTGCTCATCTGTTTTCCATAAAGAGAATACTGGTTTTAGATATTCTTCTATAGCTTGGCGGTCTGCTTTGTTCTTTCCTTTCTCTATAATAGGGTAAACAAAGTTTTGTACAAGCGCTAAATCCTGCTGCTGAGGCGCGTTTATCTCTGGCGTAATAGCTCTGAATGTTCTTCTGAGCTGTCCTTTCTTCGCTTTTGTAACTGCCTTAGCTGCGTTTCTTTGGTCGTTAATCTCTTTGATATGCGCTCTTAAATCTGCGGCTGTTGTTTTTCTCGCAAGCTTAAGAGCAAGAGAAGATTCGCTTTTTACCGACTTCTTGAAGTCTGTAAACTCAGCTGTAAGCGCATCAAGTTTTGCCTGATAGTTTTCTTTTGTTCCTTCCTTGGCGGCTCTGGTTGCTTCTTTTAATTTCTCGTTTGCAAGTATCTCATGCACATTTATTTCTAATTGTTGTGTTCTAATCAACGCCTCAAGGTCTCTCACAAGATTATCGTACTTGGTTCTGGCTGTGCCTGTAACTGCCTGCTGTAGTCTCATCTGGGTATACTCAGCGTCTCTCTCTCCTACCCTTAAAGCCCTTTCGATACTGTCATTTGTTTTGTTAATTTGCTCTCTTAATTTTAAGATTTCTTCAAATTTATTTTCCACTTCTGAAAGTATTTGCCTTTCAATATGAACATTGTTATCTTGAATTTCAGCTTCCATTTCTTCTAAAGCTGCTTCGGCGGCAGCGGCTTTGTCCCTTAAACGTTTCAAATACTCCTTATGTTCGGGATCGTCAATCTGTGCTGTACCATCATCTACTTTTCTGGCGTAGTTTTCCTGCCTTATGTCCGCCGCTATTTTCCTACGCTTCTCCGGGGTTGTGTTTTCAAGTCCTTCTCGGCGCGGATCGTCTTCTCTCATATCGAGCTTCATTTGTTCCGCTGTGCTTTGTTCATTGGTTACTTCCAAATAAGGCTTATCCATTATTTTAGCGTAAATTGCTCTGTAGTCTCTTGGCGCTCTGTCAATTAAAGTAAGAAGTTTCTCCCGCTGTCTGTTTGTAAGCGGCTTTCTTAATCGTCCGCTCTGATCAACTGTATTCATCGCCGCTTGCCAATCCTGATCTTTTAACTGTGTTCTTATCAATTCCCTTTGTTCGTCAAGACCATCATCTTCCTGTGTGTAATTCTGCGCATTGCGTGTCATAGCAGCGGTTTCAATAAAGTTTTCAAGTTCTCCTTCTTCGTGAATTGAATCAAGGAAATCTCTGTCATAATCTTGCGGGGTGTCGTTTTCAAGCATTGCGCCTTGGTATGAATTTAATCTTGAATCTACTGCCTGTTTGGATTTTCTAACTATTTCCTCACACCAAGCGTCTATCGCTTCTTCGCTGTCGATAACACCTGATTTTATTGCGTCATAAAATGCCTGCGGATATTCTCCGTCTTCTGACTTCATTACCTCTTTTTCTAAAAATGCGCGAAATTGCTTACCGTTGTCAAATGTCGCGGCTTCTTTCATCATTTCAACATCGCTCATTTGGAATAAAGTTTGTATAATTTCAATTTCATTATCATGAAAGATAACGTAGTTATGAGAATCTTTACCTTTACCGCGGCTTGAACCGTCAAGATAGCGTATACCTTTTATACCGTACTCGTTTAGTTTTAACGATGTGTATTTTGCTGCTTCATTCAATGAGATATTTAAATTATTGGAAATAACTCGGACACTTCCTTCATAAATCCATTGTCCTTTAGTGTTTTCACCCATATCAAGGATACTTTCTGCCTGATTATCTTTTAAAAAACGTTTCAAGGAATCTTTAATAACTGAGTTTTGTTCTTTTAATGGCTTATCCCAATCCAGCATTTCTTCATCGCCTGGGATATCCACTTCGTATACTTGTCCAGGTTTATAATGTAAATCGTGTTTTTTAAATAACTCTAATACTTTTTCTTCGGAGCCTGTCCATGATTTTAAAGTATTGAATAATCCTGTAAGGTCAGCATTTTCACCTGTATCTTTTATATAGGTTAATAATTCTTCCCATTTCAAATCTGTATTTTTATTTATATACTTTGATAATCCGCTATCTTTTACAAGCGCTAATATACGTTCCTGTGATTCGTCCCACATTTCGTCAAGTGATAATGTTGTATTTGATAATTCCTCATAATACCATTCCGCAATTTCTTTTTTACTTGCAAAATAATGACCCCAGCCATAAGCCTGAGCGCCTTCGCCGCTGCCCATGTGTGAGCTGTCAAATCTGTCAAATCGGTATGGGCTACCGTGATAGGCTGTCTGAAACAATGTCTGAGTTATTGACAATTCGCTGTCGTCAAAGATAACATAGTTAGCTGCGCCTTTTCCACCTGTTCTTCTGAATTCACCTAAATATTTTATACCCGGTATTCCTGCGCGGTTTAAAAATGCTGACGCTTCCTTTTCGCTTCCAAGCATTTTTGCAAGTTCTTCGCGATAAAAATAATGTCCATCACCTCTATAATTTAATACATCGTCAATATCATCTTTAACTGCCTGCGCTCTTATCTTTGCAAATATCTCTTTTTGAGATTTTAATTCCTTGTCCCAATTTAACATTTCATTGTCTTCTGGGATTTCCACTTTATAAACCTGTCCACGTTTTGTTTCTACCTTTTTATTTTTAAGGCTCTTTGCAAGCTTTATCTCTTTTTTAATTGTGTCTTTTTCATCATCTTTGGCTTCTGTGAGTTGTTTTTCTAAGCTCTTGATATGCTCGTCTAATGTACTATCTGCTGCGGCTGTGTATGTGAATAAGTGCTGTTCTGCTGTTTCGTCTTTTATTTGCTTTCCGTCAATAAAAAATTGAGTGTTTTTTGTAAAATCATGTCTATAAGAATCGGCTATACTTTTTTTACTTGTAACATAGCCTCCCCATCCATAGACTTGATTTCCTTCGCCTTCTCCCATGTGTCGAAAGTCAAAGCGCGTAAAGTGAGCTGAGCTGCCGTGCCATCCTGTTTGGAAGAGGGTATTTCCACTTGACATTTGGCTTGAATTAGACGATACTTGAGATAGGTCATCGAATACTGAATCTTGGAGCAATTGCAGCTCCAACGGTCTGAGGTATTTGGTGGCTTTATTATTATCTGCTGCTATGAATTTGCCCTGTTCAATTGTTCGCTTTACTAAACTATCAATATTGTCTCTATCGTGAATACTGGTAATGTTTAGTATTTTTTCTCTAGTAGGATTTTGCGCTACAATGACAGGATAACCGTTTGTACCTACGGCATCAATTATTGTAATATACGCATTATCTTGCGTTAATGAGCGCATTAAGGCAACTGGTGAATTTATAAGTTCGTGAAGATTTTCTATAGTTTCCATTGTAACATGATGATCTTCTACAGCTTTTTTGATTACTTTACCTGTCAATTTTATTTTAAAATTTTGAATACCATGTCTGACATAAGCATCTGGTGCTTCGCCTATTGTAATCATTGTATGTGGGTTTAGTTTTCCTTCTTTGTATTCATTTATTTTAGCTGTATAATTCTGTTTTTCCTGTTCGCGTATTTCTTCTTTTACCTGCATGAATACTTCCCCGGCTGCGTCTAGTACTGCGTCTGCTTTTGCTTCGTCTGTTGCGTTGGGGTCGTTGATAATCGCGTTTCTTGCTTTTTCTCTCCTCGCTCTCGCTTCGTCTATCCTTCTGTCCTGATCTGTTTCCTGTGCCTGCGCCTGATCGTAAAGCTCGCCTGTCATTAACGAATCAAAGAACTTGTTAACTTCGGGGGTTAATTCCGTCCATTGTGTTATTTCGTTGTATATCCTTTTCATAAACTCTTTGATTTTTTCAAAGAGCGGTTTTAATTGCTGATCTGGAAGAGTGCCGTTTGCCAAGTAATTTTCAAATGCGTCTGCAAGAGCTTCCCTCTGCAAATCAGTCCAATTTGTAGAGTTCGGGTCAAATGTAATTGCCTGCCCTATGTAGTCAACGCCTCCTATATTTGTGTGCTTGCTTAGTTTGTAACCGTTTAATGCTCTTGCTGCTATTCTTCTTTCTGCCGCGGTAAATCTACCCTCCGCGTTGTGTACAAATTCATGAGCTATTGTAGAAGGGTCTGACGAATTCTTACTTAGGTAAATATACTTTTTACCTTCTTCAAATATGTCTTTCCATGTTGCGCCCTTTGTGCCTGAGCTAGATATTTGAGCTGCTGCTTGTCTGTCGTGATGTTGGTTCGGATCGCTTGTGAATTCAAAGCTGTTAAAATATTGGTCTACTGATTCGCCGGGTCTTTTAAGCATCATGGCAATTTCTGATGCTATACCTATTTCTGCCTTGGAAGCGTAGCTTCTTGCGTGTGGGTAAATCTTTTGAGCTAACCTCTGCGCGTCTGTAGATACGCCTGAATAATTAAGATCGTTTCCTGTGGGGTTCATGTCAATTAAAGATTGTTTTATTGTCGAATTCTGCGCGTGATTAAAGTTTAATTCGAACTTGGTTTTATTGTCGAATTGTCCTGTAAACTCCGCCCAAATCTCGCTTCTTGTTAAAGCTTCGTTTGTAAAGCCGTCCTCGATAGTAAAGCTATCAACGGTTACTAATTGTCTTTTTTCAACTCTCTCATTGCCTTCTTGGTCTGTAACTGTTTCGTTTGCTTCGCTAATTGTGTATTTGATTTCTGAATCTTGCTCGGCGTATTGCGTTCCATCGTGTCTGTATCTTCTGCCTTGGTTTAGTATTTGAAAAGTTCCGCTTGTTGTGCCATCCTCGTTTTGTGTCCTGTGATCTCTCGCGTCCATTCCTGTCTCTTTGCCTCTCCATAGATTTCTTTCTTCTGTTTTATAATCACCTGTTGCTTCGTCTATCTCTGGTTTACCTGTTTCCGGGTTCGTCCACGTGCGGTCATGGTTAAATGTTTTAACTTCTGCTATCGTTTCCGCGTCTTCGGTTGCTTTTTGTTTCGCTTCTCTCTGTTCCGGGGTAAGGCGCTCTTGCTGCGCTTTATAAACGCTGTCGAGGATTTCTTTTTGCTGCTCGGGCTTCATATCGTTAAAGCCCTCAACTGGCACTTCTATTCCACTGGCTTCTATCTGATCTCGCATAGCTGCCGC
>JGI24695J34938_10003734_pt1 | contig 10403 bp, 3 predicted proteins | sample TergutCo191P3_FD_34938 | JGI IMG/M metagenome (IMG submission 34938) | reverse complement strand
GAACGGCTTCAGGCCGGATGTCATCGCTATCCACATCGAAATAAATTCGGCTGTCGCGCCTGAGAGACGGGCGACAAACCCCTGACCATGCAAGGTTTCATCGGGATGCGCGGAACTGGCGATGAACGAGGCGTTCTCTAAGGTGCTGCGTCCGTAAACCGCGGGATCAAAGAAAGGAACAAGAGCTGTTTTCGCGAGGATGAAAAATTCTTCCGCGAGATTGTTGCGCAGCATTTCAAGGAGGTATTTATATTCCATGTGCAGCCAGATTGATTCATTTTCAAGCCAGCCGGGCGTAAAGATCGTTACGCGCCCGATTTCCTGACCGGCGCTTTCTATGGGCGCGTTTATCTTAATCATATCAAGTTTTTTATCATAGAGCGGACTTGCCAGCATATTACGGTGAAAAGTTTTGGCAGTCTTTTTTTCGGGACACAGCCTTAAGTAATGAACAGGCCCTTCAAGGAAGAGCGGAAGATCTTTCCGTTTGAAAGAGCGTATAACAATCTGTTTTGTCTTTTCTCCCGCCATTGCCATCACAGCGGCGGTAGCGCCTGCCTGATTATCCAATGTAGAAAGGATGATTCTTTCGCGTTCTTTTTCAGCGCCGCTCATGCGGCTTGCCGCGTCTTCGTCAACTTCGTATGATTCGGGAATAAATGCAAAGCAGGTGGGAACAATACCGTTAACAGCTATGCTTTCAAGTTTTGTACGGCACTTTTCCAGTTTTTGCTCAAATACAGAAAGAGTTTCCCGTATCAAACTGACAGAAAAAGTTTTATCCGCGCCTGAAAGCCCCATTCGTGTTTTTTCGCGGAACATTTCTTTCGCCGTGTGGGTTCGATCCCAGAAATCAAAATCACTGCCTGTATTTTTAGTTACAGAAGCAAGCTCTGCTAATAAATCAGCCGCTTCTTCAGCAATCGGAATTTCCGTATTTTGAGCGGTACATTCAAGGCCTTTATTAAGGAAAGAAACCAGCCTTAGCAACTCAAGGCTTTCCGCGCTTGAAGAGCCGAAGAGACCGGGAAGCCCGTTCAGAGCGTCACACCAATTCGGTTTGTCAGATTCCATTTCAATGCCAAGCCCCTCCGGATCAAGCGAAGCGTATTTGTTCGCGATCAGGCATAAAAGTTTGGCAAGCAGAGTCGTTTGATATACATCTCCATTCCCGTAATCTTTCCGCGCCGCGTTCGGATTTTTTCTTCGCGCCGAGATAAGAGCGGTCTTTTCCGGATCGCGTCGTACCGCGCGAATTTGCAAAGGTTTTCCCCTGAACAGAACGTATTTAATCCTTCGCGGTTCTACAAAATAGCAGTCGTCGTAATAGGTATAATCCTTACGGCCAAACAGCAATTGTTCAAAACGATCCGGAAAAACTGCCAGGTAACTCTCGATCAAATCGGTGTTGTAGTGCCAGTGATCTGACCAGTAGCCTTCGCCGTGAGAAGCGAGGCTTTTCTTTTTGGAATATTTTAAAAGGGAGGAAAGCAGAGCTTCCCTGTCGGAGAGGACAATCCCCCTGTCTTCTAAAAAACAAAAAAGACCTCCAATTGTTAAAGGCGTGTTTAAAAACGCGGTAAATTCCCCGATAAAACCCGGATGCACCGGTTTCGCGTTACGTGAAAATTCCTCAAGAAACAAACCGCGGTTTTCTTCCGTTTCAAAAACAAATCTTACTCCCAGAACGACAAGCGGGTTAAAACCGTCGCTCTGAATGAGGTTCATGAAAAAATGAATGATGTCATCGCCTAAATTTTTATTAAAGAAAATATCACTGCGGCGGTTCTGGTTGACATCCCTGTAATTGCCGTTCCCCTGAGAAAAATACTCGCTTAACACGACAAAGTTGTTGTATTCCCTTTCCATGTCGCCGTGAACGCGCGAGTAGGCGTAATATGTATCATCCCCGATATTGACCGGAAATCCGCCGCGAAGTGCGTTGTCGATAAAGTTCTGCGCGCAGTAAGTGTTAAATTGCGCGGAAGAAGATTCCGTTCGCACGCATGAAGCTATACCTTTAACAAGGTCTGCGTTTTCCTTTTCTTTCCTTTCAAAGAAACCATCCTGAAAAAAAATCACCGCAGTTTTGTCAATATTTTTATAATCGGCGCAGTGTCCTGTCATTGAGAAATATTCGGCGTATTTTTCAGGAGCAAGATTTAAAATAAAATATCCCATTCCCGAAGGAGTTTTGTTCTTTCCTGAAATTTTCGGATCGATTTCAAATGAATCGCTTTCCAAAAAGACGGCAGGAAAATCAAAATCCATCTGCCTGCCGAAAACGCTGTCAGGGTCTATACAGTACTTAGGCGCAGCGTTTTTCGCGGCTGAAGCGTCCGCTCTGACAATACCGCAATAAAAATGCGCTTCTTTTAACGGAACAATTTCCGGCCTGTCAAGGGCTTCTACGGAAAGCTTGTAATACGGGATTCCGCCGTCGGAGAATTTCACCCCGCCGAACCAGCCTTCGCCAAGACGCGAAAGATTTTTAAGCATCCAGTTGCGTGTTCCCCACGGGGTCAGCATCGGAAGCCCGTCGATACATTCGATCTTAAGAGCGTTAGATGAAATATTTTTAACGGTAAGCCGCCTTAAAAGCGCGGGGAAATTCTCATTAGGCAGAGTGCAGAAAACAGCTTCCGTCTCGACACCTAACTCTTCGTTACGGTCAAGAAGACGCACAGAATAAGCGTTGATGTACATGGTCTGGCTGATTTTGTCATGTTTGCGGTTCGCCGTGTTGCGGAACGGCTCATAAGGAGTGCCGTTCACTTTATAAAAAGTCCTGAAGCCCTGAAGCGCTGTTTGACGCCACGCCTTGTTTGCCGCGGTAAATTCAATCATCGCGCCGTCTTTGTCTCTCACGCCGAAGTTGGAAATTGCCTGCCCTCTATTGACATAGTAAACCCACAGCGGTTTTCCCCAAAGCCCGGAAATTGCGGGCAGAAAACTCGCGAATGCCTTAGAATTATTGTAATCATGAATGATAAATTCATCGCCGTTTACGGCATATTCTGCATTTTTTGACATATTTTTCCTCTTATGGCAATAATTTTTCCGGAATATAAAAGACTTCGTCAGAAGGCTTAATACTTGTTCTGCTGCCTGAATTGGCGGTTACGTTTCCGTTATTATATGAAACAATGTATTCGCGTGCGAATTCCCCGCCGACGCCAGGCCCTGTTCCGTTTACAATACTTCGGATTCCTGTCTTGACAGTCTCGGTATTACGTCCTGATAATTCAACAACGCAAGCGTGTTTTACCGTAACGCCCGGCTTTTCAGGAACTTCTACCGCGTTTTGAAGAAACATCGATTCGGATTTTTTTCTGTCAGGCCCTGTTCTGTTGAATACAGCGTAAATTCCAAGACCGGCGGCAAAGTGGTTATTCACGTCATTCCCAACCTTGTAAGCAGACCATCCGTCAACAGCACCGTTGTGGCTTCGGTAAACAGACTGGTAAAACGGATCATAGGGTAACTCACATTGATAAAAAAACATACGCCCGTTATCGCCAAGCCAGACTGTCTGGTACTCATGAAAATGTTCCACAAATAAACCGTAAACTGTTACGCGATCTCCCGTTACCAAGACGCCGTTTTTGGAAGTATTCCTGTCCCAGCCGACGCCTTTACCGTGATCCGCGCGCCATACCCAGAAATGATCGCCTATCACGTCGTTGGAATTAATAATCGCGGCAATATCAGCATGAACCGCGTTTTCAGAGTATCCGCCCACGCGCAAAAAAACGTCGGCTAACAGCGAAGGAGATGCGGCGTGATCCCTGTCCGATCCGGCGCCGCCCATGCACAATAAATAGGTTGATCTGTAGAGCGCGTCAAACAAAAGAGAGGCGACCGTTACATTATCAACATCATCAACAAAGAGTGCGCCGTGTTTGTTTTCAGGAGCGGGAATAAGCGTCGCGTAACCTGTTCCCAGCACGACAGTACCCGCTCTTTTAACATGAACCGGATTTTTTAACTCATACCTTCCGGGAGTCAAGAAAATGTGCCTGCCGCTGTCAAGAGCCGCGTTGATTGTATCTGATGTGTCGCGGCCCGCTTTAGCAATATAAAAATCTTTTTCTATATCAAGCGTTAAACCCGCGCCGCGGTTTGTATCTCTCCACGAAACACCGGAAGCGTCTTTTCTGAGAGCCGGAACAAACACCTTGTACCCGCCGTCCTCTAAATACAGAAACGGTTTTTCGCGTATCACAGGAGTTGTGTCAATTTTTGTTACGCAGCCTTTCGACTCCCAATTATCATTTTCAATTTTTCCTGCGCAGCCCTGCGTAACCTTGTTCCAGTTTACCCCGTAAAACCCCTCTGCAAAATGACTGTTCCTCGCGTACCACTGCTGCTGACTCCACGATCCTGTCTCATCTGAAAACCGGCTGTCAGCGGAATAACCGCCCGACGCCCAGCCTGAGTTCCAGTCAAATTGAGCAGGAACTGTCACATTCATGCGGCGCACAGGAGCCGCCTGAGAAACGCCCCAGCGAAATCTGCCGCCGTTAATTTCAAGGTTTTCGATTGAACGCCAGAAAGTGCAGGTGGCGTTATTATTTTGTAAATGAGGAGGAGTCTCTATTGAGCCGTTTAACCGCGTTTGAGACGGAAGCGCGCCCAATCCTCCTAAATGAGTATAAAAGCCGGCCTTGAGAGCTTCGAACTCAGGATATTCCCCCGGCTTAAAATACATCGCGTATCTTTTACTTGAAAATTCTCCGGTTCTTCCGTGACTATCGACAACACTCCCATGCATCTCATTATCATGAATTCTGTTAACTTCGTTCTGAATGTCAGTCATGCTGTCGTATTCAATATCATAAAACCGCATGTTCGCGCCGAACATTTTAAGTTCAAAAGAAATCATCAATATGTATAAAATTTCTGTGTTTTTAAAAGCAGTTACTTTGTAGTAATTTTCATATTTATCAGAGTTAGGGGAATTATCCGTAAACGAGCTTTTTGCGGATCTTCCAAGCGGGGAATATTTACCCAGTCTGCTCCCTGCGCGGGAAATATCGTAATAGTCAACCTTCCGATCGGCATTCCAGCTAATAATAATTTTCCCGTCGTTCAAGGTAATATTTGAGTCTTCAGAATCAAGGATGAGCCTGGCGCCTGTTTCATCATCCAACAAAGTATCAAGCGTCTGAGATCGATTACAAACAGACAATATCATCACCATAAGAAAAAGTGTAAAAAGGAAGAAAAAACCTTTCAATTTTGATTGTATTATACATTTAAGCATCATGCAATGGTACATGTATTATTTAATGATGTCAATGTTTACAAAAAGACATATTGACAAAAATCCGTGTTTTCGCTATTTTTAATAAATGCCGTCTTAGCTCAGCTGGCAGAGCACTTGACTTGTAATCATGAGGTCTTCGGTTCGATTCCGAAAGACGGCTGTCAATCAAAACAAAGACATATACCGTAAACCTTCCCGGCGCCGGCTTCCTTTAAAGCCGCTGAGCATACTTCAATGGTTGAGCCTGTGGTTATAACATCATCAATCAAAATGAATGACGGAGCCTTTCTGTCATCCGAAGCGGAATCCGCGCGCTTTCCTGAAAGAGACTGAGCGTAAGCGGAATTCACGAAAATGCGCCCTTTCAGGTTTTCAAGCCGTTCCGCGCGGCTTAGGTGTTTTTGCGTCTGAGATTTTCCGCGCCTGAGACAGCGGCAAACAGGCAGGCAGCCGGGAATTTTTTCAAGCCGCTTTACAAGATGATCTACCTGATCCCACCCGGTATCCTTTATTTTTCCCGGCCTTGGCGGGACAGGGACAATGACCGCGTCTTTCAAATCAGGCGACTCATTCTTAACAATTCCAGATATGATCCCGCTGATTTTATCCGCGAAAAAATCCGCAAGCGCTGCATTCTTCCCGAATTTATAAGCGGTCAGAAGTTTCCGGTATTTCCCGATGTAGGGGAACAGGACCCAAAGCCGCTCATAAGAACGTTCCCCTCCGTTGCGGCAGGGAAGGCATGTCCCTATCTCCGAGATTAGCGGTTTTCCGCACATTTTACACTTGCTATCAAGGAAAATATCGTTAGTATTTCCATGAGCAGGAGCAGTCGAATCCGCGCAATTCCCGCAAAGACTATACCGTATCTCCGCCGGGCTGTTCAGTCCGCCGCCGCAAAGAGCGCAGACACCGGGAAAGAAAAATTCCTTTACCCGCAAGAAAAATTTTTTATAAATATTCATGTTATATATATGGCGCGGACTCGCTGTTTTGCTTTACCGAAAATGAAAAAAAGTTAAAAAAATCGACATTTATTAGCTGCCTAATACATGGCAGCTGCTGCTTTGCTTTACTTGTAATCAGTGTCCCTTTCACGCTCTTTCGTATAATTAGATTGCATCTCTTTCTTCCCCTCCCTCCGCTTCTCCAGTATCAAATAAACCACCGGAATAAAAAACAACGTAATAAATGTTGAGCTGAACAGCCCTCCGAAAATACACTGACCCAGCGGCGCGTACACTTCCGAACCTTCACCCGTAGCCATGGAAAGAGGGATAACGCAGAACAGAGTCGTAACAGTCGTCATAAGAATTGGTTTTAGCCGCGAAATCGCGCCCGTAATAACCGCTTCTTCAAGAGGCATCCCGTACTTTTCCCTTAAGAGGTTAGTATAGCTGATAAGAATGATGGCGTTATTAACAACAAGACCCGCAAGAGTGATGATGCCCATAATCGACACAAGATTTAATGACGAGCGGAAAAGGAGAAGGCCGCCTGTAATGCCAATCAAAGTGAAAGGGATTGACGACATGACGAGTAACGGTTGAGTGAAACGTTCGAACTGAATCACCATTACCGAGTAAATTAAAAAGATGGCAATCGCAAGCACAATGATCAAAGAGCGGAATGATGAGAGCATTTCCGCCGCGCTGCCGCCAAGCTCCCATGAAGCTCCGGGGACAATGCCCTGCGATTCTAGCAGAGTCTCAAGACGGCGTGTGCTTTCGCGCACATTCGGGTCTCTGAGATTCGCGATCACAGTAATCGCTCTTGATTTATTCCTGTGGTTAATCTGCGACAGAGTTTCCTCAATGTTTAGTTCCGCGAAATTAGCGTACGACACCTGATTGCCCATGCCGGCAGTAATCCCAAGCGAGTACAGAACATCGTGAGGGATCTGTCCGCTGCCAAGGCTCGTCCGCAGTTCTATCGGATAATTTTTATCAGCGGCGTAAAAATTCCCGAGGGAAACGCCGTTAAAAACAATGCGGTTCGCGAGAGCCGCCTGATAGGAAGAAAGCCCCAGCAGCCCCAAATATTGATGGAGAATGCGCGTATTCATTTCACGCTGGTTAAAGCGGATGTCGAGGTCGGTATTTATCACATTCGGGTCCTGCTCCATGTACTGTCTGATCTGTTCCGCTGCCGCGACAACCGTATCAAGGTGTGTGCCGTAAACATTGACCACAAGCCCCTCGCCGCCTGTCGCCATCGATAAAAGATTGGAAAGACCGCCGTTACGGAAATCAGTCAGCACGTCAGGTATTTCCCGCTTTGTTTTTTCCTGCAGCTCGCTGACAATCTCCACAACATGGCGTTTCCTGTCACGCAGGCGCTTAAGCCTGATAGTGCCGTAAGTACGGTTCGGCTCGTTTCCCATTGAGAAAGCTCCTGCCTGCCCCACAATAAAATAAGCCGATTCAAGTTCGTTAGGGATAATTTCCGCGATAGTTTTTTCAAGCAGTATCACCTTGTCGCGCGTCATTTCCAGAGTGTAGCCGCCGGGCGTTTCCACGCTGACTACAATTTCCGCCATGTCAGTCTGCGCGAGAAATTCAAAGCCGAGGAGCCGGAGAGAAAAAATACTCAGTATAAAAAGGACGATTGTGCCTGTCAAAAACGAAAACTTGTTTTTAATTGCGCCTAACAGAAGCCGCTTGTAAAAGCCGTTCAGCTTCTCCATAAAGTTGTCAATATAAGGCGCGATTCGTCTGCCTATCCCGCGTTCTTTTTCCTGTTTCATAAAGAGTGCGCAAAGGAACGGGATGACAACAATCGCCGCCAATATCGAGAAGAAGATTGAGAAGATAATAGTCCACGCGACATCTTTCAAAATAATGCCTGCGAGCCCCGTTAAAAAAAGCACAGGGACAAAAGCCGCAATTGTTGTCGTCATTGACGCTATCAGCGCGGAGCCGGTTTCGCGAACGCCGACAGACGCAGCTTCGCCCGCACTTAATTTCCCCTGATTAAAGTGCCGCTGTATCATTTCAAGTACAACGATTGAAGCGTCAATCGACATACCAATCGCCGCCGTTATCCCTCCCAATGTTACAAGGTCAAGGCTTGAGCCTTTCACCCACAGAGCCAGCAATGTAAACAGGATTGAAAGCGGGATCGCGAAACTAATCATCAATGTGGTGCTGGAGTTATGCAAAAAGATAAACAAAATTAAAACTGCAAGAACAGCTCCCATCAAGGCGGAGCGCAATACAGAGTTAACCGACATGGAAATATTTACCGCGTCGTCCTTGATGTAAGTAAATGATAAGCCGCCCGCGTAATCTTTTTCAAGCGCGTCCAAAATGGAACGGATATTGCGGCTAATGGCAATGCTGTCACCGTCCTGCTGTTTGGTGACAGAAATCGCAAGTGAATCTTCTCCGCCTGAAATAACGTAATTAGTGCGTCTGTCCTCATTGATCGCGATGCTCGCCACATCTTTCAGCCGTATGTACCTGCCGTCTTTAAAACCAATAACCTGATCCTCAAAATCCCGCAGGGAAGTAAAGCGCCCGTCCGTGCGGATATTTAAATGGTAGCCTTGAAAAATCCCTTCTCCGCCTGGAAGTGAAAAGTTCGCCGCTCCAAGAATCTGAGCGATATCCAAAAGCGAAATTTGAAGAGCGCCAAGCCGATCCAAATCTATAATAATTTCTACTATATCCTTTGAGTCGCCGTTCATGTTCACATTAGCAACGCCAGATACGCGCGACAACGCGGGGACAATTTCATCATTGCACAATGACGATAATTCGCTGCGGCTCCCCTCGCCGCTGACGATTATTGTCATAACAGGAAGCTCGGAAGTGCTGTACTGAAGAATGCGCGGCGGAGCTGGAAGATCATCCGGCAGGTTTGCAATCGCTCTATTAATCTTTTCCCGTATTTCATAAAGCCTGTCTTCCGCCTTCTCGTTATAACTCAATTGCAGTTCTATAACAGAAACAGAGTTTCTGGAAACAGAAGACATAATATTGAGCCCGGTGAGAGTGCCGAGAACTTCTTCAAGCGGATTTGTTATTTCCACTTCGATGTCAGCGGGACCCACACCCGGCCATGTTGTAACAACAACGATGGTGGGCATACTCATATCGGCGATAAGGCTGCGCCTGAGATTAAAAGCCGACATCAGCCCAAATACAAAAAGGATAATGAGCAGCATCATTATAACCTTGGGATGATTTATGGCGAAATCCGAGATTTTCATTGTTGAACATCCTGAGATGAGTCCTGCGATGAGTCTGACAGACGCGCGTCTTCGCGTGACGCGTCATTCAAAATATTCAGCCGCTGCCCGACAGTGATAAAGTGCTGTCCTTCAAGAATAAAAGTCATGTCGTATAAACTTTCAGGTATCTGAAAATAATCGTTATTAAAAAAGTCGGGAGTTAATTCCGTATACTGCGCCCTTCTGTCTTCGGTGACATTCCAGAGCCTGTTTCCCGACGCTAATACCTTAAACGGCAGATAACGCACGTCGTCTCTTTTTTCAAGAACAAAAATTACGTTCACAAACATTCCGGGACGAAGCCCGTGTACCGCTCCTTCGGGGATTTCATACTCGACAAGGAAACTCCTGTTTTCAGGCGACACATACGGCGAAAGGCTGAATGGTTTAAGGTCGAATGATCTTTCGTCGCCGAGAGCAGGCACAAGGAGACGCACCGGCATTGTTTCCCAGTTCTCCGCGAAAAACCTGAAATGAATTTCGGGGATTGCGGCTTTTATCCTCAAATCGTCAAGGTCGCCGAGTGTTACAAGCGGTGTCCCTGTCGCGACAAGTCCGCCTTCTGTGCCGTGCCGCATCAGCACGGTGGCATTCATTGGAGCGCGTATTCTTGTATAGTCAATATTGAGCTGCGCCAAATCATACTGCGCCCTTGCTACTTCAAACGCCATTCTTGTTTCTTCGTAACTCTGACGCGACACCCCCTGGCTCTGATAAAGTTCGCTGATTCTGTTAAACGTTGAGCGCGCCGTCAGAAAAGCGGACTGCGCCTGAAGGTAAGTCAGCTGGTAGGGCGCTGAATCCACCTGCGCGAGGAGCTGTCCCTCTGTTACCTCCTCTCCCGGCTTAACATTAAGGCTGATAAGCGTGCCGCCGACACGGGGAACCATGGTAATAAGG
>JGI24695J34938_10003733_pt1 | contig 10404 bp, 15 predicted proteins | sample TergutCo191P3_FD_34938 | JGI IMG/M metagenome (IMG submission 34938) | reverse complement strand
GGGCCTCGGCCCTTCTAATATCATCCCCTCCCCCCTGGATCCCGCCGTCGCCGCCGCCGTCGCCGCCGCCACCGCCGCCGCCGCCTGCGAATCAGGCGTTGCTAGGCTTACTTAATTCAATGAACGCTTGCGTGTTTAATGCAATAACAAAAAGCAACCGGTAATAATCACCGATTGCTTTTAATGCTATATTAATTAAACACGTTAAAGTTTAGTATTATGATAGTTTTCCATTAGAATCACAAGATAATGTTAAAGTTCTTTCGATGCTTTGTATTAAAATGCCTAAACTATAATAACCAACCTTGGCTGATGCGCTTGCACTGTTTCCGCTTTTACCGGAAGATGAGGATATAGTATTCCACCCGGACCCCAAAATACTGACTGTATGCGATGCACTTGTACAAGTCACACTTGTACCACTTATGGAAAAAGTCCCATGCACAGTAAAGGTCCACATAATCTGTTGGTTAGCATTCAGATAATCAACTTTCTTGGAGCCGCTAACGGTAGAATTTCTTAGTAGACTGCTTCTTGTGGAATCATATTGAATTGTGGTAATAATAGTATTGCCATTTCCTAATATTTCTTTTTGGATTTCAATTTGATTGTCGGTGAAACTCTCGTTCGCGTGGATAGGAATGTTAGTTGTAAATAAAAGTATTACGCTTAGAATTAAAGACAGGATAATTTTTTTCATTTTAGTCAATCTCCTATAATGGTAGTGATAGTTTCAATAGTTATTTCTTCTTCGGATTCATATACAACAATATTCTTTCCTCTTATGTATGCAATGAGATAAACAGAGGTAAATAATATCACTAATGATAAAAATCCGATAAATATAATTCTTTTAGCAGATAATTGCTTCTTTAATTCCTTTGAATCTATAGAAGCTATAAAAGACATAGCGATTTCATCGGGGGTGCCAAAGGTATCAATTATCTCTTGGATATTGAAATGCGAGTGTAGAGAAATATAATCATCAATACTGTTCTTTAAATTTTTTAGCAATATTGATGATTGCTTTGAAAAGGGCAGATTTTTTTTAATTTGCTTATAATAATTTCTCAACTCTAAATTTACTTTGTTCATTCGTATTTTTCTTTACCAAAAAGTATTTTATGAATGCCTGTTTGTAATGAAAGATATTCTTTGACTATTTCTTTCTGATATTCTACCCCCTTTTCCTCAATTCGATAATAAATTCTTCGAAGGCGTTTGCCAACTTTTTTTTCATAGCTTGTAACATATCCCTCTTCCGTTAGCTTATAAAGCGCAGGATATAAAGACCCTTCGGGAAAGAAAATATCGTTATCGCTTCTCTCTTTTATCTGTTGTGATAATTGATAACCATACATATCTTCTTCAATGAGTAATGTTAATAACAATAATTCCGCAGTTCCTTTTTTGAGGCTATCTTTGATTTTAATTGTGCTACCTCACGGAAATAATATAATATGACCTCATTAATGATACAATGATAACTAAAAGGCGTCAAGTATATTTATTATATGCATATGATAAATATTATATACCTAGTAAATCTAAATAGCTATTGACAAGTGTATTTAAAGATGCTATGTTACAGTATGAACAACGTAGCACTTACTAAATGGAGGAATTTTTTATGAAGATTAAAAATGTATTAGCAATGATTTTATTTGTATGCGTAGTGTTTTTACTTAACTCTGATGGTGTCTTTGCCAATAATGAATTTGATTCAAATGCTAATAAGGTAATTTCAGTACACGAAAATATTTCGTTTGCTCCCGGTATTATGGCATTTTCATCTATTTCCTATGACCATAATGGATATGTGGAATGGGATAAAGGATACAGAAGAGCAGTCGGAAACACTCAAGCTACACAAGGTTCTGTAAAGCTTGATAGTTATTCAAGAGCTAGATTTGAAACCTTAATATTGGGAACTGCTTATCTTGATTCGGGTAGAGTTTGGAGTAGCAATCAAGGCAGATCATGGGCTTACTCAGGATGGGAATTATATAGCGCTCTTGATTCCGGAGTTGCAAAAACATATTACGGAATATAAAAAGAAACTCACGAAAAATTAAATGCTGAATAATAATTTGCGCGTTGTTCCTCTATGAGGGTGTTACTATATAATCATTTATGTAGCACCCTTAAAATTTGAAAGTGGAGAAGAAAATGAGAACAATGAAGTTTTTTTTGTTTTTTTCAATGATGTTTTTGTTCTTAAGTATCAATATTACATACTCATATCAGTCTGCTTTATCAAAATTAAGCAAAGTTAGCCAATCATTTTATAGTGAAAACGCTTTATTTTTTGTATCTTCTGATATGGATATAAAATTTAATGAATTATTAGAGATAATGCCAATAAATTCAGTTTTCTATTTAAATTTTATTTCCGACGATGATGTGCGTGGTATTCTTTTTAAAGGTAATTATATTGCACCGGATTTGCAAAAAGGTCGCTTTTTTAAAGAAGAAGATTTCAATAACTTTTCAAAACTTGCTGTTGTCGGAAATAAAGTAATAACCTATATAAGAGAGAATAAAGTTTTTGTCGAATGGGATGGAGCTGAGTACGAAGTAATTGGAACAATTGGATATGGGTATTCAACACGATTAGATTATACCATTATGCTAACGCTAAATGATGAGTTGATTAAACGCGATGTTTATAGGTATATAATAGATGGACAAAACTTGCAAGATAATTTTAATTTCCTCGGAAATCAAAATCATTTCGGTCAAGTTGTGGTTTATGATAAAAGTGATTTGAATTTGCTTAATATAATTGATAAAGACAATATGCAATTGATAACATCAGTACTATTTGTTTTGTCAATATTATTCAATTCCCTTTTAATGATAAGTTTCATAATTGATAATAAAGCAAATGATATAAAATTAAAAAAAATCATTGGTTTTACTAATGGTGAGTTACTTGTTGATTTACATAAAGATATAGATAAATTATTAATCATCGGTTTTATTAGTGGCTTATTAATTTCTGCAATCTACATTATTAATAAGCATAACAGCTTTTCCGCAATGCAAGTTGTTATGAATTTGCTTTCGTTATCTGCATTATTGGGATATATTCATGTATTGATCAGGAAAAAAATAAATCAAGTATTAGTATTGAAGTGGGGTGAAGAAAATTGAATATATCAATTTTGAGAATGTTTTTGGCAAACAAAAATAAAAAAGATATTCTAATTTGGGGTCAAGTTATTTTATCTTATATATTGATTGTTTCCACTATATATTTAATAGTCGGTACCGGCTCAAACTCGATACAATTGGCGAATAATACAAGAGAATTATACAAAATATCAGACAATTTCATAGATGATGATGAAAAGAATTTTTTTGGACAATCAGATAATGTAAAAATATTGAAGGAATTGTATTCATGGTTAGATACTAATAATCAGTTCACCTATATAGTTGCAAGTAAACAGGGATTTTATATGGATGAATATGTATACCCCGACATTTTTAAAGAGGGATATGAGCATGGGTTTATATATATTGAAGAACAATATAAGTGCTTACAAGTAAATCAAGCATTCATAAATTATTTTGCTATAAAAGCGATAGACGGACGTTTATTTGAACTACCCGATTATAATATTGATAATGAGATTATCCCTATAGTTTTAGGGTATGAGTATAAAACATATGCTAATATTGGTGATAGGATTAATTTCTATTATTGTAACAAGGAATTAACGGGTGAGGTGGTTGGTTTTTTATCCGCAGAAACTTACTATAACAATGGTTATAATATACAGAGCTTAGATAGATATATTATCATGCCTGCTTTGCAATCTATTTATTTAGATGCTCCATTAAATGTACAAGAGAAAGTTTTTGAGTTGAAGGTTTATTTAGACCACTGCTCAGGTTTTATTTTTTCTGATATTTCAGCGCAAGAAATTCAGCAGAAAATTACTGAAAAATCGTTAGAGCTAAATATTGTACCTTACAGAGTTGAAGGGGCTTATACTTTTTACTTAGCTATGTGGGGAGCAGAAGGCGAACAGTTACATGCTTTGTTTGTTTTTGCATCTGCTTTTATGGTTATTATATCTTGTTTATTGATATCAATTAATACAGCTAATAAAATCCATGATTTGAAAAAGGACATCGCTACCTTTCTAGCAAATGGCTTAACTAAAAAATCTGTAAAATGGAATATATTTTTATATATATTTTATTTGAATTTATCAGGAATATGTGTCAGCTCATTACTGTATTTAATATTAACGGGTAAAATGTATATATTACCTTTAATCGCTATTACACTGCTCAATGTAATTATTCAATTAATATACCCTTTCGTTTTTTTAAACCGTTTGAGAATTAATCAAGTAAATGGAGGAATTTAAGATGGTAAAATTACAAAATACGAGTAAATCGTATAGTAAACGCGTGATACTAAATGATATATCCCTAGAAATCGCAAAAGGAGATATGATTGCGCTTATGGGTAGAAGCGGCGCAGGAAAAACAACGCTTTTAAATATATTAGGTTTATTAGAAATTCCGGACAGAGGTGAATATTATTTGGATGGAAATTTAATTCGCCTCAATAATGATGAAATAGTATCACGAATAAGACGAGATTACATTGGCTTTGTTGTTCAAAATTATGGGTTATTGAACGATAAAAAAATTGATTATAATATATCTCTGCCTTTATTAATAAAAAAATTAAAAAAAGATGAGATTAAAGATAAGGTTTATGAAACGGCATGTGCTGTTGGGATCGAAGAACATCTTAATAAATATCCATATCAGTTATCAGGCGGAGAATGCCAAAGGGTATCCATTGCAAGAGCACTTATAAAAAATCCGAAATTGATTCTAGCGGACGAACCTACAGGCGCATTGGATGAAAAATCAGAGCAGAATATTATACAGCTATTATTAGAATTAAATAGAAAAGGTGTAACTATAGTCATTGCAACGCATAACTCAGAAGTAGCAAATATATGCAAGAAAATATTTTATATTAAAAACGAGAACTTATTCACATAAGATTTCATTTATATTTATTTCAATATTGAAAAAGCAAATATAAGTAAAAACACTAAAGCAATTCCATAAAAGAAAAAAGAACCTGCCGCAATGACAGGTTCTCTCTCTAATCGTTATAACAATATTGCGAATTCCCACATAAAATCGAATTTATATAAAAGAAAAGGCACATCGTATTTGATTAAATGTCGATCTTATAACTTGTTAACGTTAACAGCCTGAGGGCCTTTTTCGCCGTTAACTACTTCGAATTCAACAGCAGCGCCTTCTTCTAAAGACTTGAAGCCGTCCATTACAAGACCTGAATAATGCACGAAGACATCATTTCCTTGTTCATCAGAGATGAAACCGTAACCCTTTTGGTTGTTAAACCACTTAACTGTACCTTTGTTCATTGTACTTCCTCCAAAAATTATAACTATGGCTTAAAAAGCCATGCAACAAAACTAGAATAACACAAATAATAACAAAAGTAAAGCGAAAAAAAGGGGATTTGCGTAATTGTTACAAATATGTTAAAATAAATAAAGCTTAAACATACGCTTAAACATAAGCAACTGTAATCAAAGGAATGTTATGGATACTCAAACTAAACAAAGAAGTAGAATAGCTGTCCTGCTCATCCACGAAAAAAAAGACGGAACCATCCGTCAGAATCAAGTAAAAACAGTCTTTTTAGCTATTTCTGCGGTCATATTACTCGGGTTAATTGTGACTTTTACGGTATTAATTACCAATAATGTAAGGAGTCAGGAACTAATTAATGTCGATGAACACGAAGCGGAATTAGTAATACTCAATGACAAGATAGATGAACTCATCAAAGATAATGACGAACTTAGCAGTAAAGTTTCGACATTATCAGAGACTGTCGCGACCCAGGAAGCAATGAAAGAAATAAAAGAGGAAGAAATTCAAGATATCAGCCTTCCCAAAGGTTTTCCGCTGGGCGGGTCAGGTTCGGTTTCGATGGATGTCGATGAAGAGCAGGAGTTGACGCTGATTTTTAATGCTTCGGAAGGACGGACGATTGTCACCGTCGGCGCGGGAATCGTAGAATCGATTGAAACTGATGAAAGGTACGGAACGAAGCTGACGATTGACCACCGGAATGGTTTTAAGTCAGTCTATCTGAATAGTGGGCAGCCGCTCGTCAGAGCGGGCGAAGAACTGGGCAAAAGATACATTCTTTTTCTGGTCGGCAATAATAACAAAACTTTAGGGTTTCAAATCATCGATAATGAAAGACAGGTCGATCCGATGGATATTATGGAGATATCCGGCTAAAAACCATATCATAGCCGTCATTCCCATAGATTAGCGAACGGTTTACCCGGCTGATGGTAGCTGTCGAAGCCCCCGTTTTTTCGGCAATTTCCAGATAGGTTTTTTTGTTTTTGAGCATCGCGGCTACTTCATAACGTTGTGAAATCGATAAAAGCTCGTTTACCGTGCATAAGTCCTCGAAGAAAAGATAGCATTCTTCTTTATTTTCTAAGGTAAGAATTGCTTCAAACATATGATCAACCGCAGGGGTTCGGATTTTTTTATTCATATTAGCCTCCCTATCCGTATATGTATGCTAACAGTTTAGCATATTAAAGTCTTAAAGTAAAGACAAAGACCGCTGCCGCTACGATTATAATAATTAAATTGTCAACACTGACTATGAATGCTATAATATCACCGGAGGGAAAAACCATGACGATTGATAAAAATAATATGCTCAACAGCATCATGGAAAGTTTGGATCGCATCCAGTACGTAAAGCTTGATGATATCCCGAATATCGATCTTTATATGGATCAAGTTACCACATTTATGGAACGCAAGCTAAAAAAAACCACCCGCAACCAACAAGATGATAAAATCCTCACCAAAACCATGATTAATAACTATACCAAAAATGATCTTTTACCCCCGCCCGAACGCAAAAAATACACCAAAGATCATATTTTACTCTTAATCTTTATCTACTATTATAAAGGCATTCTATCCATTCATGATATTCAGACCTTATTAGGGCCGCTGACGGAAAGCTTTTTCGGCACCGCTGATGATTTTAATTTAAGCAGTATATATCAGGAAGTTTTTGCCCTTGAAAAAGAGCAGATTGAAGTTTTAAAAGAAGACATTGTCAAAAAATTCGAAATATCGCAAGAAACTTTCACCGATGCGCCGAAGGATGACCAGGAATTTTTGCGGCTGTTTTCCTTCATCTGTATGCTAAGTTTTGATGTTTATATAAAACGTCTGCTTATCGAAAAAATGATTGATTCCATGAATGGAACTGAAGGAGAAAAAAAGACAAATGACAAAACGGCTAGAGACGCTAAAAAATAGAGGAATGAATATCGGCAGCGGACTTTATTATTGCAACGGGAACGAAGATTTGTACTACGAATTACTGGATGCTGTAATCGAAGAAAGTGTTGAAAAGAAAAAGCTTATCAATAAAGCCGTCGAAGAAGGTAATTTTAAGGGTTATTATCTTGAAGTACATGCCCTAAAAAATGTGACCGCGATAATCGGCGCCGATGATTTTAATAATATCCTGACGGATTTGTGCGCGGTAATCAAAATCTCCCAAAACCTCCCGAATCCCGAAAAAGTTAGTGATATCATGACCAAGTACGATTCATTGGTGAAGATAATCGCCGAAAGTAAATAAATTTCAAAAAGTTGAAGATTATCGTAACTTTAATTCGTTATATAATTATAAGTTTTATTAGAATGTCATTCTGCGCGAAACGGAAGAATGGCATTCTTTTAATGATTGCTATTAAATAATGCGGAAGGCGGGGTGGTTATATTAATGACAATGAAATAAATATTTCGGAAAAAATCGTTAGTTTAATCGACGACTACCAAAAACTAATTTTTTCGATTTGCTACAAAATAACCGCCGACTATTTCACCGCCGAAGATTTGACCCAGGAAACATTTATCGCCGCTTACCAAAATTTAGACCGTTTAAACGGAACAAATGAAAAAGCGTATCTGGCGCGAATTGCCGCAAATAAAAGCGTCGACTACTTACGAAAAAAGAACGGCCGTCAGATTCCCACAGGAGAAGATTTCTTTACCAAGCAAATTGACTATACAAGTCAACCTGAAAAATTGTACCTTAAAACCGAAATCAGGGAAAAACTGACCGCATGTCTTTTGAAGCTAAAACCGCCATACGATGAAATTGCCGTTGCTTATTATTTGGCGGAAAAAACCCCGCAGGAAATTGCGTTAGCGCGAAAGCAAAACCTGAAAACGATTCAAACACAAATTTACCGCGCCCGCGAAATGCTTAGGAAACTGTACGGAAAGGAGGAAACGCTGTGATGAATTATCCAACCGATGAAGAACTAAGCCATTTAATCGATTATCTCGAAAATGAACCGCTTTACGACCCGCCCCATTTGAAAGAAGGAATTATTGACCGCGTTTTGGCGATTACACCGACTTCTTTCGGAGTGACCGACTCGGTCAAAAACAGAAAATTGAATACTTTTATATACAATCTGAAAGTAATCACAGCAACGGCGGCGGCGCTTTTACTTATCTTTACCCTGCCGCAAAGAATTGAAGAAGCCGATTACAGCGAGCAGTTTTATGAGCATAGGCTCGAAGCGAAAATTGATAAAATGCTTGATGAGGTTGACATGACGATTGAAGAGAGCAGGTTTGACAGAATTTTCCGTATTGGTACATCCGCGATAAATGAGACCGCAGATATGTTTTTGGATAAAATTAATTCATTAAATAATTTCAATGAAGATAGGAGATATTATGAAAATTAAAAAGAAAAATGGTTTTTTAACGTTTTGTTGCTCACTTGTTCCCGGGATGGCTCATATGTATATGGGGCTTTTCAAAATGGGTCTTAGTTTGGCGGGTTTGTTTTTCGGCGTACTTGCGATTACGACTATGCTGGATATCGGGCCGCTGTTTTTCATCGCTATTATTATTTGGTTTTATAGTTTCTTTCATGCCAATAATCTGGCAAGTCTAAGTGCGGAAGAGCTTGCTTTAGTAAAGGATGATTTCTTATTCGGGATGGATACATTGTCGGAAGCAAAAATGAACCCGGAGAAATACCGGAAAATTTTCGGCATCGCCCTTGTGATTTTTGGGATCGTATTACTTTGGAATATTACGCTTAATATGCTTAACCCGTATTTACGTGAGTTTTTGTCTGATTATGCATTTCGGTTATACCGGCGTATTGTAAATTTAGTTCCGCAGTTGATATTCGGGATAATAGTGATTGCTTTTGGGGTAAAAATGCTGCGCGGTAAAAAGAAAAACCTTGCCGGCGAGTTACCGGGCGATAGTGATGTATAACAGTTAATGGAGGGTAAAAATGAACAATAAAACAATCAGAATTAGACGCCTTGGTTCGGTGACATTTGGGATAGTAATGATTGCTCTTGGTATTATTATGATTATAAACGCGATATTTGCGGAGTTTGATTTGGTTTTACTTCTTCGTTTTTGGCCTGTTATCTTAGTATTTCTGGGTATTGAAGTATTGCTGGGGAATCATTATAAGAGTACGGAAATCATAAACCCCGAAGGTAAAGCGATTGAGCAGAATAAAGTGATTTATGATATTCCCGCGGTTATTATGATGAGCATTACATTATTTATGGTTTACATAATTGCGCTGGCAGAATGGTTATATAAAAATGAAACCGCTTGGTTTTATGATTTGATGTAATTGTGAGAATCGTCTCAGCGGTGTCATTCTGAGCGTCAGCGAAGAATCTCCCTTTAGCTTTTTTAGCGCAAAGGTGAAATCCTTCGCCAACGCTCAGGATGACCCAAATAACTACTTCCTCGCCGCTTCTTCCGCGAATTTCGTCGTCACCAACTCATTATATGGTACTCTTTGTGAAAGTTCCCCCGCTTCTTCCAGAATATTTTGTAAAAGTGTAAATGAATCTTCCGTAAAAATCAAATCACTCTTCCATGAACCTTGCTCATAATAACGCGTTACGATTAACTCCAGAGCTTCTTTTTCAGTCTCTGCAAACTGTCCTTTAATCGCTTCCGCAATTTCTACAGGCGAATGGGTATTCACATAATCCATCCCCTTTTGGAGAGCTTTGGTAAAACCTTTGATTACTTCTTCATTTGCATCAAGATAACTTGATTTGGCACAAAAAGCCGTGTAAGGCACGAAACCCGAATTTTCCCCCAAAGAGGCAATGACAAAACCGTCGCCCTTCAATTCAAGCGCCGTAGCATGTGGTTCGAACTCAATCGTGAAATCAGCCTGACCGCCCGAAAAAGCCGCCGCCGTCGAGCCGAAATCAATACTTTGGTCAATATTTAAATCATTTCGCGGGTCAATTCCGTTTTTCTTAAGAA
>JGI24695J34938_10003732_pt1 | contig 10404 bp, 1 predicted proteins | sample TergutCo191P3_FD_34938 | JGI IMG/M metagenome (IMG submission 34938) | reverse complement strand
GGGGTGGTGGTGGCCGCCGTCTCCGGCATTTATAACGGGAACAGAAGAACAGCGTGAAGCAAGAAGAGCGGCTCCTTCCTTGGGATTGCGCATGACGATTGCGTCCGCATAACTGGCTGCCATGCGTATCGTATCTGCGAGACTTTCCCCTTTTGAAGCTGAAGATGAGCCTGGCTCTGCAAATCCGAGGCAGCTCCCTCCCAAACGAAGCATGGCTGCCTCGAAACTTAAGCGTGTTCTGGTACTTGGCTCAAAAAAAAGGGTAGCGAGGAGCCTTCCCCTAAGGCTGTCGCGCAGGTATTTTTCGTCTTTTTCGATTTTCTCGGCTTGTAAAAACAGGGATTCCATCTCTTCCAGGGAAAAATCCTCAGGTTCCACGAGAGAACGCCCTTTTAGCTGCTCTAAAATCCGCATAAACCCTCACTTTCGTTAAATTTTAATTAAAATTTTTGTTGCAAAAATAACAACATGCATTATAATATAGTATACAGAAGTATCTTTATTTTGTAAATCATGTCTTGGGAAGGGCGTGACAAGGGGGTATCAATGCAGTTAAAAAATCTGGTTTTTTTATTTATTTTTGCAGCATTTACCAGTATTCTATGGGCAGCCGGAGGAAGAGATGCAAATGTTTCCAGGACGGCTGAGGATCCGAGCGGGTTTACAGATCAAATTGATACCTCAAACAGAAAACCTGGCAAGTGGAACTACGTCATAGAAGCAAGAGACAAGGGCGGAAATTTAGCTCTTTCCGGTCCTGAGAATATTTATATCGATCCGGAGTCCGATCTTCCAAGAGTAACGGTTATAAATCCGGTGCAGAATATGCGCGTACAAGGTAATTTAAACCTTGTTGGTATTGCGGTTGATGATGACGGCGTAAAAAGCGTTCATTTCACGATAAACAGGGGCAGAGACGGTAACGGCGAAGAATTAGTCCGCGCTCAAGCCACTGGAACCGATTATTGGTCATACTTTCTTGACACCTCCGATTCTGAGATTTGGACGGACGGCTACTACACAATAACAGCATGGGCAATTGACATAACCGATCTTTCAGGTATTGCGGATCAATTCCCCAACGGAGCAAGAGTACATCCAAGACAACATAAAAAACATACGGTTATCTGGAATTTAGACAGAAAAAAACCGGAAACTATTATAACAAGCCATGAAACAGGCGCGCTTGTTTCAAACAATATCCGCCTTAGAGGCACTGTCGCCGACGGAAACGGCATAAGCAGTTTTCAATTTTCAACTGACGGCGGAGAAAGATACACGCCGGTTCGCGTTTCGGAAAACAGGGCATTGGGCGTATACAATTGGGAAATTAACTTAAACACAAGAACTTTACAGGACGGACCTGCGGTTATCTGGTTTCAGGCAAGAGATGGAAACAGGACGCTGGGAACCGCGGCTCACCTTTTATTTATAAACAATACAGGTCCTGATGTTAAAATTATGCATCCTGAACCTTCCGCAGTATTAAACGGCATTTTCTCATTGGCAGGTTATGCGCAGCATCCTGTAGGACTTAAATCCATAACATGGAGAGCGGGAACCGCCTCGGGCGATATTGAGCTTTTACCCGGTAACCACTGGTGGACAGCAGATGTCGATCTTAGGGCTTTTAGAGGCACTTCTGTAGATGTTGAAATCCGCGCCGAAGACGTGTCAGGAAACGTGACCGTAACAAGGCAGAGATACAGAATGGATCAGCAAAGAGACCTCCCCATTGTAACTCTTCAGTCGCCTCTTCCCGGAATCATTAATAATGAAGCAGGGCTTATCGTTAAAGGAACAGTAGCGGATGATGACGCTGTTGAATCAATATTTTATTCATTAAACGGCGGCGCGGCTGTGGAAATCCCGTCTACGGATTATTTCCAGTTTCGCATAACCGATCTTCCCGAAGGAACCCATTTCATCGAAGTCTGGGCTAAAGACATTCATGGAACGCTTGGACCAAGAGTCGCGGTTAGGGGTATAGTTGTGCCTCCCGGGCTTCCGACTTTCGCGATTTCCAATGTAACAGCAAGGAGCATTGTATCTCCTTTCTATACCGGCATGACATTAAGGGCATTGCCGATTATTAACGCGCGCACAGGAGCCATAACAGGCTACGAAAGAATGACAATGCAGGTTTCTGTAAGAGCGTCCGCGGTGCCTGTCAGCGCGTCGGTTACATTCGGCGAAGGCGCTCCGATTCCTGTCAGATTCAGCGGATCGGGCACCACATTTACAACGACAGTTCAAGTTCCTGACACCTTAATGGAAGGACTGAATATTATTCAGCTTAGAGCCACAGACAGGCACTCAAGGGAAGTTGTATATAACGAATATGCTTTTTATACACGAAATCAAGATCCTTACGAACCGCCTGCGGCAGGTTTTGAGTTTACATGGTCAAGACCAAATACGCTTACAGACGGACGCGTACTTCTTACTTCTTTGGATGATGTTCTTCTCGGCGTAAGCTCAATGCCGTTAAGAAGCGTAACAGTCAGCGGAAACGGATCAAATTTGGTAAACGCCTCGATTGACGAGTTTGGACGCATAGCGTTAAAAGCTGTCGGCGAAGGCGATATCGGTCCTTTGACAATGCGCGTACAGACAGACACATCAGCGTATACAACTCCTCCTGTAAGAATGCTTTCCGCGTTCTCGGCGCCTGTAATCACCATGACTGGAATGACTCCGTACGCATGGGTAAGAAATCAGGCTCCGGTACGCTTTGGCATCGCAAGCAGAGCTAGAGTAACCGCTGTTGAATATTCTCTTGATATGGGTGAATCATGGTCAAGCATGGGCGCTGTCGCCTCTGATTACACAAGAAACCTTGATATAACCTCCGCTTATGACGGCTCAATAACAGTATTAATCAGGGCAATCAACGAAGCGGGACGATCATCCATAGAACATTTTACAGTACTGAAAGACACTCAGGTGCCTGTGCCGGAACTTCTAATACCGATTGCAGAAGCAAGGGTAAACGGTACAATCAGAATGGCGTTTAAAATAGAAGAAGCGGGATCGCTTCAAAGCGTTGCCTACAGAAGGAACTCGACAGCATCTCCTATAGAAATTTTTAACGCAAATAATACTGACAAATTATACAATCCGCGCTTTTTGGAAGTCCTTATGGATTCAATCAGAATGCCGCTTGATAATAACATGCGTTTCGCTTTTACAGACAAAAGCGGAAACACTTCAGAGATTGCCACATGGCCTTTTATAATTGATCAGCAGATGGATATACCTGTTGTAAATATTATTTTGCCATTGGAAGATGAAGTAATTACAACAGACTTTATAGCTTCGGGCGTTATGTACGACGACGACGGCATTAAAAACGCGCAGTGGAGACTCGATAACGGTCCGTGGCAGACAATAGACGCCACAACCGGTTTTTCCATTCCCATTTTCCTTTCCAGTCTTACAGATAACGAACACAGAATAAGCGTAATCGCGGAAGATATTTACGGCGTAAGAAGCGCGGAGACAATCAGAAGATTCCGCGTATCATTAAGAGAACCTGCCGCGTCAGTTACATACCCGCTTGTTGATACTGTATTAAAAGACGCAGTGGAAATTCGCGGAACTTCTTTTGACAGAAACGGCATTAAACAGATACAGGTTTCGCTTGATAACGGAAATACTTTTAATAATGTAAGGGGAAACTTCGGAACTCCAACAGAAAACGTACCGTGGACATATCAGTTTAATACAAGAGTATTAAAAGACGGACCTCACGTTTTATTTGTCCGCGTAATAGACCGCTACGATGTGCCGGCTACTTACGCCGCCATGATCAATGTTGATAATACAGCTCCTGTAATTTTCCTTGACTCTCCTGTGGACGGTTTTATTTCTACAGGGCAGATTTCCGTAATGGGCGAAATAAATGATCCGAATCTAAAAGAGGTAAGCATCCAGCTTCGCGGTCTTGACGGACAGCAGGTTTCCGCCGCGTTAAGATCACGCACAGTAGATCCGGAAACAATCGTAAGGGAATATCTTAACCTTACAGGACAGGCGGACGGCAATTACAACGTTGCGATTATTGCGACAGACAAAGCCGGAAATGTCACAAGAGTTTCACGTAACTTTGAACTTGCGCGCACTACAATGAGAAACTACATAGAAATACTCTATCCGCTGGAAAACGAACCTGTTGCGGGCATGTTTAACCTTTACGGTTATGCCGGCGGTTCCGATACAGCGGAAAGCGTAACAATTAGAATTAACGGAAGAGATATAACCCAGGCTGACGTTAAAGACGGCTATTTCCGCTTTAATATGGACAGCGACATGCTGACAAACGGCATAAATAACGTAATTGTTCACAGTAACTTCGGCGGCTCTTCAACCGTTCAATCCCGCGCTTACAGCATCGACTACAGTCCGACAGGGCCCTGGGTAACAATTGACAGCTTTACATTCGGCGATTTCGCGTATTCAAGACCGTACCTCTTCGGACGTTCGGGTTACATTTTAACGGAAGAAGAAAGGGCAGCTTTAGCGGACAGAACAACAGACCGCGAAACCAGAGCTGCGTTAGCTGCAAAAACGCTCGATTACGCCGAAATCAGCTTTGACAACGGCAGAACATTTACGCGAACCTCAAGCAGGGGAAGTAATGAATATGATTACCGCTACCGTCTGGAAACCGGCGAGATGCCTGAAGGCGTACACTACATATTGATCAGGTCTACCATGCAAAACGGCGAAATTGCCGTAACAAGAATGCTTGTACAGGTAGATAAAACGCCTCCTGTTATTCGCCTCCTGTCTCCTGAAATGGGCGGAAGATACAACACGGAAATCGTATTCTCGGCATCCGCAAGAGACGATATTGAGCTTACAGAGCTTACATACCGCCTTAGAATCGGCGACAAAGCGTTCTATTCAGTCCCCGGATTCCTGCAAGGCATGTACTTTGAAGTTACAATACCGCCTTTCCTAAAACAGATCGCTCCTGATTTTATGCCTAACGTTTTTGCAGGCGGCGCGACATACATGGACGTTGGTTTTGGATTAAGTTTCTACGACGACAACGTAAAGGTGCAAGTACAATACGGCTTTATGACTCAGGGGTTGTATGAATCTCTGGGCGGAGTAGGGCAGGTTCGTTACGGCGGACACGTTCTTGGATTAAAAATCCTTGCGAGCATTTACACGCTGCCGTTTATCTCTATTTGGGGTCCAGATTTTGAATGGCTCTCCGCGACATTCTCTGTCGGCGCTAACTTCTCGCTCTTTGACGCGTTCAATACGCCGAACCCGAGCTATCCAGGAGAAACATATACACAGAGCGGATCATCAACATGGATGAGCGCGCTTCTGTTCCAGATAGAGTTCCCCAAGGTAACTTTACCGAACAGAAAGAATTTCAGGACATTCAGCTTGTTTACAGAAGGACAGTTGTGGTTTGTACCGACAGACGTTGACGCTAAAAAGAATAACATACCTGTTGTAATTCCAAAAATTATTTTGGGATTAAGAGCCTATATTTTCTAAGATTAAGATTTTTGGAGGTAATATGTTTAATTTAGTGAATAAGACATTTTCTACGGCATGTTTATTTGCGGCTGTTTTATTGTTATTTACTTTTACAACATGTGATACGCCTATGGGTCTGGGAGACCCCATAGACTGGGAACCTCCTGTTATAGAACTGGACCCTACAGAAAACCCGAAGCATGTAAGACTTGGCACGGTCATTACAGGCACGGTGACAGATAACATTGTTGTAGACAGGGTTATCATGCGCGATGCCGGCACCGGAAGCGAAATGTTCAGGGCAAAACTGCTTCCCAATAACCGCTTCGAAATCGCCTTAAATTTTGATCAGGCTGATAACAACAGAAAGATATCAGTGGAAATTGTAGCGTTCGACAGAATCGGGAATGCTTCCGCCGTAAACCTTACTATAATAGTAGACTTGCGTCCGCCGCTTGTAGAAAGCGCGTGGATTGAAAGAGCTCCCGGTAAGATTTACTGGCTGGAATCGTATCCCGATTTAGAGGATTTGGAAAATACTGATCTCTTCGCAGAAAGAAGAGACAACATGCACAGATTCCAGAACGGCTGGTTTAACTTTAGGGCGAAACTTAATGAAAACGAAACCAGAATTGATAAGGTATTATTAAATATTTATGATACCCGCGATTTGGTTAACCCTGTAATAAGCGAAGAAATGGATACAGCAAGGGGATCTCTTTACTCTCCGTTCTGGCTTGTTAAAGAAGAAGAAATTCTTACAAACGGCGCCGCAATATTCGGTGCGGATTATATAACCAATTACCGCAATAACAACGCCCGTTATTACTACTATGTAACAATCACCGCGCTCGACAGAAGCGAAAACACGGGAACCTTAAAAGATCAGATGGCAGATCAGACTGATCCTCAAGGGTTTTTCGCGATGTGGGAAAGAGCCGATATTCCAAAAGGCATTATTGACACAATTATCGGGAATACAATTTATAAAAGACAACCTATTCCTGTTCAGGTTTTTGACGATGATTCTCTCGATTTCGCGTACGTTGGTTTACTTACAAGAAACCAGTGGTACGGCAATGTTTCAATTACAGGAAATCTTAGTCCCAGTAATCCGACAGCTGGTGTAAATATTCCGCAGGCTTATTCAGAAGAAGACAAACTGGTATGGCTTCATGATCGATTAAGAAATGCAGGTCAGGATGTTTTTAACTGGAAACTTGATCCGCGTTATACGCATTATACAAATAACTCAAGCGACACTGCGGCGGAAAAAATAACAGAAAGAATAAACGGAAGAAATGTAGACGACATTCTTATAAATTTGGATACTGGCAGTCATGATAATGACTACGGTGAATTTGTATTGTTTACAATCGTACAGGATAAAAAACTTGCTCCTCATACAGGAGCTGGAGAAACAGATACTCTAAGACCAAGATGGAAAGGAAGAGCTTTTCATATTAATATAATCGATGATAACATGCCGCTTATCGTTTTTGATACTGTAGATACAACAGCGGCTGATTACCAGGTTAATTTGCATTTGGGCGGCGTAATGCATGAAGGTATTGCGCTCGCAAGAACAGGAAACAGCCCGGAAGAAAATACATTCCCGCGCCTTGATGCTGACGGCGAAACGTTCGAGATTAACGGTTATACGTTACGTGAAAATAATTCAGGACAGAACAGCGTACAAAGATTCAGAATGGCGTGGATTCCTTTCTCGCTTTTAACATCCCCTGCCGTTGAAAGGCAATTAATTACACAGGTAGAAAATTTCTTAAGATGGCATGGAGACCCGATAGAGCCAAACAGGCAGAATCTGCCTATAAATCAGCTGCCGGATGAAAGAATCCAGTATTGGGTAATGGATGACGCAGCTTACGCCACTGCCAATAGTATTACAAAACACGGAAACGGCATTATTAAAGGTACAGATCAGGTTTTAACCTCCACAAATTCGCAGGGTAACACAACTTCTACAACTTATGATAAAAGAGTCTTTAGAAAGAAATTTAATATCTTGGGCGGACAGGATGATCTAAGATCGGATTATAGAAATTTTTCTGTGAAAAACTCCGTAGGTGAATGGGTATTGGAAAATGAAACAAAATTATTTGTTTTCTGCACAATCGACAGTATGCAAAAGGTTGTCTTTAGAACGATAAGACTTTTACCGAACAGAACGCCTCCTGAACTTCGCGTTTATGACATAACGGCAAGAAATATGACGCTTCCTACAAATGTAAGCGGAATGCCTAATAATCTTACAGGCGGAACTGTTACTTCTATTCCAAGTCCGTTCTTTTATGCAGTTGACGGCACAATGACAACCAATTATAGAAATGCGCGTCAGACTTTTAACAATGCCGCGTATAGTGTTCTTAAAAACGCTTCTGTTAATCTCCAGGTCGGCGAAAGAACGGTTCCGTTCCAGTCGTACCCAAGAGGGACGCAGCTAAAATACTGGGTTTCCGCTGAATTATCAGGCGATATCAGGGTACAGAGTATTGTAATGGAAGACGTTACATTCTCAGGCGACCCGGTAGTGCTTGGAAGCAGTTTCAACCAGGCAGACAGGGCTCTTTCCTATGTAGAGTGGTTTCCAGAAGTAACACAGAGAGTATTCAGATTTACAGCGAGAGATACTCTTGGAAATACAGCGCAAATACAGCGCACTATTGCGATTACATCCGGCGCGACTTTGACATCGATAGAGAGCGACAGAGAAAGCGGTACTTACGGCATGAATCAAAAAATAACGCTTAGAGCGAATTTTGACGGTCAGATTCAGGCAAGAGTAACCAACAATTCAGGACAGCTAATTCCGGGTGCTGCAAATCTAAATAATATTCTTCTTAACGTAAGATACCAGAAAGCCGGAGGGGAGTACGTTTACAAACAGCTGCCGTGTATCGAAGTAGAAACATTGTCGCTTGTTTTTGAATTCACTGTAGAAGAAAATGATATTGGAAGACTGGAAACAGCTTTCGATAGTCCGTCATTTTACGATCCGTCCTCTTTTAGCGCAGCCGGTATCACAAGACCGGAATTAAACAGACCAATTACTCTTATTAATAATACCGTAATTGTAGACGCAATCAGAAACGATACTGCCTTTACTCCGGGAAATGTTACAGGATTTACATGGCCAAACTCGAATTATTCATTACAGGATCCAACCAACGGAAAAAATATCCAGCTTAACGGCGTTCGTCCAAGAATAGTAAATGCGGTGATAAGCGGAAAAACTCCTTTAACAAACGCGGGCTTAACTGAGTATTATTTTAAATCAGGCGAAACGATTTCCATTACGCTTACAGGCGACAAGGATATCAGAAATTCAGGCACGCCTAATTTATCATTCAGATTAAGAACTCCATTAGGAGGAACGACTTTAGCCAATAGCGTTAATTTTACTTACCAGCGCCCTCAGGGAGCGACAGGGCTTGTCTTTACGCTTCCTGTTGATAATTTAGCCGCGTCTTTAACAGCGCAGCTTGATCAAATCGCCCTTGTAAGCTCAAGCACAATCGTAGACGATTTTGATAATCCGGTTGTCACCTCTACTGCAAACGACACAAACCTTGCGGCATTACTGGGAACTAACACTAGAATTTTTATAGACAGAAGACCGCCTCCCGGATTACCACTGACTCCGATTGCGCAGGCTGCTACATTGAATGGAGCCGCGATTCCTTCTAACCAGAGGAATTTTAATTTTAATCCAAACCTTGTAATACCTAATTTAGCTACAACCGACGCTGCGGAACCCTGGGCTGTTACAAGACAATATTCACTTAACGGCGGTAATACGTGGATTGATTTTACAGGTACTGTCGCGCTTACCAACGGCACTCATAACCTTCTTGTGCGTTATACAGACAGAGCAGGAAATACCGGAAACGCGGTTGGACAGGAAGTTGTGGTAAACGCAAACTTCCCAAGATTAAACGCGATAAACGCGGTACAGCCTAGCAGTACATATAACTCAGGCTCAAATCTTGAGTTTACTCTTGATTTTGATGATGTAGTTTTTATACCGACAGACATAACGCCGGCTCCGGTTGTCTCTATAACGCTTGCGGATTTAACGCAGAATACAGACGCGACTTATGGAGGAGTTTCTCCGACATTCTCCATAACTCTTAACGCGACTGCAATTGCAGAGGCAAACGCAAGCCAAACTGTAAGATTTGCATGGCCTGACGCGACAGGCAAAGACATGTTAAACGGTCTTAGGGTAACCGCAATGAATCTAAGCGGTCTTAGGGATACATTTGGAAACGTAGGTCCAAGTACAGGCATGACCTTTACAAGTACAGTTGCTACAATGCCGCAGAATAATCCTTCCGGAACAACATACACAACAAATTACAGTTTAAGCGGCATCATAGTAAATACGATTATTCCAATCATAAGAAGCAGGGAGCCTCAAACTGTTCAAGGAAGAACCACAAATTCAAATATTACAGTATTCTCGAATGATCCTGATGCGATTCCAACAGGAAGAGCATCAATTGCAAACGGTTCAATTTCCGCGGATAACAGGACAATTAGGCTTAACTTCGGAAAGGAAATCCAAAAAGGCAATGGAACCATTACGATAAGACCCAGAGGAAATTACGCCATTCCTCCTGTTTTTGAAAACGACGGATATTATCTCCAGGTTAATTTAACAAATGGCGTGGAAACAAGACGAACAACAAAAGCCGACGGTTTTACTTATGTAATGGGATTTGCTGATGTGTTTAATAACGCAAGCACGGCAGATAAAAATATTTTAATAGGCAGCGCTAATTTGAGCGCTCCTGCCGTAAGCCTTCAAACAGGATTAAGTTCAGGCAGGTATCTTAGGACTACGCACGGACTTACAAGCGGTCTTGGACTTTCCGGCAA
>JGI24695J34938_10003730_pt1 | contig 10409 bp, 8 predicted proteins | sample TergutCo191P3_FD_34938 | JGI IMG/M metagenome (IMG submission 34938) | reverse complement strand
TTTTATTATTTGTCGCTTGACAGGCTCGAAGAAATGCCGGACTGGTTGAAAAGCGGCTTTTCCCCGTATACCCATCCGTCATTTCTGGAAAATTTCGCGAACAGGGTGAAACTTCAGTATCATTATAAAACTCACAAGTACAGCGCGCTTCTTGCCTTTATCGAAAATTCAATGGAACAGCAGACGATTTTATTGGGTAAAATAGAATTGACAACGCTGAAAGCTCTTTCTCTGTACCGGTTAAAAAGGCGCGGCGAGGCAATTGCCGCGCTGGCGCAGGCTTATAACCTTGCGGAATCAAATAATATAACCGTGATGTTCGCCAAGTACGAAAAAGATATCAGAACGCTGACTGCGGCAGCCTTAAAATGCGCCGCCGCGAGTGACGAAACGTGCGCGATTCCAAGGAAGTGGCTGGAAGAGATAAACAGAAAATCCGCGGCCTACGCCAAGCGGAAATTCAAAAACATGTCAGAGTATAAGTCGGCCAATAACATTGAAAATGAAATAAAACTGACTAAACGTGAAACCGCGATTTTAAGAGATCTTTCCGACGGGTTCTCGCGCAGCGAGATAGCGGTCAACCAGAACATTTCCGTGAATACTGTAAAAATGTATATAAATTATATTTATGATAAACTGGGCGTATACAGTCTGCCCAAAGCCATCCTCGCCGCGGTTGACAGGAAACTGATTTAAAAAATTCTAAGGAAGCACATTCAAAATTGCGCCGCCTATCCGGCAGTATCAAGTGCCTGATTGTTCAATTTTTTTCTAATCTCTCTCCATCCGGGCATGTACTTGTCCAGCAAACTGTAAAACCGCGCGTTATGACCTCTTTCCATAAAGTGAAGGAGCTCATGCAGAATAACGTATTCAAGACATTCCGGCGGCTTTTTTGCCAGAAGTAAACTCAGCCATATTTTTCTTTTCTTCGCCTTGCACGAACCCCAGCGGGATGTCATATATTTTGAATGACAGCTTTCGGCTTTCAAACCGGTTTTCATTTCCCATTTAGGCAAAAGCCGCTCTATTTCCGCATTTAGCAGTTCCCTGTACCATTCGCGGACATGTTTTTCGCGCTGATCAATTGTGCTGCCTTTTCTGGCTGTAAAAACCGCTTTATCGCCTGAAAGAACAATTGAATACCTGCCGCCGCATTCTACCTGTAAAAGAAACTGCTTACCCCAAACATACAATGTTTCGCCCGATACATATTCTTCCGCCGGGCGGCTCGTCTGATTCCCGAATCTGCTTATCTGCTTTTTAATCCAGTCTTTCTTTGTGATGACAAATTTTTCGATTACATCATTTTTCATGGAAAGCGGCGCGGATACCGTTACCTTTCCGTCAGGAGGTTTTACATAGAGACGCATGTTTTTGACATTTTTCTTTTTAATCTCTACGGATATGCCGGAAATATTGAGTGTCACCTAATACCCCCTTTTTTCAATTATGGGGTAATACAACCCGGCAAGTCAATATAATGAAGGTGAACAGCACAAATCAGCGCCTAAGCAGCAATATTAAAAACGATGCCAGGCGCTGTGTATGACTATTTAACTTGTTTTATAAAAATTGATTCAGCATAAGCCGTTCCCCAATCTGTAAATTTGTTAGGATCGGCTGCGTTCAGAAATAACATTGTAGTAGAGGTTTCACCATCTAAAGTGTATTTATCGGTACTATTAGATACTTTCCCGGAAATTATAATGCCTGTGGGGTAAGCTGCTCTGGATTCTGCAGTGGAAGTATCCGGATTGTTGTTTATACTAGATTTAAAAGTGGGGTTCTCAATATCATATTTCCCATTTTCGCCCATATCTACGCTATACTTGGCTTTACTAATTTCCCTTATCCAATCACCTCCCGCCGCAGAATTATCCCATGTGCCGAAAAATTTATTCCACGCCGGATAAACGAGTGTACTGCCGCCTGCTTCGCCGCACTTTGTACAGGTTTGACCTTGACTGCCGTCAGTGGTTTCGGTTGAGTCAACAAACGACGCCGTTGACCAATTATATGTGTGCGAACACGAGGTGGAGTCATTGCCGCCGTCATTGCAAGCAGTCATTGCAAACCCGATTACCGCTGTTAAAGCGATAATTGCTAACAGCCACAGGCTGTTAGCTTGGAGTTTTGCTGCCGTAAAACTCCCCACATTTTTCTTTGTGTTTTTCATAAAAACACTCCTTTTTTGCGTTTTATATTCGCAAAACAATATATACAGCCCATACGGGCAAGTATTCTTTTACAAACTTGTAATAAATGACTTTTCAGAACAAGTAAAAAACCTTCTAACCACATAATATAGTGGTTGTTGAAATTTTAACCACATTATATAACAGTTGTCAATACATAAACCACCAATTTTAAGTAGTTTTAATATATGAGTTTTAGAGATAATTTGAGGGAATCTATTGATTTCTGCGGCTTGGAACAGAAAGAACTGGCACGTAAAGCAAATATTAGCTTGAGAAACATTGAAAATTATCTGCGGGATAATGCTTCTATCCCTTCTGCTGATAAAGCGGTACAGATCGCTCAAGTACTTGGAGTTACTGTTGAATATCTCGTAACAGGAACAGATTCTACGGCTAAATCCTCTGTTACCTATTTAAATGGGATTGATAATGAAATACAACAATTATTAAAATCGTTAAAAAACCTTTCGAAAGCCAAACAACGCATTGTGATAAAAAATGCACTAAACATGTGTGAAATTCTTAAAAAAGATTAATAAACAGCAGGACTTGACCGTATAATATGGATATACTTTTGCTTTGCTTGCCGATTATTATGCTTATTGTTGATGGTTTTTCAGATAACAGTATATTGTTTGCTTAGATTAGCTTTATTGGCCATTTTACTTCTCCAATAAATACAAATATTCTTTTATATGAATTTCACGATTATTCAAATTTCTGCTGCCTCTAAAAGTATTATATTCTGTTTCTAATACTTCGAGTTTTCCTGTTTTTTCTAACATTTTTTTCATTTCTTCATCATGTATAAAACCTTCTGAATTAAAAGAAATTAATACATATTTCGCTTTAATATTTTCTACAAGATATGTTAAAGCATTTAAGGCATGATTTCCTTTATTGTATGAAGAACGGTTCCAGCCTTCAGGTATGCCCGATATTTTGCTTGTTTTACCGGGATATTTATATTCCAGTATTAAATTCAGCATAAAATAATTTGAACCATAAGGATGTTGATTATAAGGAGGATCTAAATACGCCAAATCAACCTCAGGTAATGTTGATATAATTTTATTAGAATCATCATTGCAAATAATTGTATCACAATTAAAATTACTAAAAACGGGAAATGGCAGTTTTATATCACCTGTAATTCTGAATAAAGCGTCCTGGTTTTTTCCTCCAAATTGCCCTATACCTGTTTCTTTATTTTTATAAAAACCTTTAAATACACCTGAAGTGTTTGCGTGTATTGACGCTTCTGACAATAATGGCGCCAGAAAATATTTTTGATAATTTAATGGTATTTTATCTATTAACTGCCTTACTGTGTCAATAAACATGGCGTTTCTGCTTGTGTAAAATACCCGCTCGTCATGTTTTATATTTTTATCATTTTTTGGAGCGTATAATTCTGAAATAATTCCCATTATTAAATCTTTGCTGGATTTAGAAATTAATTCTTGATAATATTCTCGCAGGGAAGAAAAATCAATTTCATTTTCATTTGATAAATAACACTGATTAATCAAATATGAATAATTTTCCAAATCGTTTACTATTAATAAATCGGAGAACTGCTTAAAATACCTTGCCACAATTCCTGAACCGCTGAATACATCAAACATTTTTATTTTATTTTTTCGCAGTTTTTCTTGAACAATCTTTATCCCATTATCAATAAAGCCCAATAAAGAGCGTTTATTTCCTATATAGGTTATAAGCTGCTGAGTAAGATATTCATCTTTTTCATTATCCGTTAAAACCGGCTTTTCTCCCATGATTAGGTATAATAACACAAACCAGACTTATAGAAAACTTGCAATTGACTCTGCATAATATTGACAGTTATAAAAAATATGGATAAAATCCTGGGAAAAGGCGTTTACGGACAAGGGGGAAAAATTGCCGCTGTTTAGTCCAGCCCAAAAAGGTAAAACAAATAAATGTGAAGCGCTGGACCTGGTACTTATCATTGATCGAAGCGGCTCTATGGAAGGCACGGAACGCGGCATTATCCTGGGTCACCAAAAGATAATTGACGCTTTAAAGAAAACCGGCAGAAATGTCAGGTTAACAACTATTCTTTTTGATGATGATACAGTCATTGAATGTGACGGTAAACGTATCCTCATTGATGAAATAAAAAAAATCAAATACAAATCCGAAGGGACTACAGCCCTTTTTGACGCATGGGGCGCCGCAATCACCCATATAAACGAGCGTAAAAAAGACAAGAATAACCCTTACCCCAACGCCGATGTTTTGTATCTTACTGTAACTGACGGCGAAGAAAACTCCAGCACCGTATTTGACATAATAAAAATCAAAAACCTGATGATGCGGGAAAGGGAGCGTTCCAATGAAGGGCGCGGTATAAGGGAATTTGCCACTGTACGTGAATTCGGTATTGATTTTGAGCAATTTTTGAAGGATGCCAAACTTGTTCAAGATAATACTCAGATTTTCTATCGCGGAGATGAGGGTATTGGCGTATTGTTCAAGATTATTGAACTGGCGGCAGACAATATGATTCAAAACCGGAAAATTACCAAACAATGGATAGAGAAAAGCGACAAGTTGAAAATTGGCAGTTATACTCTGGGTCAATTAAAAAAAATGACAAAAGAATCTGAAAGATTATTGGCAAGCATGGAAAAAACATACATGGAATTATTAAGGATCGCAGATGATGGTTTGACAAGTGAATTTTGGGCAGCTTATGCACAATACTGTAAGAAATTAAAAAATTTTAAGCTGCATACGGGAGACGCCGAGGTTGATTCCATTCTTGATTTGTACATGGGAAAACAAGGTACAAATAATAAAGAAGTTTTGCGATATGCGAAAGATAAAACCGTGGAAAAAGCCGCCGTGCATAGCCAGTTAAACCTGGGGAAAGTCAGAAAAATTGCCGAAAACAAACTGGCAACTGACTGGGAGCTTTATAACGCTATTAATGTGTATAATGAAAGCGTTAAAAAATTTAAACAGGTTCCCGCGTTAAACGCGCACCTTAACGACATAAGAATCATTGATAATATATATGACATCATCGAAAAACAAAAAGAAAGATATGAAGAAATTATTTCAATCGCCTTCAAGTCGCGTACTGAATTACTTAAGATCGCATTTGGTGAGGAAGATATCAAGACATTTCAGTCGTTGACATGGTTCACACGGGAACCTCTTTTTTCTTTGATTAAAGATTTCCCCGATTATAAAGAATTTTGCGAATGGGTTAACACATTGAATCGGGAATTACCCGCATCCGCGTCGAAAGAAAATATTTTTGGCTTTCTGGAAACATTCAGTCCTGAGCAGCTTGTCCCGCTTCTTAAAAATGAAACCCCGGTCATAGCGGCCGCGGTTCTCTCACGCCTTCCACCCAATGTTTCCGCAGAAACATTGGGGAAATTCCCCCTCGATCTTAAGACGGAAATTCTCAAACACATAGCGCGTAAAAGCGAAGTTTTACCGGATGTGCTGGAACGCGTAGCCGCCGTGTTACGTGAAAAGTCCGGCTAGTGTCCGCACAACTGCCATACGAATGAACACAGATAATTCACAATATATCTGTCTTTAAACGCCAGCACCCGGAGACAACTTGTATATACAATATTTATTGACTAATATTGATACTTATTAAATCTATGGCAAGTCCCGATAAAACCGCGAATAATGAAACAAATAATAAAAAAAATATAAAATGTTTGATCCCAAGAACTATTTTTAACGCTCCCAGATTGGTAATTTTCATTGCTTGTCCCGTGATCATGAACGCTGACGCGGAACCAAGCGTCATTCCTCTTTGAAGCCATGTCTGAAGAAGCGGAATTGTTCCGCCGCCGCAGGCATAAAGCGGCACTCCCATTGCAGCTGCCATCAGTACGCCGAAGCCCCTGTTTTTTATAAATATTCCGGCAAATAATTCCTGCGGCACATATCTTTGAAAAAGGACGGAAAGAATAATGCCGATTAAAAAATAAAGCCACGTCGCTTTTATGTTTCTGCCGAAATTTTTTATATAACGTATAAATGGATTGGGAGCGGTATCCCCGTTGGCCATGTTTTCGAATTTGTCAAAAATGAAAAATGGTTTGTTTTTAAAAAATAATCTGATTAAAAGTCCCGCTGTTACTCCGCATAAAAAGCATATAACCAAACGGATGATGACAGCCGGTACGCCCAAAGCCGCGCTGTAAAAGAGAAGCTGCGGATTAAGAAGGATTGAGCTGATGACAAAGGCGGCGATCCATTCTTCCGCCATTCCTTTTTCTGAAAAGGAGGCAGCTATCGGTATTGTTCCGTACATGCAAAGAGGGGAGGCAATGCCAAGGAGCGAAGCGGGAATAACGCCGAATATTCCGATTTTCGTATTCCGCATTTTAACAAAGAGCGCATGTATTTTCTCTTTGCCAAATACGGATATTAATGAACCTAATGCCATTCCCAGCAGATAGTACCAGACAATTTGTTCTGTCTGGATAGAGAAGTAATACCAGAAATAAACTAATTCCCTTTTAAGTATTTCATTCATTCCGTATTAATTTTTATATCAGATTATCACTCTTTTATCAAGAGAGGAACAACCGTTTTACAGTTTTATTAGCTGATAAAATCTGCCGTAAATTCTGAATGGAAATATAACAGGATTTTGATAAAGATAATAAACAAGAGTTAGTTATCAGGTTGGCAAACAGGCAAAAAGAGGAACGGGTCTATTTTACTATTTTTTGGGATTGCCATCCGACGGTGTTATTTTTTAAGTTTCTGTACATTTGGCAAAAAGTCACAAATTACAGGTTAAAAACCTTATATTTTCCCGGTTAGAAACTTTACATTTTCACGGTTAAAAACCTTACATTTTCCCGGTTGATATGCTATACTTTAAACATGGGAAACTACCTGAAACGTTTTACAGATAAAATTCTCCAAAATCGGCTGAAGGAATCCGGCGCGGTATTAATTACAGGGCCAAAAGGCTGCGGAAAAACCGAAACCGCAGTTCAGGCGGCAAAAAGTTTAGTGCGCATGGACACAGATGACGAAATCCGCGCTCTAATGGAATTAAACCCAAAAGCGGCGCTGGGCGGCGCAGTACCCCGTTTAATTGATGAATGGCAGGAGTTTCCCCGGATATGGAATTATATAAGGCGCGAAGTAGACGACCGGAAAAAGAAAGGCCAGTTTATTCTTACCGGTTCCGCCAATCCCGAAGAACGCGTAAGGCTTCATTCGGGCGCTGGACGTTTTTCTGTTATTAACATGAGGCCGATGTCATTGTTTGAAAAGGGCTGGTCAACCGGCGAAGTAAGCCTTGCGAAAATTATGAAAGGAAACGCCCCCGGTTCCGGTCAGGTTGATTTCAGCCTTGAGGACCTTGCGGAAAAAATTACTATTGGCGGCTGGCCGAATCTTATCGGCGCGGGAGGCAAAGCAGCGCTTCGTTTTATGAAAGATTATATCGCCCTGATCGCCGAGGTGGATATAAGCAGATTCGGCGGCAAGAGAAGAGACCCTCAAAAAATTACCCGTTTGATGCAGTCGCTCGCGAGAAATATTTCCACAGAAGCGTCAATATCGTCGCTTGCGAAAGACGCGGGCGGAACACAGGGAAAATTAAACGATGAAACCGTTACTGAGTATCTGGAAGCGCTTGAGCGTCTCATGGTAGTTGAATCTCTTCCCGCGTGGAGCACTCATATCCGTTCCGCCGATACTCTGCGAAAAGCGCCGAAGCGTCATTTTGTTGATCCTTCTCTCGCGGTTGGAGCGTTGGGTCTCTCGACGGGGAAAATTATTTCCGATCTGAATTACTTTGGCTTCCTGTTTGAGTCCCTTGTTATACGCGATCTCAGGATTTACGCCGAGGCGAACGACGGAAAAGTTTACCACTACCGCGATTCCCGCGACATGGAAGCAGACGCTGTCATTGAATACCCAGACAGAACATGGGCGGCGTTTGAGGTAAAAATGGGTTTTTCCGCGCAGAATGACGCCGCTGAAAATCTACTTTCCTTTGCCAAAAAAATTGATCAGAAAAAAATGGGACCGCCAGCCGCGCTGACTGTAATAACGGCTAACGGAGCTGCCTGTCGCCGTAAGGATGGAGTGAATGTTGTGCCTCTTTTGACATTGACCGCGTAAAAATTATTAAACCGCTCTTACGTTCCATGATAGATCAGTAATGTTGACATTATTATTGACATATTTTCCGCGCACATTTAAAATTTGTCAGTTGGAGGCGATTATGAAAATTTTCAAAAATAATTTGTTAATTTTAATTTCTGTTTTGTTCTTGTTTACCGGATGCTGGCGCGCGGATATTATAATTAACTATATTCAAAGCGCTACGACAATTCTTGTTGTTTGTATTTGCTTCGCGGGTATTATCTTTGTAATGTGGGCTTGTCTTTTTAAAATAAAAAATCAACAGGCTGCTGTTATTGTTTCAACGGTGATCTGCTGCATTATTATGATCCCGTTAATTATTTCCATGAATTATTATGTCAGGAAACAAGTCGCAATAACGATTATAAATGAAGAAGAAGGCATGATCGCGAAATTAAGGACAGAAAATAAAGTCAGGACATTGGAACGGGATAAACTTGAAAATGAAATAATTATGGCAAAACAGTCAATAGAAATTGAAAATTTAAATTCAAAATACATGCTGCTTGAACGGGCAAGACTGCAAATGCAGGGCTTTCAGCAGATAGCCGAGCTCGCTCTGACACAGGCGAATTTCAAATATACAATGGCAAGAAAAGAACCGACAACCGATATTGCGAAAGGACGCGGAATAAATGCTGATTATTACTTTGATGAAGTGCTTGTAGTAAGCAATTATGATATTAACGCGAAATTCGGCATTGACCTGAAAGAAGTAAAAGCGGTTAAAACTGCCGATAATTCAGTTGTTGTATCCGGCATTGTTCCAAAATATATCGGTTCGGATAAACTCCTGCGCGATCCGTTGATAAAAGAAATCAGGCGGGTTGATTATAAGGGAGGAATTTGGCACAGGACAAGGGTGCTGGATGACAGGACTAATGTTAATCTAGCTGATATTAAAGAGCAGCAGTTCGATCTTGAATTAAATAAAAAATTGGCGGAAGGCATGGAACTTGGTTTTATGAATGACGCGATATATCAGCTTGCGCAGAATTTTATCAAAATTGTACTTGCCCCTGTTTATGAGAATATTGTTTTTGATAAAACCGCGCGGCCTGACGCTCTGCCTCTTATGGAGTTCCTTTCCATGGAATTAAAAGAGAATGACGCCGAGAAATATAAATTGCTTCAGATAAATGAGCGTATAACAATGGACATATTCGCGCTGGATCAATCAAAACCAGATGAAGAAATTAACATGATTGATATAATCGAATAAAGGAGATATTCTGATACCATGGATCGCGAATCAAAAATAAAAGAAATGATTTCCCGGATGACTCTGGAAGAAAAAGTCTCCCAGCTTCTTTATAAAAGCCCGGCGATAGAACGCCTGGGAATACCGGAATACAACTGGTGGAACGAGTGTCTGCACGGAGTAGCAAGAGCCGGAGTCGCAACGGTTTTCCCGCAGGCTGTCGCTATGGCGGCCACATTTGACGAAAACCTAGTCGAAGAAATTGCTGCCGCCATTTCCGATGAGGCCCGCGCGAATCATAACGAAGCCGTTAAGCAGGGAAACCGCGGTCAGTATTGGGGGCTTACCTTCTGGACGCCTAATATCAACATATTCCGCGATCCGCGCTGGGGACGGGGACAGGAAACCTACGGCGAAGACCCTTACCTGACAAGCCGGATCGGAACCGCTCTTGTGCGCGGTCTGCAGGGCGATGACCCTGAAAACCTGAAACTTGCCGCCTGCGCAAAACATTACGCCGTTCACTCAGGACCGGAAAAAGATCGCCATACATTTAACGCTATTGTTTCGCAGAAAGATCTCTTTGAAACCTACCTGCCGGCGTTCAGGGCGTTGGTCGAAGCGGGAGTTGAATCCGTTATGGGCGCGTACAACCGCACCTTAAACGAAGCCTGCTGCGCCAGCAATTTCCTCCTTAAAGACATTCTGCGCGGACGCTGGGGCTTTAAGGGTCACGTTGTCTCCGACTGCTGGGCTATCCGCGACTTCCACGAATACCACAAGATAACCAAAACCCCCGAAGAATCGGCGGCTCTTGCCCTGAACGCCGG
>JGI24695J34938_10003727_pt1 | contig 10412 bp, 7 predicted proteins | sample TergutCo191P3_FD_34938 | JGI IMG/M metagenome (IMG submission 34938) | reverse complement strand
AAAATCGCGGACAAAGGCGCGTATTCCCGCCTGTCCCCAGAGGTTCTGCCAGAAAGACAGTTCATGATCATTTGGCAGATCAAACATATCGGCAACCCAGTTGTAAATCTGAGTAAAACGGTATTCATAATTTGGGAGCTGATTGATTATCATCCTGCCGGAAGTAAAAAGCACAATTCCAAAAACATACAGACCGGTGACGATTATAATTATTACAAGAAGAATTGAAATAACGCGCGGACAGCGGACTTTATCAAGGCCTTTTATAACCGGATACATCACAAAAGCCAGCAGAACAGCTATCGTAAAAGGCAGGATGACAGTGGACGCTATTTTTAAAACCGCTACCGCGATAATTACGCAGATAAAAATCATCAGGAAGAGTATCGCGCGGCCTGAATGAAATAGTTTATTTTTATTCATTACTTAAGTATGTCATATAAAGCGTTAATGGGCAAGAAAGTACTTGACCCGCTCCCTTTTTATTATTATGTTAATAATAACTGATGATACGGTTTAAATGATGTATGCAATTAAAGCCTGATAATAACAACCTGTTTTATCAAATTCAACGCTTTTAATTTCAATCATTTATTCAATCAGGCATCTGTAGCTTCTACTCACGTACCTCAGCGCCTCCCGGGTTTCCTCACCTCCTTTTCCCGGGGGGTTTTTCTTTTTTTACAGCAATTAAAACGATAATATACGCGAAAAAAAACCTGCCTTCCGGCAGGCGTTCGAACTGTTAAGAAAAATTTTCACGGACGCGCAAGCCTGATGATAGACATGCGCGCCGCGCGGTAAATTTAAAGCTGGAATCTCAATCCTACTGTAGCGCCGAGCGCTTGATCAAATATATTGAACATGACGGTTAAATCCAGTTTAATGACCCATAAATTGAGGGATAAACCTCCGAACGCCCTGACATTAAATCCGTTTATCTTATTTACTGACTCAAAGCCGTTTTTTGTAAGGCCTGTGATGCCGTATTGCTCGTACAGTGTCTCAGTATACTTATTAATATCACTGCCGCCGGGGCCTGTTCCTGAAACCTTTACTTTTGATTTCACCTGATATCCTGCTTCTGACCAGGAATAACTAGCGCCTATTCCTACGTAAGGGGTTATGACAACAAGCGGGAATGAAATATGCACTTTCGCTTCTATAACATTTGTTTTCCATGTAAGCCCAAGGATAGGAGCGTCGATTTTCAATGTAGCTGAATTACCAATTCCATCATCAAAGGTGGATGTCATACCCTCGCCGAGTTTCGCTTTTATTCCGCCTCTTAAATGGTTAAAGCCCAGCCCGATAGACAATTTAACCGGGAATCCCTTGCTGTCGATAAGCGCGTAGCGGAAATCACCGCCTATCAGCAAATAATCAAGGCTCATGTCATCTGGAAATAAACCGTCAAACATCTTCATTTTAGATGTATCCAGTGTGCCGAATTTGAAACCGAGGTCGAAAGGAATGCCGAACCCGCCGAGCCTTGCTTCAAAAGTATAAGCGGGAAGGGGAAAGCCCAATACAGGCAGGNTTATGTTTATTCCGCCGGCTCCGAAAGAGTCTAAAATGCTACTTATGGCAGCGCTGTTAAGGGATGTAACTCCGACTGTCATGCCAAGACCAAAATGCGGCGGAGCGTCTATCAACTGCCCGATGTAGGCGTCAGACCAGTTTAAGCCTACGGTGGAATTAAACGGCAGCGCTTTCGCTATCGACTCGGAGAATGAATTCATCGCGCTCTGCACTTTGCCCAAATCAAGATTGTTCTGCGTGAATGCCGGGCTTGCCGCAAGTAACAATATAACCGCGAAAACGCCCGCTATTTTTCCAAATTTCTTCATATTGTCCTCCTATGAACAAGTTAAAGCTGTTCCATATTGGAACAAATCTATAAAAAAAACGGGTTTACGCCGTTTTTAACCAGCTTCTTACAATGTTATCTAAAAAATATAATGTGATCAACTTACTGTCTTATTATATTATAACATTTTTTCTTGATAATTGGCGCGGATGTGACATTTACTTGAATTTTTCTGTCTTGACCATCAGCCTTTACTTGTAATACCATTAACTGTCCTGCGCCAGGAACCGTGCGAGCACGCGCCGCCTAACCCCGCCAGGTCCGGAAGGAAGCAACGGTAAGCGGAGGCTTGCTGCGCCGCGGCCCTCCTGGTACAGGGCGTTTTTTAACGCGCCGCTTAAAATGCGCCGCGTAAAATGCGCCGCGTAAAATGCGCCGTGTAAAATGCGCATCATGGACAGCGGACTTGTTTTTTTGTATACTCTTTTCATGGCGATTTCCGGCTATGAAGTAACAGCCACTAAATACAGACCTAAAACTTTTGATGAACTGGCGGGGCAGGAGTTCGTTGTCTCAACAATAAAGAATTCCTTAAAAAACGGGCATATTGCCCACGCTTACCTGTTCGCTGGCCCCAGGGGGTGCGGTAAAACGAGCGCCGCGCGCATTCTGGCGCGCTCTCTGAACTGCGATAAAGGTATTAACGCCGGGCCGTGCGGTAAAGACGGTGAAATCTGCGATAATTGCCGCGCTATCACAAGGGGAGTCAGCATGGACGTGCTTGAGATAGACGGCGCGTCAAATAACTCTGTAAATGATGTCCGCCAGATAAAAGACGAAGTCCTTTTTCCCCCGCACGCAGGGCGTTATAAAGTTTATATAATTGATGAAGTCCACATGCTTTCTTCCAGCGCGTTTAACGCCCTTTTAAAAACAATTGAAGAGCCGCCGCCTTATATCGTTTTTATTTTCGCCACAACTGAGCTGCATAAGGTTCCCGCCACAATTAAAAGCAGGTGCCAGCAGTTTAATTTCCGGCTTATATCTGTCGAAACAATTCAGGAGATACTTAAAAAAATCTGCGCGGACAACAATATTATGGCTGAAGATGACGCGCTGTTCTGGATTGCCCGTGAATCGACGGGCAGCCTGCGCGACGCTTTTACCCTCTTTGATCAGGTTGTCTCTTTTTCCTCGGGCAATATCCGCGGCAGTCTGATCCGTGAAAAACTTGGGATTATCGGTTTGGAAAAGTTAAACGCCCTCGCTGAAGCCTGCGCCGCGAATGACGCGGCGGCTTCTTTTGCTCTAGCCGATGAGATTCTTTCCGGCGGTGTCGCCATAGAGCAGTTTATCATCGATCTTGCCGGATACTGCCGCAGCCTTCTGCTTTTGAAAAACGGCGTAACAAGGGAATCCTTATTGGGATACCGGCAGTCTCTTTTTTCCGTGAAAGCGCTTGAGGCGTTTGATTCAATCAGGCTGGAGCAGGCGCTTGACATTCTGCTTGACTGTTACCGCGACATGCGTTACTCGATATCGCCGCGTTTTGAACTTGAGAACGTTATCTCCAAACTGACATGGCTGACGAAATGGGTAACGCCTTCTGAGTTAAAAGACACGATAGACAGCGCGCATAGCGTTCTCGCCGGAAAAAACGCAGAAAGCACCGGTGCTGTTTCGCGTAACGAAGCGCCGCGCAACAGGACACCACCGTCAGTTTCAAATAACGTTTCTCCTTCCCGCGATCATGGAGGCGGCTTCTCGCTTTCCAAAGAATACCAGCGCGTGATTGAGGCGAAGGAAAAAGGAATGGGGACAGAAACCGGCGGCTTCCCCGACGATGATGATGTTCCTATATGGGGCTCCCGCGCGCAAAACACCGCTGACGCAAAGGACGCTGTTCCGCCGGAAGTTGAAAATGTGCTCTCCTTTATCCCCGGAACAGTAGTTCCATAAAACACGGAGTAAATATGAATATTAACCCTTTTGATCTTTTTAAAAACGCGCAGAAAATCCAGGAGCAGATGAGCGGATTTCAGGAGAAGCTTGGCGGGATTACGGCAACAGGATCAGCCGCCGCCGGACTTGTGGAAATTGACATCAGCGGAAAAATGGAATTACTCGCGGTGCGCATCGCGCCTCAGGCCGCAGGCGATACAGAAATGCTTCAGGATTTGGTAATGGCGGCGTTTAACGACGGCATGGCAAAAGTGAAGGACGCGGTCAGCAGCGAGGTAGGCGGTATGACTGGCGGCATGAATATTCCGGGCTTTCCCGGAATGTCCTGATAAAAAAATATTTTTCGCGCGAAACGGCGCGGGCGGTAAATTGTTTCGCGAAAATATTTTTGTTAAAGACAGGAAGTGTTTATGAGCCAGAATTGCATTGATAGATTAGTTTCTGTGTTTTCCAAGCTGCCGGGAATCGGGAAAAAAAGCGCCGGCAGAATAGTTTATCACATTCTGGATTCAAGCCCCGCTCTCGCTCTGACACTGGCAAAGGAATTAACCGGACTGCATCAGGCGGTTAAGCGGTGCGGCATCTGCGGAGGTTTTACAGAAACAGACCCTTGCCTTATCTGCTCTGATCCCGGGCGCGATAAATCTGTTATCTGCGTTATTGAGTCAGCGCAGGATATGCGCGTAATTGAAGAAGGACGCGAGTTCTCAGGCGTTTATCATGTCCTTGGCGGGCTGATCGCTCCGCTTGAGGGAGTAAGCCCGAAAGACCTCTCCATAAATAAACTTATTGGCCGTCTGCGAAATGATAATGTTAAAGAACTTATACTCGCGCTGAACCCTACAGTCGAAGGCGATACTACCGCTTTATATTTACAAAAAACGCTTAAAGATTATCCTGTTGATATTTTCCGCCTAGCGTCAGGAATGCCTGTCGGCGGAAACATCGAATATATTGATAAATTAACATTATCCCGCAGTTTCCGCGGCCGCGTTAAAATTTAACAGGGCTGCCGGCGATTTTCAATTTCTATAAAAATAACCAAATCATTACTAATGGAAATCGCCCCAGCGCGATCCCCTCTCCACGCTTACGCGTAACGGTATGATGAGCTTAACAGCCTTTTCCATTTCCTCTTTAACGAGCGTTGCGGCTGCCTCGGCCTCGTCTTTAGGGCATTCAAGAATCAGCTCGTCATGTACCTGTAAAAGGAGCCTCGCGCCGCTGCGTTCTTTTGTTAGCCGTTTGTCAAGATTGATCATCGCGGTTTTTACAATATCCGCCGCTGATCCCTGAATCGGGGTGTTAACCGTAATCCGCTCCGCGGCGGATTTCTCCGTTTTGTTACGCGAATTAATTGTAGGCACGTAACGCCGCCGGCCTGAGAGCGTTGTCACATAACCGGTCTGCTCGGTTTTGGCGATTAATTCCTCAATATATTTCCGTACGCCGGAATATGTATTAAAATACGCAGTGATGAAATTCTGCGCGTCAGGCCGGCTTATGCCAAGCTCGTTCGCGAGGCGGTAGGCGCTCATTCCGTAAATTACGCCGAAGTTGATGGTTTTCGCCATGCGGCGCTGTTCGCTGTTTACATCGCTTTCCTGAACTCCGAAAATTAGAGCCGCGGTGCGTATATGAACATCCTGAAAGCCTTTTACGTTTTCCCTGAACGCGGAAATCAATGTTTCATCGCGCGAAAGATGCGCGAGAACAACAAGCTCAATCTGGCTGTAGTCCGCGGAGATAAGGTCATGGCCCGGTTTCGCTGTAAACGCTTCGCGGATGCGCCTGCCTTCTTCGGCGCGGATAGGGATATTCTGCAGATTCGGCTCGCGGCTTGACAGGCGGCCTGTCGCGGTTCCTGTCTGCACAAAATTGGTATGAAGCCTTCCCTGATCGTCCGCCATTTCAGCTAACGTATCCACATAAGTAGATTTTATTTTTGACAAAACGCGATGGCGTAGAACAAACGCCGGAACGGGATCTTCGCGCGCGAGCTCTTCCAATGCGGCGGCGTCTGTGGAGTAGCCCGTTTTTGTTTTCTTGCCCGGATTAAGTTTTCTCTCTGTAAACAGTACTTCCTGGAGCTGTTTGGTAGAGGAAAGGTTGAACTCATGCCCGACCAGCTCCCATGTTTCCGCCTGAATGCGGGCAAGCTCCGCTGTCAGTTCCCTGCCGTAACTGATAAGCGCGTTCGGCTCAATTTTTATTCCTTCGCCTTCCATTTCGGCGAGGATCGGCAGGAGGGGCATTTCCAGATTTTCCAAAAGGCTGACAGCTTCTGTTTTTTTTAACACCGGTTCTAGGTAATGTTTCAGCCTCATACAGAAATCAGCGTCTTCGCAGGAATAGCGCGTAGCGGTTTCCAGAGTAACTGTATCGAATGTAGCTCCTTTATGCACAATGTCAAAATATTTTGTTGGCGTGCAGTCAAAAGCGTATGAGGAAATAGAATCCAGCGAGTAATTGTTGCGTTCAGGATCGGCAAGCCATGCCGCTATCATCGTATCCCAGATTTTACACTGCCAGCGTTCGATGTTCCAGCCGCGGCTTACCTTGTAATCGTACTTCGCGTTATGTGCAACGATCGTCATCTCGCTGTCGGCGAAGACCCGCGAGAGCAAGTCCCTGACTTTTTCAGGATCGAGAAAATTATCATCAATGGATGATCTGTCTGTTTCCATCATGCTTACGCCGTGAGGCGCGACCGGCGCGTAAAACGCTTCCTTGGGCTTTAATGAAAGCGAAATTCCAAGCGGGCGCGAGTTCCACGCGTCAAGCGAATCCGTTTCAAAATCTACCGCTAAAAGTTTTTGTTTTTTTGCCTGTTTTAAAATTGATTTTAATTCATCAAGATCGAGAATTGTTTTATAGACGCCGTCTCCCAGAAGGGATTCATCGGTTACTATTCCGCGCAAGGGAGCTTCAAATGTTTTTTCTCCGCCGGAGTTATCAGTTTCCGCTGATGGAGACGCCGCGTCCTGTACAGGCGGCTTGTATTTCGCGTTCGCGTCAAGCTGTTTGGCGCTCTGGCGGATGCCTTCGCGTATTAAGATTACCGCTCCCGCGGTTCTGTCAATATTTTCTACGGATAATTCATCAATTGAAGCTACCGGAAGTTCCACATCACTTCGCAGTCTGATAAGAGACTGTGAAAAATAAGCGCTCTCTTTTCCTTCAGCGATTTTTTTCCCGATGGAGCCTTCTATCGCGGCGATGTTTTTATATATTTCATCAAGCGAGCCGTAACGCGCTATCAGCTTTACGGCGATTTTCTCGCCTATTCCTTTAACGCCCGGAATATTGTCTGCGTTATCTCCCGCGAGAGAAAGCAGATCCAGCACCTTATCAGGTTCCACCCCCCATTCCGATTTTACCTTTTCAAAATCGATAAGTTCCCATGATGGGCCTGCTACGGCTGATCCGGTGTCTTTTCTGTTAATTTTAGAAGGACGCAGCTCAAATATTCCGCCGCCGACAAGCTGCAGTAAATCTTTGTCAGACGATAATATGTAGCACTGCCTGTTTTCATCCCGGCATTTTCGCGCGAGAGTCGCGATAATGTCATCAGCTTCGTAACCTTCAGCTTTCAGGCACTGAATGCCAAGAGCGGTTAAAAATTCTTCAACTAACGGAACCTGCTCGTGAAGATCCTCAGGGGTTTTCTGCCTGTTCGCCTTATACTTGCTGTACATATTGTGCCTGAAAGTGGGAGAGCGTGAATCAAAAATCGCGGCAAGGTGACGCGGCTTTTCCAGTTTCTCGCGGAGATTTCCCTGACTGTCTGTGACAGGCGCTCCGTCATCAAGCAGTGAAATAACCGTGCGCGAAAAACCAAAAAGCGCGGAAACATTTTTTCCGGAATTGTTGCGGAGAGGATGAGTTAAAAAGGCGAAATATGAGCGGTATATCAGACCGTACGCGTCAATTAAATATAAAGGAGCGGGTATTTTTTTTTGCGACGGATTTTTCATAGGTTACATAGTAGCATGAAAGCTCTTTTATGTGGTATACTGTGTAATTATAGAAACGAAGGAAAAATTCCTGCTGCGAAGGATCAAAATAAATGAGTGATAACTCCGGTGACAGAAACAATAATAAAGGCCCCATGTTTCCCTTTGGCGGAGGGAAATTCCCCGATTTTAAAGGCTTCGGAGGCTGGAAAGTTTTACTTATATATCTCGCGATTCTGATTATCGGCTTGAGCCTTTTCAACTATTTTTTTCTTAACAGATTAAATCCCGCGATTGATTTTTCTGAGTTTAAAGCGCTCATTTCTTCCGGCGTTATTAAACGCGTGGAAATAACAGATTCTTATTTTACAGGATTTACAAATCCCGGCGGAACCGGTTCTTCAAGATCGGTTTTAAACCGCTCTTACAGCTCCTCTCAGCCGGACAGGGTATACCGGACTGTATCGATTTACGATCCTGAGTTTATCAAACTGCTTGACGAGAAAAAAGTTTCCTACGGCGCTGTCTCACAGGAGGGAAGCGCGATTATCAGTTTTATTTTAAGCTGGGTGCTGCCTATAGCGTTTTTCATTTTAATTTGGCGGTTTGTAATTAAACGTATAGGTAATATGGGAGGCAATGTTTTATCAGTCGGGCAGAACCGCGCTGTTATTGTCGCGGACGGGGATGTGAAAACGCGTTTCAGCGATGTCGCCGGAGTTGATGAAGCTAAGGAAGAACTGGTTGAGGTTGTCGATTTTTTAAAAAGCCCCGAAAAATACAGGGAGATTGGCGGAAAGATACCCAAGGGGGTGCTCCTTGTCGGCCCGCCTGGAACCGGAAAAACTCTTCTCGCGCGCGCGGTAGCCGGTGAAGCCGGCGTTTCATTTTTCCGCATGAGCGGCGCTGACTTTGTAGAGATGTTTGTCGGCGTTGGGGCCGCGCGGGTGCGCGATTTATTCAAACAGGCAAGGAGCAAAGCGCCTTGTATTATTTTTATTGATGAGCTGGACGCTATCGGCAAAAGCAGGATTAACAACATAGCGGGCGGCAATGACGAGCGCGAGCAGACTCTCAATCAACTGCTTGTGGAAATGGACGGCTTTGACGGCACCAGCGGGCTTATCATTCTCGCCGCCACAAACAGGCCCGACGTTCTGGATCACGCGCTTCTTCGCCCGGGAAGGTTTGACCGGCAGGTGCTTGTTGACAGACCCGATCTTAAAGGCAGGGAAGAAATACTTAAGATTCACTCAAGACCGCCTGTCAGGCTTGATCCTGTTGTTGACCTTGAAGTTGTAGCGCGCGTAACATCGGGTTTTTCCGGGGCGGATCTCGCCAACATTGTAAACGAAGCGGCTCTTCTCGCTGTCAGGGCAGGGCGTAAAATGATAGCTCAGCTTGATTTTAACGAAGCGATTGAAAAAACCATCGCTGGTCTTCAGAAAAAAACCAGAGTGCTTAAGGAAAGAGAAAGGAAACTCACCGCCTACCATGAAGCCGGTCATGCCATAGTCGCGGCGTTTACACCTAACGCGGATCCCGTTCAAAAAATTTCGATAATTCCGCGCGGTTTCGCGCTCGGATATACGCTTCAACTGCCGTTAGAAGACCGTTATACGGTTACAAAATCCGATCTGCTCGGAAGGATTGATATTCTGCTCGGCGGGCGTATCGCCGAAGAAATGATATCAGGCGAATACTCCACAGGAGCTGCCAATGATCTTACCAAAGCGACCGACATCGCGCGCAAGATGATCACCGATTACGGAATGAGCGATCGTTTCAGGAATGTCGCTCTTACATCGCGGGGTATGAGCATGACGGGCCAGGAAAGGCAGGAGCCTTCATTCCAGCGCGAATACGCCGAAAGCACTCAGCAGTATGTTGATGAAGAAATCGCCCGTATTATCGAAAACCAATACGCTAACGCGAGGAAAATTCTTGATGACCGCCGCGCGGTTCTGGACAACGTTTCCGCTTCGCTTCTTGAAAAAGAAACCCTCGATGAAAAAGAATTTAAAGCGCTGTTGAATATTTAATTAATCATGGACAGACCGCGGTAACATAAAACGCAGACCGGCGTTTTATTTCTTTCCCCTGTCGCCAGTAAGGTACTGTTGAGCAAGCTCGTTTACCACTTTATGAAAAGAATCGCTGATATCTTTTACGTAAACCATAACTTCATTGCTGGACGCGCTTTCCGGAAGGAAGAATTGATACGGCTCCGCGTTCAGCGCGGCGGACATCTTTGCCAGAGTTGACGCCGATACTCCCTTCTTGCAGTTTTCTATGTCGTTTATAAAATTATGGGTAAGCCCGGTTTTTGACGCGAGACCTAACTGCGAAACATTTTGTAATCCTCTAAGGCGTTTTATATTACTGCTTATTAGCTTATAGATATATAGTTTATTGATTTCTGGTTTTTTCGCCATCCGTTCATTTTCGATTTTTTCAGAAAATTTGGCAAATAACCAAAGGTAGATATTTTGCCGCTGTAGGCGGATATTAATTAATTACGGCAGACCGATTACTTTAAACCCGGCGAGAATCAATATTTCCGGTCTGTATTCATAGTGCATTGTATCGAACTGCTGCCATTTACCGCCCCAGATAAAACCGTATGATTCAAAAATTTTTGTCACTGTTGACGGAGGGTGGTATCTCTGGTCGTAAGAAACATT
>JGI24695J34938_10003726_pt1 | contig 10413 bp, 8 predicted proteins | sample TergutCo191P3_FD_34938 | JGI IMG/M metagenome (IMG submission 34938) | reverse complement strand
AACCATTTTACTTCGCCGTAGGTACAAACGGCAGCTGCTCACTGCCTGTTCGGCAGCTATCAATTACAATCGTATATTCGCATAAATTATAATTAAACCTATACGCTCAATACTTAAACTCACTGCCGCCTATAAATTCTCTTAAAATGCTGTTTCCCGGAACCAAACCAGGAGGTATTGGCGTAAAGTTATCGAGGAATGATAAAATTCTTACTGCCTCTGCGTATTCGGTTCTGCCTGGTTTAATTGCACGTAATAATGGGTCAGCGTAATATTTTAAAACCGAAAGCTCGTAATCGAGCGCTGAATTAAATGCCGCGTCTGATGAGTTCTGAAACGGAAAGATGTGCTTGCGCTCCCCTGCCTGAACTTTAGGCCACATTCTAATCGTACCTGCGGCTTCCATTCCTCTGAATTGAGAATCGCGTACCATGCGGCGCAAGAGCCTGTTGTCGCTTGTGGGGATTCTATTGTGGTCATCAATGTTAAGCTGAGTAAGCGCAGAAATGTAAATTTTAAATTTTGTAGAGCGGTCGATTGAATGGGTAAGCGCGTCATTAAGACCGTGGATGCCTTCGACTATTAAAATATTATCTTTTTCCAGTTTTATTTTTCTTCCGCCGCCTTCTTTTCTTGATGCTGTTTTAAATTCATAAACAGGAAGAGTAATTTCTTTTCCGGCATAAAGAGCCTGAAGCTGCTCATTAAGAAACGGAACATCGAGAGCTTCCAGACATTCCCAGTCAGGCTCGCCGTTNTCATCTTTAGGCGTATCGGCATTTCCTCTGTAATAATCATCAAGGCTTATGGCAATCGGTTTAAGNCCNGATACCATTAATTCAATTTCCAGCCGCTTTGCGCTTGTCGTTTTTCCTGAGCTTGAAGGGCCTGCGATTANAACCATTTTTATTTTNTCGCGCTGCGAATAAATCTGTCTTGCTATGTCTCCCATCATTCTCGCCTGATGCGCTTCCGCTATTCTTATGTAATCCTTAATTGTTCTGTTTGCAATCCTTGAATTTAATTCGCCTACTACGCGCACTCCGATAATTTTTCCCCATTTTTTATACTCATTGTAAACTTTAAAAATCTGGGGCTCATCTTTAAATGCATCAATCGCACTGCCTTTGCCTGTACCCGGGAAGCGAAGCAAAAAGCCTTCCTGATACGGCATTAGCTCAAAACTGCTTAAAAGCCCTGTGCGAACAAGAAGCGGCTGGACAAAAATGTCCATATATCCCTGACACTCGTTAACCCTAATATACGATGAGCTTCTCTGTTCCAGAAGCAGAGTCGTATCTGTCTGATTCATCTCCTTAAAAAGCTCTACCGCTTCTTCGTAAGAAAGGTATTTAAATTCAATCGGAAGATTTTGCTGAATAAGGTTTTTCATCTCCTGTTCAAGTTTTTTAATATCGCTGTCTTTCGGTTTATCGCCTGAACTAAAAGTATAATAATAGCTGCTGCCAAGTGAATGCCCGACATATACGCCGTCCTGCGGGAAAATATTACGAGCAGCTATTGCAAGCACAAATGCGAGAGTACGTCTGTAGATCGCTGCCCCTTCATGAGAATCGAGTAATACAGGTTCCAGAGCCGCATTGACAAGGAGAGATGTCCCAAGCGGGCGGATTTCGTTATTTTCTTTTACTGCCGCAATTTTATCGGCAGGAATGCCGAAATGTTCAATCAGGGCAGAAACCCTTGTTCCATACTCACAGGTTAGTGTTTTACTGTCCGGAAATTTAATTTTTATGTTGTTCATAAAGGCATTATAACATAGTTAATGATTTTTTGCTATAATTAATAATGAAAAAAATTACTTTTTAAATAAAAACTCTTCATCAACAAGCTCAACTATTTCCTTAAATTCGCTATGCAGCAGATGAACCGATATTTTTTCAAGAAGATCGTAGATATTACCAGACCACGACCTGGTTTTTAAATCATTCAGCGATGTTTTAGCAGCTGTTTTTTCTAAATCCAGACATGATGTTTTTATCTCATATAGTTTTTCACGCAGATAGTTCATTTCTTCAGGCGAAATTTCTTCTCTTGTGTTATTCTCGTATGGTTTATATTTTAATATTGAATAATTAAGCGCGTTAATAAATGAAGGCGTTTCATTAATTAATACTTCAAAATTTCTGTCCCTACCCGCATATTCAAGTTTTTTTGCAAAGGCAGAAAGCTCATTTTCGCCGATATTTGCAAGAGCGCTCTTCATTCCGTGGATTGTAGTAATATACGACTCAATTTCAAAATCGTTTATTTCCGTGTTATTCAGAATATTAACCGCGTTTTGAGCGTCACGGACAAAGAAATTATGCAGTCTTGCAATTTTTAAATCATCATTTTGATCCGTTTTAATAACTCTTTCTGCCGCAGGAACTTTCCGCGCCGCTTCTACAATATCCTGCGGTTGTCTGTTTTTTATAAATTCGTTTAAAATTGAATTTAATTCACGCGAGTCAATCGGCTTTGAAAGAAAACTGTCAAAACCATTTTGCAGAAACATTTTTGCTCTGCCCAGAAGAGCGTTCGCTGTCAGCGCAATAATGGGATTCGTGTAGCACATTTCCCGGATTATTCTTACAGCTTCAATACCGTCCATTTTAGGCATCATGTGATCCATAAAAATAATATCGTATACATTGCCGTTTTTTATTTTTTCAATTGCTTCAATTCCGCTGAAAGCTGTTTCAATTTTTAATCCGTAAGGTAAAAGCATGCCTTTTGCCACATAAATATTCGATTCAACATCATCAACAACAAGGACTTTGCCGTAAGGCATATATTCGCGCAGGAACTGCACTTTTTTTAAAATTGAAGTGCTGTGAAAACTGAAATTTTTTAATTTTTTAATTAAAATTTCTCCGCAGACTTCCGAACTTTCCATTTTTTGAGGAATACGTACTGTAAATACAGAGCCTTTGTTTATTTCACTTTCTATAATTATTTCACCATTCATCAGGTCAACCAGACGTTTTGTAATACTCATGCCAAGTCCTGCGCCAACAGTAGTGCGGTTTGTCTCAAGATTAAAACGCGTATATTCGTTATAAATCCTTTTTAACTGTTCCTCTGACATACCCTGCCCTGTATCAGTAATAGAAAAAACAAGCGTAACATCAGGGTTTTCTTTTTCTTCCTCGCAGTAAATTGAAAAATCAATTTTTCCTTTATCAGTATATTTAAAGGCGTTCGATAAAATATTATTTAAAATTTGCTTTATTCTTATCTCATCTCCGATTAATTTTAAAGGCGTATCCTTGTTTAAATTAATTAAGAAATCGATGGGCTTACTTTCAAAGCGAAGACGGTTAATCTGCGTTGTATCATTAATAAGACTTGGAACATCATATACAACGGGGATTAACTCAAGCTTTCCTGATTCAATTTTTGAAAGATCGAGTATATCATTTATAATGTTTAATAAAAGATCGCCTGATTCATATATTTTGCTGAAAGCTTCGCTTATATCTTCTGAAAGCGCCTCTTTCTGAAGTTGAATTTCCGCAATTCCCAAAATCGCGTTCATCGGCGTTCTTATTTCGTGGCTCATATGAGAGAGAAAAATACTTTTAGACTTGCTGCTCTGCTCCGCCTGCTCTTTTGCATTTATAAGCTCTGTAACATCCACCCCATGCTGCAAATGAACTTTTTCGCCGTTAGGCCAGTCAATAAAAAAATCAGAATGACGTATATGTATTTTATAAGGTTCTATTAACTCATCCCAAATAAAATTCTTATCAGGATTTTCTTCAAGAAAAAGGCACGGACAAAAATCGCAGATTTTATCTGCATTCCTGAATAATTTATAGCAATACTTCCCGGTAAGGTCTTCGTTTTCAATATTAAAGTACTTCTTCATTCTGTTATTAACAAATAAAATTTCGCCTGTGCCGGGAACGGAAGCGTATATCATCGCGTCAATGCTGTTTAAAATGCTTTCCAGGCATTTTATTGAGATATTTTTAAGTCTATTTGTTTCATTCGCCTGCGCAACTGCAGTTTCAAGTATAATAAATTCACTTTGCTTATCCATATCTCCCTTATATTTTTTCTCTTTTTTCCTGTTCATGACTAATATACTTACAATAATAAGAATTAAAGACAAAAGAATAATTAATATGGTAACATTTAAAAGAAATATCGACATCGCCCTTCCTTATATCAAGAGCTATAACAAAATGTTTGTTTCATAATTAATTCAATATATCACATAACACAGAGAAAGTCAAATTTTTAAAGAAAAATTAAATTTACCGGCTGCCGAAATGTTTTTCAATTAATTCCAATTTTAAATTGCGTAATTTTTCAGTAATTGAAACTTTATAAACATGGGGGTTTAAAAGTCTTTTATAAGTTGAATCAAAACACTCAAGATTGGCGGCTGTGTATGCTTTTATTTCAGCTAACGTATCGCAATTTCCGGTAAGCTCGCCGTTTTCCATGCGTTTTACCAATAAAGCCTGTACGTTTCCTTCGATTGTGTGCTGAAAATGACGGTAATCGGCGGAAGGATGCCAGAAACTGTAATGGTGTCCTTCTTTCAACGCATCTGTTCCGTCATCAATACCGAGAACATCGGCGATTGCGCTGCCGTTCTTATCCTTAACGCGCCAAACCTGTTTAATGCCGGGGTTTGTAGTTTTTTCAGGGTTATCTGAAAATTTCATTGCAGGAGATATGCCTGTCTTTCTTTTAATAGCTGCAAGCTTGTATACACCTGTAAAAGCGGCGGCGCTTCCGCCTGTAACAAGACGCGTTCCTACTCCCCAGCTGTTTACAGGAGAACCTTCTTTTACAAGCGTTTCAATTATGAGCTCATCAAGATCATTGGATACCGTAATAAAAGCGTTTTTTAAACCGGCTTCATCAAGATGTCGCCGTACTTCAGCTGAAAGATATTGAATATCACCGGAATCAAGACGCACTCCGAAATTATTTCCCTGATATGTCAATTTTTTTCCAACCTTTATCGCATTGCGTATTCCGCTGTTTAATGTGTCATAAGTATCGATTAAAAAAATGGTGTTCTCAGGGTAAAGCGAAGCATAAGCGTTGAATGCCTCTTCTTCGCTGTCAAAGGACATTATCCATGAATGAGCCATTGTTCCCATAACAGGGATTCCGAATTTTTTACCAGCCATAACATTACTGGTTCCGTTTGCGCCGCCTATATATGCCGCTCGGGAAGCGGATATCGCGCCGTCCGGTCCTTGCGCGCGGCGCAGCCCGAACTCCATTATTTGTCCCTTTCCCGAAGCAAGCCAGACGCGGCATGCTTTTGTCGCGATTAATGTTTGAAAATTAATAATATTGAGCAGCATTCCTTCGAGTATCTGACATTCGATAAGGCTGCCCTCTACTCGTATTAAAGGCTCATGAGGAAAAACAACTGTGCCTTCGTCCATTGCCCAAAGGCAGCCTTTAAAACGAAAATCTTTTAAAAATTCTGTGAAACCGTCTTCAAAGAAACTTAGATTTTTTAAATATGCGATATCTTCTTCGGAGAACGAAAAGTTTTTTAACCTTTCAAGCAAGGTTCCAAGCCCTGCGAATATTGAGTAGCCTCCGCCGAACGGCTGCTGCCTGAAAAACATTTCAAAAACAGCGCNTTCTGTGCGGTTATTTTTCCAATATCCCTGCGCCATGGTGAGTGAATAAAAATCTGTAAAAAGGGCAGAACTTTCCAAACTTAAATCCTTAATANAATTTAACACTGATTTTCGCGGATTAAACGGATTAACACGAATTAATTTATTANAAATCTGCGCTAATCTGCGTCTATTTTATCATATCCAGTAATTCAAGTGAAGTGTTAAAAATAATGCCATTTGATTTCATTTCGGCGATCGCTTTTTCTATTGAACCTTCCGGGAAACCCACTCCGCGGACAGCGTCGCTGGCGATAATCGTATTAAAACCTAATTTTTTGCAATCCATTGCGCTGAAAAAGACGCAGTAATCTGTGGCAATACCGCCCATGATTACTGTTTCTATACCGAGTGATTTAAGATAACCTTCCAGCCCTGTTTGGGTCCTTCGGTCATTCTCAAAAAATGCAGAATATGAGTCGATATCCTTATGTATACCCTTGCGGACAATTAAAGAAATAGGTTTTGTATCGAGGTTCTTATGAAACTCCGCCCCGGAAGTACCCTGAACACAGTGGTCAGGCCATAACACTTGCTGCTTAACAAGAGGCGTATCAATTACATCGTTTGGTTTTTTGCCGCTGTGCGAAGAAGCGAAAGAAATGTGCCCTGATGCGTGCCAGTCCTGCGTCGCGGCAATGCGGGCGCCTTTTTCTGCAAGAGCGGCGGAAAGCTTATTCAAAGGAGACACAACTGCGTCTCCTTCGTTCACAACAAGCGCACCGCCCGGGCAGAAATCATTTTGCACATCGATAATTAGCAAAAGTGTTTTTGTTACATCCATTACTCTGTGAAAACTCCGACTTTGCGGAATTTCTGATAACGCTTTTCAGGTAACTTGGCAAAGTCTTCTTTTATTAACTTGCCTACAGCTTCCGTGAGGAAAGATTTAATATTAGAAGCTGTCGCGTTAACATCTTTTGCAGCTCCACCCTCAGGCTCTGCGATAATCTTGTCGCAAATACCGAAACGGCTAAGGTCTTCCGCTGTTATCTTCATAAGCTCCGCAGCTTCCCTCTCGCGCGATCCGTCTTTCCATAAAATGGAAGCGAAACCTTTGGGTGAGATTACCGAGTATAAAGCGTTTTCAAGCATTGCAAGCTCATCGCATACGCCGAGAGCAAGCGCGCCGCCTGAGCCGCCTTCGCCAAGAACTACAGAAACAACAGGCGTTTTAAGCATCATAAACTCATGGAGGTTACGCGCAATTGCTTCACCCTGTCCGCGCTCTTCCGCGCCTACTCCGCAGTACGCGCCGGGAGTATCAATAAAAAGAATAACAGGGCGGCGGAATTTTTCCGCCTGCTTTGCAAGACGAAGCGCCTTTCTGTATCCTTCGGGGTGAGGCATGGAGAAATTAATTTTTTGGAGTGTCTCAATATCTTTTGCCCTAACCTGTGAAATTACGGTAACAGGAATATCACCTAACAAGCAGATGCCGCCCAGCATTGCAGGGTCGTCGGCAAAATAGCGGTCGCCGTGGAACGCGATAAAATCCTTAAAAAGGAGCGGAAGATAATCGTTAATTGTAGGACGTCCCAGATTTTTAAGAAGGTCCAGTTTTTGCTGCATGTTTAAACCCATTATTTGCCTCCTTTGTAGCCGTGAAGCCTTATAATGTCAGCTAACACCTGCGGCATATCTTTGCGGTGCGGAATAGCGTCAATATAACCGTGTTCAAAAACAAATTCCGATGTTTGGAATCTTTCGGGCAGAACCGCGCCGATTGTATCCTGAATAACGCGTTTTCCCGCAAAACCCAGCGTTACTCCGGGTTCCGCGAGAATTATATCGCCTAACATCGCGAAGGACGCCGTAACGCCGCCTGTTGTCGGGTCTGTAATAACAGAAATATAAAGCTGCCCCGCATCTGTGTGACGCGCAACTGCGCCTGATGTTTTTGCCATCTGCATAAGGGAGATAATTCCCTCCTGCATACGCGCTCCGCCTGATGCGGAAAAAACAATCACCGGCAGTTTATTCGCCGTTGCGTATTCAATCGCTCTTGTAATTTTTTCGCCTACTACGCTGCCCATACTTGCCATCATAAAACGGCTGTCCATGATGCCGACAACGCAGGGGTAACCCTTTATGGTGCATTTGCCTGTAACGACAGCTTCGCCGGTTTCGCATTTTTTCTGCAATTCGGCAATTTTTTCTTCATATTCCGGGAAATCAATCGGGTTACCCGACTTCATCCCTGAATCGAACTCGCTAAAACTCCCCTCATCTGCGGTTATTTTCAGCCTTTGCTGCCAGCCCAGTCTGGAGTGATTACCGCATTTGTCGCAAACCCAAAGATTTTTCTCGGGTTCGGAAATGGAGGCTTGACACTGGGAACATATTAATTCAGCCATAGGGAGATGTTAGACAAAAATAGGGGTTTTGTCAAGATTGATATAAATGGGAATATTATGCTTGACAGTAATGTTTAATATGTATTATAGTATATATTAAAAAGTATAATATATATAATAATAGGTGTTATTATGAAGAAAGTAAGGGTTTTTATACCTGTAGCCCATGCGGTAAGAAAAATGGGAGAAGACATAAGCGACGCGCGACGCCGCCGTGGTATAACCATGGCACTAATGGCGGAACGAGCCGGAATTAATGTCATTACATTATCAAAGATCGAGAAAGGCAATTCAGGCGCGTCCATGGGCGCTTACGCCTCAGTATTATTTTCTTTGGGCATGATTGACCGTCTGCGCGACATTGCGGATGCAAGCCACGATTTAACCGGCTTAATGATTGCGAGCGAACAACTGCCAAAGCGCGTAAGAAACAAAACCAAGAGAAATAAAAATGAGTGAAAGCAGGGAAATTCTTGTATCGATAAAATTAAATAATAAAACTCTGCCCGTAGGCAAATTGTGGAGCTATTTCCGCAAAGGACGCGCGAGCGCGGCATTTGAATATAACAAAGAGTGGCTGCGCAATCCAAAGCGTTTCGCGCTTGAGCCTGCTCTCCTTTTGACAGAAGGTCAGCACTACACAGAAAAGGCATTATTCGGCGCAATCGGCGACTCTGCTCCCGATCGCTGGGGGCGAATCCTTTTACGCCGAGCAAATACCAGCGGACGCACTTTGTCAGAAATAGATTATTTACTGGGCGTAAATGACGAAATAAGACAGGGCGCTTTGCGTTTTTCAGAAAATCAGGACGGTCAGTATCTGGCATCCTCTAATATAAATTCCATACCTCCATTTATAAAACTGCCGCAGCTTTTATCCGCTGCGGAAAATTTTACAGACAATCGCGAAAGCGCAGAAGAATTAAAACTGCTGCTCGCTCCCGGTTCATCATTGGGCGGAGCCAGACCAAAAGCCTCTGTTTTAGACAAAGACGGCTCTCTGTGTATAGCGAAATTTCCAAAAAAAGACGATGAAACCGATATTGTTCGATGGGAAGCTGCCGCTTTATCTTTGGCACAATCTGCAGGGATTAATGTTCCCAGATGGCGGCTGGAAAATATACTTGGAAAACATGTTTTAATTATTAGCCGCTTTGATCGCAGCGGCAAAGAACGCATACCGTTTTTATCGGCAATGAGTATGCTTGGAGCTTCTGATAATGACGGAGTTCACAGCTATACGGAAATAGCTGAGGTCTTGGCTATGCATGGAGCGCAGCCCGATAAGGACATGGAAGAACTATGGCGGCGCATGGTTTTCGGAATAGCTATTTCCAATACCGATGATCACCTTAGAAACCACGGATTTTTATATACAGAAACCGGCTGGACTTTATCGCCAGTCTACGACTTAAATCCTAACAGCGAAAAAACAAATTTTTCAACTTCCATTGATTACACCGGAGCGGCAAGCACTATAGAGCTGGCTTTAAAAACGGCAGAGAATTTCAGGCTGTCCGGAAAGCAAGCAGCACAGATTTTGGAACAGGTAAAAAACGCCGTATCAGACTGGGAGAAAACGGCAATGTCTTTGGGCATACCGGAACAGGAAATAAATAATATGCGAAGCGCGTTTTTATAGCCGTCTCTCGGAATCGAACCGAGGACCTCATGATTACAAGTCAAGTGCTCTGCCAGCTGAGCTAAGACGGCTAGATGATAGCACTGCAAAGCAGTGTTACCGCCAATTAAATCAAACAGCCCAGGCACCAATTAAAGTAAACCCAGACCGAAATTGCAAGCTCACCTTTAGGTGAGCGACAGTGCCGCTAGTATTGTAAAATATCTCTAGTATCAGGCACTAATACCAAACTATCTTAAATTAAAAAAAGTGTCAACTCTTCCACACGCCAAAACTTTGAGTATCTAGCCTATAATTTCCGTCTGCAAAACCGCAATTGCCTATGGAATAAAGCAATTTTGGCTCGGAGCCGGCAGCTAGGGGAAGGTTTACAGTGCCTGCTCCGGGATTTATACCCATTAAAAATGAGCCGCGTTTATAGAAAAACGAGCGATCTTTCGCGTCATCTTTTGGCGCGTGAATTATTTCCAAATTCGGTTTCGATTGCAGGTCTTCCTCACTCTGCCTCAGGCGAAGTAAATTTTTGACAATATTTAAAAGCGAGCCGGAATCTTTTTCCTGTTCTTCAACATTGGGCGCTAGCGAATTTGTATCAACATCAATATATAAATTTTCTTTTGGAGCGAGAGAAAAACCCATGTTAGTTCCCTTCTTCCATTGCATGGGAGTCCGAGAGCCTGTCCTTGAATAGCCGCCTTCTTTTGTAGGTGTATCGGGAAGGTAACTCATGCCAATTTCATCGCCGTAGTAA
>JGI24695J34938_10003720_pt1 | contig 10420 bp, 6 predicted proteins | sample TergutCo191P3_FD_34938 | JGI IMG/M metagenome (IMG submission 34938) | reverse complement strand
CGATTCCGCCTTCCCTTAAGGTTAATTATTTACAAAATACACTCATTAAGGCCGGTTTGTCTTTGCCGATTCCTCCGGCATACGCTTATTATATATTTGGCGGATGGTTTGACATCGACGGGGAATCATTTGATGAGTACACAGAGGTAAATGATGACATTACCGTATACGCGAAATGGACTGTCATGCCGCTGGGCGGCACCGCGGGCATTACCGGTACTTACAGGATTGGCGCAACGCTTACCGTTAATACTTCTGCTATAACTACAGTTCCTCCTGTTACAACTACGTACATTTATCATTGGCAAGCCGACGGTGAGGACATTCACGGCGCGAACGAGTCTACTTATGTTATTGATGGTTCAGACGCGGGCAAGACAATCACCTGTGTAGTAACTCACGGCGTCATGAATGGAGCGATTACAGCCGCAGGTCAGAAAGTGCCGTTTGATATTCACCTTGATATTGAGCAAGCCGGCAGGGAAGCGTCTGATAATGTTACCCTCTCCGCCGCGTTCGGCCTTGCAGGAGCGAATATTAATTTAAATTATACTCTCGCGAATACCCACAATAACAATCGTCTTGAAATCTTTGGCGTTACTATTAATAAAAACAGTCCTGAAGATAATTTTGTATTTATTAACGGCCCCGGCGGTGATGCTGCCGGAACCAAGATTTACAATGTGGATGCCGATGACGCGCACGATGGAGTAATAACTATTGGCATTGTTTTCTTCCATACAAATCTGATAATGGAAACACTGTTATTTGAAGATCATGAGGATATTGCCAAAACCTACGGTGACGTTCCATTCAGCAATCCGCTTACAAATGAAGGAAAAGGCAATCCCCTGAACACAAACCCGATTGTATATTCCAGTGACAATGCGGAAGTCGCGGCTGTAAACAGCGCCGGTCTTGTAACTATAAATAAAGCAGGATCAACAGTAATTCGCGCGGTTAAAGCGGCAGACGGTGTATATTCGGGAGACGCGGCTCATTATAATCTTTTTGTCAATCCCAAACACATCACCATAACCGGCGGTTTAACCGTACAAGCTAAAAAGTTTGATAATACCAAAACGGCTGTTATATTAGGTACAGCTGTCTTTGCTAATGTGATCAATGGAGACACCGTTAGCTTTACGCCCGAAAACGCAGAATTTGTGGATAAAAATGCAGGTACAGGCATAGAAGTCACTTATAGCGGCGAATTAACCGGCGCTGACGCGGCCAATTATACTATTGCCGATAATGGATGGCTTAATCTCTCCGGAGATATCACCCATGCGGACGGTTATACACTGCAAAGCGTTCCGACAGCTTATGCGGTAACACCCAACGGCATTACCATCAACGCGATCGCTCCTCCGGATCCGGCATATTTAGGGCAGGACGGCCTTGTCGTTGAATATAATTACGGGACGACAGCCGGCGCGCAGACAGGCACATGGCAGACCGGGCTATCCTTTACCGGATTAAGCATGGGTACGGATTACTACATCTTTGCCCGCTTAAGCGGAAATAGCAATGTCAACGCCGGCACGCCGGTAGTATCAGCGGTTATCAAGACCCAGACCGTAGCCGTTAAATTAAATAAGGCCGCGACAACATTATATGTTAGCACTACTGCGAATACTCCGGCCGGCAGGGTGGTCGAGACTCTGACTGCCACCGTAGAAATAGACGGCGTTGTTGATCCGGGACACGCTATAACATGGACAAGCGGCACTCCAGGTACTGCTACCATTAGTGATGGTGTTATCACTGCGATCGGCAGAGCCTCAGGCTCTGGAACATCTACCATTACAGCTAGTAGTACAGTGTACAATTCAGCGACAGCTACTTGCGCGGTAACTGTAACTTTTGTCGCGGCGCCTACAACCATTACCGCGAATCTGCCGATTATTGATAATTTAGACAACGGCTGGTACGCGCCTCTTAACAATGTCGATGGTGTTATTAGACAGACATCTCCTTTCCCACACGCGGCGATTGCCACTTCCAGCAGTACAACAGTACCGTATTGTGCCTTTACATATAGTGCCGGTGGTGCCAACCCAGCTCCGTCAATATCAGCCAGAACTTTTGATACCGCTGATAAAGCTGAAGGCGAATCGAGTATTAGAATGACATTTGCTCTTGGCAGTGTTGCAAGTACAACTGAAAGAAACGCTACAATCGGCATTAATTTCTCGCCGATACCGTTTGCGGATGTAAATCGTTATAACTTTCTGGCTTTCCAAACAAAGGCATCCTATTATGGTTGGTATGTTGTAACTATACAAACTACAGCGGGTAATCATAGACTATATTTTATCTCTGACACAGTGTGGGAGCAGGAAGTTATAGCGTTACCGAAATTAACGGGTAATATAACCAGAATAGAATTCCAGGCTAATAATCTGACAGGATTTGCAAATGCGGCTACTACTAACAGATCAGGCTCCTTATGGATTGATGACATCAAATTAGCCGGTGAGATAGATACGGTTAATGGTTATTATGAAGATCGCGGTTATATGGTCAGAAGCGCGACTCCTACAGCTGATCAAATGCTAAATGATGGACCTGGCAGCGGTTATCAGGGTCATTACATATACGCGACAAGAGGAGGTTGGACTCGGTATCGCGTGGCTCTTAATTCCGGGGTGATAGCCAGAATTGAAAATTCCGGTACAGCCGCCAACGGAACTAATCATCCGTTTGACGGAACGGAGCGGTTTGATGATATAAATGCTGATCCCGAAACAAGTGAGAGATACATAACGGCTGCCGGTATTGACGCAGCCGGGATGAATCCTCTTGATGTTGATTTGAATGATGATGATACATGGATGTGGGATTTAGGCTATGTCGAATTTGATGTTGGTACAATTACTGCTGCGGGAAACCATCAGGTTCATATTGTTACTACTGGCGAACGATTGCTTGATTGGGGTGTGAATAGAATGTTATTGGTAAAACTTAATGACAATCCGGCTAAGGTTGTATCGCTTCCTCCGTATAATCTTGGAGCTGCCAGTTATTGGGGCGGTTTGACAATGAGTGTTAAGCAGATTGTTGTCGGGCCCTTTAAAGGCGATGGATCGGATAAATTAATTGTATCCGGCGCTGTAGGCGGAAGCTGGTTCAATCTCTTCCATGTTGATGTAAGGAACGCGGCGGAATAAGTTTCTCATCCGGCGCTTGAAATCTCAGGCGCCGGAAATATTTTTTAAGGAGTTATTATGAAAATAAAAATTGTAATTGCTGCCCTGTTGTGCGCGGCGTTTTTCCTGCCGTCATGCGGGACAGAAGACATTGGCGATCTGGTAAATGAATATGTAGAAGGAAGTACCAGAAATTTTAGTAATACCGGCGTGCCGTTGCTGCCTGATTTTAAACGGTATGAAGCTGAAGACGCGATGGTTTCCGGCGGCGGGATCGCGGGTAATCCTGACGAAGTGCATTTATTTTCCGGCGGAAAATATGTAAACAATGTTAATAATAGGTTTACCGCGGAGACATTTCCGCAAAATTGGACAGGCCGTAATTTTGTCAAATTCGCGGTGACTGTGCCGTCAGACGGTGTCTATTTAATCGATCTTGTTACAAACGGTTATAACGGTGAAAAAACCATTTTGATACGGGTCAATGATATCGAAAACAAAGCGCATACAATTTCCGCCTCGACTAATTGGAATCAAATGAAAGCCGAACGATTTCGAATTAGTTTATGGAAAGGCCTCAATTTTATAAGCGTTACCGGCAATTTGAGCGCGAATAGCGATCATTGGATGAATATCGACTGTATTGATGTAAGTGAAACTCCGGAGTGAAATTCATAAATCTATATTGGTAAGGAGAAAAAAATGAAAAGAATTTTTGTTGTCCTGTGTGTTGTGTTGTTATTAGTTGCTTTTATAGCAGGATGCGCCTCAAGCGGGTTCCGTAGATACGGTTCAATCAATCATGAAAGCGGATGGACACGGTATGAGTCGGAAAATACCGCTGTCGCTATAATTCATAACTCAACGAGGGTTAAAGACGATCCGCCCGGATCGGAGCCTGAACCGTTTTTTTCAGGCGGTAAGGCGGCAGGCGGCCTGGACAAGCGCGGGAATGTTAGAGATGTCCCCCTCGATCTTGACTGGGATTCAACCAGTGAAATCGGCTATGTCAAATTTACAGTGACTGTTCCGCAGACTGGCAGGTATTTAACAAAGATACTGTATAACGGCGATGATGATGAAAAGTTTATCATGGTAAAAGTCAACAATGAACCGCATACAGTTCTTGAACTTCCTCAGCGTGATGAAGGCAGATGGGACGTTGTTCATGCCCGGCAGACAGCTTTGCAGCTTAATGAAGGAGAAAACATTGTCTGGGTGTCAGGCACTATCGGTCACGGCTGGGCAAATATTGACTGCATCGATATACGTGATTTACCGCTGGATCAATAGAAAATAATGCGGTTTTTTGTCGTTGTTGTTTGTTTTGCGGTTTGCGCCTGCTCGTCATTTGAAAGAGCGAAGGAACCAATGCAGGTTGATAACCTTGCGTTCCGATATGAGGCAGGTTCGGCGGAGGCGCAATTTAACAAACTGGCTTCATCTGATATTGAGAAGCATCCGTTGAAAGCTTCTTACTATCCTGATGATGATATTGTTTGTCTTGAATTTAAGGTGCATTTTTACAACTATGCGTTTTTCTGGGATGAGGAAAACCGTACGGCTTTTATGGAAGCGCTTCGGCGGTATAAAGAGGATTACGCGGAGAAGAATTTGACGGCAAAAAAGTATCTTAGGACCAAGCGGCAATACGGAAGGGTAACTGGTCTTGTTATGTGGTATACCTTTCAACAACACGCGCAGGGGATAAGTTATCCTGATTTAGAGTTCGGCTACTATTTTAAAAATAACATGCCGTATTTCGCGGTAACACAGCGTGAAGCAGCCAATGTAAGCGAAACAACAGGCAGACAGAATACCGTTCTTCCGAACATGGTGCTGTACTTCACCCGCGATCAGGCTGATGTTGTTGCCGCGATATTTAATCCTGAGCATTTGCGGAGCTTGCGGCAGCAGGGAAGAATTCCGTCAAACGCTCCGGATATAGAAACTGAGGTTTTGTGATTGAGATTAATCACATAGAGATAAATTGATTTTAGGAGATTATATGAAAAGAATTGTATTACCAGCGATAATGTTCGTACTTACGGCAGGCGCGGTTATTGCGCAAAATTTACCTAACGGTGTCAGTATGAGCTTCTGGGGACAGATGGCTTTTATACCGTTAGAATACCGTGTTAATCAAAATGAGCCTGATGACATTGACCCTTGGGATAACGTAACCTCGGCTATCGGTCCCGGCTGGGGTTTAAGAACAAACGGAGCTACCAGCATCTCATTCAGAGGCAATACCAGCAATATCGGTTTTGGCCTTGAAATCGGCGTAGATGAAACTTTACGTATAGGCGAGAACGCGTTTATTTGGGCAAGGCCTTTCGGCAGGTGGATGCGCCTTGACGCCGGTATTTTTGTAGAGAATGAATTCCGCGGCAGCGGCACACTCGGCGGTTTAGACTTCGGCGAATTCAATATGGCAGGCGGTTTTACACGTGATCTTATTTTTAACCGTTTTTCTTCTGTTTCCGATGATAACGATACAGCAGCAGCTCTTATCAGGGTTTTCCCGATACGCGGTCTGACAATCGCGGCTTTTATGAGCGTCAGAGGAAGTGATCTGGATGCCGCGCCCATCAACGCGTCGGGGCCCAGTCTGCGTAATTCTTTAGACCGAATTCAGGTTGCCGCGGCTTATAGAATCCCCGAAGTAGGTTTTGTTCGCGCTCAATTCCTCAATGCTCCTGAATTTACCTATTCCGGCTGGCCAAGCGGCGAAAATCTTTATGGCGGCAAGTGGATTAACAGTCAATGGGGTGAATATAATAACGTGAGATATTACAATGAATTTAAACGTATGGAGCTTGCCTTCAAACTAACTGCAGTAAGAGACCTTAACTTCGATATCGGTTTTAAAATTCCCTTTCCCGAAGAAAGAGACGGCGTTAATTACAGCGCGCCATTCTCTGCTGCTTTTACCGCAGGTTATAAAGTCAGCGACTTCATTATTGACTTGAATTTAGTAAGCTGGTTTGGCGGCGCAATTGAAGGTCCTGAAAGAGATATACCTTTCGCGCCCAGAATTGTCGCGCATTTATATCCTCAATACAATCTCGGCTTTGCGACACTTGCCGGCGTATTCAGTCTTGATTGGAAGGATGTAGAAATATATAACGGCGCTGAAGGAAAAAATACTGACAATTTAGATATAGGTTTTGGCGCTTTCATGGTAAAGAAATTTAACAATGGCGAAATCAAGGGCGGTTTTACCTATACAATCCCCGACGTAACCAATAAGCTAGACAATTATCGGACAATTGGCTGGCTGCGGATTCCTATTGTTATGGAAATATACTTTTGGTAATTTAATTTTTAGGGAGTATGAATATGAAAAATATGTTGATTAAAAAATCTTTTATCATTCTTGCGGCTTTGGTGTGTCTCACTGTGGTTTTCGCTCTTTTAGCTTCCTGTCAAACAATCAGGTCTGTAAACCGGTTTGTTGGCATTACACGGGTAATGCATAACGCTAATCCCGATTCTCAAACCGCTTATAAGGTTCCTGAAGGCTGGACTCGTTATGAAGGCGAAGACGCGCAATTATTCGGCACCGCTGTAGCCGGTATTGGCGATGAGCATTTATATTCTAACGGAAACGGTGTTAAGAATTTTGTTAATAGCATTGGCGCCGACTATTTTCCGGAAGACTGGACAGGCATGAATTATGTACGATTTACCGTACGAGTGCCGGAAGACGGAAATTATTTTGTTGATATTATAACAAACGGTCCGGATGATAAAGTCATAATGACAAAGGTGAATGAAGGCTTTAATCAGGCTCATACTGTTGAATTTTTCCCAAACATGGGCGGAGGCAACGGCCCTACGCAATGGAATAGCATCTTTGCCATCAAGCTATTACTTGGAAATTTTAAGGCAGGCGTTGATAATTATATCTATATCGCCGGCGCGAACATCGTTGAAGATATTTATGATTCCCCCTGGATGAATATTGACTGCATCGATGTGAAAAATACACCGGAGAACTAAAAAGTAGGTACATTTTGACAGAATATAGCATTATCCCTCAACCTTGTTCTATTAAATACGGAAACGGTGTTTTTCAATGTTACGGAATTCCGCAAATAACAGGTGAAGCATTTTTAACAGAGGCGGAAGTTTTTTCCTCGCAGCTTCGCAAAACATTCGGCAAAGAAGCTCAGAGTCCTGCCTGTATCACACTTTTGCGGACAGAAGGTTATTCAGACGAAGCTTACAAGCTGGAAATTCTCCATGATGAAATACGCATAAGCGCGTCAGACGGCGCGGGTATTTTCCGGGGCCTTCAGGTTCTGCGTCAGTTGATCCTTTCCGGTTACACATGTGAAGAAAGTTCAAATGAAATTTCTTCAACCGAAGCTTTATCCATTCCATGCGGCCTTATTGAAGATAAACCGCGCTATAAATGGCGCGGTTTTATGCTGGACTGTTCGCGTTATTTCTATTCCGTCGGTTTTATAAAGCATTTACTGGACGCGATTTCGCTGCAGCATATAAATATTCTGCATTGGCACTTAACCGACGATCAGGGCTGGCGGCTTCCCGTTAAACAATACCCCTTACTAACCGAAGTCGGAGGCAAACGCTATGACAGCCGCATGGATTGTTATATGAGCGGTTTTTATACCGAGGAAGATATCCGCGGGATAATCGCCTATGCCGCGGCAAGGCATATAGAAGTAGTGCCGGAGGTCGATCTTCCCGGACATGCCAGCGCGATTTTAGAAGCTTACCCCATGCTGGGCTGTACCGGCGGCCCTTACCGTGTGGAAGAACGGTACGGCATTTTTGAGGATGTTCTTTGCGCCGGTAATGACGGCATTTTTCTTCTTGCGGAAGCGGTCTTTGATACTTTGTGTAATCTCTTCCCCTCAAAATATATACATATGGGCGGGGACGAGGTACTCTTTAACCGCTGGGAAGCCTGCCCAAAATGCAAGAAACGTCTTGCCGAATTGGGCGTTGAAAAACCGGCTCAGATGCAGAGCTGGATCACTTCGCGTCTTGTCGAAATGCTCCGCCAACGGGGAAAAATTCCTATCGGCTGGGATGAAATTCTAGATAATGCCTCCGAACAGTTTCCGGTGTCTAAAGATGTTATAATCATGTCGTGGCGCAGTCAGAAGGGAGGCACTCTCGCGGCTTCGCTTGGATGCCGCGTTATCATGGCTCCGCAGGATCACGGCTGTTATTTAAATTACCGTCATACAAGCGATCCGGAAGAGATTGGCCGTCATTGGGATTGGGGTATCGGAACTATTACTCAGGCCTACACCATGGAACCTGTCACCCCCGAAATGAGTGAAGCCGGGGCTTCTCTTGTTTTAGGCGGTCAGGGGAATCTTTGGGCGGAAATAATCTGCTCCGGTAAAATCGCCGAATACATGATCTTCCCCCGCCTCTGCGCCATTTCTGAAACCCTTTGGTCTAAAGAAAAAAATCTCGGCGACTTCGTTAAACGGCTTGAGGTTCATCAGAGGCGGCTGGACAGACTCGGATTACTGCAATACCGCGGCCCGATTGAGTAATTTTCTTAATGTTACTTTGCCGCCGCCGCTCCGGTGATTGGCCCGAGGATACCGCCGACAGGGAATCCGCTTGCTGTTGATTTTGTCCAAACGCCTGAAATCGTAAGGTTTAACCCTGTGCGCCAAAAGCTTAAAGCATCCGGTCTCTGCTGATAACCGCTTATGTTTTGACCTGAGGCTGTGTTATAGACGAATGGCTCAGTGGAAGACGCTCTTGGCATCCATGTACGCAAAGTACTACCCCAGCGCTGCCTAATCGTAGCCTGTGAGTCTGTCATGGGGTTTACAACGATCCTCCACGCGCTGTGCAAAGACCAGTTACCCTGATTACCATTGGTGGCTATTTTATATGTCCATGAAGCCCATGTTATTATGTTGGTAGAATATTGTTGATATGCCCAGTGCTGGAGATTCGAAAATCCGGACGGTGCGGTGGTGCTATCGTTGTTAAACTCTCCGTTCATGACGGCAACCTTAAAGTTATTCCGTAAACCTACCAATCCGTTTACCTGAGATGTTACATCAGCAAGGGTGGAGTCATAAAGATGCATCGAATACATGACATTTACCCATGGAACAGTTTTTCCTCCCCATTGCGCCGCGGTAGATGATGTTTGGCTGACATTCTCGCCGTCTCTCCAGTTTGTTGATAGAGTGGAAGGATTAACCGGCGAGCCTGAGTAAACTAACTTTGGATCGGGAAGAGTAAACGCCCACCATATCGCCTCCATGTCGAGGATTATATCGCTGGATATGGGTCTTAACTCACGGTAAAGGCGGTCATAGATACGGACGGTTTCATAGATGGATCTTCTGCTGCCGGCTTCCCATGTATTATTAGTTGTGGAGCTGTATATCGCGCTGTTGTTATTTGGTTCGCCCAACAGATCCAGGACGGCCATTACAGGTTCGTCTTTGTATCTGTTAACAATTGCCTTCCATAAGTTGACAGTATATTGCTCATACGCGGGGTTGGTATACAGTTCATTTTTTCCCAGCGTGCCTGTCCCGTGGCCTGTCGACTGACCGCCGACGGCGCCGTGCATCATCAAACATACATACATACCGCGCTTTGCCGCCTGCGCGAAAGCCCAGTCCAGCAGTTTAAAGCCGGGGTTTGTTGTCACAAACGAACTGCCGTCATCATTGTTAATCCAATTGCCTTTATCATCGGACATAAAGTTGCGGTACCAGAACGATATGCGTAAGAAGTTTATACCCTCGTTTTGTAACCAGTCAAAATCATCTTCGGTGATCCAGTTCTCCTGATAAAGATCGAAGAGTGCCTGTATTTCCGCCGCTGACCAGCCTCGTTTTTCCATTTCTTCAATTGTCATGAGGTTCGCCCATTCCTGATCAAGACCATAGATCGGGCACATCCAGGATTCCTGCAATGTCCAGCCTCCGAGGTTGATGCCGCGCAGTACGACTTCCTGACCTTGCCGGTTACGCAAGAAACCGTTCGCGTCGACAGTAAGACGGTCATTTGACCCGATCCAACCGGCAGGTGCTGTTATGACAGGAAGCCCGGTCACATTTACTAAACAGGTATCAAGAGCAGTATTGTTTGCCTCGGATTTTACTGTGATTGTTACTGTTCCCGATGCTTTGGGCGTTACAATCGCGGTGTTGGATCCGCTGCTTTCAACTTCGGCAATTGCGGGATTGCCGGAAATCCATTGCAAGTTTTTATTTGCCGCGTTTGCGGGTAATACTGCAGCGGTC
>JGI24695J34938_10003715_pt1 | contig 10432 bp, 12 predicted proteins | sample TergutCo191P3_FD_34938 | JGI IMG/M metagenome (IMG submission 34938) | reverse complement strand
TATGTTTCGTATGGCTTTTACCATAGAGGCAAATTCGTCAGGTTCCAGGCTGGCTTTATGATCCGGGCCTTCCAGGTTTCTATCAAGTGTAAAGTGTTTCTCAATTACAGTTGCCCCCAAAGCAACAGCGGCTATCGACACTTCTATTCCGGGTGTATGGTCAGAATAACCAACTTTCAGTCCCAATTCTTTTTTTATCGTTAGCATTGCTCTGAGATTAACATCTTCATATGGAGTAGGGTATTCGGTATTGCAGTGAAGCAGTGTTATCTCTCCGGAGCCGTTTTGCTTTAATATTTCAACAGCAATTTTTATCTCTTCCAATGTACTCATACCTGTTGAGAGAATGATTGGTTTGCCGACTTTTGCAACTGTTATAAGATAAGGCCAATTCGTAATTTCTCCGGATGGGATTTTATACAATTGTACATTATATGACTTCAATAGATTAACACTTTTAATATCAAACGCAGTAGATAAAAATTGAATATTTTTATTAGTGCAATATGCGATTAATTCTTCATGCTGTGAGGCGTTTAGTTCAAGTTTTTGTAGCATTGCAAATTGGGATTCCGATTTTTTTTCAGTTCTTTGCTGATATTCCGCTTTTTCTGCTGTTGCAACAACCAAATCTTTTGCGTTAAATGTTTGAAATTTCACAGCATCAGAGCCAAAACCAGCAGCGGCATCAATCATTTTCTTTGCTATTTTCATACTGCCGTTATGATTAACGCCGGCTTCCGCTATTATAAACGTTCTTTGCATGGAACCCCAAATGCTGTAACATTATCAGCTATATCTGAAACAACTGTGCTTCCTGCGCCGATTATCGTATTTTTCCCAATGGTAATTGACTGAATAACACTGCTTCCAGTCCCAATATGAGTATTATCACCTATTATAACACCGCCTGACAAACTTACCCCCGTCGCAATATGTACAAATTTCCCTATTTTACAGTCATGATCGATTATGGCTCCTGAATTTATAATAGAAAAACTGCCTATATGCGCGCCTGTATTAACAATAACTCCCTTGCCGATAAAAGTACCTTCATTAATTGTAACATCGTTATTTGAAATAATTGACGTTCTATCAGCTATTAAAGGAAATTCAAACCCGATGTTCTTTAGTTTGTCATATATTTTAATTCGATTTTCAGGATTTCCAATGCTTCCAAATGCAATAAACGCCTTATTAAACCCTTGCTTAAAAAAATTATTAACATCATTTTCTGTACCTATAACCGGAATAAAAAAAATATTTTTTCCTACCATTTCAGCTATATCAATAATAGCTATTTCAGAAAAATCATTTTTATTAATACTGTCTATGACCGACCTGCAATGTCCTCCCGCTCCGAATAAAAGTAATTTATTATTCATTATAACCTGACACTGCTTGGCAGATTTACTGCTCTGTCTTCAAACCACAGGGCATTCGTTAAATCACCGCATTGACAATTACTGAACATGGGGAGTTTATTAATCAGATGCCAGACAGGACGGGTCATAACACCGTTATCATTGGTATATTGCAAAAAAGCGTCGCGGTTTTCCTTGTTTTTTAACAAAATTACATTTAACCAGTAATTAGAAGAGCAGTTTTCAGGTTCTATAAAAAAATATTCATTTCTGTTTTTAAAAAAATTAATATATTTATGCGCTAAATCGCGTTTGTTTTTTAAAAATAAAGGTAATTGTTCCATCTGGGCGCATCCTAATGCGGCATTTATATTCGGCATTCGGTAATTGTATCCAACATAATCATGATTAAACTCCCATTGGTGCGGAATTTTAGCTTGTGTCGTTAAATGCTTTGCATGAGCAGCCAATTTTTCATCATTAAACAACAGCATACCGCCGCCGCCTGTTGTAATTGTTTTATTGCCGTTAAAACTCAAAACGCCGATTTTTCCGAATGTCCCGGTATGTCTGCCTTTATAAAAACTTCCCAAACTCTCAGCGGCATCTTCCACCATTTCTATATGGAACTCATTGCAGATATTGTTCATCTCATCTAATTTCACAGGATGACCGAAAGAATGCATTGGAACACATGCTTTTATACGCCTATGCGTAGATTTGTTTATACAATACCCATTTTTGAATTCTGTATTCTTTCTTAACCATTCTTCCGCCTTTACAGGTGAAAGTCCCATGGTATCCTTATCAACATCTAAAAAAACAGGATGCGAATTGCAATAACTTATTGCATTGGCAGTAGCAATAAATGTAAGCGGCTGTGTAATGACTTCATCGTCTTTTTCAACGCCTACAAGCAAAAGAGCAAGATGAAGAGCATTTGTACCGTTAACGCATACAACAGATTTTTTCGCGCCGGTATATTCTGCAACAACTTCCTCAAAACGGTCTACAAAATTACCAACACTGGAAACAAAAGTGGTATCTATACATTCAGAAAGATATTTTTTCTCATTTCCGGNAAAACATGGAGCATGAAGAGGGATAAAATCGTTTGGTTCTTCAAATATTGATCTGATAAATTGAACGATGTCATTATACATTATATATATCTGATTTATATTTTTTCAGATTATTAGGATTCATAAACCATTCAATGGTTTTAGTTAATCCTTTTTCAATGGAATATTGAGGCATAAACCCTGTAAGTTTTTTAATTTTTGAATTGTCACCTAACAAACGAAACACTTCTGAACTTTGCGGACGTAAACGCTGAGTATCTTCTTTGAAAATTACATCAGCATTCATAATTTTAGCAATTAATTCAAGCGTATTACGCATTGATATTTCATAATTACTTGAAATATTAATTTCCTGTCCAACAGCATCATCGCAACCAGCTAATTCAATAAAACCGCGGCATGTATCTTTAACATAATTAAAATCACGAGTAGGTGTAAGATCACCATGTTCTATTTCTTTTTTTCCATTGGCAATTTGAGTAATGATTGTAGGAATAATTGCTCTTGCAGACTGACGAGGGCCGTAAGTATTAAAAGGACGGGCTATTACAACAGGAAGCTGAAAAGCATTATAAAAACTCATTGCCAGCATATCTGCTCCGATTTTACTGGCAGAGTAGGGTGATTGAGGCTGTTTTGGATGCTTTTCATCAATAGGAATATATTGAGCTGTACCATAAACTTCAGACGTTGATGTTACGATTACTTTTTTAACTCCGTTTTCTTTCGCAGCCTGACAGATATTTAAAGTTCCTTTTACATTAGTATCTATGTAACTGTCAGGTGCTATATAAGAGTAAGGTATCGCAATCAACGCGGCAAGATGAAATACAACATCGATGTTTTTTGTAATATGCTTACAGTAGTACGGATCCCTTACATCGCCTGTTATTATTTCCAGATTTGGATGTTTTATATCATCCAGCCAGCCCCAATAGTTAAAAGAGTTATAATGGGATAATGCTTTAACAATATATCCCTGTTCTAAAAGCATTTCTGCAAGATGAGAACCAATAAAACCGTCTGCGCCTGTAATCAGTATATTTTGCATAGAATTTTTATTTATAACGAAGTTAATTCAGTGTTAATATTTATCTGTCCGCTTGACAAACTGTTTCTAAATATAGATTGCTTTTCTTCTTCAGATAATTCAATTACAATGGGCTGTATGTATTCATCAAGGACATCATAATTAGTGGGATCTCCTCCCTGTGTTAATGCTTGTTCATCTCCCAGCCATAAATATACAGGATATCGACCAGGACGAAATGTGAATCCAGGTATTTTCAAACAATAATTTTTTATAAATCCTTTTGGTACATCTTCATTAACCAAATTATGACAAATAATCGTTAAAGGTTCTGAATTCTCATGTTTTATAAGTAACTGAAAATATATTTTATGCAATTCTGCTGTTGCTTCAATACAAAAATTTATATTTATATCATCAGATGAATAATATTTCTTTTTCGATAATTCAACAGAGGTAAAATGGATATCACCTGCTCCTCGTCTTGTTTTATAATCATTATTGCTATTATTTTCAACCATAATATTTGACGTAGAATGATCATATTGACAAATAACATTATCAATATGGTCATTTTCAATCATTTTTCCATTTAATAACAAAATCCCCAAATTACATAGCCTTTTTACCGCACCCAAATTATGACTAACAAAAAGTATTGTCCTTCCTTGTTTTGTACTTAAATCTTCCATCTTTCCAAGAGCTTTTTTCTGAAACTCGGCATCTCCAACCGCAAGTACTTCATCGGCGATTAAAATATCGCTGTCTAAATGAGCAGCCACAGCGAACGCGAGGCGTACAAACATACCGCTTGAATATCGTTTAACAGGCGTATCTATATGACGCTCAATACCACTGAAGTCAATAATGCTGTCTAGTCTTTCATCAATGGTTCGTTTGTTCATTCCAAGAATTGTGCCGTTAAGATAAATATTCTCTCTTCCGGTTAACTCGCCGTGAAAACCGGTGCCTACTTCCAAAAGACTAGCGACTTTTCCTTTAATTTTTATTATGCCTTCTGTAGGAGAAGAAATACGGGATAACAGTTTTAATATTGTGCTTTTTCCGGCGCCGTTCTTGCCGATAATGCCAAGCCTGTCTCCCTGTTTTACTTCAAAGGTGACATTCTTTAAAGCCCAAAAATGATCTTTGTCGCCTTCGTATTTTTCATCTCCTATTTTTGAATTTGGATCAACTTTTCCAAGTTTTCTTGCCATCCAGGATTGTATATCCTGTCTGAGTGTTCCGCTGTTAATAACCCCAAGACGGTACATTTTAGAAACATTTTCAACTTTTATCACTGTGTCAGACATAAATTTTAACTGCAGTATTTTTGTATAAATTCGGTTTCAAAATCTTTTTTTGTATATGTAAAATATTTTCTTTAACAATTTATTTTATATATACATCTTTATCAACGCATTATTAGCCAGACTATTCCTCCGCTAATCAGCGCCGTAACCGGTATCGCTATTAGAGTAAAAGTCCTCCAGAACCTTGAGCTTTCTGCGTATTTCTGAGATAAGCTCGACTGCATCCTGTAGGTTTCGGACATTTCGCTCAGTTGATTCCGTAAGTTCGTTAGTAAGCTCTCTTGCTCTTGTATTATGATCTCGTAGCCGGATATTAATGTTTCGCTGTCTATCAAGTTCTGATTCAAGTCTTCCAATAGTTTCTGCTGCTCCTCTGTATTGGCTATCGTATCTAGTATCAAGAGTTCTAATTGCATCAGATCCTGATCTATTGACGAGAAGTCCTGTGAGAACGCTTCCTGCGATAATGCCGAGAACAACAAAAAGCAAAGGACGAATATAAATTTTAATTTTAAGCAGGATTTCATATAAATTCCGCATTTTTTTGCTGGTTAACCATTAAGCATTTCAAACGCAATTCTGTCGATATCTTTCTTAAATTCTTCCCATGAGGTATCTTTTACCCATAAAATTGTATTAAATTCGCTTTCGGGCATGCTGGAAATTATTTCAGAAATATATGTCAACTCAAGCCCTGCTTCTTTTTGCCGGGCATCATTAATTGTATTAGACCAGTCTATTGTTTCATGTAAGAATATTTCTCTTATATCAGCTATATCTTTAGCGGCAAATCTAAAAATCGCGGACAACTTATTTGTAAGTATATTATATAAGGAATCCGTTCTTATAAATAAATCAGTTATCTGTATTTTTCCAAAGATCGGAACTTTGTCATTTACAAAATCAAGTTTTAAAAAAGTCTGCGAATCTTTACTGACTTTTATTGTGGTAAAATCCTTTGCTCTTGTAAAATCCTTATCTGTATGCCAGAAATAACCGTTATTTTTCAATAAAGTCAGGACTTTATTTAACTGCTCATCATATGTGTCGGAATTATTTATAAATAAGTCAAGATCATCGGAATATCTATGGTTAAAATACGCTCTACTTAGAGCAGTGCCCCCGGTCAGAAAAAAATTGGTATCGATCCGACTTAAAATATTCAACACCCCATCTTGAAGAGGGTAAAGGTTCTTTTCGTAATATTGCGAGGGCAGAATCAAAATGGCACCTCCTGCTTTTTGGCCAAATTCTGCCGGCTATTTCCGGCGTATACAATCTTTTTATTTCCTCAATTCCCCAAAGAGCTATTATATAATGCCATGTAATCCTTTCTAACGATCTGACAAAAAGCTTTTCCTGAGTAAACGCTCCCGAAGATTCCATCTTTCCTTCGATTACCGCAAGCATATCTTCATGCTTGTCAAGATAATCCCAGTTGAGAGTGCTCATTAGATTAATTTTTTCTTCATGTGTTAGTTTTAACATTACAGAACATCGATAAAGTTTTTTTCATTCTGGTTAAATAATATCAATCCTAATATTAAACAGAATAAGGCGATTCCAATACTGGAAAGAATCATATAAATATTTACAGAAGCGCTTCCAAAGAAAAAAAGGCGGAATACTTCTATCGGAGCGCAGACAGGATTTGCGTATGCTAACCAGCTGAAACTAAAAGGAATTTCAGAAAGAGGGTAGGCTACAGGAGTCGCGTACATGGCTAATCCCAGCGCGAAACCGACTATCTGGAACAGGTCCCGGTATTTGGTTGTTAACGAAGAAATTATAATGCCTGCTCCGATTCCGATTATGGCAAGCCATAATAATATAAAAGGAAATAAAAGCATTAACCATGAAAACTTTACCTGTGCGCCAGTAAAAATAAAAAAAACAAACATTAACATTAACAAAGCAAATTGAATCAGCGTCCTTATGGAGTTAGTTAATATATTATTTATCGGAATAACTAAACGGGGAAAATAAACCTTTCCGAACAAACCAGCGTTGCTGGAAAATAAATATGTACCGCTGTTAAAATTCGCCGTAAAGTATCCCCAAAGCATCGATCCGGAAAAATAAAATAATGTGTGCGGTATTCCGTCTGTTCCGATTTTCGCAAGCTGACCAAATACAAAAGTAAAAACAATTGTAGTTAAAATCGGGCTTACAAGATGCCATAACGGACCAAAAAGCGTCTGTTTATATTGAGTTGTAAAATCCCGCTTTACAAATAAAAATATTAGTTCGCGGTATTTTATTATTTCTTTTAGATTTAAATCGAAAAGTTTGCGCTTGGGAGTAATTATGATAGACCAGTCATCGTTTTCGCTCATTTTATTCCTCTAAAGAATTTATTTTATCACTCAAAAAAAAATCCAATTCATTTAATATAAAACACTTTACTATCCCTAATAGTGCAGTTCCATTCCGATAAAAAGCTCGTAACTGCTTTTCTTTTCACCTAACGAAAAATTGTATCCGAACGAAATATTTAAAAAGAAGCTCTGCCAGCGCAGCGGAAACAGGAATGCCTCAACGCCGGCTGTAAAAAGTACGTTTTTAAATCCTTCATTATTCGAAGGATTGTTGTAAACAGCGGCGTCAAAAAATGGGCCTGCGTGAAAATCAAGATCGAAAGTACGCCAAAAACCCGAGTCTTCTATCCACTTCGAAGGCCTGAATTCAAAAACCTTGAAAGACACGTCAAAATTTAGCGAAAGCATCGAATTTGCTTCGATATCTGTGTTAACTACGCCGCGCAGTACGTCTCCCGCTTCATCAAAATAACCAAGCCTTTTTGAATAATCGGTAAAGAACCAGCGCCTGTACATAAGACGGGCGGAAATACCAAGAAAATCACTGACGATAAAATAATAGGAGGCGGAAATATTTAAATCAGCCTGCCATGACCGCTCATCCGAATATAGAAAATTATAGGAAATTGAATTGCTGATATCAGCTTTTATTCCGCTGCGGAAATTTCCTATCCAGTCAACGCTGTTAAAATCTATGTTATGCGCAAATATTAAAAACGGTCCTTTTAAGAAATCCGCAAGCGGCCATTCATCGAACTCATGGCTGAAAACGGCTGATAATCCAAGATTATATTTAACCTCCGCGGAACTATAAAAAAAAAACCGGTCGGTATCTCCCATGAAATATACGGGCTTGATGTCATGTATAATCCTTCCTGAATTCTGCCGTAAGCATCTTTCCAGTATCTTCTTGGATTCTCCTGATTGTAATAGAACGACTCGGAAAAACCGGCTGTCAGAGTAGCGCGTTTAACAGGAATCTCGGCGGATATTCCTGTTGTGTTTCTGTAGTACCAGGGCGACGGCATATCGGGGCTGTATTGAAGATCATGGTCAAAGTCGATATTCCAGTAAAGACCGAAAAATTTTAAAGGTATTTCTGAATCTATCCTTAATGTAAAAAAGTTTAAATTTTCAGCGTTATTTTTATATCCCAAATTTAATTTTAAAGGGCTCATCATCCCTAAAAAATTATTATCAACCACAATAAAAGACAGTTCAAACCCGTCATTTGAATTATACTCAGGAAACGGGATTATCATTAAATTTCTTGTATCCGCAAGATAAACAATTAAGTCTACAGGATACTTTCTGTCATCGCTGACATTACCGATTGTATATTCAATGCTGACGCTGTCAAATAGTCTTTCGTTTATTAAGATTTGCGTTATCTCATTAAAATACTGTTCCAGATCTGATATGCCTGTAAATTCCCCGCCGATAATAAATCTTGTTCTGTAATCAAGCGCATAATGGCGCGTAATGCCGTTTACGCTGTAATCATACGAGTTAATAAAATAAATACTATTGTCCGCCGGACCGGAGCCGGTCTGCGCGAAGATTGACAGGGGAGCGGCAAACAAAGCTATCAGAATCGTAACAAGAGGAAAGATTTTTTTTATTTTTTTAATGTACATTTTCAATTTATTCATACGCGCGAATTTTCCGCTGTTCCGCTGTATGAACGGTAAACAAAAGAGGAATTTATTTCCTGTCCTGCCACTTTCATTAATATCTATGTTAAAGGTATCAATTTTATTAAGTTTGTGGCCTGACGGTCACATGATAATGGCGGCCGAAACACGCTCAAAACCTATGTATGATGTCTTACAATCAATATACCATGTAAATAGGCCTTGTTCAACCTACTCCGAAAGGTTATAAACATTTTCGCGGATACTGTTAAGAATCGATATTTTTGAAAAATTTGACTCATCTGTACGGCTATTAAGGAATTCTCTCCAATTTTCGACAAAATCATCGGCTGTTTTTCGGTATAAAGGCAGGGATTTGCCGTTTAGAATGTCCTCTCCGCTTTTATTTCGAAAAATTGTGCCGGATTTTAATATTACCCGTATCTCGGAAAGGATATTTTTCCGTGTTTTTGCTAAAAAAACCAAAGCTTCGGCAAAATAATAGTCTTCGTGATAAAATTTTTTATATACCGCATAATCCCATTGATGAATTGGCAGCCTGATGCGGGTTAAAAGCTCTTTATTCTGAAGTTTTTTATTTTCCTGTGAATGATAACGGGAGGCAAGCACCCATCTTGCCGTATTTGAACCGTTTTTAAACTCATATTGAGCGTCTAACGCCGTTAATGGAGCGCAAAGATCGAGTAATCTTGCCGGATTGCAGATATTTCCGCCGATTGTAGCCAGATTTCTAAGCTGGAAACCGGCGATCTTTTCTACGCATGAATAAAATGCTTTTGGGACAATTTTTCCAAGATTTAAGATTCTGTTCAATTTTACCATTGAACCGATGTCAATAAAATGCTCCGTCCTTGTGATTTTGTGCAGCTCTGCAAGGTTATCGAGGCAAAGAAAAACAGGCGGAAGATCTAAAATATTCTTGTCCTGTCTGCCTATTATATTTGTACCGCCTGCGTAAAGAACAGCTTCCGGGAAACGGTTCCATGCGGAAAAAAGTTCCTGAGTGTTTACTGGAATTATGACCTGATTAAGAGGAGCGTCCATATAGCCTCCTCTGGCGTACAGACGCTATTTTATTTACAGCTTTTACAAGCCTGTCCGAATTTGTGCATCTGCATTTAATGCCGGAAAATCCCATTAAAATTTCTTCCTTTGCAGGTGACGGGAATCTGTCAAGCAAAGCGTCTGTACAAAGTATTTTGCCTGCTTCGCAATAGCCGCAGTTTCCAAGATGCTCATCCGCAAAAATTGTAATTATTTCCTGATATTCAATTGTCTGGGAAAATCCCTCTATGGTGATTATTTCGCTGCCTTTTATTTTAAAAGCGGGGATAAGGCAGGCAGGGCTGACAAGCCCGTTAAAAATTACGCTACACGCGCCGCATTGTCCTGTGTGGCAGCCTGATTTCGCGCCTAATAAATTAAAGTTTCCGCGCAGGATATCAATTAACCTTGCACCCGCTTCGCCGTCGAATACAACATCTTCGCCGTTCAGAATAAAGTTGATAGTCATTTTATCTCCTGATTCTCTTTCGGCGTCTGCGGAAGGGTTTCTGTTTTGCTTCCCGCGCGGGAAACTTCGCTTGAGCTTTCAGTTTTTCTTTGGCGTACAATATCCCAGATATCGTCTCTTTTTAAAGGGATGGAATTAAAAGGATGATCTGCCGCCT
>JGI24695J34938_10003713_pt1 | contig 10434 bp, 10 predicted proteins | sample TergutCo191P3_FD_34938 | JGI IMG/M metagenome (IMG submission 34938) | reverse complement strand
TTCACCTGCTGCTCCAGCCGCGGCTCCCGCAGCGCCGGCTTCCTCAGCGGCACCGGCAGGCGGAGGCACAGTTTTAGCCCCTCTCGCCGGAACAGTGCTTCGCTACAAAGCCTCGGAAGGCCAGGATGTAAAAGAAGGCGACACAATTTTAATTCTTGAATCAATGAAGATGGAACTTGAAATAAAATCCAACGCAAACGGAAAAGTTAAATTCCTTGTAGCCACAGGCACTCAGGTAGTTTCCAAACAACCCATCGCGAAAATTAATTAATTTTAATTAATCCCCCTTAAAGGACGCAGAGTTGCGATAAAACAGCTCTGCGTTTTTTTTAAAGTGGATTTGGCGTACATGAAGAAGCGCTTATAGAAGGGAAGAAAAACATCTGGCTGCCATTCGTAAAAATTGAGCGCGGTATAAAATATCCCCAGCCGGACATACTGGCAAGCATAGCAAAAGATATTAATCTCGCCATATCAAAAGTTTTTAAGCGTTAGGTGACATGAACACACCGCCTGCAGCGCGGCAAGTAAACACATAAAGTAGCATACACCGTTCAACAGGCTGTTTATGATAATATAGCTTTATTTCCAAGTCAGGTTTACAATTATCCTATGCAGGCAATGCGATCCTCGCTTTCACAGCAGCAAAATCTCAAAATGAATCCGCAGATGCTTCAATCCATCAAATTGATGGAACTGCCGATAGCGGAACTTCGCGAAAGAATTGAGCAGGAGCTGGAACGCAATCCCGCGCTGGAGCTAATCGAAGATAAAAGCACTGTTCGTCTTGATGAGGCGGACACAAGACAAAGCGAGAAATACGAATATTTTGAAACATCTTCCGATCCCGGCCGCCGCGGGGGAGAGCAGGCTTCCGATGATCACAGAAAATTTATCGAGGGGGTTCTTACAAGACCCGAAACTTTACAAGAGTATCTTCTTCAGCAGTTAAAGTTACAGCGCCTCGATGAAGAACTGCGAAGTATCGGCGAAACGCTCATTCAAAATCTTGATGACGACGGCTTTAACAAAGAAAAGTCTGAAGCATTATTTACCGGCCCGCTCATTCCCGACAGAAAGATTGATGAAGCGATAAAACTGATAAGGCGGCTTGAGCCTGAAGGCTGCTGTACAGATGATTTCAAAGAATCGCTTCTTGTTCAAATTGAATTAATAGAAGATGATCCTGAGATAATCGAAAAAACAAAAATTCTTTTAAATAATCTTGAACTTATCGAAAGAGAAAAGTACGCGGTATTGGCGAAAAAATTAAACCTTGACGAAATTGACACAAAGGAACTTTGCAGTCTTTTAAAAACATTGAACCCGTTTCCCGGACGCGCCTTTGCCTCAAGGCGGAATGAAGTGCGCTTTGTCGTACCGGATATCAAAGTAACGCGCGATAAAGATGAGTTTATCATCAATTTGAATGATGAGGCCTTTCCTGTTCTCGGCATAAATCCCGGTTTTGAAATTTTTAAAAAATCCGGGGACCGGGCGGCGCGGGACTTCGCGAAAGAAAATATCAAACAAGCGAATCTTTTTATTCATCATTTAAGCCAGCGCAGCCAGACATTGATCCGCGTGACAAACGCAATTCTTGAGTTTCAACGATCGTTCTTTATAAACGGACCGAAATACCTGGCGCCGCTGACGCTTTCGGACATCGCTAAAGAACTGGAAGTCCACGAAACAACTGTATCCCGCACAGCAAACGGTAAATATATGCAGACAGAATGGGGAATTTATGAAATTAAATATTTTTTTACTAATTCTATAAGCGGCGCTGGTTCGGCGGGATCAAAATTTTCAAAAGAAAGCGTAAAAGAAATTATAAAAGAAATAATCGCGGCGGAAAACCGGCTTTTATCGGATCAGGATATTTCCGCGCTTTTAGGACAAAAAGGAATTGCGCTATCGCGCAGAACTGTGGCAAAATATAGAAAGGAACTGGATATGGGCTCATCTTACACCCGAAAGGTAAACGCCTGACCGCTGTCAGCGATCAGAAAAGCTCAACAGAGCGCGCCTTTTAAAACGGGAATAAACGCTGGAGGTTCAATATGAACTTGGATATTAAAGCTTTGCATTTTACTCTTCATGACGACGCAAAAGAGTATCTCGGAAAAAAAATCGAAAGGATCCGCAATGCCGAAAACATGATAGTCGATCTTTTAATTACTATAAAAAAGGAAAAAGATTTTGTCGCGGAAGCCACAGTAAATTTCCGCTGGGGAGTTTCGGTTCACGTTCAGGAATCGGATTTTGAATTGAATAAAGCTATTGATATTATGATAGATAAACTAGAATCAAAAATTACCAAAGAAAAGGAAAAGGTAAAAGAAAAACGGTAGGTCTACTTTGGAAAACATGACAGCTAACGCATTAAAAGAAAATTGTTATACTTCAAGATTAAATAAAATATATGATTGGATGGCGCAGGAGGGCATAGCTCTTCTGATGCTGGAAGATAACGAAAGAAGGCGCGATCAAAGCATCCGCTGGCTCACAGGTCAGCCCGGAGATTCGCTCCTCTTTCTCTCTGTAGATCGAAAGGCGGTTCTCTCGGCATGGGATTATAACCTCGCGAAAATTTACGCGGCGCAGGCTCCTGTTATAATCGCGTCATACACGGATTTTGATCGAAAGCCGTGCAAAGCGTTAGCCGCGGCGGCGCAGAAGCTGAGCGTCCCGGCAGGCTCCAAAATTGAAATACCGGGCGTAACGCCGTATCCCGCGTTCCTTGATTTTGTCGGAGAACTGACAAACTATGACATTCTCTGCAGGGAAAAAGGAGCGTCCTCTTACATCAACAAACTGCGCGCTGTTAAAGACGAAGAAGAAACCGCCGTTATGCGCAAAGCCGCTGGTTTTACAAACGAACTGATTGATTCGATTATAAAAAACGTAAAATCCGGAAAAATAAAAACAGAAGCCGACGCGGCTTTGTTTATCGAAGTTGAATCGCGCAAAAAAGGCTGCGAAGGCCCAAGCTTTGGAACGCTCGCCGCAGGAACGCAAAGGAGCTGTAACATTCACGCGTTTCCAGGATGGACAAACGCGCCGTTCGGCGGACAGGGATTATCAATTCTGGACTTCGGAGTAAAATTGTACGGATACTGCACCGATGTAACACTCACCTTTGTCCGCGACGCGGACGCCAAGCAGGAAAAATTAATCGCTCTTGTCGAAAAAGCATATAAACTCGCTGTCTCAATGTCACATAACGGAACGAACGCGCGCGATATCGCGGCGGCAGTCGATAATCTTTTTGAAAAATCGAAAAAGAAAATGCCTCATGGTCTCGGCCACGGTGTCGGCCTTGAAGAGCACGAATATCCGGCAATCAGAAACTCGCCTGAAAATGAATGGGTCTTGGAAAAAGGGATGATCTTCACGATTGAACCCGGCCTTTACGACCCGATCCTCGGCGGCTGCCGTCTTGAAAACGACATCCTAATGACCGAAACAGGCGCGCAAGCGCTGACAACAGCAGGAATCATCAGGCTATAACAATAAAATTTTATTTTCACACGGTTCTTAGCGCTTTTATGTAATGCACTTGGCTAAAACAGCCTTACTTGCTATTCTTAATATATGAAAGTCTGGATTAAAATACTGATTGGCGCTGCGCTGGGACTAACGATTGGTTTCCTGCTTCCTGATAATGAAAACATTCTGGCAATGCTTCAGTGGTTTGAAAAATTCGCGATAGGCGTTGGCAGGTATGTGGTAGTGCCTGTTCTTGTTTTTACCCTTACAATATCAGTTTATGAACTGCGCATGGACAATCAATTCTGGCCGATGATCTTAAAAAATTTCATTTTTATAATAGGTTCGGCGGTTTTTGTAATTTTTTCAGGTATTCTTATTACCAATTTTATTTCGCCAGAAAGAATCCCTATAGAAACTGTTGAACAGACGGAAGTAATCAGCCTTACAATCGCGGAAAATGTAATGGAATTATTTCCATCCAATATGTTCAGTATTTTCGCGGCGGACGGAATATATCTTTTTCCGTTTTGCATATTCGCCTTCTTCCTCGGCATGGGTTTAAATTACGATCGAAATTATTCAAAGCCTGTAATATCATTATTGGATTCATTATCAAGAATTTTTTACCATATCGCTTCTTTTTTCTCGGAAATTCTCGGCTTTATATTGATTTTCCTTGCGGCATTCTGGGCGGTAAGATTCAGAAATCTTTTTCACGCGGGAGTATACAAAGACATGATCATCATGCTCGGAGTTTTCAGCATTGTGCTTTGTTTTGTCGTTCTGCCGCTTTCCTTGTATTTCCTAAAACCGAAAGTAAACCCATGGCGCGTCCTTTACGGTTTTATAGGCCCCGCAATCGTTTCGTTCTTATCAGGCGATATAAATTTATCAATTCCCGTTATTTCGCGTCATTCTAAAGAAAACTTTGGAGTAAGGCGGCGCTCAAGCGCTCTTTCGCTGTCGTTATTCGCAACTTTCTGCAGGTGCGGAAGCGCGATGGTAGCTGCTGTGGCCTTTATAGTAATTATCAAATCATATTCGTATTTAAGAATAGGCACAGGCGATTTGCTTACAATAGGTTTTTACACTTTTTTAATTTCATTTTTACTCGCGCGGCATCCCGGCAACGGAGCGTACATAGCGTTAGCTGCATTATGCCTTTACTACGGCGGCGGAGAGTACAAGGCCGCGTACCTTATCATGAAACCGATCGTTTTCTATCTTGTCGCTGTCGGCGCTTTTATTGATGTAATGTTATGTTCCTTCGGCTCCTATGTACTGGCGCACGCCAACGGTTTTATCGATGAAAAAAAGAAGAAAAATTTTATCTAAATGACAGATAACGTGAAACAAAGTTTCATGGCGCCGCTCAGCGATGGTATAGATATACTCTGCGGTAATGATGAAGAAATAAATCGGATTGTTTCGCGAAGAAAAAACGAAATCTTACCGCATCTTGAAAGGTATATAAAAGAAATTGAATTATTTAACCCGGCCTTAAAGCTGGTCGGAACAAATGATACAAGCGAATTAATAATAAAACATATATTGGACTCTATCGCTCCCGCAGGAATTTTATCAGGATTGTTAAACAGACAAAACTCTTTAAACGCTTTTGAATCTTCTGCTCAGCCGCGTGAAAATCAAATTGCCGATATAGGCTCAGGCGCAGGGCTTCCCGGAATTCCTTTGGCAATTATTATGCCGGATAATAAATTTACGCTTGTCGAACGCATGGAGCGAAGAGCAGGTTTTCTTTTAAACACTAAAGCGGTATTAAAATTATCTAACATTACAATTGAGGAAAAAGAAGCGGAAAAAATTAATAACGCGGACGGATTTGATTTAATCACTTTCCGCGCTTCTTTACGGTTAGATCCAAAACTGTTTAAAACACTGTTAAAAAAATGCGCGCCAAACGGAATAATTGCCGCTTATAAAGGCAAGCTTGAAAAAACAAAGGCGGAAATGACTTCTTTGATAAATACTGTAAGCGCAGAAAAAATTGAATTCGAAATTATTCCGTACACTGTCCCATTCCTGAACGAAGAGCGCTGCCTTCTTGTCATTAAAAATATTCCGTAAAGATAATGGCAATTCGCAAAAAAAAATAATTTAATGCTAAAGTATTAATTTTAATAACCGATAAACAAACGGGGGACTATTTTGCCGTATAAAAGCGCTTCATCCACATATAAAGAAACAAAAGTAAAAACAGCCGGTCAGGGACAGCTTATCGTCATGCTTTACGATGAGGCTGTAAAACAGCTTACAAAAGCAGCGGAACTGCTGGAATTAAACAAGAACGATAAAAAGGATCCCGGTAGAATTGAGCAGATCAGCAAGGCGACAATGAAAACCGAAGAAATACTCACAGAACTGACAATTTCACTCGATTTTGAACAAGGCGGAGAAATTTCCAAAAATCTTTTTTCATTGTATACATGGTTTAACAGGGAACTTGTTGAGGCGAATATCAAACAGGATACCGGCAGGCTGTTAACTGTCAGAGATATGCTTTTAGAACTCAGGAATTCATGGAACAGTGTCGCCGGCCAATCTCCTAAAGAGCAGTTTACCCGCGAAGCAGTCGGGCTTGATATTGCAGGCTGAGAATTTTTTATAAACATCAGGGAGGGAATATGGCAAAAACATCAAATAATTCAAACACTCAGGCGCCGAAAACAAGTTCTGTAGAAATAAATTCCGCAGAACTGGCTCAAAGAGTCGCGATTTTAAAACGTTTTAAAATTCTTTTAACTCAGCAGAGGGACAGGTTCAGGGCATATCTGAATATTCTTGATAAACAGCAGAACGTGATTGAATCAGGCAGCGCCGAAGATCTTTTATCATACGTTGAGATCGAAGAGAAAATTGTAGCCGACATTTTTTCGATCCAAAAAGTTATCGATCCTCTGGAAGAAATGTACTATTCTGTCGTCAGCCCCGCTAACCGGAAAATACAAGCCGCGCGTAAAATTGACGCTGATGAAAATGAAGTCCCGGGTCTTAAAGCGTCATTGGAAAAACTTCAGAGTGAAGCCGTTATTCGATCCGCCAAGAACAAAGAATTGCTTTCTAAGCGCATGCTGGAACTGCGCTCAGAAATAAAAGCGCTCAGGAATAATCCTTACGCAGGCGGAAAAAATGCGTACAAGAACACAAGTTCGCCCTCTTTGGTAGATATTCAAGGTTAAGCGATATTTTTTTAACAGTTTCTCAGAAACAGAAAATCCACAAATATTAATTGCTGAATCTTGTCCATGTTTCTCCGTTACCTGAAAATGAAACGCCGGAATCAATCATGTATGTAAAAGTCTGCCCTTCCAAAATTAAAGTCAGCGTATTTCCGCTTGATTGATAAGCTCCTGTATATAATCTGTTGCTCCCGATAAAGCTAATCGTCCCGTAACTTGAAGTGCCGGCAAACACCATGCTTCTTGTCCCGTTAGAAAGCCTGTAAGTTCCAGTTTGAAACGCGGCGGCGTAATCCATTAAACCGGCGATTCCCGTAAAAGTTTGAGTCTGCGTTCCGTCTTGCTGCTGAACTGGCTGAACATAGGAAGTTTCCAGCGCTCCCCTGCCTAATAGATACGCGCCTACTTCCGCATGGCCGTTAATTTCAGCTAACGAATACGCGGTATTTCCTTCTCTGTTTCTTGCGTTAATATTCGCGCCCCGATCAAGCAGAAGCTGCACAAGCTCAAAATTACCGGTTCTTGACGCGTACATTAAAGGCGACATTCCGTCCGAATAACTGCTGGAAAGCGGATATTGATAATTTACATCCGTCCCTGAAAGTATAAAAATTCGCGCAATATTGTACCTTTGCCTTTCCATCGCCAGAAGCAGAATCTCGCCGTTAGCTGAAACCCCGCTGCCTAAAATAAACTGCACAACCTGATCGCTTTGCCCCCTGTTGATCGCGGTGTATAAATCAAAAGCGGAAGGATTAACATTAAATCTTTTAAGCAAGTTTAAAATCTTCAACGTGGTTTCTCCGGCAGGATATGTCACCGCGAAATTGGAAATAAGCCTTTTTTCATCGGCGGGGACTCTGCTTATATTCCGGCTGATAAGCCTCTCCGCCGCAGGATAATCATCTCGCAAAAGCGCGTTTACGAGATCCCATTTATAATCGTCCGCGAAAATCGCCTCAGTTGAAATAAAAAGAAATATAATGATAAATTTTTTATTCACTTCACCATCCTCCCAAACAGCGAATATGTTAAAGTCTGTTACTTGATGGGCGATACTGGATTCGAACCGGTGACTTCTACCGTGTGAAGGTAGCACTCTAACCACTGAGTTAATCGCCCATTAATTTCTTAGCACTCTCCCGCCGAGCTAATCGCCCATTCAATAGCTGTAAGAGAGTATAACAGGTATTAATAATTTGTTAAATAGCTCGTATTAAATAAAACTGAGACACAAAGCGTTATGCAAAAGATCACTCGGCTTTAAGCGCGTCATCGAATGCTACATCGGAAGGAGAAAAATTGATGTTCTTTACAAAGTCGCAGGATTCTTTCGCGCCGATTTCCCTGTTCATCCCTGAGTCTTCCCATTCAACAGAGAGCGGACCTTTATAGTTAATAGCGTTTAATTCACGTATTAAATTTTCAAAGTCCACATCGCCGTGACCGAGCGAGCGGAAATTCCAGCCGCGCCTGACATCGCCGAAGGTCAAGAATGAACCCAGAATACCCGCCTTGCCGTCGAGGGTAACCGCTGTATCTTTCATGTGCACATGCAGAATCTTGGAAGAAAAATCTCTGATAAAAATTTGAGGAGAAACGCCCTGCCAGATTAGGTGCGAAGGATCAAGATTAAAGCCGAGGGTTTTGCGGTTCTTAAATTCCTTTAAAAGACGCTCCGCGGTATAATAATCAAACGCTATTTCTGTAGGATGAACTTCCAGCGCGAATTTAATGCCGTTCTTGTCAAACTCGTCAAAAATAGGCGACCATAACTTGATAATCTGCGCGTAAGCGTCTGTTACCATCTGCTCGGTTGTCTGCGGGAACGAATACCAGTATGCCCAAACCGGACTTCCCATAAACCCTGTAATAATTTTTACGCCAAGGTTCTTTGCCGCCGCCGCCGAGTACTTCATCTCCTGAACCGCCCATTTGCGGATCTCTTCCGGTTTGTTGGCAAGAGCCGCCGGTGCGAACCCGTTAAGGCGGGCGTCCCAGTTATCGCCGATACACTGGCCGATTAAATGAGTCCCGATTGCCCATACCTTCAAATTATTGTTCTTTAGGATATTTTTTATTTCCTCGACATATTTAGGATCGGTCGCCGCCTTTTTTAAATCAAGGTGTTCGCCCCAGCACGCGATTTCAATCCCTTCATAGCCAAAAGATTTTACTTTTTCGCAAAATTTATCAAAAGGTATATCTGCCCATTGTCCTGAAAATAAAGTTACCGGTCTTGCCATACATCTCTCCTAGTTATAAAATTTTGTCAAAAACAGCCCTATCTTTGGGTTATATTAAAATAATAATAAATAAAAATCAAGTATACAATGGCGGCAGCGTAAAAAACTCTGTTATAATGCAATAAATAATGGAAATATTAAAATATTTAAAATTAATCAATTTACCGCCTGTATTAGCCGCGGCGGCGCTTCTTGGAGCGGGTGTGCTTTTCTCGGGCTGTTATACGCTGACTCAGGGAGGCGCGATGTTAAGTTACCTGAACCGCGCGATTCCGCTGGAAAAAGTTGATGATATAGAATTTGTCCGGCTTGTAACGGACATCCGCCGGTTCGCGATGAATGAACTCGGGCTCGCTCAAACCCGCAATTATACAAAATATGTGGAAATTGACCGCGATTACCTTGCCGCGGTGGTTTCGGCATCGTCAAAAGATTCATTTATGCGTCACGAGTGGAATTATCCTGTTGTCGGCAGGCTCCCTTACAAGGGTTTTTTCAATGTCGAGGATGCAAGAAAAGAGCGCGATAAACTGGAAAAAAAGGATCTTGATGTCTGGATTCGCGGGGTTGACGCGTTCAGCACGCTTGGATGGTTTCGGGATCCTCTTTATTCATATATGCGAAATTATCCGCCCCACAGGCTTGCCGAGCTTATTATTCACGAACAGGTTCACGCGACAATTTTTATAAAAGAACAGGCGAATTTCAATGAAGAACTAGCGCAGTTTATAGGGAGCGAAGGAGCGCGCCTTTACATGGAAAATCGTTTCGGAATTGATTCCGCGGAGTACAGGGAAATGCTTTCTTCGGACGCAGACAGTAAAACCTATGTCGGGTTTCTTCAGGATTTAATAGCTGAGCTTGACGCGCTCTATTCGCGTAACATCGAAAGAGAAATAAAATTAAACGAAAAGGAAAAAATTATAGCGGACGCGCAGACGCGTTTTAACGCGGAGTACGAAAGCATGTTTACAAACGAAAACTACCGCGGTTTATCTCAAATGAAGATTAACAACGCGTATCTTGAGTTATTCCGTCTTTATCATTCTGATGATAATTTTTACGAGGATTTATATGAGCGCTCGGGTAAAAATTTGCCTTTGTATATTACTGCGGCAAAGACAATAACAAAAAAAGGCGGCAGTCCAAGAGAACAATTAGAAAGAGCGCTTATACGGTGATAAATATAAATTAAACGTTACTCGAAATGCCGCGGCGCCGGAACAGCTTTATTACCGGTAATAAAGTTCTTTGTAAACCTCCGCGAGCGCCGGGATTCTTCTTCCGTAGTCTCTGGTTTCGTAGATCGTTACGGTCTCGACCAGCAGATCCACAGGCAGATTGCTTGCGTTCCTCCATGTGCGGACACGGCCAAGGCCGCCGTTATACGCCATGAGAGAAAGCTGATCGCTGTGGCTGAATAAATTTAGCAGGTAATTGTAATAATAACAGCCTATATAAACATTTGTTTCCGGGTTTGTAGAATCAATTCT
>JGI24695J34938_10003712_pt1 | contig 10434 bp, 9 predicted proteins | sample TergutCo191P3_FD_34938 | JGI IMG/M metagenome (IMG submission 34938) | reverse complement strand
CCCCTGGCCCTGTGGGGTTTCTGCGCCTTGGCGGACGGCCGGACCGTGGATATAGTCTTCGGGGAAGACCCCCGGGACCCGGTNCTGACCGTGCCGGACCTTTTGCCCCACCTGGACCGCAAGGCCCAGCGGGAAAAGAAGATGGGCGAGGCCGTGGCCGCGGAAAAGATGAACCTTCTGGCCGCCTCCATCCCCTTCGGCCAACCCGAGGACAAGGACCGCCTGAAACTGGCCGTTCTTAAAATCCTTCACGACCGCTGGGGCCTGGCGGAGGAAGACCTGATTTCCTCGGAACTGGAATTGGTCCCCGCCGGACCGGCCCGGGAGGTGGGCCTGGACGGGGCTTTAATCGGCGGCTACGGCCAGGACGACCGCCTGCCGGTCTTCGCCGCCCTTTCCGCTGTTCTGGCCGCCCCCCCGCCCAAGCGGCCCACCCTGGTCATCATCTATGACCGCGAGGAAATCGGCAGCTACGGGGCCACCGGGGCCGGCAGCCGCTTCATTGAGCATTTGGCGGCCCGGGCCTTTGAGGCCTCCGGGCTGGAGCCTCGCTGGGCCAAGGTGCGTGAGGCCCTCCAGAACAGCCTGGGGCTTTCGGCCGATGTGGAAGCGGCCATGGACCCGGACTATAAAGAGGTGCANGAGGAATACAATTCCGCCCGCCTGGGCCGGGGCCCCTGCCTGGTGCGCTATACCGGCGGCACCGGCAAATACGGCGCTTCCGAGGCCTCGGCCGAATACGTGGCCCGGATAAGAGCCGCCTTCGGCCAGGCCGGAATCATGTGGCAGAGCGCCCTTTTGGGGAAGCAGGAGGAAGGCGGCGGGGGCACGGTGGCCCTCTTTATGGCCGCCTACGGCATGAACATCATCGACTGCGGCCCCCCGGTGCTCTCCATGCATTCGCCCTTTGAAATTTCCTCCAAGGCCGACCTGTGGATGACTGTCCGGGCTTATACGGCTTTTTTGGATATGGACTAAAAAGACTTTCTTGAACCGCCGGGCTCTCCGCCCGGACCCTAANCATACCTTCAAGAGGCAGTTATGAAAAAAAATCTTTTGTCAGTTCTTATGGCGGCCCTTCTGGCCTGGGCCGCCCCGGCTTCCGCGGATACCGTCTCCATAGGGGTCATGGGCCCCATCACCGGCCAATGGGCCTCCGAGGGCCAGGACATGGCGGCCATAGTCAAGCTCATGGCCGACCAGTTCAACGCCCAATCCAAGGACCACAAGATTGAAATCGTGGTGGCCGACGATGCCGGCGACCCCCGCACCGCCGCCCTGGCCGCCCAGAACCTGGCCGCCGCCGGCGTGACCGCTGTAATCGGCACTTACGGCTCGGCCATAACCGAGGCCACCCAGGATATTTACGCCGAGGAGAACATTCTGCAGATCGCCACCGGCTCCACGGCCATCCGCCTGACCGAAAAGGGCCTCCCCCTCTTTTTCCGCACCTGCCCCCGCGACGACGAGCAGGGCCGGGTCATGGCCGGCCAGGTCTCCGGGCTGGGCTTTAAAAAAGCCGCCGTGGTCCACGACAATTCCTCCTACGCCAAGGGCTTGGCCGAGGAGGTCAAACCCCTTTTGACGAACAGCAATATCGCCGTGGTCTTTGACGACGCCATAACCCCCGGCGACCGCGACTATACGGCCACCTTGACCAAGATCAAGGCCGCCGACCCCGAAGTCATCATCTTCACCGGCTACTATCCCGAGGCCGCGCTTCTCCTGCGCCAGAAAAAGGACATGGGCTGGTCCGTGCCCATGATCGGCGGCGACGCCACCAATAACAGCGCCCTGGTGGATATTGCCGGCAGGGAGGCCGCGGCCGGCTATTACTTCATAAGCCCCCCGGGCCCCGGCGACCTTGACTCGCCCCAGGGCCTGGCCTTAATCAAGGTCTTCCAGGAAAAAGAGGGCCGCCTGCCCAGTTCGGTCTGGTCCATCATGGCCGGCGATGCCTTCGGGGTCCTGGCCCAGGCCGTTTCAGCCGGAACCGAACCCAAAGGCCCGGCCCTGGCCGCCTTTCTCCGCGACAATCTTAAAGGCTACTTAGGCTTGACCGGCTCCATATCCTTCAATGAGAAGGGCGACCGCCTGGGAGACGTTTACCGCCTCTACCAGGTCGATCAGGGCGGCGGCTTCGTGCTTAAGTGAGGAAACCGTTTAACCGCTGGAGCTATAAACCGTGGAGTTCTTCATCCAGCAACTGACCAACGGCCTGGCGGTGGGGGGCATTTATGCCCTCATCGCCCTGGGCTATACCATGGTTTACGGGGTTTTGAAGCTTATCAACTTCGCCCACGGCGACCTTTTCGCCCTGGGGGCCTACCTGGGCTTCACCGGCTTGGTCTCCCTGGGCCTGGCCGACCAGTTGGGAGTGGGGCTGGCCCTGGCCCTTTGCGTCCTGATGGTCATGGGCCTGTCGGCCCTGGCCGGTCATGTGCTGGAACGGGCCGCCTACCGCCCCTTGCGCAAGTCCGGCCGCCTGTCGGCCGTGGTCTCGGCCCTGGGGGCCAGCATCTTTATCCAGAACGCCATCATGCTCCTGTGGGGGGCCAGGCACAGGGCCTACCCGGCCGACCTTCTGCCCCCCATGATGGTCTTCATCGCCGGCCAGCCCATACCCTTGATCCGCATGGTGGTCTTCGCCTCCAGCATCCTGGTCATGGTGGGCCTTTATATCTTCATCAACCGCACCCGCATGGGCATGGCCATCCGGGCCGCGGCCATTGACCAGGGCGCGGCCAAGCTCATGGGCATAGATGTCCGGCGGGTGGTGGCCGTAGTCTTCATGATAGGCCCGGCCTTGGGCGGTTTGGCCGGGATCATGGTGGGCCTTTCCTACGGCCAGATCAATTTCACCATGGGCCAGCTCTATGGCTTGAAGGCCTTCACCGCCGCCATCCTGGGCGGCATAGGCAACATTCCCGGGGCCATGCTGGGAGGATTGCTCCTGGGCTTGTTGGAGGCCTTCGGCGCGGCCTATGTCTCCGTGGCCTGGAAGGATGCCCTGGCCTTCTTCGTCTTAATCCTGATACTGGTGTTCCGCCCCACGGGGCTGCTCCCGGAACGCGTGGCCGAGAAGCTGTGACCGGATTGCGCCTTCCGGCCGGCTTTCGCCTGGCCGCCTGGGCTGTCCTGGCCGTCCTCTTTTTCTGCCTGCCCCTGACGGGCCTCCCCCCCAACCGGTTGGGGCTCTTGAACCACATCGGCCTCTACGCCATCTTGGCCCTGTCCTTAAACGTCATCCTGGGCCAGGCCGGAATGTTCCACATGGGCCACGCCGCCTTTTTCGCCGTGGGGGCTTACGTCACGGCCATCCTGAACACTGTCTGCGGCTGGTCCATACTGGCCACCCTGCCAGCGGCCGGGGCCGCGGCCGGGCTTTTCGCCGCCCTGGTGGCCGCGCCCATCATCCACCTCCGGGGCGACTACCTGCTACTGGTGACCATCGGCATTGTGGAGATTGTCCGCATCTTCCTCGTAAACGACCCCTTCGGCTTGACCGGCGGGGCCAACGGCCTGGTGGGCATAGCCCGGCCCGTGATCTTTGATTTCAGGATCACCCGGCCCCATCACTTCTTCTATCTCATCTGGGGTTTTGCCGCGCTCTCCATGCTCCTGTTCCACTGGCTGGAAAATTCCCGCTTCGGCCGGGCCTTGAATTTCATCCGGGAAGACCCGGTGGCCGCCGAGGGCGTGGGCGTGGACACCGCCCGCTACAAGCTCATGGCCTTCGTCATCGGGGCCGTCTGGGCCGGCTTCGCGGGAACCCTCTACGCCTCATATATGCGCACCATCTCCCCCGGCTCCTTCAGCTTCTGGGAATCGGTGGTTCTGTTCATGATCGTCATTTTAGGCGGCAGCGGCAACCAGAGGGGCGTTCTGGTCGGGGCCTTCCTGGTGGCGGGCCTGCCGGAAATATTCCGCTTCCTTAAGGACAGCCGCCTGATGTTCTTCGGCGCGGCCCTGGTGCTGATGATGATCTTCCGCCCCCAGGGCCTCTTTCCCCCCCGCCGCCGCGTTTACACCCTGCCGCCCCCGCCCCGGCCGGCGCCATGATTCTTCTGTCCTTAAACAACCTCACCAAGAGTTTCGGGGGCCTGGTGGCCGTGGCCGGCGTCTCCTTTGAGGTGGAACGCGGCGACGTCATGGGCCTCATAGGCCCCAACGGCGCGGGCAAGACCACGGTTTTCAACCTCATCACCGGGGCCAGCCGCCCGGACGACGGCCACATTTTTTTCGACGGCCGCAGCCTTGAGGGCTTAAAGCCCCACCGCATAGTCAATCTGGGCCTGGCCCGCACCTTTCAGACCATCCGCCTCTTCCCTAAGCTNTCGGTTCTGGAAAANGTGCTCTCCGGAGCCCATTGCCGCATGAAATCCTCCATTTTGGCCTCCCTATTGCGCCTTCCCTCNCAGAGACGGGAGGAAAGGGCGGCCTTGATTCAGGCCATGGCCGAACTGAGATTCGTGGGCCTGGAGGAGATGTGGCAGGCCGAGGCCGGCAGCCTTTCCTACGGCGATCAGCGGCGCCTGGAAATAGCCCGGGCCCTGGCCACCGAGCCCAAGCTCATAGTCTTAGATGAGCCGGCCGGGGGCATGAACGAGCGGGAGACCCTGGAACTTAGCGACTTGGTGGCCCGCATCCGGGCCAAGGACATAACCGTCATCCTGATTGAACACGACATGAGCTTTGTCATGGAGGTCTGTAACAAGATAGTGGTCATGGAAAACGGCGCGGTCATAGCCCGGGGCACGCCCGAAAGCGTGCGCCGGGACCAGCGGGTCATCGAGGCCTACTTAGGCCCGGAAGAGGATTGACCCATGCTGGAACTTGTTGATCTCAAAGTTAAATACGGCCAGGTGGAGGCCCTCCACGGCCTGAATTTGACTGTGGAGGAAGGCGAATTGGTGACCATTCTGGGCTCCAACGGCGCGGGCAAGACCACCACCCTCATGGCTGTCAGCGGCCTGGTTCCCGTCAGTTCCGGCGAGATACGCTTTGAAGGCCGCCGCCTGGACACCCTCCGCAGCCACCAGGTGGTGGCCTTGGGCATCACCCAGGCCCCGGAGGGCCGCCGCATCTTCGGGCCCCTGACCGTATCTGAAAACCTGGCCCTGGGGGCCTTCACCCGCCGCCTGGGCCGCACGGCCGTGGCCCGGCGCCTGGCTTGGATTTACGACCTCTTCCCCCGGCTCTCCGAACGCCAGGCCCAGATGGCCGGCACCCTCTCCGGGGGGGAGCAGCAGATGCTGGCCATAGGCCGGGCCCTCATGAGCGAGCCGAGGCTTCTGCTCTTGGATGAGCCCAGCCTGGGCCTGGCTCCGCTCCTGGTCCGGAGCATCTTCCAGACCATCCGGGCCATAAACGAGGCCGGGGTGACCGTTGTGCTGGTGGAACAGAACGCCCGGGCCGCCCTGAAACTGGCCGACCGCGGCTATGTGCTGGAAGTGGGCCGCCTGGTCATGGCCGGCCAGGCGGCCGAACTATTGCACGACCCCCGTATTCAGACCGCCTACCTGGGCGGACGGCGCACGGAAGAGACGGCCGCCTGATGGACTACCTCGCCCACTTCAACCTNTCTGACCGCCCGTTCAAGAACACCTACGACGGCCGCTTCTTCCACCGTTCCATAGCGGCCAGGGAGATTTTCCGGTCCCTTAAAGACGGGGGCCTCTCTCCCCTGGTCCATATCAAGGGCCGGGAACAGGTGGGCAAGACCTTCCTTATGCGCCGCCTGGGCCTGGAACTCAAGGAGGCGGGCCGGACGGCCCTCATACTGAACCCCCACCTGACCCTGGCCGAAATACTCCGGCAGGTGCTGACCGATTTCGGCCACAGCCACAAGTTTTCCCCCCAGACCCGGGAGGAGGAGCTTTTGGGCTATTATCATAATGCCACGGCTGATTTTCTGGAAGAGGGGCAAAAGGTCTTTCTGACCGTGGACAACGCCGCCGAACTGCCCCCGGCCATGCTGGCCGAACTCTACCGGCTTATGGAACTGGAGCCGGGCTGGCGGGGCCGGGTCAGCCTGGTGCTCTGCGGTTCGGCCGAAGAGCCCTGGCCCGAAGCGCCGGACCAGATGCCGGACCAGATGCCGGAAGCAAGCGAACTGATTCTCCCGCCCCTTCCGGCCTCGGAAATTGAAAGCTATGTCTCGACCCGGCTGAAGGCGGTGGGCGGCGGCGCCCTGTTCAGCCGGGCCGCCCTTCGAGCCTTGGGCGACCACGGCCTGGGGCGGCCGGAAATCATAAACCAGTTGGCCGAGCGGGGCCTCATCGCCGCCTGGTCGGACGGCCGGGACCAGGTGGGCCAAGCCCAGATGGAGGCGGCCCGGGCCAGCCTGGAGGCCCCCCGGAACCTTGATTACGACCTTCTGGCCGAGGCCGCCCAAAGCCAGGTCATCCGCCCGGGCCAGGCCCCGGGCCGCAAAACCAAGCCCCTCCTCGCGGCCGTAGTCATCCTCGCGCTCCTTGGTTATTTCGCCTTCAAAGAGCCTCCGCCCCCTCCGCTCCCACCGGCCGAAATCGAGGCCGATGCCGAGGACGAACCCCGGCCCGTGGAGACCGCCGCCCCGGCCGGGGAGCCGGCCTTGGATTCCGAAATCCGGGCTCCCAGCCTGCCCACGCCCCCGGGCCAGCTCCTGACCCTGCCCCAGGGCAGCCTGGCCCTGGTGGTGGACCAGAACCAAAACACCGGCCGGCTTTGGCAGGGCGGGGTCCGGGGGCCGGGGCTCAAGGCCGAGGTGGCTGTCCCGGTCTTTAAAAACCAGGGCCTCTTCCTGTTCGGCCGGCCCCGGGGCCGGACCCCACTGATCTTTCAGTTCCCCCCGTCCCGGGAAATACCCACGGCCGAGGCCCTGATCATCTGGCCCCGGGTGGTCACGCTCCTGCCCCAGAACATCCTGGCGGTCATCGTGGCCCCGGCCGAAAGCCTGGCGGCCCCCGGCCGGCCCGAAGACCTGGCGGCCATAGACAGCCGGTTTAAGTCCTGGGTGCAGTCCCATCAGTATAAGTTTCCCGACACCACGGCCGCGCTCTACGCTTCCAGCTTCCAATTCTTTGAACCCGGCCAGCCGGCCCGCATCGTAAACCGGGAGGACTTCCGCCAGGCCTTGAATTCAGAAGCCCGCACCTCCGGCAATATCCATTTGGCCACTTCCCAGCCCTTAATTATCCGGGACCCTAAAAACGACCGTTTAATCTGGGCCGTCTTCAACCACAAGTATGAGTCCCGGCTGCGCCGCGACACCGGGCTTCGGGTGCTGGTCTTTGAAAAATCACAGGACAACTGGCTCATCACGGCCGAATTATGGCTGCCGGAAAAAAGCCTTCAAGGGGATTGAACGTGACGGACGGCCCCTATAGGCGGCGGCGCAGCCTGGTCACCAGCTTTTTCATGGGCTTCACCTCGGGTGTGCCCCTTTTGGTGACCCTGACCCTGGTTCAGGCCTGGTGGCTGGAAGCCGGCCTGGACCTTAAGTCCATAGGGCTCCTGGCCCTGGCGGGCCTTCCTTACACCTTCAAATGGGCCTGGTCCTTCTGGCTGGATACGGTTGACCCGCCCTTTTTCGCGGCCTGGGGCCGGCGGCGGGGCTGGCTGCTTTTGAGCCAAGCGGCCGTTTTCGCCGGGCTCTGGGTTCTCTCTCTTCTGGACCCCGCCCAGGCCGGGGCCGTTTCCGCCCTCTGCCTGGGCCTGGCCTTCGCCTCGGCCACCCAGGACATAGTGGTGGATGCCTACCGCCGGGAAGACCTGGCCGAAGCCGATCTGGCCCCGGGTTCGGCCGCCTATATCTGGGGCTACCGCCTGGGTATGCTGGCCGTGGGCGGCGGCGGCCTCATGGCCGCGGATCTCGTGGGTCTCCCCACTGTCTTTCGCCTGACCGCCGGCCTGATGCTGGTCGGCCCCCTGACCCTCGCCTTCAGCCCGGAACCCCAAGCGCCACGCTTCCGGGCCGCCGGCCTGGCCGAAACCGTCTGCCGGCCCCTGGCCCGGCTTATGAAGCGGCCGGCCGCCGTCTCTGTTTTGCTGTTCATATTCTTCTACAAGTTCGGCGACCAGTTGGCCGGCACCCTCACCACGGCCTATTACCTGACCTTGGGCTATGAAAAGGCGATAATCGGGTCTGTCAGCAAAATCCTGGGCGTTGCGGCCACCCTGGCCGGGGTGGCCTTGGGCGGCTGGGGCACGGTTCGCTTAGGCCTTCGAACCAGCCTGTGGGTCTTCGGCTTTCTGCAGATGGTCTCCACCTTGGGCTTTGCCCTCCTTTACTACCTGCCGGTCCATCCCGTCGCCTTGGGCCTGGTGGTCTCCCAGGAAAACCTGGCCGCCGGGGCCGGAACCTCGGCCTTCGTGGCCTTCATGGCCGGCCGGACAGACAGGGGTTTCAGCGCCTCCCAATACGCCCTCCTGTCCTCCCTTATGGCCCTCCCGCGCACCGTTCTCTCGGCCCCGGCCGGCTGGCTGGTCGAAAGCNTGGGCTGGCCCGGCTTTTACTATCTGGGCACGGCCCTGGCCCTGCCGGGCTTTGTCCTGCTCTTTCACCTCTCCCGCCGGCGGGTCTTCGACTGTAGCTCCGGTGATTGAAATATGAAAACCGGGCGCAAGGCCATACGTTTTTTTGTGATCTTATTTTCAGCGGTCATGACTTACGTTTCATGCACCGCATTTTCCATTTACTCATATGGAAGCGCCCATGAAACGACAAAAGCCGACGGCGTCAACCAAATATATATCCCTGACGACAAAAATGCCTTTCCTGGCCAGCGAGGCGTTCTTTTATAGTGTTTACGCCATATATAGATTGTTTTAGAAACAAACGCCCCGGTTTGTGACCCGGGGTGACGGATATGGGGTTTCGTCATTTTCGCGGCCCTATGATAATGGATTTTGGATTTCCCGGATTGCGGCGGCCAGGCGCCGCATATCTTCGGGGTAAACCTCGCCGATGCTGCCGATGCGGAATGTTTCGGCCTGCGAAACTTTGCCGGGATACAGGACAAAGCCCCGGGCTTTGACCTGGTGATAAAACTCATGGAAGTCGAAATCCGGATGAGGATATTTGAAGGCCGTGATAATGGGTGATTGGAGGCTGTCCGGCAGGAGGGTTTCAAAGCCTAAGGCTCTCATCTCCTTAACCAGGACTTTTGGTTTTCGGTGTAGCGGGCCTGGCGGCGGGCCAAGCCGCCTTCGCTTTCCAGTTCTTCCAAGGCCTGAAGAAAGGCCCGGACCACATGAGTGGGCGAGGTGAAGCGCCATTTCCCGGTCTGGTCCATTTCCCGCCACTGATCGTAGAGGTCCAGGCAGTGGGAGCGGGCCAGCCCCCGGCATTTTTCCAGTTCGTCCCTCCGGGCGATGACGAAAGCGAAGCCCGGCACTCCCTGGAGGCACTTGTTGGCGGAACTGATGATGAAATCCAAGGCTTCGGTGTTGAACTGAAGGCCGCCGAAGGAGCTCATGGCGTCAACGATGACGGTTTTTCCCCGGGCCTTGGCCGCCTTGGCCAAATCGGCCAGGGGGTTTAAGATGCCGGTGGTGGTTTCGCAATGCACCAGGGCCACATGGGTTATGGCCTGATCTTCGGCCAGTAGCTTGCCCAAGGTTTCAGGGTCCAGGGCGGCGGTTTCCGGCCAGGCCTGTGCCAAGTGAGGCAGTTTTAAGATTTCGGCCATGCGGACCATGCGCTGACCATAAGCGCCGTTGGTGAGTATGAGCAGCTTTCCCGTCGGGGGCACGGCGCTGCCTAAAGTCGCCTCCACGGCGAAACTGCCGCTGCCCTGCATNAGGACCGCCGCAAAATCCCCGCCCGCCAGCTCGACCAGCCGGCGGCGGATGACCTGGACCACCCCTTCGTTATAATCGCTGTCCCAGGTGCACCAGTCGCGCAAGAGGGCCGCCCGGACCCCGCCGGAACAGGACAATGGCCCGGGAGTCAAAAGCAGGTAAGGGTTGTCCGGCACCAATAGCTTGTCCATAATCTTCCCCTTTTTATAGCTCTGGCGGTTAAACAGTTTCCTCAGTCGGCTTGTCAATAGTCGGCCNGGGTTTCCAGCCAGCCCGGCAGNGCGGTCAGGTCGTCCAGAACCCCGGTGGCCCCGGCGGCCAGNTATTGTTCGCGCACGCTTTCAAAACGCAGTTTTTTTTCAGAGNNGGAAAGGGCCTCAAGTTCCGCCCGGGTCAAGCCCAAGAGGCTGGAACCGGCTATAACGCCTAAGCTATGGCAGCCCGCATTGAGCCCCTCGGCTATGTCGGCCAGGGTATCGCCGACCTTGACCACCTTAGATATTGATTCCTCCCCCAGTTTCTCCACGGCCCGCCAGAGCATATAGGGGTAAGGCCTTCCGAAGCCGCCGGCCTCGTCCGGGCAGACTATGGAGTCCGGGGCATAACCCGCGGCCCGGGCCGCGGGGGGCACCACTTCCATCATGGCCC
>JGI24695J34938_10003711_pt1 | contig 10437 bp, 7 predicted proteins | sample TergutCo191P3_FD_34938 | JGI IMG/M metagenome (IMG submission 34938) | reverse complement strand
GCTAGGACCCGAATCAAACAATTTTTTCATTGATTCCTGAACAACCTCAAAACCGCCGATACCGTTACCCATAACAATGCCGATTTTTTCAGGATCGCATTTCACGTAACGTTTACCCTCGGCGTCGGGATCACCCATTAACCCGGCATCGATTAAAGCCTGAGCTGTAGCGGAAGCCGCAAACTGAGTAAAACGCGCCATCTTGCGCGCTTCTTTTTTATCAATCCAAATGCTCGGATCAAAATTTTTAACTTCGCCGGCGATTTTTACGTCAAAACTGGAGGTATCAAATGATTCGATCATTCCTATGCCGCTCTTTCCTTCTTTTAAAGCCGCGCAAAAATCCTCTATACTATTACCGATGGAAGAAATAACTCCCATTCCTGTCACTACAACTTTTCTTTTCATATTTACTCCTAAATTTTATGTTAAAAATACATTCCGCCGTCTACCGGCAAAACCTGCCCCGTGATATATGATGAATCATCCGACGCGAAAAACAAAACCGCTTTCGCGACATCGGACTGCTGACCTGTTCTTCTAAGCGGAATAATCTCGGTCATTTTTTTCTTTTGTTCGTCATTCAAAGCGGCGGTCATATCCGATTCTATAAATCCGGGAGCGATAGCGTTTACGCGCACTCCGCGCGAAGCGACTTCGTTTGCGATGCTTTTTGTAACTGCGATAAGTCCCGCTTTGCTTGCCGCGTAATTCGCCTGTCCGCCGTTTCCGTGAACGCCGACAACGCTTGCCATATTTACAATTGAGCCTGATCGTTTTTTAATCATGTCTTTTGCCGCAGAGCGCGAAACAAAAAACGCCGCGGAAAGATTGATATCAATTACTTTCTGCCATTCTTCTTCTGACATTCTGAAAGAAAGATTATCTTTTGTGATACCAGCGTTATTTATGACGATGTCAAAGCCGCCTGATTCTTTTATCGCGTTGTCAATTACTCCGTCTATCGAAGAAAGCTGCGAAAGATCAAGCTGCACCCAATGAAGCTTTCCTTTTGCCGCGGCAGTTCTGTCCGCTAAATCTTCGGGTGTTTTATAATCGAGCCCCCAAACTTCGGCTCCTTCCGCGATAAATAAATCGGCGATTGTTTTTCCGATTCCCCTGAGAGCGCCTGTAATTAACGCTTTTTTGTTTTCAAGTCTCATAATAACTCCTTAATAATGCGCGTGTTATGCGCCGATTTTTCCGATATCTTCGGCTGTTCCCGCGGAGAATACCGGAATCTCGCTTCCCGAATCTTTCCATAAACCCTGCAGAACTTTGCCCGGTCCCGCTTCGAGACAAGCTTCGATTCCGCATGACACGATTGACGCCTGCTCTTCGACCCAGCGGACAGGACACGTAATATGCTGAACGGCGAGTTTTTTCGCTTCCGCGCCCGAAGATATTTTTTTGCCTGTAACGTTCGAAAAAACAGCGATTGAAGGATCGCGGAAAGATATTTTTTCCAGTTCCGGCACGAATAATTCAAGCGCATCCGCCATTAAAGGCGAGTGGAAAGGACCCGCTACCTGTAAACGTATAACGCGCTTTGCGCCCGCTTCTTTAAAACGCGCTTCTGCTTCGGTAAGAGCCGCGGCAGTTCCGCTTACTACAAGCTGCTTCGGCGAATTAATGTTAGCTGCAAATAAATCCTTAAGTCCTTCGCTTTTCCATTTTGTGATCAGCTCTTCCGTCTGCTCGGGCGTAAGACCGACAACAGCCGCCATGCCCGGCGCCGCAGACGCGTCTCCGCCGCTGGCTTCGCGAAGTTTGTCAGCGGTCAGCTGCATTGCTTCTCCTCTTGCTTTAATCAAACGGAAACAATCGGCTGCGCTGATAACTCCGGCGCAGACAAGAGCGGCATATTCGCCCAGACTGAAACCGCCGCATGCCGCGGGCGCGTAACCCTGTTCGCCGAGAAAAGCCGCCGCCGCAAGATTTGCAACTGTAATCGCAGGCTGAGCTGTATCAGTCCGCTTCAGCGTATCCGCGTCGGATTGTAAAAGCTCTTTAACATCTTTTCCGAAAATTTCCGACGCTGTATCAAACAGCGAACTTACGGCGTTAGATGACAATAAATCCATTGCCATGCCCGAAAACTGCGCTCCCTGTCCGGGAAATAAATACGCCAGATTTTTTTTATTCATTTAACGTTCCTCTTTAATTACCATTTTATTATGTTTCCGCCGTAGGTAAGGCCTCCGCCGAATCCCACAACCAGAATTAAATCGCCTTTTTTAAGTTTTCCGTTCCTGTTCATTTCGTCTAACGCCAGAGGAATTGTCGCCGACGATGTGTTGGCGTATTCCTCAATATTCATATAAAATTTTTCTGCCGGAATATTCAGCCTGAGTCTTGCCGCTTTTACTATCCTCGCGTTCGCCTGATGCGGAACGATCCATGCAATATCATCAATATTGATATTACCTTCAGCCATAAGCGCGCGAATTGTATCGGATATCGCGCCGACGGCAAAATTATAAACTTCCTGCCCGTTCATTTCCACGCAAATGCCGGAATCAATCACTTCGCCTTTTTTAAACGGATTTCTCGTTCCGCCCCTTTTCATAACAAGACTGTCCGCGCCCGAACCGTCGGCGTACATTAAAGTCTGTATTAGACCCGTATTTTCCGCGCCGGTTTTTTCCAGAACTACGGCACCGGCGCCGTCGCCGAAAAGAACGCAGGTTTTCCTGTCATCCCAATTCATCATTTTACTGAGAACTTCGGCTCCGATAACGAGAGCGCGTTTGCGTTTCGGGCTGATACTAAGAAAACCCGCGGCAGTTTCGAGGCTGTAAACAAACCCCGTGCAGCCTGCAGTAATGTCCATAGCGGCGGCTTTTTTGGCTCCAATCAAATGCTGGACAATACAGGCGGTCGAAGGCGTGCCGTAATAATCCGCGGTTGCTGTCGCGAGAATAATTATATCGATAGTTTCCGCAATTTCGGCAACAGCCCGGTCGCGCTCGGTTAAATCGCTGCCTGTGTAACCGGCAGCCATCGCGAGCGCATTTTTCGCCGCTTCTGCCGCTAAATCACTGCAAGCGACAGATTCTTCGGCATAATACCGGCTTCCAATCCCCGTATGTGTGCGAATCCACTCATCCGTAGTGTCAACCTGAGCTGCTAATTCGTCATTACTGACTCTTTTTGGTGGTAAAGCTCGCCCTGTTCCAATTATTTCAATAGCCATAATTTTCCACGTGACAAACGATAGATATTTGTCATTCTCCCAGTATTTACAAATTTCTTGAACTTGTCAAGATATATTTTCGACACTTAAACGTTTTTTTTGGTTGCAAATGAAAGCTGAGCTTATTTTATAATCATCATTCGGTTGTGAGGCTGTTTCAAAACTTCAGTTTTGGAACAGTTACCTTAGATTTAAAAGAAAAAGTAGGCTTTAGACTACTTTTTCGAGAGCTTATAATAAAACTAACCAAGTTTTATTATAAGCTCAGTATTAAAGTTTTTAAAACGCGATTACTATAATCGTATGCTTGACCTTTACAAATCCTGCCGTCTCTGCCCTCGTGATTGCGGCGTTAACCGTCTAAAAGGAGAAATCGGTTTCTGCGGCGAGAGTGCGCAATTGCGGATTGGAGCGGCTGTTATTCATAAGGGGGAAGAACCGCCGCTTGTAGGCAGCGGAGGATCCGGGACAATTTTTATCAGCGGATGCAATCTCGGCTGCTCTTTCTGCCAGAATTATCAGGTGTCACAGCACGGATTGGGAAAAATTATTTCCGCGGAAGAATTTGCCGGCGTATGCGCCGCGTTACGTGACAAAGGAGCCGAAAATATCAACATTGTGACCGGAAGCCACGCAGCGCTTGGAATTATCGATGGAATTAAAGCCGCGCGCGAAGCCGGAATAAAACTGCCGGCGCTTTGGAACAGTTCCGGCTACGATAGCGCGGACACTCTGGATTTATTAAACAAATATATCGATATCTATCTGCCCGATTTAAAAACCCTGGACAGCGGAATCTCCGGGAAATTTTTTAATGCCGCCGATTATCCCGAAACAGCGAAAGCGGCAATAACAAAAATGATAAACACAAAAAAAACAGTTATTATAAGGCACTTAATTCTGCCCGGATATCTTGAATCCACCCGCGATGTCCTCCGCTGGTTTGCAGATAACGCGAAAGACCGCGCGCTGCTTTCGCTGATGACGCAATATACGCCTGTTACGCGCCATGAAAAAAAATTGCCGATGCCGGACGGATTTGTATCAGAAAAAGATTACGAAACAGTAATGAGCTGGCTTGAAGAGTTTAATATTGATGACGGTTTTTGTCAGGAGCTTGTTACGGGAAACGACTGGCTGCCTGATTTTGAAAGAGCTAATCCTTTTCCTTCGGAACTTTCATTGCCAGTTTTTAATTTAAAATCCGATCTTTAGCGAAAAATCTACATTAAGACCCGCCGCCTGCCAGCTCATTAAAAAATCTCTTGACTGCATTGTAATTCCGATGCCAAGTTCTAAGATGCGGAGATTTAAAATCATCTCGATGCTGTTTTTCCACAATTGATCCGTATAATGTATTCCCAGACTTGTTATAAAAATGTTTGAAAAATCACAGCGAAAATTTACTCCGGCTTCCGGCGATACGCTTTGTACAAAAATATCATTAATAGACAAGCCAACCATCGGTGTCAGAGTAAAAAGCGGAGATGTAAATTTAAAAGGTCTGTAATTGGCATAAGTAATAAATTTAAAAGGCCGGGTAAAATATTTATCCTTTCCGCTGCCGTAGGTAATTTCGCTGTTTTCCGGAAAAGAAAATATTTCATCTAACAGATTATCCATTCCGGTATCATCATTAAAAAAATCCGAAATATTAACGCCGGAAGTATCCATAGACATTTTATCTTTAACTTCCATATAGTAATTTAATCTTGACGGAACAATCGGTACACCGCTGAAATTCACTCCGATATCAAGCCACCTGAAGAGCGGGTACTCGGCGCCTAAATTAATATCAAAACCTACCGCTCTGCCGATATCAAGCGTAGACATCATATCCATTTCGGGGTCTAAAGAAACCGGCGTATAAAGCCTTGCCGCGTAATTAACTTCCATATACAAGCTGCGTATTCCGTCAGTGGTTACTTCTTTAAGCGTATATCTCATATCCGGCTTGGCATAAAGAACCGTAATAAATCCCGCAGGCCTGAAATTAATTTTTAACTCTTTACCGCCGACATTTTTAACATGAAAAAATATCGGCAGTCCGACATCGGCAAAAACCGAAGCGCCTACGCCGAAGTCGTCTCTGTTTGTTCTGTTAAGATTTAATAAATCACCGGAAATATCAATATTGCCGTAAGCTTTAATATTAGCGATGTCTAGACCGAAACCCCATTTATCTTTCGAATTAATATTAAAATATAAAGGACGAATATTTAAATCCACTCCGAAATTAAATCCGTTCTTTAAATTATTATAATCTATATACAATACGCGTTCGCTGTTAAAAATATCGCCGAGACCTGCCAAATTGTTTGTTATGCCAAAATTAATATTGGCGATGCCCAATTCGAACGCGCGGTTTTTCATGCGCGGCGGTTCTTTTTTAACGGGCGTTTCAGCCGCCGCTTCGGATTCCGCCGCGTTTGTTATTTCTTCGTCATGCGGATAAATATTTGCGGCTGACAGAATTATAATAAAAACAAATAAAAGTTTTTTCATAAATCCAGCTCCAGCGGGAATGACGCTCTGAAATCCGCGCTGAAATCAATATTCACTTTTAAATTGGGCGGGATTTTTATCGTGTCTCCCTTTTTAAAACGTATTCCGACTTCTTCTATAAGATACGGATAGCCTTCTTCCGAATTTAAATAATTAATAATGTTTTTGTTTATATTAAAATCCATGACGCTTTTATTTATGGAGAACTTTAATCTTTCTTTTCCTTCTTCTTCTCCCGTTCTCCTCATATAAATTTCGCCGCCTGTAAAGACATCGCTGAGAGTGATTTTTAAGGAAAGACTGTTAATTTTTAAGGTCATGTCATCGCTGATATTCATGTTAAAAATACCGCCGTTATTTTCGCGCCAAAGAAAATCTTCGCTTGCGCTGAAAATCTCCGGTATCTTTATTACGGCGCCGTCATCGCTTGCTTTAAGCGTCATCGGCATTATCATTATAAAAGCCACTTCGACAAGCGTCGCGGCTTCTCCGCCGCCGCTGCCGAGATTTTCCAAATCATCAGGAGTAACGGCGATTGCGTCTAATATTACGTCATAATTAAAAATCAGGCCTTCGGGCATTTCGTTTAACACACTTGAAAGCTTTAACGGAATGCCGTATTCCTCAAAATCATAATCGGACTCGTTAAATATTCCGGTGTTGGCCGGATCAAGGTCTGTAAAAATATAATCAATAGAAGGAATTATTACGCACCCGTTATCGTCTAAATATTTTTGATCGATTACATCGTAATTAACGCCGCCGCCTTTCATGCTTATCATTATGCCGGGACCGGCGCCGGTTAATTGTTCCGAAAGACCGATATACAAATACGCTTCAATATTTTCAAAAATAAAACCGCTTGCGAAACTTCCAAGCATATCGTTTAAATTTAATCCTTCTCCGTCAGGGAAAGATCCGCTTAAAGGAACATCATCCATAGCGCTTAAATCTATAAGCGCGCTTGACCAGTCAAATACGGGATTGATTCCGTCATCCGCTACTTTAAGCAGAGAATTACTTTCACTGTTAACCGTATGATTATTTATCCGAATAACGTCGCCTATTGCTTTTCCGTCATGCTTCAGTATTAATTCAAATTCCAAAGAAAAATTTTCTCTGTTATTTATTTCCAGTACCGCGCCGCCTTTTGTAATGCTTACAAGACCCGCGGAAACATTTTTGGGATCGGTAATAATAACCTTGCTATGATCGTCAGCGTCAAACATATGAAGTTCCATAGTAAGACCGTTAATGTTCGCTTCATCAAATGAAATATCAAAACCGATATAATTAAAATTAATTTGCTTAATGTATTTGCCGGAATCACCCAGCTTGAACGGCTGAATATTAATAGGCTCGTTTAAATTTCCGGCATTGATATGAAGTTTGGAAAATTTTTGCAGTTTTATAACCGGAGTGATAATAATAGAAACATTTCCAGGATTATCTATATCGTCATCATGAAGCCAGAATGACGCTTTATTATTTACAGCGGAAATTTGTATATCAGCGTCAGTATAATTAACAATTTGAGGATTTATATTTTTCGCGTTCAAGCTTACATTCTCGTTAAACTTCATGCCGTTAATTGATAGTCCCGGCCATCCTGACGGATATTCTGTAAAATTGGAATATTTATTTCCGGCATCCAAATATAAAGCCTGAGAAATTACAAAATTACTTGCATACGCGTTTATTCCGCTAAGCCATGTCGCCGAACTGCCGTTAGGCTCCGGAAATTGAAAATTAATTATACCCGTGTCGATCTCGCCGTGGTAAAAATCGCCGCCTGCCAAATCAAGATTAAGAGTATCGGCGGTCATGGTTAAAACAGTTTGAAGATCAAAACCGGTAACAGCGCGGATAGTCGGATCATCCGAAACATCGGGACTTGCTTCGATATTAATAAAACCGGGACTTGTTATTCCGTTAGTTGTATAGCTTGCGATATAAATCCAAAAATCTTTTTTTAATGTATGATCCGCCAGATCGAAATAAGCGTTAACTGACGGCGCGGCGCCCGATAAATTAAAAGTTGATCCTCCTAAACTTGTATGACCGTTAATATTATTAACACCGTCAGAAATTGTTATACTGCTGATGACAACCGTAACGCCGGCTATACTGCTAGCTGTTAATGACGCCGCTTCCAGAACGGGATTGTTTCCTTGTTTAATTGTTAATTGCACGGAAAATTGTCCGTCTTTAAAACTTACTGTATCAAGACCGCTGATGGAAATAGTTTCAAACTGAACATACGAAGGATGACCGGGAGCGTTTATTAAAGGCGCTTCGGGAGGTTTATTTGCAGGGTTTACCGCATCTTTAATACTGTCAATAATATCTTCAACCGCTTCTGACAGGTCAGCCAATACGGCAATTTCTCCCAGATTAATATTTGAGACATTATTCATTTTTATTTCGTTTAAGCTTATATCGTTAGAATCAAAAAGTTCGGCGTCTTTAAGAGTGTCAAGATTAATATCATTTAAAAAATTATTCAGATCATCTTCGATTTTCATCATATACTGAAACAAAAAAGTCTGTACTTGATCTTTGCCTGCGTTGTATCCGGGATAGCGCATAACTTTCATATCCATACCGGCGGCGGCGGCTTGAATGTCTTCAAAAATTTTTCCGCCCAAAAGATCATCCCCGCTGATATCAAACGGCAGGCTTATTCCCGGACTGCCCGATATTTGAACCGATGTGGGAAGCTCACACGCAAACACTGTCAAAAACACGGCGCATAATGCGGTAATATTCCGCGTAAAAGTTAAAATATTTGATTTTATCTTCATTATAATAACTCCAAAACTCTACTCAGATTAAATATATCAAAAAAACCGTTTAAAAACCCGTGCTTTTAATCATATTAAGCAATAAATATTTGTCTATTCCCCAATTTCGGCTGAAAAATGCAAATAATTTATCGGATAAAACCATAAAATCATTAAATATCGGGTTTTTTTCGATTTTAATAAGATCACGGTTTACAATTATTTCCCAAAACCGCGCGAAATTTTTAATCCGCCGCATATCATCCGCAGAGATTGAACAATTTTCTTCTATTTCGTACGGCGGCAAAGATGAATACCGCATTCCAAAATTTTCACTGTGACGGGTTATCGCGGAACCGGGCAGCAATTTTAAAATACCAAGCTGAATCTCCGCGCCCGCTCCTTTTTTATTCTCACCGCTAAAAGCTAAAACATTCCAAAGCCGATCAAATCCTTCGCCGAATGATTCCAAGTCTTCACCGGGTAATCCTGCAATCAGATCCGCGTGAATGATCGCGTTTGTTTCTTCCCTAAGATGACGCAGATTTTCCAATTCTTTTTCGGGGTTTGAAGGTCTGTTAATTCTTGCTGAAACTTCTTTGTTTAAAGTTTGAAAACCTATTTCGAGCCGTAAAGCGCCGGGAGGAAAACGCGAAAGCGCGCTGATTAATTCACTCGGAAATATAGACGGAACCATTTCGAAATGTACCACAGGCAAAGCTTCGATTCTTTCCAAAAAGAAATTTATAATTTGCAAAAGACGCGGAATGTTTGTGTTAATGGATCGATCTAAAAATTTAAATGTTTTAACTCCGCGCTGAATAAGTTTATCCGTTTCTTCTAAAAATTGATCTAGAGGAAATTCCCGCACTGTGTTATCCTCTGCCGCGCTCAGGCAAAATTCGCATTTAAACGGACAGCCTCGGCTTGCTTCAATATATGTTAATTTTTTTTTGATGTCTTCATCGGTGTAGAGACAGTACGCTGATTTTATATTGTTAAGATTATTTTGTTTATCAGCGGTTAAATATACGGAACGAGCGTTAAACTCCATACTATTTCCGTAAGCCTGCGGGTTTATATTTTTGTTATTCATTAAAATATTTTCACATAACTGCCTAAAAAGAATTTCTCCTTCTCCTTTGATAACATAATCGGCGTATAAAAATATTTTTGATTCTTTCGGCAGGTAAGAAACTTCGGGACCTCCGAGAATTATTATTGGTTTAAAAAAATACGAATCTTTATCCGGTTCATATTTTGCCAGCTCTTCGAGCAGTTCTATCGTAGCTGAATGATTCCATATCGATACCGATATGCCGAGTATTTTCGGGCAGGCTTTAACAAGGGGTTCCAGTTTTTCAGCTAACGGCTGGCGCAGAGCGAATTCGATTATTTCGCACGAATCCTCAAGAGCGCCGAGGTTTGCTTTTAAAAGCCGCAGAGCAAGCGACGGATGTATCCATTTTGCATTTATGGTGGTTAGAATTATATCCTTCAAACGCCGAACAGCCCGACAGTTCCTGTACTCCACTCTTCTCTTGCTTCCATTACAAGTTTTTCAACTTCGAACCAGTTGTCCGCGCGCGGACCTGAAATGCTGCGGTTTGTCGAGTTGCCGAAAACTATTGTTTTGCATCCTTGTTTGCGAAGACTGTGGATATTATCGGGAGCGTCATCAATGTAAACGTGCGCGCCTACGGCTCCCTTATCGTTCATAAAACAAATGTCCCAGTAAGGAATGTCATAATTATCAAGCCAGTCAACCGTTTGAGTGATCGAAGTGCGGTGCGAATATTTTAAAAAGAGGCGGTGAGTGATAATGCGGATTCGTATTCCCTGATTGGAAAGTTTACGTAAAATTGCAGGAGCGTGTTCGATAGGTTCCATATTACCGAAAATATTGCGCTGCGTTACGGCAAAGCGGTGCAGCCTGTCATACCCGCCGAACTC
>JGI24695J34938_10003708_pt1 | contig 10441 bp, 9 predicted proteins | sample TergutCo191P3_FD_34938 | JGI IMG/M metagenome (IMG submission 34938) | reverse complement strand
TGCGGCTCGCATTATTGATGACACGAACCCCCAAACAAGCCGTTGGTCTGGTTTCTTGTTGGCTGGAACCAGGCACTCCATTGTATTTGAATATATGCGGGAAATACTGTATGCTTATTGGCGGAATCACGATAATCAGATTGATTATGTCCTCTATGATTACACGATAGCCCTTGGTTATGAATACATCCCAAGTTTTAAAAAATTGGTGGATAATGTTCCGTGTAGCAGCATGGAAAAATTTGTGCTTGAAAAAAACCTCAACAAAATATTTTCTGAAGAGAGCTTCTCACAATATCGTGCAACACCGTTTCACAAATTGACATGGAAAAGTAAATTTGAAACTCATACAAAAGACGGTAAGCTTACAATATATGGCTATTTATTGGAACACAACAAGTGAAATATGTTTATGTCTTAACCAGTTCAGAATACGACCTGTACTATGAACAATTTCTCCTTTCCGTTACTTCCTTGCGCTTGCATAATCCCCGAGCCTTTATAGTTGCACTTGTGGACTCGAAAACAAAAGAAGGGCTGACTGGCAAACGTTCAGGGTATGATAAGGTTGTATCGGAAACAATAACAATAACCGCACCGCAGGAACTGTCGCAAAAGGAAGTTTCCAGGTGGATAAAGACCTCTATGAAAAAATACATTGAAGGGGATTTTCTCTACATTGACTGCGATACAATTATTGCCGACAAACTAGACATAGATTTTCCAGCGGAACTAAAAATAGGTGCAGTTCTTGATACCCATGTTTCCCTTTCAAGGCATCATAAGGCACGGCATTTTGAACTGGAGGATATAACTCTCAAGTTCGGCTCCTTCAAAACGGGGATTCGCTACAATGGGGGGGTCATCTTTTGTCGGGATACCCCAGAGGCCGATGAATTTTTCTCGCGCTGGCATTCGCTCTGGCTTTTCGGCAAGGAAAACGGCATTTCCCAGGATATGCCCGCTCTTAATCAAGCAAGCCACGAATTAGCTGGAATAATAACGGAACTTGACGGAAAATGGAATTGCCATATAACTTACAACGGATTGCCTTTTTTGTTCAATGCAAAAGTAATCCACTATATTGCTACCTCGTTTGACTTCATTGACTGTCCTTTTTTGCCTGCATCCAAGGCAGTTCTCCTTTCCGTAAAGGAAACAGGTGCTATTTTACCCGAGACATTGGAATTACTCAAGAATCCAAAAAGTGCATTTGAATACAGTTCACGGATAATTTCGGATGGGGCAGAACTTGATGTAGTGAACAGCAAAATATTTTTGTTGCTGCTTATTTTACGCAAGAAAAAACCCAGATTGTTCCATTCACTTGATTCATTCTTAATTCGTTTAAGACACAACCCATTTCTTAAAAGACGGTACAAGCGTCCTCGTGCCGAAAATTTACCAAAGGACAATAATCAATGAAATTACTCATAACAGGAACTGCTGGTTTTATAGGCTATCATTTAACCAGACGGCTTGCGGAAGAAAATCACTCTATCGTATGTATTGACAGCATAAATGATTACTACGATGTGGATTTGAAATATGGGCGTCTCAGGGCTCTTGGTTTCGAACGGGGAACACTTGAAGTGGCAGATACAGGTAACTTGGTAGTATCCCCGTCATTTCCCTGCATTCGCTTTGCAAAAATGGACTTATGCGACACGAAACGTATACTTGCACTTTTTTCAGAAGAATCGTTTGACATTGTTTTGCATCTTGCGGCGCAGGCGGGTGTCCGTTATTCGCTGACCAATCCCCATGCATATATTTCTGGCAACATACAGGGATTCCTGAATATCCTGGAGGCGGCAAGGCTGTATCCACCCCGACACCTTGTGTATGCATCATCAAGTTCCGTGTATGGCTTGAACACCAAAATACCGTTTTCGGAAAATGATGCTGTCTATCAACCTGCAAGTTTATATGCGACAACAAAACGTTCCAACGAGCTTATGGCACATACATACAGTCACCTATATAATATCCCTACAACTGGATTGCGTTTCTTTACGGTATATGGCCCATGGGGGAGGCCAGATATGTCGCCGTTCATTTTTACCAAGGCAATACTTGGGGGCAAGCCAATTAATGTGTTTAACAACGGAAACATGAAACGGGATTTCACTTTTATTGATGACATTGTTGAGGGGATTATACGTGCTATGAACACGATTCCCGATGGAAACGGGGTAGACACCACGCCTGCCATGATATACAATATTGGTAATGGTGGCCCTGTGCCGCTGATGGATTTCATTCGTAAGTTAGAGGATACTTTGGGCAGGAAAGCGATAATACATTACGCCCCAATGCAACCAGGGGATGTATGTGCGACATGGGCCGATTGTTCCGCACTGGAGCGTGACACTGGCTTCCGTCCATATACGGCACTTTCTGACGGCATACGCATATTTACCGAATGGTATAAAAAATATTATTCATAAAGGAGAGCATTATGGCTTCTGTGGCGATTATTGGGACTGGGTACGTTGGGCTTGTTTCCGGTGCCTGTTTGGCTGATTTTGGAAACACCGTTACCTGTGTTGACATTGACAAAAAGAAAATCGAACGTCTGAAAAACGGAGAAATCCCAATTTACGAACCAGGGCTTGAAAACGTTGTTGTTCGAAATACGCAGGCACAACGTCTGCAGTTTACGGATTCATTGCCAGATGCGGTGGCGCATAGCGAGGTAATATTTATCGCCGTAGGCACTCCACCATCGGAGGACGGCAGCGCCGATCTTTCTTATGTGGAAAACGCTGCTCGTGCCATTGGCAAAGTTATGACAGCTTACAAAGTTGTTGTTGATAAAAGCACTGTTCCAATAGGGACGGCGCGAAAAGTAAAACGCTGGATTGGCGAGGAAATTACCGGTCGAGTGGAACGTGGCGAACTTGCGGAAAACGATCTTAGTTTCGATGTCGTTTCAAACCCCGAATTCTTACGCGAAGGTGCGGCGGTGCATGATTTTACCCACCCGGATCGTATTGTCATCGGTGCGGAGACGAAGCGCGCACGGGTGATCATGAAAGATGTCTATCGCTCGCTGTACTTAAACGAAACGCCGTACATAGAAACTAACCTTGAATCTGCGGAAATGATTAAATACGCCTCCAATGCGTTTCTCGCGGTAAAAATTTCGTTTATCAATGAGATCGCGAATCTCTGTGAAAAGACGGGTGCGGATGTCAAGGAAGTTGCCAAAGCGGTTGGTCGTGACGGCAGGATTGGTGGAAAGTTCCTGCACCCTGGCCCAGGCTACGGTGGGAGCTGTTTTCCCAAAGATACACAGGCACTTGTCCGTACGGCTAAAAATGTCAATTCCCCGTTATCGGTGATNGAAGCAGCGATTCAGGCCAATGAAGGGCAAAAAAATATGATGGTACGCAAAATCGAAAATGCGATGGGAACTTTGCAAGGTAAAAAAATTGCGGTTCTGGGGCTTGCGTTTAAGCCGAACACGGACGACATGCGCGAAGCACCTGCATTGACGATTATCAGTGCGCTCATTGCAAAAGGGGCTCATGTTAATGCCAGCGACCCAGCGGCACTTGAGGAAGCGAAATGGCGGCTTAAGGACACGGGGGATTCACTTACGCTTCTTGAAGATGAGTATGAGACAATGACAGGTGCCGATGCTCTTGTTATTGTCACGGAGTGGAATCAGTACCGCAACCTTGATTTTGAACGTGTGAAAAGCCTGCTTGTGTCGCCCGTACTTTTTGATTTGCGCAATATATATAAACGTGCCGATATGGAAAAGAAGGGGTTCCGCTACTACGCAGTCGGACAATGAGCGAAGGGGGATTTGTATGTTGCAAATGCCCCAGAAACGGCCCGTGCGTTTTTTCAACGCAACTGGCCCATGTAGGCCATGGGATGAAAGGCTGACCTGGGGAACCAAGAATGCCATTACCATTGTCGGATGTTAAAACCAAAAGGAATAGGCAATGCTGATACGGGCGAAAGCGCCGTTGCGTCTTGGACTTGCTGGTGGTGGGACCGACATCGCAAGTTATTACGACCGTTACGGTGGTTATGTGCTGAATGCCACCGTTGATATGTATGCCTACTGCACCATTGAGCCAACCGATACTGGCATTGTGGAATTTGCTGCGATTGATTTAAACAAAAAAGAAAAATACGCCAGCGAAGAAAAACTCCCCATCTCCCCTATCCTGCCTTTGCATACTGGAATTTATAACCGTATTGTTGCCGATTTTTGCAACAAGCCTCTCTCGTTCAAAATGACAAGCTATTCGGATGCCCCGCCTGGTTCTGGCCTTGGTTCTTCGTCCACTCTGGTTGTGGCAATAATCAAGGCCTACGAGGANTGGCTTAACCTGCCCTTGGGTGAATANGATATTGCCGCCCTTGCGTATAAAATCGAACGGGAGGACATAGGGCTTGCGGGNGGCAAACAGGATCAATACGCGGCGACTTTCGGCGGTTTTAATTTNATGGAGTTTTACGAGGGCGATAAGGTAATCGTTAATCCCCTAAGATTGAAACGTTGGATACGAAACGAANTGGAGGCCTCGTTGGTGTTGTATTACACTGGTGTCTCAAGGGAAAGTGCCAANATAATAAGCGAACAAATTCGGCATACACAAAAAGGCGATGGCAAAAANATTGAGAGNATGCACGAACTAAAAAAACAGGCTTTTTCGATGAAAGAGGCTGTGCTAAAAGGGGATTTCAAGGGCTTTTCCGATTGCCTTTTGCGCGGTTGGCAGGCAAAGAAAAATGCCGCCACTTCCATTTCAAATTCATTCCTAGATGAACTGTACCAGTATGCGATAGACAAGGGGGCAGAGTCGGCAAAAATTTCTGGTGCGGGCGGCGGCGGTTTTATGATGATCTATTGTAACCCCTGCCGCAGGGTTGCACTTATCAAGGCCCTAAAAGAAAGGCAGGGTATGGTGCTGACCCCAAGTTTTACGGAAACGGGAACACAGGCATGGACCATTTACAACAGCTGACAGAACGTTACCCACAATTAAGACCTATAACTTGTGACATAAATGCCGCCTTCGGTGTCATTACAGATTCATTTTTCAAAGGCGGGAAATTGCTGATAGCGGGAAACGGGGGTAGTGCCGCCGATGCCGAGCACATTGTAGGGGAATTAATGAAAGGTTTTATCAAAAAGCGAAGCCTTCCAGATTCCTTTGTTTCGGACATCAATGATGTCGATTCAGGCATGGCCGAATATCTTATTCCCCGTTTACAGCCTGGCCTTCCAGCCATCGCCTTGTCCAGTCATACCTCACTCAATACAGCTCTTGTCAACGATGTTGACGGCAATATCATTTTTGCCCAGCAATTGTACGGCTACGGAAAGGAAGGAGATGTATTCCTTGGAATATCCACTTCGGGAAACGCAAAAAATGTGCTATACGCGGCCGCTACAGCAAGGGCAAAAAAGATCAAGGTTGTAGCTCTTACTGGCGGCAAGGGTGGGAATTTGCTGAATTTTGCAGANGTTNGCATTGTTGTTCCCGAAANCGACACCCATAAAATTCAGGAACTGCATCTACCCGTNTATCATTGTCTATGCATGATGCTGGAGGAGTACTTTTTCTGATGAAAACCATAATNATGGCTGGTGGAAAAGGCAGCCGCATTGCGTCAATAGCCAACGATATCCCCAAACCGATGATCCCCATCTGNGGCAAGCCGATTCTGGAGCATCAGATTAATTGCCTTAANAAAAACGGCTTAACGGATATAACCATTGTCGTGGGGTACCTTGGCAAACACATAAAAGATTATTTTGGTGATGGCGGCAACTTCGGATGCAACATCTCCTATTTTAGNGAAACCAAGCCGCTGGGTACNGCAGGGGCTCTGTATAAGATAAACAATTTACCCAGCGATTTTATCNTNTTAAACGGCGATATCATTTTTGACATTGATTTTTCCCGNATGATTTCGTTTCACCATGAAAAAAAGGCATGGGCCACCATTGCTGTCCACCCAAANGACCATCCCTTTGACAGTGCGCTTATCGCCAGCAACGACAATAATCAGGTAACGGGCTGGCTTAACAAGGAAGACGAAAGGCTGTATTACAAAAACATTGTAAACGCTGGTATCCATATTTTATCCACCGAGTTTCTTGGAAACTGTCCCCAGGCCAATAACAAAGTAGACCTTGACCGTGACATACTCAAGCCCACGATTCAAACTGGCAAGATTTTTGCCTACCAGACCCCAGAATACATAAAGGACATGGGTACCCCAGAACGTTATGCTCAGGTTTCCGCCGACATTGAAAACGGCATTGTGGCGAGCAGAAATCTGAGCCTTGCGCAAAAAGCCGTTTTTCTTGATCGCGACGGCACGATAAACACACTAAGCGGCTTTGTAACAAGACCGGAGGACTTTGAGCTTACCAGCGGCGCGGCGGAGGCGATAAAAACGATAAACGGCCTTGGGTTTCTTGCCATCGTTATTACAAACCAGCCGGTTATTGCCAGGGGTGATGTTGATTTTGCCACGCTAGATCTAATCCACAAAAAAATGGAAACGGAACTTGGAAAACATGGCGCATTTGTCGATGATATTTTTTTCTGTCCGCATCATCCGGATAAAGGCTACCCTGGGGAGCGCCCAGAGTACAAGATCGACTGTGACTGCCGCAAGCCAAAGCCGGGAATGATTTTACAGGCCGCCCAGAAATACAACGTGGATCTTTCAATGTCGTACATGGTCGGCGATGGAATGCGCGATGCTCGTGCTGGAATGAATGCTGGCTGTGTTCCAATTTTGTTGTCTGATGAGGAACTTCCAGAGGATATGAAAGACGTAGAGACATTTGCAAACCTTTCCAGATTTGCAAAATGGCTTGCGCAGCAACATGGGGAAGCATCATGAAAGTAGCCATCATACATTACTGGCTTGTAAATATGCGTGGCGGGGAAAAAATGCTTGAGGCCCTGCTGGAGATGTTTCCCGATGCGGATATCTATACCCATGTGTACGATGCGAAAGCGGTTTCGGATGTGATAAACAGGCATCGAATCATAACTTCCCGTGTGGGCCGTCTTCCTTTTGCAAAAAAATTATATCAATTTTATATGCCCCTTATGCCGCAGGCACTTATGGNCTTTGACCTTCAAAAATANGATCTCGTTATATCCAGCGAAGCGGGGCCTGCAAAAGGNGTNGTTCCCAACCCCAATGCCTTTCACCTATGCTACTGCCACAGCCCTATGCGCTACCTTTGGGACATGTATCACGAATACTTTAGGGGGACAGGTTTTTTAGTACGTTTTTTCATGAAGCGGCTTATCCCATCGCTACGGNTGTGGGATATAACTTCGGCAAACATGGTTGATCGTTTTGTTACCAATTCCCACTATGTCGCAAAACGGGTACANCGAATCTATAACCGCCAGGCCGAGGTTGTGTACGGGCCAGTATCTGTCGAAAAATATTTTACGGTAGAGAGGAAGCCCAGTGACTACTATCTATTCTTCGGNCAGGTTACTGGTTACAAGCGGGTGGATCTTGCCATCGANGCCTGTATCNGATCGGGCAGGAAGCTTGTTGTTGCGGGGGATGGTGTAAAAAATAAAGATCGTAAAAAACACTCAAAATCGGGACTGATTCGTTTCGCTGGAAGGGTTTCCGACGAAGAGGTGACGACGCTTTTTGCCGAAGCCCGTGCGCTACTTTTCCCTGGCATCGAGGACCTTGGCCTTGTGCCAATAGAAGCAAATGCCGCAGGATGTCCCGTAATCGCCTTCCGTGAGGGTGGGGCATTGGATACGGTAAAGGAAAACGTCACTGGCATTTTTTTTGACGAGCAGACGCCGGAATCCCTCATTGCGGCAATGGAGCACTTCGAACGGCACGAGGAGCGCTTCCGTGATCGGGAGCCGTTCAGGAGCCATGTGCAGCAGTTTTCCAAAGCGGCCTTTATCGAGCGAATACGGAAAGCCCTTGAAAAAAGGGAGCGAATGTAATAACTTGCTAGAATGACCTTTTCGGAATTTGATGTCTGGTTCCGTACCCGTTTTAGTAAAACCAGCTCTGCCCCCATAGCCATCACGCTGTTATTCTCCGATTTATTGGGGGTTATGCTGTCGTTCGGCCTTGGCTTTCTCTGGGTAGAAGCATATGGATGGACCATCGTCGGCTACAGTGGCTTCATCAATCTAAGATCCTTTGTAACTTACTGGCCTTATCTGCCCGTATTTATAATTATTTTCCAGGTATTTGGGCTATATCCTGGTATCTCGCTTGCCCCCTCCGAGGAACTTAGGCGTTTCGGTGTCGGTTCTGTTATGGCCTACGGTGCCATAATCCTTTCCAGGCTTATTGATTACCATTACTGGGGTTCAGTAAACACCGCCTTTACCATCAGCGCTGTATTCTCGGCGTTCATATTGCTTACTTTAAGGAGTATGGCTCATTGGCTTCTTCGCAAACTTGGGCTTAGGGGTATTCCCGCCGTCGTTTACGGTAGTGGTAGTACCGCTAGGCTTTTTATAGATAGGGCACAGAGCAGCACAAAGGTTGGCTACGTGCCGGCACTTATCCTGGACGACGAGGCGTCTGGGGTGGAGGAATACAATGGTATTCCGATAATTCACGACATCGACATAGGTCCCGAAATTGTAAAGCGCTACAATGTCAAAATGGCAATAGTTGCAATGAGCAAAGGGGATACGGACAAGCGCAAATTGAATAGGATAAGCCATTCGCTTTCCGCTTTCCGCTATCACGTTATTATTCCTGATTTTTTCGACAGCACCAACATCTGGATGTCCGTGCGTGATTTCGACGGCCTCCTTGGTCTTGCGACAAGCAAAAAACTCGATATGCCATGGAACCTTGGGATAAAACGTTTCATTGATATTTTCCTTGTCATAATCGGCGGTATCATACTTTTTCCCGCATTGCTGCTTGTAGCCTTGCTAGTCAAACTAACCTCGCCTGGCCCCGTTCTGTATGGACACAAACGTCTGGGAAGGAATGGGAAACCTTTTTATGCCCTGAAATTTCGTTCGATGGCATCGAATGCCAATGAGCGGCTGGAAAAACTTCTTGAATCGAATCCCAAACTTAGGAAGGAGTGGGAGGAAAACCGTAAATTGAAAGACGATCCCAGGGTAACAAAATTCGGAAAATTCCTGCGGCGGACGAGTATCGATGAGCTTCCCCAACTTGTTAATATATTGAAGGGCGAGATGAGTCTTGTAGGCCCCCGTCCTATTACCGATGACGAAGTGGAAAAATACGGGGGGAATTTTGACTGGATTTTTTCGGTAAGGCCTGGCTTGACAGGTTTGTGGCAGGTATCTGGACGTTCCGAAAAGGATTATGCGGCCCGTGTCTCGTACGACACGTACTATCTGCAAAGCTGGTCCGTATGGCTGGATATATGGGTGATATACAAAACCTTCGGTGTGGTCGTATATGGTAAAGGAGCGTATTAAATGCCGGTTCTATTCTGGTTTTTGGTTCTAAAGTGTCTGATTCTGCTTCCCATTGCGGCGCAGAGCCCCCAATCCACCCTGCGTTCCTTTGACGATATTTTTCCTGGCCTCCCACCTGCCGCACGTGCGGGGGCATTTTCGCAAGACGGCTATTTCAGGGCGTTTTCGAGGAGGGCGGTCCCCGACAGGGACTTCGGGCAGGATATCCTCGCTTCCCAAAGCGTATTGGATAGAGGTATCAGCGAGGCTATTCTTGCTGTGCAACCACTGGTTCTCGTGGAGTCGATTTTGGTGATTCCCGGCGAAGGCGGTAGATATTCCCTGCTGGACGTTTACAATGCCCTTAGCCAGACAAGGAACCTCCAGGGACGGCTCTATCATTCGCATAGGCGTGATGCGTACATTCCACTGTTCGAGGAAGTTACTCGCCTTGACGCCGGCAGAAGAAACGTTCCCATTGCGGATCCTGCCCCGGCATCGAGCGTTCCCCAGTCCGAAACAATCTATATGAGGCTGAGGGATGCGAACTTCGGGAATACATTTTACCGTGCTCAGATGAACCTTGACGGATACGGTCTGCGCTACAGCCTGACCAACAACAGAACCATCACCTACCTTATGTTTCCCGCCATAAGGGAAGGAAGATTTGTTGCCCAAATGTATTTTGAACCGATTGCGGAGGGAATTCTGATATACAGTCTTGCAGGTGTCGATGTTTCCAATTTTGTGTACTCGCAGATTCATATGCGTTCCGCAATCAGCACACGGCTGGCCGTGATAATCGAATGGGCCGTAGACGGGATTACCAGGTAACGCGGAAGTACGGGCCATGTTACGTACGCACGACATTGACAAATGGGATATCTGTGCTTATACTTGATATTGTAAAAGGGGGCGTTGTTAAAACCTCCTGGTTTTGAAGTTGGCCCAAGGAGTTTGACTGATGGCTGGAATAATAGGTATAAAAGTCGCTAACGGTGATT
>JGI24695J34938_10003707_pt1 | contig 10442 bp, 12 predicted proteins | sample TergutCo191P3_FD_34938 | JGI IMG/M metagenome (IMG submission 34938) | reverse complement strand
TCCTGAAACATGTTTAAAGTGCGAGTAAATCAGCATACCGGGAGCGACAGGAAGAGACGTTTTCCCGCCTGCCGCCGCGTTTATAGCGTAGCCAATGCTGGGGAAAGCCTGATGCGGAATCGCTCCGATATTCATAACTAATGCTCCTATTTTGAATATCGGAAAATTAATTATTTGCTTTAATGCCGCGCCTTGCGGAAGCGGCGCAGAAAAAACCACCTTATTTTATCAGCCGCGTTAAATGAGTTGTAGAAAAACTTTTTATACACAAGATCGTATGTGCCGATGTTTTTCACAAGGACTGGGTTGTAACCTTCTTTAAAATGATGGAAACCGTACCAGGGGTCGTTTACATCAGGGGCAGGTCCGAGCGAGCCCCACAGATCAAAGCAGGAGCAGGATTTCTCATGCCCGTATTTTATCATCTCCCACATCATAAGATTGGATGCCATAACCTCGCGGTACGCGTCGCTTGACGCGCCGTAAGGGTAGTACAGCTTTCCGTTAAAAAGAAAGATAATCCATGTAACCAGCGGCTGCTTATTGTACATGGCGTGAAAAATCCGCATCATGCTGTTTTCCCTCTCTCCTATCACCTTCCACATCACGCGGTAATACCGCGGAGTGTGCGAGAAGAATTTCTGGCGGGAAGTTGTTTCCTGCATCAGGCGTATGTAAATCTCCATGCCGCCTTCTGTTGTGTCCTCGATTATCTCAACGCCTTTTTTGGCGGCAAGACGGACATTGTACCGGGTTTTACTTCTTAAATTACTGAACAGTTCATCAGGCCCCGGCGTTAAATCAAGTTGAAAATTATATTTTGTAAAAAGATTTTTTCCTTCAAGCGCTCCGTTTTCCAATAAAAATTTCCGTTCTTTCTCAAAAACGCCTTCTGAGCCGGCGTATACATTGGGTTCCAGTTTTATAAATACCGCTTTTTGCCTCGCGGCGATTTCTTTTAACGCGTCAATTTGAATCCGGTCAGGCATACAGCCCTTAGGGAAATAGCCGACAGTGCCGCGGGTATACGGTATTTTATGGAACGAAACCTGAAACGCGCCGGCGTTTTTTTCGTTATCGAGTACGCAAACCCTCTCTACGCTCTGGCCCATCGCTTTTTTGAACTCGCCCCACGCGAAGGACTGAAGCGGATGTGAAACCGCCTGATCGTAAATTTCCTTTTCATCGCCGGAGATTGATTTTATCAGCAAACCGCTCACCTGTTTAACCTGACCCAGTCGTTGACCCGCCTTTCAAGCGGGTAAATTTCGTTGTCACTTTCGCCGCGCGCTCTTTCGCTGAGATACGGCAGGATTACACGGTCTTTTATGGCAGCCCAGTTCGCCGGTATTATATTCAGTTCCATAAAATATTCGGACGGCGGCATCCGTCCCAAAAGCTCAGGATAAAAAATCGGATAGACCTGTTCTGTAACTGAGTTCAAAGCGGAAAACCCGCCGCAGATACCGAAAATATTTTCATGTATTCTGTTAGACTTGAAATAATCCAAAAGCAGGCGCTGCGTTTCCACATTAAAAAACCACATCACAAACGCCCTTGCCGCGGTCTGAGATTTCGCCCATTTCGGAATACCAAGCATTATCATATCTTCCGTTATTGGGATCATGTTCTGTTCCATAATCCAGCGGAAGTCCAAAAGAGGTTTCACTTCTTCGCTCAGCAAAAAAAGCTCGCTGCTTTCGGTATATGAGAAAAATATCCGCCCCGACTGTATCAGTCTTTCGTGCGACTCAAAAAAATACTTAAAAGTAAAATCCTCATCCATCTGGCTGGAAGTATTTATCTCATTAGTCCAATTATTGATAAAAGATATTGTCTGTTCCAGCGCTGATGAATCCCATACTAACGGATTCCTTGATGATACCCTCGCGGCGCCTTGAGGCGGCTCATCTTCCCTGAAAGAAGCGCCCTGCAGCACAGCGGCGGCAAGTAAAAACCTGCTGTTCCATAACGGCGAAAAACCCATCCGGGTATATGAACCGCCGCTTTCGATATTATATTTTCTGCTGATTTCTTTGATTTCGTTAAAGCTGACAGTAAATTGATTTGAAAGTTCGTTTTCCCGTTCCTTGGAGAAAATCAGCGCCGGAACATTGAATGATACCGGAAGTAAATATTGATTACGGTCCTCTATTCTGCCGGCTGCCAGCAGTCTCGGATAAAAAATATTTCTGGAAAGTTTTTTTGCCCCGAATATATTATTAATATTTTTAAAATATGTCTGTGTGGACGAATTTTTTAACCAGCTCGCTATTATTATATCCGGGCTGTTCGCTCTGCTAATCTCGTTAATCGGGAATTCTGTGTATTTGACGCTGACTTTATATTGAGTTTGCGTATTGTTAAAAAATTCGCCGTACAGGGCGACTTCCGGGCGGTTTGTCCAAATCTCAATCGTATCAATATCTGAACAGGAGATAAACATAACAGCCAGAGCAAATAGGAACACTGCTTTAGCTGTGAACACTGCTTTATCAGCTTTGAACAATCGCATAAAACAAGTTTATTTGCCGCCTATACGCTTGTCAATCTGTCATCGGGCTGGTTACTTGACTGTTTTCTTCTTTCGCGGTAACTTAATATCTATAAGACGAATTTTGGAGATAATCATGTACGCTCTGGTTGAATTTAAAGGTAAGCAGTATAAAGCCGAGAAAGGCGCGCTGCTTAAAGTTGATAAAATTGACGCCGATCCGGGAACCGCTATAAATATCGAGACGGTGCTTTTAGTTTCCGGCGAACCTGTTGTAGTAGGCAGCCCCTATGTTGAAGGCGCAATAGTATCGGCGGTTGTGGAATCGCACGGAAAGGATGATAAGATTATCGTTTTTAAGTATAAACCTAAAAAAGACTACCGCAGAAAACAGGGGCACAGGCAGGAATTCTCAATTATCAGAATTGATGATATTTCCGCTTAATCATTTATAAGAAAATAGTCCGGTTTTTCGAAAATGATCGAGATAGAGGCGTGTCTGGATTCTGACGGCGTAATTAAAACTTGCAGAGCGTCAGGTCACGCGGGCGCCGGAAAGGCCGGAGCTGATATTGTCTGCGCCGCTGTTTCGGTTCTTATGAGAACCGCGTTAAGCGTTCTCGCGGGCAGGGAAGGAATTGTAGTAAAGGGCGGCGCTCCCGAAAAAGGGCAGCTTTGGCTGGAAGCGGAATATAACGCTTTATCAAGCGGTGTTTCGCGAGCGGAAGGAAAAGCGTTTCTTTTTGCTGCCGGGGAATTTCTTGTGAACGGGCTTTCGTCCGTAGCTCAGGAATACCCAAAAAATTGTAAATTTACAATCAGGAAAATTGATTCCTGATCGGCAACTATAGTTGCAGGAGGATAGTATGGCGCGAAAACGCGGCGGAAGCGGAGCGAAAAACGGAAGAGACTCAAACCCGCAGTATTTGGGGGTTAAAACAGCGGACGGCACTCTTGTAAAAGCGGGCACAATTATCACCCGTCAACGCGGAACAAAAATCCATCCCGGAACCAATGTCGGCTGCGGCGGCGATTATACCCTTTTCGCCCTCGCGGACGGAAAAGTAAGTTTTCATCAGCGAAGGGGCCGCAAACTGGCTTCTGTAATTAAAGAAGGCTGATTTAAAAATTTTTAACAACGAACCACACAAACTTATGCTTCGATATCTTAGCGTAAATATTATTTTTAGCCATGATATAATTTTACCTGCTGATAAAGATGGAAAAGTTTGCTGACGAAGCGGTAATTGAGGTTTCCTCAGGCAGCGGCGGGAACGGCTGCGCGGCTTTCCGGCGCGAGAAGTATGTTCCGCGCGGAGGCCCGTCTGGCGGAGACGGCGGCAGGGGAGGGAATGTAATTTTTACAGTTCGCCGCAACCTGCGCACCCTCGCGCATTTAAAATACAGATACAGCTTTAAAGCGGAAAACGGGCGCGACGGCGGCGGCGCCGGCAAGTACGGTCATAACGGCGCGGACGTTATTATTCCCCTGCCGCCCGGCTCTTTAATTCGCGATACAGAGACAAATGAGCTGATACGGGATTTCTCCGGCGATAAAAGCGATTTCCTGTTTTTAAAGGGCGGCAACGGAGGCTGGGGTAATATCCATTTTAAATCGCCGGTGAATCAGGCTCCCGTTAAGGCTCTTCCCGGAAAACCGGGCATAACAAAAAAAATAAAAGTTGAGCTCAGAATTATGGCGGATATCGGCTTAGTGGGGTTTCCCAACGCCGGCAAATCCAGCCTCCTTGAGCGTTTCACCAACGCGAGACCTAAAATAGCGGCTTATCCCTTTACTACGAAAATTCCAAATCTCGGCGTATTATCAGTAGACGATAAGGATATCATCATCGCAGATATTCCCGGTATCATCAAAGGAGCGTCTCATGGCGCGGGTCTTGGCTTTCAATTTTTAAAACACATCTCAAGGACGAAAGCGCTTGTTTTTTTAATTGATCTTGGCGATGATAATTACCTTGACGTTTTTACTATCTTGTTAGGTGAGCTTGACACATATTCGCCCCTGCTCGCCGCGAAGAAACGGCTTATTGCCGGATCAAAAACCGATTCAGACGAAACCGGAAATCGGCTCAGAGATCTCGCTGAAAAATATCCTGAGGAAGAAGTGCTTGGCATCTCGGTTTTTACAGGCGACGGGATAAAGGAGCTGGCTTATACTCTTCTGCGGCTTACAGAGGAGAATCAAACGGAAGAAGATATGGATGATACAAACGAAAACGAAATTGATTTGGACAATGATGAAATTTTAGAGGACGGAATTCAACCTGTCCCTGAGGAGACACTGTGAAACTCGGCATTCTCGGCGGCAGTTTTAACCCGATCCATCTTGGGCATCTTTTCCTCGCGGATAAGGTCTTTACGGCGCTCGAGCTTGACAGGATTGTTTTTATACCGGCGTTCCTGTCTCCTTTTAAACCGGACGCTGCGGGTATGAGGCAGGGATCGAATATAAAAGACAGGATCGACATGACTGCCTGCGCGATAAGCGGCGACTTAAGGTATGCCATAGATAACTGCGAAATAAAAAGGGAAGGCGTTTCATACACCATTAACACCATAGAAGATATTATCGCCCGTTACCTTCCTTCCGGTAAGCCGGTCCTGATTATAGGCGATGATCTCGCGCCTGAATTTACCAAATGGCGGGAGTATGAGCGGATTCTCGAGTTAGCTGAAATCGCGGTTGTGCGGCGGGTTAATACCGCGGCTTGTGAGTACCCTTTCCCCTGTATCCGCTTTGAGAATGAAGCGATGGATATTTCTTCGAGCAAAATAAAACAAAAAATCCTGGAAGGAAGCGACTGGCGTTCTCTGGTGCCGTCCGGGGTCAGAGCTATAATAGAAGACAGAAGGCTTTACGGCTGCAATGAGCGCCATAACGCGGGCGGCGAATGTTATCGCGATGACTGCATCAGCGAAACCATACAGCGAGTGGAAGACGCGGCGCGCCATGCCCTTAATACAGAGCGGTTTCTGCATTCCAGAAACACCGCTCTCGCCGCGGTTGATTTATGCCGGCGCTTTGGTCTCGATCCAAAGAAGGGTTATCTCGCCGGAATCGCCCACGATCTGGCGAAGCAGCTAGACGGCGATCTCATGTTAAAAATTGTTAAATCCAGAAAAGAAGATTATGAAATCTCGTCAATAGAAAAAGAGAAACCGGGGCTTCTTCACGGAAAGGCAGCCGCGGTATTGCTAAGAGAGCAGTTCTGTATTCATAATATAGATGTCCTTGAGGCAGTCGCGTGTCATACATTCGGCAGCGATAAAATGGGGCCTTTAGCGAAAGTAATCTACATCGCGGATAAAACCGAAATTTCTAGGAATATCGATCCTGCTTTAAGACAGATGTGCAGAGAAGCTGATTTAGACACTATGCTTTTCGCGGTGCTGGAAAAAACGATAGTAAAACTAAAAGCAAAAGAATTAAATTTATCTAAAGATACTTTAATGCTGCTCGAGAAAATTACAAACCGGTAAGGAGAAAAATTGAAAGTACCAAAAGTTGACACTTCTTTTCTGCTGCTAATTTTGATTGTTTTTATTCTCGTGTTCGGAATTGTCTTCTCCCTTTTAACATTCCGCAGCAACCCTGTCGGAGACGCGGTTGAGGCTAACCGTGTCATCAATACCCTGTTTGTAATTGAAGATAACAGAATGCCGCTCAGCACCTTTGTTCTGATGTATTATCCGGGCACAAAACGGGCGGCCATTTTTGATATCCCAGGCGATCTGGGATTATTAATTTCCAGAATTAACCGCGTCGATCGAATAGACAGAGTGTATGAGCCTGCCAGAATTAACGCGTATCAAAGCGAGATAGAAAAATTATTAGGCATCGATATTAATTTCTCGATAATCATCACAAAGGAGAATCTGGTATCCATAGTAGATCTTCTGGAAGGCGTTGAGATATTTATACCTTCGCCGATCTCTCATATGGATGATGACGAAATTATTTTGTTCCCGTCCGGCATGACAGTTCTTGACGGAGACAAGGCAAGCCTTTACGCGTCTTACAGGCTTCCTCACGAAGGCAGCGAAGTGGAAGTGTCCCGAAGGCAGCGCGTCTTCCTTGGTATACTGAACCGTCAGATACAGATGAACGAAAGCCTGAAAAATCCGGGAGCCGCGAAGATGTACTATTCGCTTTTCAGAACATCAATGAATCAGCGCACATTGACGCTTCTTTTAGATGAGTTTGTGCATATTGATACTGAGAGGGTAAACATCCAGTCTGTCGGCGGAAATTTACGCGAGGTATCAGGGCAGCCGCTTATCATTCCTCATTGGGACGGAAACCTGATAAAAGAGATTGTTCGCCAGACATTAGGTACGCTTACAAGGGAGATTGAGGATTACCTGATTGAACGGACGCTCACCGTAGAAGTTTTAAATGGGACCGCGGTTAACGGGCTCGCTGGCAGAACAAGGGAAATGCTGCAGAGTTTTGGCTATGTTGTTATCAGCGTAGGAAACGCTGACAGTAATGATTACGAAAGAACAGTCATTCTGCACCGTTCCGGGGATGAAAGCCTTGTAAGGGATTTCGCCGAAATTATCCGCTGTGCAAACATTCAGCGCGAGCCTGCTTTATATGATGAGCAGGAAGGCGTTATTATATCAAGCGAGATAAAAGCCGATATCACCCTGCTTATCGGAAGAGATTTTAATGGAAGATATGTCACCGGAAATTAAACACTCAGGAAATCCTGAACAAAGCGCCGGAAACGAGGCGGTAACATCCTTGGCGGATCTTTTGCGTGAACACAAGGGAGAAAACATCCGCGTTCTTGACCTAAGGGGCATTTGCAACTGGACTGATTATTTTATTATCGCCAATGTCTCAAGCGGGACGCACATGGACGGGCTTGGGCGGCATATAAAAACATTCTGCGGCGTCAATAAAATTGACATACTCGGCGGTACGGGTAAAAACAACGGCCCGCGGTTCGCTGGTTCCCGCGGGGAAAGTCCTGATGATGAATGGCGTTTAATTGACCTTGGCTTTGCTATTATTCATCTGATGACCCGCGGAGCGCGGGATTTTTATGACCTTGAGCGGCTCTGGACACCTTATATGTAATTTCTCTTATTGAGGACAGAGCTAAATCCGCCCCCTTACTTAATCCTCATCATCCCAGTCGTCTTCTTCGTCTTCCTCGTCTTCGTAATCATCATCCTCATCTTCGTAGTCGTCGTCATCTTCTTCGTATTCCTCGTCTTCCTCTTCCTCGTCCTCCTCTTCTTCCAAATCGTCGTCATCTTCTTCGTATTCGTCATCATCGTCAAAATCATCGTCCATGTCATCATCATCCATGTCGCCGTAACTGCTGAGGATGAAATCCGGCAGTTCGTCACCGCTGGTTTCATCGCCTATGTGTGTCAACGCCAGCTCTTCATATTCTGCCGCGCCTTGCGCTTCTCGCCGAGAAGGAAAACCATCCGTATCACGGCTCGGCTGTAAGTTCAGAATCATAATGTTCTCCCTTAAAATTTGATATTTTTCTTGAATTTTATTTGAATTAAGAAGTAAATTACTTCTCACTAGAAACATAAGGGAGGATATATTAATTTGTCAACAGGTTTTTAAAATTTTTTTAAGTTATTTTTCGCTGTTGACAACTTCATTTGCATAGCCGTTAACTGTCTTAATGTATAGCGCCTGACAACAATATAATTACATCCTCCAAATTTAAAAATTATGTTATTCTGGAAAGGATGCTTCCAATTTCCGGTGAATTCACTGTTTTCGCTCCAGCTAAAATCAACCTTTCGCTCTCAATCGGGGACAGGCGTCCTGACGGGTTTCATGCCATAGAAAGCGTTTTTCTCGCGGTTGATTTTGGCGATTACCTGCGTTTTTCCATACAAAACGAGCCTTCGTCTTACTCCGGCGAGTCCGAAACGATTTATAACGAATTTAAAGCCGGGCCGCTTTCTCTTAGTGACACGGAATATCACATATTAAGTGACGGCTGCTCTTTATCAATACCTGATAATATAATTCCAAAAGCGGTATCCCTGTTTCGAAAAAGGACCGGATTTTCCCGCAGGATTAAAATTGTAACAGATAAAAACATCCCTATTGGCGGAGGATTAGGCGGCGGTTCCTCTGACGCGGCGGCTGTTCTTACCACGCTAAATAAAGCAGCCGGTTTTCCATGCGGCCGCGGGGAGCTCCTGGAAATTGGCGCGGCGCTTGGAAGCGATGTTCCTTTTTTTTTGTATAACCCCCCCGCCGCTCTTGTTAAAGGCCGCGGCGATATTATAGAACCTGTTGATATGCCTGAAATGTTTCTGGCGCTGGTCAATCCCGGTTTTCCCAGTGACACAGGCGCGGCGTTTCGCCTTCTGGACGAGAGAAGAAAAAGTATGCCGGATTCTTCATTCATCAATGATTTTCTGCCTGTATTTGACGAGCCCGAAAAATCTGTTTACCTCAGGATCATATCTCAATTACAAGAAGCAGGCGCGGATAATGCCAGTCTCTCTGGTTCCGGCTCAACATGTTTCGGCGTTTTTTCGGACTGGGGGAAAGCGCGGAAAGCGGCGGAATCGTTAGCTGATAAATGGAGTTTTGTAAAAGCGGTAAAAACTTATTATTTTTGACTTGTATTGTTAAAAAATGAGTAAAAAAGACAGCATAATGAAAGAATGTCAAGTAAAAAAGCGTCTTTTTCGCTTGCTTTCACGGCAAATCAATATTACAATGAAGGTTAATCGGGCTTAATTCAGGTCAGCGCCTGTGTTGAGTTAATAATTTGGACCTCAAAGGAGAGAGGAGCTTATGGAAATTACAGATATCAGGGTCCGCAAAGTGACTGGCGGCGGTAAGCCGAAGGCGTATGTAACAGTGACTTTTGACGATTGCTTTGTAGTTCACAATATAAAGATCATTGAGGGTAAAACCGGAGTTTTTATCGCCATGCCAAGCCGGAAAACCAGAGCAGGTGAGTACAAGGATGTCGCGCATCCGATTCACCCTGAATTCCGGGCAGAATTGCAGAAACGTATCCTGGATAAATATAATTCAGGCGATGTTGACATTTCAACAGACGGAGCGGATGATTAGCGGCTAGTTATGAATGTGGGATGTCCCGCGTCCCACATTCAACCATTTACTCTCCTGCTTTACCTCTTGATTAAATCCTGTTAGTTTTGATATCCTCTATATGTATAGATAATGGGATGTCGGCAAGTGGTAAGCCACCGGTCTTTGGAGCCGGTATTCACAGGTTCGAATCCTGTCGTCCCAGTATGGGAAAAAATGAAGCGCGTGTCTGCTTCTGATCTTTTCCTGATTTTATTCTTTTATTGAGGTTATATCCATGAGCAATGTAGTGTTACAAGCGAAAAATCGTCAGAAATACGGTTCAGCCGAATCCCGCAGACTTAGAAAAAACGGACGTATTCCAGCGGTTATTTACGGAAGATCGGGGACATCTGTTTCCATCGATCTGGATTCTGTTGAGTTTACTAAAAACACAAAAGGAATCTCCGAAAGTACGATAGTCAAGGTTACTGTCGAGGATAAATCCTATGACGCTTTTGTTAAAAACACTCAGCGGAACATTATAGACGGTAATATTCTTCATATTGATTTTTATGAGGTTGAAAGCGGGGTTGTTCTTCGCGCGAAAGTCTCGCTTGTCTTTCAGGGAAATCCTGTCGGGGTACGGGAAGGCGGTATGCTGGAAAATCCTGTGCATGAGATTGAAATTGAGTGTCTGCCCAAGGACCTGCCTGAAAGGATCGAGATCGACATTTCCGGCCTGAAAGCAAACCAGTCGCTCCATGTTCGCGACATTGCGCTGGGAGAAGGAGTAAGGCTTCTTTCCAACCCGGATCAGGTTATCGCGCTTGTTAAATTCGCCAAGGCTGAAGCCGCCGCCGCTGCCGCTACTGAAGCGACAGCCGCCGCCGC
>JGI24695J34938_10003704_pt1 | contig 10447 bp, 6 predicted proteins | sample TergutCo191P3_FD_34938 | JGI IMG/M metagenome (IMG submission 34938) | reverse complement strand
GCAAATTCAGGAATAAAAGAATGAAGAAAATATTTTTATTACTGTTTATTTTATTTTCACTTCTCTTCGACCTCCGACTCCCAACTCCCGATTCCCAATTATTTGCCGAACCAACCAATTACACCTATAACTACGATTTCTGGTTTGAGCAGGTTGCTTCTCCCGACGCTTATCGTGTCGGCGCGTACATTCTCGGCACTACTTTGGGAATTGATCATTTCAGAGATCCGCAGGGGTTGTTTATCAGAGATAACCGTATTTACATTTGCGATTCGGGAAATAACCGTATCGTCAAGCTTGAAGCGCGTGAAAACGGAGAGCATATTGTAAGCGCGGTTGTAACTTCGGTGATCATTAACAGCACGGAATCCCGTTTCAATTATCCAATGGATATTTTTGAAAACAGAAACGGCGATCTTTATATTGCGGATACTAACAATAACCGCGTTTTAATTCTTGATAATAATTGGAAATTTAAATCCGTTATTGTAAAACCAGAAGATGAAAGCATGGGTGAGTTTACGGATTTTCTTCCGACAAAATTGATTGTTGATTTCGCGAACCGTCTTTTTATTCAGGCGAGAAATGTCAATAAAGGATTAATGGAATTTGATAATCGCGGAGAATTTTCCGGTTACATGGGCGCGAATAAAGTCGATGTTAATCCTATTGATTATATTTGGAAACTTCTCGCGACGCAGGCGCAGAGAGAACGAATGGATTTATTTATTCCGACAGAATACAGCAATCTCGCGATTGATAACGACGGTTTCGTTTATGTTACAAATTCCGCAGGACAAACCGATCCTGTGCGCAGACTTAACGCGATGGGTCAGGATATTTTAATCCGAAACGGTTATGAAGATCTTGTCGGCGATGTAGTTTTCGGAAATGCCGGAGGAATATCCGGACGGTCGAGATTTATCGACGTAACTGCGTTTAACAATGATTCCTATGCGTGTTTTGACAGAACGCGCGGACGTATTTTTTTATACGACTTCCAGGGAAATTTATTATACGCTTTCGGCGGAATCGGAAACCGCGAGGGAAGTTTTATTCAGCCTGTCGCCATCGACAAAGCCGGAGATTCGCTTTATGCGCTTGATTCAAGAACAGCGGCTCTAACTCGTTTTGATCTTACAATTTACGGCGCCTTGATCAACCGCGCATTAAACGAATACAGATCAGGACGTTATGAGACATCAGCCGCCGTTTGGGAAGAAGTTTTAAAAATGAACGGAAATTACGATCTTGCCTACATCGGCATCGGACGCGCCGCGTTAAGGCAGGGTGAATATCAAAAAGCAATGAAATATTTCAAATTGAAACATTACCGCGAAGGTTACGGAAAAGCATTTCAATTGTACCGTAAACAATGGATGGAACAAAATCTCTGGAAAATACTTTTAATTTTAGGAATACTAATTTTTTTACCTTCTGCTGTCAAATTTTCCGTTAAGCTTGCAAGGGAGATCAAAGAGGCATGAAGTATTTTTTAAATAAAAATTGGTGGGAATATGTCGGAAAAACTCTGAAGTATTCACTCTATGTGATTACGCATCCGCTTGATGGTTTTTGGGATTTAACTCACGAAAAACGCGGATCATTAGCCGCGGCGAATATAATAATCGGTCTGACAGTAATTGTCGAAATTTTGCGCATGACGCTTACTGATTTTCAATTTATCACAGTTAATATGGAATATTTTAATTCGGTAATTGTAGCGATGCGTATTCTTCTGCCTGTCGGGTTGTGGACTGTCGCAAATTGGAGCCTTACAACTCTCATGGACGGAAAAGGAAGAATGTCCGATATTTATATGGCGGTTTGTTACGCGCTAACACCTTATGTAATTATAAATATCATTTTAATTATTCTAAGTAAATTTATAACATATGATGAAGGCGCGGTTTATTGGGTGCTTGCGGGTTTCGCGGCGCTCTGGACAGGCATATTAATTCTCGCCGCGATGATGATGATTCACGATTATACCCTGTTAAAAACATTACTTTCAAGTTTTCTTACAATTATCGGAATGGGAGTAATGGTGTTTATCTTTGTGATATTTTTCAGTCTTATAAGCGACGCTATTTCATATTTTTTATCATTGTACAGAGAAATTACGTTCAGGTTAATGTAGGAGATAAAGTGAAACGCATTTTAATATTGTTAATAATTTTACCCGCGTTATTCTCTTTTATTTCGTGTAACAAAAATAAAAATAGGCAAAAACCGGTTATCGTTTATGAATTTTCAGGCAGCACAGAGGATGTCATTATCGAAAATGAATATTTATATTTTCGATTTTTGCCGGCGACAGCCGGGATTGTACTAACCGATAAAACAAGCGGCGCTGAATGGCGTTCAAATCCTCTTGCAGGTTTTTCTGATCCGTTAGCTGATGTTGTTACGGGATATCTGATGAATTCTCAATTCGCTCTTGAATACGCGGATAACGCGGGTGTCGGAATGACATTGCAGTCAAGCATATACAGTGTTGATCGAAAAGCTTATGAATATAAAATTGTTGAAAATGTTTTAGAAGTAAATTATACGGTAGGCGATATTACACGGTCATTTGTTATTCCTCCGGCAATGCAGGAAGAAAGAATGCGCGCGTATCTTGAAAGAATGGAAAAAGACGACAGGCAATTTGTTGAGTCCGCGTACCGCCTTTATAATATTAACAATCTTCGTTTAAATGACGATAAAAATCAGCTTTTAACCGACTATCCGGATCTCGCAAGAACAAGAATGTATATTATGCGCGATAACATTCCCGATTATATGAAAGAATACATGGAAATATATTTCGAAGGCGCGGAATATAATTATGAAGATTACATTGAAGATTCCATGCGTTATTCAGTAACAAGAGAAAATATCAAACCTGCGTTTAATTTAACGTTCCGCTATTTTCTTGACGGAAGGTCACTTGTGCTGAATATTCCTTATGACAGAATCGGATTCAGGCAAAATTATCCTATGACGACATTATCTGTTATGCCGTTCATGGGATCAGGAAACGTGAATGATGACGGTTATCTTTTTGTTCCTGACGGCAGCGGCGCTCTTATTTATTTTAACAACGGAAAATATAACCAGGTTCCGTACAGTACGCCCGTCTACGGCTGGGACGAAGCGATGCCGCGTGACGCGGTAATCAGCGATAACAAAGCGCCGTTCCCGGTTTTTGGAATTCAAAAAAATAACGCGGCGTTGTTATGCGTCATTGAAGAAGGCTCCTCGTATGCCAGTATACGCGCCGACGTATCAGGAAGAAATTGTTCGTGGAACAGAGTATTCCCTATTTTTGAAATGATTCACGGCGTTAAAATGGATCTTTCGGGGCGCAGTCAGAGAGATGTGTATTTTTATGAAGCGGGACTTCCCGAAGGAGAGAGTATAACATTGCGTTATACGCCATGCGCCGAACAGGGATATATGGGAATGGCTGGCGAATACCGGTCTTGGCTAATTGAAAAATATCCGCAGATATTTTCAAAAAAAGAAAATGAAAAAAAATCCGCGAAAGAAGGCGTTCCTGTTGCTATTGAAATAATCGGCGCTGTAAATAAAACACAGCACCGTTTGGGTATTCCTTTAGATCTTCCGTTGAAATTAACTTCCTACAAAGAAACAACATCAATGATAGAAGATTTTGCTGATTTCGGCTGGGAAAATGTGCATATAAAACTTAACGGCTGGTTTAACAGGAGCGTTGAACATACAGTTCCCTTAAACATAAAATTAATCGGCGAACTTGGCAGTAAAAAAGATTTTAAGGGAATTATCAGCGCTGCCGAAAAAAATAATTACACACTGTATCCCGAAGTCGATTTTGTTTTTGCGCGTGATGTGGGAAATTTCAGCGGTTTTAGTTTAAACCGGGACGCGGCGCGTTATGTCAGCAGGCAGCGCGTACAGCGTTATCCGTATAGTTTTATCTGGTTCGGCGAACGCAAATCATGGGGTAAACTAAATTATCTCGCGCGTCCTGTTGCTGTTAATAAAATGATTGATGTTTTTATGAAGAAAGCTGATAAACTCGGAATAAAAAATATCGCATTCAGAAATTTAGGATCAAAACTTGCCGGAGATTATCATGAAAAACGCCGCGTCAGCAGAGAAGCGTCAATGAAAATGCGTCAGTTAAAATTTGATCAGTTAAAAAAATCAGACGCTGAAATTTTAGTACGCGGCGGTTTTTCTTATTCATCGCCGTGGGCTTCGATCATCACAGATATGAATTTGGATAAACAATTTCTCAGCGTTACAGATGACGCTATTCCGTTTTATCAAATTGTTCTTCATGGACTCGTGCCTTATACGGGAGCGGCGATCAATCTTGCGGAAGATTATTCACGCAATCTTTTAAAAACAATTGAAAGCGGCGCGGGATTGTATTTCAGTTTTAAAACGGAAGATACTGCCGTTTTACAGGAAACAAAATTCAGACAATTCTACGCAAACGAATACGCAAAATGGATAGGTGACGCAGACGCTATTTATAAAATATTCTCCGCCGATTTCGGGCATTTGTATAATCAATCAATTATCGATCATCAAATTTTATCGCATGGCGTAACATTAACGGAATACGAAGACGGAACAAAAGTAATTGTAAATCTGACAAATAACTTGTGGAATTACGGCGGAAATATTGTTGACGCGAATAACTATATTGTATTACTTCGCACTGTACCGCAAAGCAATACGATAAGTGAATCCGGACAGGAGGAATAATGTATTTCAAAAACAGAAATAATAAATTGTCGCTGACCCTTGAAGGCAAGAACGCAATAACGGGATATTTATTTTTATTGCCGTTTATTATCGGATTTTCAGCATTTATGTTTTTTCCTATTATTGAATCTCTGCGCATGGTTTTCAGCGATGTAAAAATTGATTCGGTTAATCACGGATTTTCCATGGTATTTACGGGTTTCGAAAACATAAAACGCGTTGTCGCGGTAGACCCTGAGTTTAACAGATTTCTTGTTGAAGAGATTGGGCGAATGTTATTGATTGTTCCGGCAATTATTATTTTCAGTTTATTTGTCGCGCTCATTTTAAATCAGGAATTCAAAGCAAGAGGTTTTGTGCGCGCTATTTTCTTTTTACCTGTAATTCTTTCTTCAGGAATTATGATTGGTCTTGAAACAAATAATTCACTGTTAAACAGCATAGCGGAAATAATTAAAGAAGGAAACATGATGAAATCTTCGGTAACAAAAGTACTTGAGGATATTCTTGTTGCGGAAGGCGCGGCAAGCGATTTTATGGAATATATATTTTTAATTATTAATCAAATTTACGATATAGCGATGGCTTCGGGAATTCAAATTATTATTTTCCTTTCCGCTCTTCAAACAATTCCGTCAAGTATGTTCGAAGCGGCGAAAATCGAAGGCGCGACTTCATGGGAATGTTTCTGGAAAATAACATTCCCTATGGTAAGTTCTTTAATTCTTGTAAATATTATTTACAGTGTTGTTGATTATTTTATCAGAACGGATAACCGCGTAATGGAAAAAATAAACACAACAACAATCAGAATGTTAAATTTCGGTTTTGGAACAGCGATGGCTTGGATTTATTTTATTGCGGTACTTTCAGTAATCGGAGTCACGATGGCGATTATTTCCAGGAGGATTTACTATTATGAATGATATTTCTACCGGTAAAGAGCAAAACGCGTTTACAGATGCAGGAACAAATTGGGGCAGTATATCAAAAAATTATCATATAAAGAAAAAAGCGCTGGAAATAATTTTTAAAGTTTGCCGCGCGATTTTGATATTTGGAATGTGCTTTTTAATTATTCAGCCTTTACTGGATAAATTAAGCGTCAGTTTTATGGACAGACAGGATTTATTTGACAGTACAGTAATCAGTATTCCAAGAAATCCGACGACAGAAAACTACAGACTTGCGGGCGAATTACTTAATTATATTCCTGCGCTTTTTGAAACATTATTTATTGTTGTAATCAGTTCTGTTTTACAGATTGCGGCATGTACTCTTGCGGCTTACGGTTTCGCCAGATATAAGTTTCCTTTAAAAAATTTCTGGTTTTTCTGCGTAATGCTTATCATTATTATTCCGCCGCATACAATTATGGCGTCTCTTTATTTAAATTTTCATTTCTTTGACATATTCGGAATCTTTCGTTTGATAATTGGGGAACCTGTTAATTTATTAAACAGCGTATTCGGTTTCTGGATGTTATCCGCGACAGGCATGGGGTTAAAAAGCGGTTTATACATATTTATGTTAAGACAGTATTTCAGAGGTATGCCAAAAGAGCTTGAAGAAGCAGCGTGGGTAGACGGCTGCGGAAAGTTCAGAACATTTATTCAGATAATGCTTCCTGACGCAAGCCCGATGCTAACCTCATGTTTTTTATTTTCTTTTGTTTGGCAGTGGACGGATTCGTTTTATTCAACATTGTTTTTAACAAATTATAAAATGTTATCCGGTTATTTAGGCGCAATCAGCGAGCGCGTAAATCAATGGTGGAGTGTGACAATGAATACTGCCGGTGACGCTGTGGCTTCTACCGCGCCCATAGCCTTTATTCAGGCGATGATCGCGACCGGTATGCTTATGTGTCTCGCGCCGCTGATATTGCTTTATCTTGTTGCTCAAAAAGCGTTTGTAGAATCATTAAGTCAGACAGGCATCAAAATGTAATATTTTTTTCCGGAGGAGAAAATGTCGAAAAAAAAATTTTTAGTTTGTTTTATTCTAATATCATTGTTAATCTTATCGTGTAACAAAAACGCGGGTCAAAACAAAAATTATAGCGGGCAGGAAGAATCAAAGAGAATAAGTAATTTCGCAGAACCGCCGGATGATATTCAAAAAACTCTTAAAAAAATGGAAATAATTTTAGGAAACTGGTGGAGAGATTACGATCCCGCGATATTTCAGCCAAGAAATGATATTGAAGAGAGACAGCTTGAGTATCGTAAATGGTTTTTACAGGAATATGAATTTAAAATGCACGATAAAAATATCGGCGGATGGGGCGAAATAGCGCAGCTTGCGACTACTTCAATTATGTCGGGAAAACCCGCGGCTACTGTTTTTCGTCTGCAATCTGATTGGGCGCTGGCATTGTATCGTCAAAATTTACTTTATCCAATAAGCGAAAGTAAAGTATATGATTTATCAACTAAAAAACCAGTTGAATGGAATAAACATGTCGCAAGCGCATTTACATTTAATAATAAAACTTATGCTTTCGCGGTAGGCAGCAGCGGATCGTCAGGAGCGGTGTTTTGGAACAAAAGACTTTTCAGAGAAGCGGGACTTGATCCCAATTTGCTATACGATCTTCAAAAAAACGGATTATGGACATGGGATAAATTTTTAGAAATTGGCAAACAACTGACGAGAGATATTAACAATGACGGTATAATTGATATTTACGCGATGCCATGCGATTTTTCTATCGATATACTCGACTCTCTTGTTTCAAGTAACGGCGCAATGTTTATCGACAGAGAAGCAAACGGCAGACTTGTAAACGCGACAGGCAGACCTGAGTTTATCGAAGCGATTCGTTTTTACATGAGATTAAAAGAAGAAGGTGTAATGAAACCTAAACCGGAAGGCATTCACTGGAATTGGTTTGTTTCGGAATTCCTGGACGGAAATGTTGCCATGCGAATGGCGGCGCAGCATACAGTAAGTGATATGAAGACTATGAGAGATGACTGGGGTATGGTGCTTCCGCCGAAAGGACCAAGATCAAAAAATTATGTTGTCTTTACCGCCGAAAATGTAATGGTGATTCCTTCGCGCGGATTTACCGAAGAACAAATCGACGCGATTCTTTGGGCAGTCAGAGCATGGGAAACTCCGATTGATGATAATTGGAGAATAGCTCATTATCCGAATTTCAGAGACAGAAGAGCGGTTGACGAAACTATGACGATGATGCGCGATCAAAATCTATGGCAGTGGAGATATCACACGCTGGTTCCCGGATTCAGTACAAGCGGTATCGCATGGAATCTCTGGCAGCATGAAGGAGAGCCTGCGCAATTAGTTGAAGCTGTTTCGCAAAGCTGGAACGCGCTGATTAACGACGCTAATGGTTTGTAATAAATTTATATGGGTTGCGCTTATTTTTTAAAAATTGCTGATAAACCGCGGCGCTTTCATAGTAACCGTCCAACCCTTTAAATGATGATGATTCATCACAGCGGTACAATTCCATTAAAAGCGGAAACAGCGGCGATGACATTATCTGTTCTGTGCGAAAAAGCGGAAGTCTTGGAAGAGCCGCGGGCAGCATATGGTTTCTTACGAGAAAACAGACATCATGCGTGACGGATGGATTAAATCCTAATCTATCAAGAAAACGCCGCGCTTGAATTTCACCTAACTCCGCGTGACCGTCATATCTTTTGCTGCCCGCCGAAACGGCAATCGGTTTTCCCGAATCGTGCAGCAAAAGTCCGAGCGATAAACGCAAATCGTAAGCGTAAACCGCCTGTTTATACGCCTTTTTCCGCAAGGCGGAAAAGTTCCGCTTCGCGGAACGGTTTCGCGAAGCAGAACCATTAGAGCCTGTTTTTCTGTGACGAAACGTTTCCATCGTGTGATCCCACGCGTTTCCTTCGGGATGAAACTCTTTTGAATGATCCGCTTCTTCTAAAAGCGCTAATTCCTGCCAAAATTTCGCGAGAAAACCGCTCGCCTTCAGCAATTCAAAACCGAGTCCCGGATTGGGAGAAGTTATCAATTCTGTAAGAAAAACGCGCTGTTCTTCCTGATTTAAATCACTAACAGGAAGATTGATACTCTGCCTTTTTACAATGTCGAATAACGCCGCGGTTTTTCTAATTTCCTTGTTTGTAACGCAATCAGGATGAAAATATTTTGACAGGATCAGCGCGGCGTCCATTAACGAATATACATCCGCGTCAAGATTTAAACCGTCAATTATTATTTGCCGTATGCTTAATTTATCATCAGCATTTTGATCGATTGAATTGTTTAGAGCTAAACCGCCGGACGAACCGCTGCCGATGATATTTTTTCTAATCGCTTTTAAACTAGGATAAACTTCACGCGGGTCGATAAAAGAATTTGTTTTACAATCACGATAAAAATCAAGTAAATTAAAAGAAGGTGTACGCATCTTTAGATGTGAATTATCATTGGCAGATTCCGCGCAGCGAAAATACCATGTCTTGTCATCGTCATCTAACGCGGCGTCCGCCAAATCCACGCCGGGATACCGCAATCCTTCAAACAATTTCGCCAAATCCGAAACATCGGCGTTAGTCAGAATATGTATAAAATTTTGCTTTTCTTTTATAGAAACGGAATTATGAGCTAACCATGAGTCGATCGCGCCAAATCCGTAAATGTACGCAGAAAATCCTTTTGAAAAAACCGACTCTAATAAGGACATATCAAATCCTTTATTACTGAGATGAACTATTTAAGCAATATACGTACAAATTACCTTGCGTATTCTGTTATACGTGTTTCTCTTATCATTGTAACTTTAATACGTCCGGGATAACGAAGATCATTCTCAATCTTTTTAGCGATTTCTTTAGCGAGTTCTCTTGTCTGATCATCATTAACAGCTTCATTGTTTACCATTATGCGCAATTCGCGTCCTGCCTGAACAGCGAAAGATTTTTCTACGCCTGTAAAAGCGTTTGCGATACCTTCCAGATTTTCAAGACGCTTCATGTAATTGTCGAGAGTTTCTTTGCGCGCGCCAGGGCGTGCCGCGGAAATTGCGTCGGCAATCTGCACAAGAACAGCTTCAACGCATGTCGGCTCAATATCATTATGATGACTTCCGATCGCGTTGATGACGCGCGGATCTTCTCCCATTTTACGCGCCATATCCATGCCGATCTCGGCGTGATTCAAATCGGAATCGGATTCAACACCCTTGCCTATGTCGTGTAACAGCGCGGATCGTTTCGCGAGATCGCGGTTACAGCCGATTTCCGCCGCAAGCATTCCCGCGATTATCGCGACCTCTTTTGAATGTTGCAAAACATTCTGACCGTAACTTGTGCGGAAATACAATCGGCCTAAAGCGCGGACAGCATCCTGCTTAATATTATGAATGCCAAGATCAAACAGAACCTTCTCGCCCTCTTCAAAAATTTTCTGCGAAATATCTTTGCTGACCTTGATAACAATTTCCTCGATCCTCGCCGGATGAATTCGCCCGTCAAGTATCAATCTTTCCAGAGATACTTTCGCGATTTCACGGCGTACAGGATCAAAACAGGAAATAACTACCGCTTCCGGCGTATCGTCGATTATGATGTCCGCGCCCGTCAGCGTTTCGAGAGTGCGGATATTGCGCCCTTCACGACCGATGATGCGCCCCTTCATTTCGTCATTGGGCAGGGTAACGGTGGTTACTGTTACATCGCCTGTCACTTCCGTTGAAAGC
>JGI24695J34938_10003700_pt1 | contig 10455 bp, 6 predicted proteins | sample TergutCo191P3_FD_34938 | JGI IMG/M metagenome (IMG submission 34938) | reverse complement strand
CGGGCAATAATATCATTGCAGGAGATGTCGGTTCTTTCACCGTAACTGTAACTATTGACGGAAAAACCAGCAACACAATGAACGGTACTATTCATGGAGTGCCGTCATCAAAAATTATTGATGATTTCAGCGATATTCCCGCAGGCGGAGCGGGCGGTAATTGGGGCGAAGGTGCCGGATTGGTCGTACTTGAACAATTAGGTTTTTCATTTACTCTGCCGCAATGGTGGGCAGGTGCCTATCATGATCTTCCCGGCGGAAATGTTGCCAGCAAAGTCGGCGTGCAATGCGGCTCGGAATGGGGGCCTGTTGATATCGCAAGAACCAACCAGCATAAATTTGACTTTATGAACGACATAACGCCTTTTAAAACTACTTATCCGATTGTATCTTTCCATGTTTATGTCCGCGCTCCCGCGTCCAATGTAGGTTCCGATCCTATAACATTTGAACTGCGCACAGGGCAGCATTTAGCAACTGCGTCCCAGCATACAGCATGGGCCGCGCCGGAGTTCTTTGTAAACCGCACAAGGCCGAATACTAATCCGACTTCAGGAGCGGGCGATAATGAAATGGCAGACTGGTATAATGTGAGGATACCGCTTGAGAACTTTAGAAATGCTTCCAACGCGTCGATCACTTCCCTCGAAAAAATTATTTTAACCGGCTGGAGAATTGCCGCAACAAGAGGCAACTGCACCGTCTTCATTTCGGATATAAAACTTATCGCGGGTCTGGCAGATGTCATTGTTAATGTTGAAGCCGAGTTTGAAGGTTTCCCGGAAAATCTTATTGTAATTTCCAAAGCTGCAACTCCGATGAAGATTACTCTGGATCAATATGATACTGCAACATGGTATGTTAACGGCAGAGTAGTTCAGGCGGAAACAGACGGAACATTTATTTTGAATGTCGCCGGTCTGGAAACGGGAGCTAACTTCCTGTCTGTCGTTGTCACGCTTAACGGGCATAAGTACTCCAAGAGTATTGAGTTTACGGTAACGGATTAAGGAGGAAAAAATGAAAAAGATATTCAATATATTAAAAATTGCGGGATTATGCGCGATTGCCGCGCTTATAGCATCCTGCCCCTCGTCTCTTACAACAGGCGGTCAATATCCCGACGGAAAGGGAGCTGTTCATTTAAGCGTTGCCGATTCAGCGGCGCGGACAATATTCCCCGACAATATCGGCGATTTCGTTTACACCGCAAAATTTACCACCGAAGATGCAGCGATTACGGAAAACGAAGTAACCGCCGGCCTTGATAATGGCGAAGTAACAGTCGCTCTGGGCGCAGGTACATGGAAGCTTGAAATTGAAGCGAGAGTCGGAGCCGGCAGCAAAGTTGTCGGAAGGGTAATCCGTGACGGAATACTTGTGCAAGTAGGTCAAACTACAGAAATCAAAAATATTTTCATAGTTCCTGTAACAAGCAATGCTGCCGATACCGGCACTCTTGTCTGGTCGGTGGAATTTGACACTCTCATCATTGACAGCGCCAGACTATTTTCTGTAGATGCGGACATTAATATAGATTTAAAAGATGATCCCGCAGTCGATTTTGAAGTTCACGGTAAAGTCCACTTCGGAGATATCGATCTTCCTCCGGGCTCTTATCTGTTCATTGCCGAACTTGTTAAAGACGGTAAAGATGTTGGCAATGCCGAGTCAGTCCATATATATCCCGGTCTTACAAGCACATTGACATGGATTTTTGATACCCAGTATAACATCGACATTACGACGCCTGTTAATGGTAAAGTTCTTTCAGACCACACAAGAGCGACGTCGGAAACTGAAGTAACATTGACCGTAACACCGAACAGGGGCTACATGCTTCAAAGTCTTGCTATTACAGGCAGCAGCGGAGCTGTTACACCGATACAGGATGCTGTTGATAAAACTATCTGGACATTTGAGATGCCCGCCGAAAACGTAACTGTAACGGCAGTATTTATAATTGATCCGGATTATAAATTCGGCATAACTATTATTCCTGCGGCAAATAAAAACGGAACCGTTACATTATCACCAAATCTTTCCGAAGCAAGCGTTGAAACAGCGTTTACGCTGACAGCTACGCCGAACCCGGACTACAAATTGTATATGCAAATCTTTGGAGTAACAGGAGAGAGCGGATCCGTACCGTTAACTAAAACTTCTGATACCACATGGACATTCACAATGCCGGCGGAAGCTGTCACTGTAATTGCGAATTTTGTTAAGGAAGATGTTGTGTACTTTGTTTATGCGGACGGCTTCTTTAATCCGTATGTTATAGCTGAAGGATGGGAAACCGGCGTTGAAGCCGCGGCAACAGACGGCGGCGGCCACAGCGGTACAACGGCATTTAAATTCGGAACTGTTGTTCCGTGGGGCCCGTGGGGTGCCGGTTTTGGCATGAACGCGATACCAGGACACGGTATTGATTTAAACGCGGTTGACGCTCTTTCTTTCTGGGCAAAAGCTTCAGCTCCGATGACAATCCAGGAATTTGGATACGGAGAAAATGTCGGCGTTGACGGCGACAAGACATACCAAAGAATTATTTACGCTACGGAGCTTACAACAGAATGGAAAAGGATTGTCATTCCAATCACACGGGTAGATGTTGAGAGAACTCAGGCCTTATTCACATGGATTGCAAAAGATCAGGAAGGCAAGTTTATGTGGATCGATGACGTCGAATATATCTCCAATCCGCCGCCCGAAACATTGGAAATTACAATTAACGCCGAAGCTGATTTCTCGGAGTTTACCTATCATGACGGACAGCAGATCAGTAAAGGCGCGGATGCCGGTCTGCCCACCGCGATGAATTTTACAATTACCAAATTTGACTCAGGCTCTGCTCCTGAATGGTTCTTAAACGGTGTAAGCGTATCGACAAACGCCTCTTACACTCTGTCAGCGTCAAGCCTTGATAAGGGTCCTCATTCGCTGACACTGGTTGTAAAAGTTAAGGGAATACGATACTCCCATAAGATTGATTTCTGGGTAGTGGACTAAGGAGGAAACAATGAAAAAGATAAATAACATAATTAAAATCGCAGGCTTGTGTTTAATCGCAGCTCTGCTTGCTGCCTGCCCTTCGGATTTTCAGGTTTCGGCGGGAAAAGATATTCCTGCCGGAATGGGGATGGTACGTCTGAGCTTTGCTTCGCCTGACGGGCGGACAGTACTCCCCGATACCATTGACAACTTTGTTTACAGCGCGGCATTTACCACAACTAATCCGACAGCAAGCGGAAAAACCGAAGTTCTTAATATCGGCGGAGTCAACGAAGTGCTTTTAGTTCCCGGAATGTGGTCAATCGTTATTGATGCGAAAGTAAACGGAACAGGCGATGTTGTTGGAAGAGCGTCAATCAATAATGTAGAGATAGTAAAAGGCGCGTCAAAAACAATTTCCGACATCATGATACAGCCTGTCACTTCTAATTCTGCCGCTGTCGGCGCTCTTACATGGTCTCTTACTTTTCCCAACGGCCTTACCAGCGCAACCCTCTATTACAAAGACGACGGTAATCCGTCCGCAGTTGAGCAAAGCATCAACGCGCTTACTACAGGAACACGGACAGGTGAGACAACAACCGGTACGCTCAATCTTGCGCCCGGCACGTATCTGTTCAGAGCAGTGCTGCAAGGCACAGAGGGCGGCGTAACCAAATCAGCCGGTAAAGCGGAAATGGTTCACATCTATCCGAATCAACCTGTCACACTGAAATGGGAATTCCCGATTGCGGCTTTCTTCCCCACAAAGGACGTAGGTTTTTCAGTTAGCGTAACCCACTCAAACCTCATACAGATTGAAGAGGTCGCTCTTCACACAACACACAGCGGGGTTTTCTACGCTGAATTGGAAGGAGGCGTTTACAAGGGAGTAATTTTAGGCGTTAAAGATGACGCGGCATCAATTCAGATCGACAATATCGCGATTAGAACAAATGCCAACACAATTATTGTTAACGGCGGAACATACACCATATCAAGTAATTCAATTTCACTTTCCGCGGTTCTATACATGATCACCGCGAATGTCGGCACCGGCGGCAGCCTGAAAACCATTGTCAACAGTGATAATGATTATACTTCTGCAGACGGAGCGCTTAAGGTAGTCGTAATTGAGAACGACGCAATCAACCTCACCCTGCAGCCGGATAAAGGCTTTGGCGTGAAAGATCCGCCTGATGTCACATACAATGGCGGCGATGTTGCTATCCACAGGGTAGGCACAAGCGGCAGCTGGACTTTCACCATGGTACCCCACGATGTCGCAGTCAGCGTAACATTTGAAGATCTGCCGGACGGCGTTGTGAAAGTTTACAGCGACGGAAACTTCCTGCTTCCGGGATTACACATTAGAGATAATACAGTAGCGCTTAATCATTGGGAGAATACACACAATAACATTAATACTAATTATCAAGTTGTCGAAGCAAAGAACGGAGCGAACACCCATGCAATGCAGCTTGTAAGAGGCACTGCCAATAGTGCTGATGTTTCTTTCAGCATTGTTTCTGAAACGCCTGTTGATATAAGCGGTACGGGCGGAATTATCTTCCGTTTATATCATCATGGTTTAGACGGCAGTGCTTTGAACTGGATTAGTTTCGGCGACGGAAATAACAGAGCTGTTTGGCAGGGTAATAATAACGATCATAACTTCAACGCTACAATGCAGGCAAATTCGGATGGTAATCTGAGCGGAGGATGGGGTGTCCAGCCAAGCGGATGGTATACAATATTTGTTCCTGTGCCGAAAACAAAAGCAAACATAGAAGTAACAACGCTCTTTAGTATTCGGCTGGCGCTTAATGAAGGTGTACAATACCTAATTGATGATATTCAGTTTATTTCGTCATTGGATGTTAATTTAGAAAAAATACAAATACCTTCTTCCTCAACAAAGCTGTTTGAGGTTGGAGAAAGAGCAAGCGCTGTTAGTTTAATCAGCGGTACGGGAAGAAAGTTCCTGTATTCTGCCGATCTGTCCAATTATGATAATTTTGGTTCAACTGTCTATACATGGATTGCTGATACTCATCCTGTCGGCGACGGCGGAAATATGCAAACATTCAGCAACTGGCATCTTGTCGACGATTATGTTTTCTCATCCACTAATACTAACGTTGCGGTTATAAACAATACCGGAGCGGCGAGCGAGGTTGAGACAATTGCCTCGGGTAATTTCGGTTTAAGCCTTAGGATCGGCGATGCGGTAAACGGAAAAACCGGCGGACCTATGGCAATAACTGTTCTTGCCGGAAATGTAGCGATAGTTGACAATTTTGACTATGCTACCGGAGACAGTTGGCTGGACCAGAATGAATTTAACAGAGGTTTCTGGGGAGAGAATATTTTAGGTCCTGTAGCTGACCAATGGGGAGGGCATACAAATATTACCGCAGGGGCGGCGCATGAAAGCGCCCGCGGGTTATATATTACTCTCGATCAATACCCGAATAATGCTCCTTTAAGAATCGGAAGAAAATTCGGATACACTGATTTCTTTGGAAAGAACGGATCGGAAAACTTAAGCGGCTTCAGCAAGATTACTTTTATGATTAGAAAGTACCCTAATATCCCCAATAATACTACATATAAATTTGCTCTCACTAACGGCGGATCTTTTAGCCAGACAAACGAACCGTCAGGAACATTCCATGAAGTTGATTTCTCAAGTCAGGTGAATGGAGCTCCTGTTGTTACATGGGTACAAGTTACAATTGAATTATCATCATTTACAACCTGCAATCTGGGGGCTGTTACAGGATGGGCTCTTGATATTAACAGACCCGCGCCTATTATCGGCGGCGGCGGTGACAACCGGATACATATTGATACCATCATGCTGGAATAGGTTTATTTAAAGGTGTCAGCTCACATTAGCTGACACCTTCAATTGATTTTACAGCAAAAGAGACAGCAACGGGGCTGCCCGCAGGGGTAACCCCGTTGCTATTAAGAGAAAGGAGAACAATCTTGCCCCGTCAAAAAACAACGACAATCATTTTCGTTATTTGCGTATTGTTAATGCTGTTGCCTGCCGCCTGCACGCCCGGCAGTGAATCAACCGAGCCTGAAGTTATCAGCGTAACCATTCTGGATGAGAACCGAAAGCCGTTTAAGACTGATGAAATTGTCGGATTCGCAGGCGGTGTGATGCGGTTCCATGTTGATATAAAAACAAAGAACGGCGCTTCCGATGAGATTCAATGGATACGGTCGGGCGGAAATTATAAGTCGTCAATTAATGACGGGTTGTTTACAATCGCGGGCGATGAAAATTTCGGCGCTGTTTTAACTGTTACCGTTTTTTCGGTTTTTGATTTTTATAAATCGGATTCAATTGATATTAAAATCGGCAGGCCCGGCGACTATGAAACAATTGAAGGAATAAAACTTGGCGATGTCGTCGAAGGAAAAGGCACTCTAGTCTGGCGCGACGAGTTTAACTCGGACGCTCTTGACAGGGACAAATGGAATTATGATTACGGCAACGGCAGCCAGTACGGCCTTTCCGGCTGGGGCAACAATGAAAGACAAATGTACCGCGAAGAAAATGTCAGGGTAGATAACGGTAAATTAATTATCGAAGTCGGCAAAGGAACTAACACAAATTTCCCGTACACATCGGGAAAAATAACAACCAAAGGAACCAAAATCGCAACGGCTTCTTCTTCATCAAATACGCCGAATCATCCCGCGAAGGAATTCCTCGGCGTAACGCAGGGGTATGTTGAAGCGCGGATCAAAACTCCCAAAGGCGTCGGCTTCTGGCCGGCGTTTTGGATGCTGAGCGCGAACACGGACGGCCTAAGCGGCTACCCAAGCCTCGGCTGGCCTCAGTGCGGCGAGATCGACATTCTGGAAACAGTGGGCGGCAAGGAAAACTTAATGCACCACACGATCCACTACGGAGAAAACCCGTTCAACAATACCCGCAAGTGGCAAAAAGGCACGTCCTATACGATTAGCCCCGGCGCGGGGGACGCTTACAATATCTACGGCGTAGGCTGGAGCGGAACAGGAACAAGCGGTACGCTGAAATTTTTCTTTAATAATGAAGTGAAGTTTACTCAATCATTCCCCCTGCCGGAAGGCGCCGCGGCTCACTCTGAATCATTCTTTAACGACATCCCCTGGGTGATCATCCTTAATGTCGCGGTAGGCGGCAGCATGGGCGGCGGAACTCCCTCGGAAGAAGTATTGACCGGCAGTGATTGGGAAACCCGCAGCATGATGGTTGATTGGGTGCGGGTTTATCAGTAGGCGACAGTCATCATTTTTTGATATTGCTAATTTCCCATTTTTTAACTATAATTATGTAGGAGCAAAAAATGGCAGAAGACTTCATGGATAAAGTATTTTCCCTGTTTTCCGGTGACGGCATGACCGATGACAAGCAAAATATGCTTAAAGGTATCGGTAAGGAATTAAACCAGAATAAATATGCCAAATTCTTTCGGGTCAGATCGGAAGAAGCGGATCCTTCGTTCTCATCGTTCTTATTTACTGTCTACAAAACAATTTATCCCATCAAAATGTTCATGCGGGATGAAAAGAAAATGAATATGCTAAGAGCTATGATCGTAGACTCATGTATCGACGGTAATATTAAAGAAACTGTTGGCAGACTTGATGATGCCGCGCTGGACAGAAAAGCAAAAACGATGACAGGGGAGCAGCTCATCGAATCAATACAGGCTGATATCGATCTTTTAACCAATCAGTTTGATGGAATGCATATATTGAACGTAAACCGCCGGTATGAGTTGATTTCCGCGTTAAATCAGCTTGCTTTGTATAATTTTGCGGGTTTTTTTAAGAAATTTGACCCTCATTTTGTTGACGGGAGTTTCAGTGTCGAGCCTAAATTCCCCGCTATCAAGACAATCCTTATAATTGACCAAATTGGCGAATTCCTGACCGTAACCCAGCCTTTAAAGCCCGAAGATGACTGGCAAGGCCTATTGCACCTCATTAAAGCATGCGAAGGGAACGATCTTGTACACCCTGATCAGTTTTCCAATATGATAAAGACACTTAGAGAAGTCCATACATCAAAAATTATGGAGTTAATGGTTCAATTTTCCGTCAGAAACCCGGTTTGGCAGTTCAAACACTCGGTTTTCAGGGAAACTATCGGCGAAATATGGCTTGAAGCGGTACAAAACGGGGCTTATGGGTATATTGCAAAGATAAATACAGCCAAAAAGAACAGCCAGATAAGCGCCCTTACAAAGGAAACTTTTGAAACTTCGGAACTTGTCAGGTTGGAAAATTATACCGTGCTGCTAAGCGAACCGTATCGTAAAAGGAATTTAGAGTATTATATGTATGCCGAAGGGCTCAACTATCTTAAAGCCTTTCTTGAAGACTATCTTGAAAAAGAAATTAAGGAATTGTGCGACCTTCTGGTTATCCGCGGTCAATGGACAAATATCACAATGTCCAGAGAAATGAGCGAATCCCTGCACAGACTGCTGGAAATACCCGCTGAAATCGACGATCTTGATACCGTTATGAGCGAGGACGGCGCCGACGGTTCCCGGCTCCGCGCTTCCATGCTCAGGGTAGACAGGGATCAGACGCAGGTTCGCTATATAAACGCCATTGTAAGCAAAAACAACAACGAGGCTCTTGACATAATCAACGAAGCCGCCCAGGAATTGATAGTAATTGGCAAGCACCTTAAAAACCTTATCGAAGATGTGCAGAAAAAACATCCTGAGCTGCTTATCAACTGGAAAGAAGTTACTATGGTTTCTAAAGACCCGTTAACGCAAAGAATGATAACGAATTTCAAGAAAATTAACTATTTTGTACAATTAATGCACCTTTGCACCCAGTAAAAAGCCGTTAACCTGCGGACAGTTAAAAATTAAAAGGAGATTTTAGCTGGATTTTTTAAACGAAATGTGATATTTTATAAAGAGCGATTTTTTTTATTTTTGGTATTGTAAATTTTGTAACTTATGTTACAATTCACAAAGATAGAGTTTTAAAAAATTTTTTAAAGGGGTAAAAATGGAAGTACAAGTTCAGGAACTAATTGATAAAATTAAAAATGACGGAGTTAAGACCGCCAATAATGAGGCAAACCGGATTAAGGCGGATGCCGAGACAGAGGCGAGGCGGATTGTAGACTCAGCTAAGAAAGAAGCGGCTGATATTATTTCACATAGCAAGCGGGAAGCGGAGCAGACTGAAAAAGCCGGGACTGCCGCGCTCCAGCAAGCTTCCAGGAATCTGATTTTAGCTTTCAGGGATGAGATTCAAGTTTTATTGGACAAGATTGTCAATGAAAAAGTGTCCGCCGGTTATGACGAAGATGTCGTAAAATCGGCTCTTCCCGAAATACTTAAAAATTGGACTGCAAGCGACAGTCTGTCGGTAATCCTTCCTGAGAATTTACTCGCCAAAATTCAGGCTTTTTTCACCGACAAATTAAAGAACGAACTGGGCAAGGGCGTCGAATTGAAAGCGAACCGGAAATTATCCAATGGTTTCCACATAACCAGTAAAGATGGTTCTGTTTATTATGATTTTTCATCCGAAGCCGTCGCGGGGCTTCTATCATCCTATTTAAATCCAAAATTGACCGGTTTGCTTACAGAAGCCTCAAAAGGAATTTAATAAGGTGGGAGAATACTATTATTTAATGGCGCAGCTTCCATACCTCATGTATGACAAGAAGCCGCCGATGTCGTCTGAAAAGTTTAAGGAACTGGCAAACTCCCAATTAAGCAGGGTAGACGCGTCTTTTTTAAAGCATCTTTCACTTGATATTGATGGTTATGCCGATTCGGAGATGAGCGGCGCGGAAACGGCGAATCTTGAAAATATCAAGTTGACCGGCTGTGAGTTTGTCGACAAATGGAAAGAATGGGAGAGGACTTTACGCTTAAATCTTGCAAGGTACCGTTCTTTAAAATTGTACCCTAACGCGGAAGCGATTGATCCGCCTGTTGTGCCGGACGACGCTTACGCGGCGGCTGCGACTGCGTTTACACAGGACGGATCTCCGCTTGACGGGGAAATTATCATTGATAAGGCAAGATGGCACGCCATCGACTCGATGACGGGCCAGGATTATTTTCATGAGAATAATGTTTACGCTTATTATTTAAAACTTTTAATACTGGAACGCCGTGAGTTATTCAACGCGGAACATGGGTTTGCGGAGTATAAATCTTTATATGCTCAAATATTTGAACGATCTCATAACAGGCAGCCTCTTGCAACGAAGTTTCCCGCGCAGGAGAGTTAAAATGACAGGAGAGTCTAAATGATCGATACAAAAGGAACAGTAACAGCCGTTAACGGCAATATGGTGAGCGTCCGTTTTGATGGAAATGTTTCCATGAATGAGGTCGGCTATGTAAAACTTGTTGACAAATCAAATGTAACAAGGTTAAAGAGCGAAGTTATCCGTATCCGCGGCGA
>JGI24695J34938_10003698_pt1 | contig 10462 bp, 9 predicted proteins | sample TergutCo191P3_FD_34938 | JGI IMG/M metagenome (IMG submission 34938) | reverse complement strand
TGACCGGCCGGGCAGATCTCGCCCACGCCCGTAAGCCCAGCGTCGTGGCAGCGGGCTATTTCCCGTTCCACCCCTTCTGCGCCAGGCGAAACGGACATAAATCCTATAAGCTTTTCCGGAAACTGCCGCGTCTTTTCGATTACGTAGTCGTTCACCATGCGGCACAGGCCCTGATCCTTAAAACCGAAACCAAAGATAACCCCCATGTCAAAGCCCGAGGTGTCAAGCATGGTAACGATTTCCTCGGCACAGGCAAATTTGTTAAGCGGGCTTTTGGACAGCAGGGAAAAATGGGGCTCAAAGAAGGGTTCCCTCTCGGCAAATTTTCGCCAGTCGGCCTTTATTTCGGGCGGCGTTACATGAATATGAAAGTCAATCTTTTTCATGGCTCATCTCCCGGGATACCTCGTCCATCCCTTCCTGCGGGCCGATGAAAATACCTATTTTCGGCAGGCCTGCAAGTAGGGGAAGGCCCACAAGGGCGGTTCCGACGGAAAACACAAGCCTTTCGATTGGGGCCGTAAAAGTCAGAACCATCCACATTTCCCTGGGAAAATCGAAAAGTACAAGGCCGAAAAAGTTGCCTATGCTTGCGCCCCCGGCCATGCCGCCAAAGGCGCAGAGCATTAGGGCGGGAAATTTAAGTGCCCGGTTTTTGCCGGCGAGTATCCTGCCGGCAAACATGCTTCCCGCAAGCAGGGCGGCAAAACCCGCGCCGTAAAACACCAAGGGGAATCTTGCAAGGCTGCGGCCAGTTTCATGGCTGAACCACAGGGCGGTACCCAAAAGAAAAACGATTATGCCGCCGTTGATTACAAAGTTGCCTTTCCCGCTGATTTTAACCGGGGGCCATCCACCCCAGGCGATGCACCCTGCGGTAAAGGCCGTAACCGTTCCGATTATAAAAGTGCCGGGCCCCATCCACGCTGTATGCGGGGCAAGCAGGCTTCCGACAAAGCCCCCGGCGGCGGCGCACAGCGCACCGGCCAGCGGCCCGAAAAATATACCGGCAAGTGGGGCCAGCGCGGTGGCAAACGAAAAACTCCTGCCCGTGCCCAGCATGGGTATGGTGGGAATTATCTGCGCCCCGGCGGTTACGGCGGCCCATACCGCGATAAGAGCCAAGTGGACTTTCACCGGCTGCTGAAAACTTTTTTCTCGCTTTANCATGGCATACTTCCTCCAGCCATTTTGATCCTTGCATCGTACCGCTTTACGCGCCACTAGGTATAGTGCCCTGGAAAGGCAACGCCGTTTTTTCGACAAGAATTCCCGCCTCCGCCAGCTCATCCGTGCGAGCCAAAACCGCCGAGACATCCCCGTCCAGATGCACCCGCCCGGACTTCATGACGACAAGCCTTTCGGCGTATCCGGCGGCGACTCGGATGTTGTGGGTAACCAGAACCACCGTGTAGCCTTTCCCGTGTAGCCCCGCGAGTATCTCCATTATCATCCGGGATCCCCGGCTGTCCTGCCCCGCCAAGGGTTCGTCAAGGAGCAGTATTTTCGCGCCCATCGCAAGAACCGCCGCGAAAACGGTCTTTACCCTGTCGGCCTTGCACAGGGCCGGGGGGAAGGCATCGCGCAGGGCAGTAAGGCCAAGCGTTTCCAGCGCTTCCCCGACTTTCCCCCGGGCCTCCCCGCCGCCCCATTTTAGCGGGTCGCGTTTCAGGGCAAACGCGACCTCGTCGTACACGGTCTGTTCGAAAAGCTGGTTGTCGCTGTCCTGCATCACGCAACCCACCTCGCCGGCAATTTCGGCGACACTCATCTTTCCGGCATCCTTCCCGCGAACAAAAACACAGCCCTGCACGGGGCGCAGTAGTCCGGCGATGTTTTTTAGCAGTGTAGTTTTGCCAGATCCGTTCCGCCCCAGTATTGCAACGAATTCGTTTTCCCCGATGGCAAGATCGACACCGTCCAGAACAGGCCTAACAGGATTCGTTTCGAACATGTACCGCAGCCGCTCGGCCCGTAGCACGGGCGCGGTCTTCGCAACGGGAACACCGGGACGTAAGGCGAACCCGGGCCCCTCCGGCGAATCAATGCCGGCCGCCGCCAGAAGCCCCCCGTCCGAAAACACCCGCCCCGGCGTATCGAAAGCAAGAACCCTTCCGTTTTTCAGGACGCAAACCCTGTCCGCAAAGTCCGCAGCCTCCTCCGGCGAGCCGGTCGCCATCACCACGGTAAGCCTTTTGTCCGCGCGCAAATTGCGGATAAACGAAAGGACCTCCCGCGTGCAGACGGGATCGAGTCTGGAACAGGGTTCGTCCAGCACNAGAACCCTGTTTGCCATGGCCANNGCCGCGGCAATGGCCAGCCGCTGTTTCTGCCCGCCGGAAAGCGTCGCCGGAGGGTAGTCGTCGTATTCCGAAAGCCCGGCGGCATCCAACGCCCAACGGGTTTTTTCGACGATTTCCCGTTTGGGCAGCAGCATGTTCTCAAGCGCGAAAGCCACCTCGTCGAACACCCTTGCCGTAAAAAACTGCGTTTCAGGATCGTCAAAGGCCATTCCCACTTTTTCGGAAAGCCTAACCACCGAGGAAGACCCGGTGGCGATTCCGTCAACGGTTACCGTGCCCAGAAGCCCGCCGGCCATGGAATGGGGAATAAGCCCGTTCAACAGCCGGCAGAAGGTCGTTTTTCCCGCGCCGTTTTCCCCCATAACCGCGACGAATTCGCCTTCCCCTATTTCGGCGCTTACGTCCGCGAGCGCGGGTCTTTCCGTACGGGCATACTTCCAGAAAACGTTTTTCAGGCTTATCATTCGCCTATCCCCCAAGCATGTGGTTTGCCGCGAGAACCGCGACGGAATAGGCCGCCCCGACGGCAAACGCCGCGTAATCGGCAAGGGACATTTTTGTCGAAAGAAGCCAGGTTCTGGTTTTGTGCGCCCCGAAAGCCCTGGAATCCATGACAAGCCCGATTGCAACGGAACGCCGCATCACCTTTATCATAAGCGGGAGGGCGATGGCCCTGTATTCCGCAAGGCGTTCGAAAAAATTCCGGGGAACCACCCCCCGGAGTCTGCGGGCATCCATGATCAGCCTTACCTCGTCCTCGAACGATCGCACAAGGTTTAGCGTGGAGGTTATGACATGGGCAACCCTGTAATTCGCCCCGAGCCTTGTAATGCCGAAGGCAAGAAGTCGGGGCTCGGTTGTAGTGATCAGCAGGGGCATGAGGACGGCCAGCGCGATGACGCGGCACGCTATCGTCAGCCCGGCGAAAAAGCCCTCCGGCCCGAGCGTCCCAAGGCCGCCAACAAGGGGCACCCATTCGGGAATCAGTGGGGGGGCATCCGGGACGGGCCTGAAAAGCATCTGCAGGACGACGACCATCACGATTAAAAAGACAAGGAACCTTGCGTGGGGAAAGATTTTTCCCGGTGGAACCCGCGCAAGAAGGGCCAGACCGACAAAAAACACCATCTGCCCGGCGGCAACGGCCAGGGAATCGACCAGAAAGACCAGTACCGTAAAGACCAGGGTAAGGATCAGCTTTGTCCGGGGATCGAGTCTGTGGACGAAGAATGAGCCTTCCTTAACCGGGGACGAAGACGGCGACATGGGAAACCAGTTCTAGTTTTCCCTGCGCGCCCAGGCCTCCCCGAATCCGGCGTTTCCAAGCCGCCTGGCAACCTCTGACATTTCCGCAGCCCTTACACCTGGAATGACAACCCGGTACATGCTGCCAAACCGCTCGAACGCCGCATCGTTGAAGCCTGCGGACCTAAGCCGGTCGAAAGAGCCCTGGGCAAGCGCGGTTCTGGCAAAAGAGCCTACCTGTACCCTGTATACACCAGGGCCGTCGGGGGCCGGCATTCTTGGGGTAATAACAGCGGGCTCCCTGTTGGCCATGGCTGGAGCCAGGGTTAGGGCGACGGGCCCCAAAGCCGGGGCAACAGGAGTCGGGATAGGAGCGGCAGGAGCCAGAGCCTGAACTATTTCGCCAACCGTGACGGTAGGTATCTCGATGACATGATCCTCTCCGTTGACGGTAACTATAACCCTAATGGACACATCCTGGGGGACAAGCGCAACAGAGAGGGGCGGTTCGGCCGAAGACATCGTGGGGACCCAGGTAACACCGTTGTCCGGCAAATAGGGATTAGGTTTAGGAGGCACTACAGTACGAACCGGGGCTTGGGGAACATTGGCCACGACCGGAACCAGTTCGGCATTTGCCCTACCAAGGGAATCGGCTTCCGCCGAATACGCGATTCCAGGAATGGGAGGAGCCAGGGCAAAAACGGCACAGGCCAGACAGGACATAAAAAAACGCTTCATCTACTTTTTTTCCTCTCAAGTTTTGCATTTTTGTGCGCTACAAAAAGTATAGTCAATCCCGGGCCATAAATCCAATGAAACGATTTTTTTTCGATTGAGCCCAATATCAGCCTAATTGGTAGTACGTTTGAAACCTGCAGCGTTAATGGCCTTGATCAGCATCACATCGCCTGTCCCGAAAAGCTTTACCGCCTTGTCGGCAATGCGTTTGACCAGCCTGGGCGCGGTTCCAACGGCAAGCCCTCCCCAGGTGCAAACCCCATTGGTAGAAAAGCCTTCCGCCTTGAGCATCGCCTTTAGGGTGCGTACCGAAAAAAGATACAGATGATCAAAGATTGCCCCGCGCCACCGGCTTTGGAAAAGGCGCGCCTGAAAACCGTCAATGTTCGGCGTGGTCAGCAGAAAATATCCGCCAGGGCATAGTATCCGTGCAANCTCGCGGATAAACTCCCTGGGCCTGTTAAGGTGTTCGATTAGGTGGGAGGCAAGCACTACATCGAAGGAGGCATCGGGAAANCGACAGTCCTCGACGCTCATCCTTCGAACGTCAAGCCCACGCTTGTCGCGGGCATATTCCGCCGACGGGGAGATTTCCGCCCCCGTTACCTGCCAGTTCCTGCCCTTAAGGAAAGCCAGCAGTGCCCCAGTGGCACAACCCACGTCCAAAACCCTAGGACGACGCTGCGGAGAACCAGGCGGGGCGCCTTTCCGACCCATCAATTCCCGCTCTATCTGGAAAAATCCGGCATCGGCAAGGCCCAGTTGCTGTAAGACCAGAAACTTTTCCTCGTTTTCGATCTCATAGGCAAGGTATTCGTCCCCATAGCGGCTTTTTACGCTTTCAACAACGGGCTGCGGGTTTATCTGTACCAGGCCACAACCGGCGCATCTGACATAAGAAAAACCCTCGCAGGAAAGTGAAGGGACAAACCGTTCGCCACCACAGAGGGCACATGGAACGGGCTTCCGTTCCTCTTCAACGACAGGCGTGGACCAAGTTCTGCAGGCACGCAGTATATTCACTCGACAAAAATATGGGCGACAGTTCTGCTGGAATTGCCAGCAATATCCTGTACTATTATTTCCAGTATCGCCTGGCCCCGGTTCAACCACACCTCGCCAGCCTCAAAGGCGGGAAATGGGGCGTAAACTCGACGTGCGGGAACCTGCGCGCTTCGGTTTATAAGCATAACCCCATCCCTGACGCTTATCGTCTCCAGGGATAGCCTTCCAACCTCCGTGCCATTTACCGAACTTATGATCCTGTGGGGGGCAAGCGAGTTTCCCCTGTTACCGGACAGTGCGTCGGATGCGTTAACAATAATGCCGTACATGCCCTGGATAACGCTTTGCCCAGGAACAATGTTAACCAATGTGCCGTCCTCAGCAAGAAGCTGTATTCCATGTATCTGTGGGACAAGCGTGTCCTGGAAGGGGGTAACAATCATCGCCGGGTTCACCCAGCGCCGTTCCCTGCGATCGAACAGCATGAAGTAGCAACCCTCCTGCGTAGACCAGCCTGAAGCCCCCGCGGTGGCAATGGGGGCGCCCAGATCCACCCGGGACGGCGCGGGGCCGTCGGCATCGTAATAACGGGCGTATATACTTATCAGGCCGTTACCAAGGTCCACCGCCATCCATGCCCCAAGGGTAGACGGAAACCTGGAGGCGGTATTCGAACCGGAAAAAGAAAAGATCACTTCCCCACTGCCCGAGGCAAGCACTTCCCCGTCACCGGCAAGCACAACACCCACCGTCGGCCTTCCCCGTTCGTTAAAACCAAAATTGCGAACCACCGTCGCGTCTTGCAAGGGCCATTCCATGGCGGGCAACGCGGCACTTGTCAAAGACATCGCCAAAAACGCGAAGAACAGTTTCCTCACTCTAGCGCTCATCTTCTCTCCAAATCAAAGGCAACCATAGCCTGTCCCCCGCCGATAATCAGCCGGGAACCCATTCTTCCCAGAAAAACTTCCTCGCCCCTAAACGGAGCCCTAGTCACAACCCTTGGCATTCTGCCACGAATTCGTATGCCGACAAGATCCTTGGCGTCCGCCAACACGCCATTTCCCGAACGGGCAAAAACGGCAAACAACAAGCCCTGCCCGCCAGAGCCGTCAAGGGCACGAAGTTCCCCGTCCACTTCCACATTCCGCGTAAGCCTAGCGTCAACATCGTAAATCCCCAGCCCGCCCTTGCGTTCAAAAACAACATGGCGATCGTTTTCGATAAAAGCGACATGCACCGGACGGCGGAAACCTTCCCCCAGAAACTCATGGTAAAGCACCCTGTAATCCCCGGGGCTGGCCCCGAAACGTTCCAGGAACAGGAAGCGCTGGCTGTCTATGCCAGAGACAATCGCCAGTTGCGAGCCATCGCTGGAAATAGCCACTCCCAGAATCACCGAAAAGCGCGAACCGCCGGGGTCGAAGGAAAACAGTTGCCCCCCCGTGCTATCCACCAGCACGGCCATGCCGTCCAACAAGCCAGCCAGAAGCAGCCCTGCAGCCGCGTCTATACTGGTAAGCGGACTTGCAAAGTCAAAAGTCCACAGCAGCTCGCCGAAATCGCCTATTTCGGAAATGGAGTCCTGTCCGCTGCCAACGATAAAAGTCCTGCCGTCAAGAAAAAAGGGGTATCCGCCAGGATTGTCAATAACAAGCAGGGCCTCGCCATCAGCACCATAAAGGGTTACGCTATCCAGTTCCGCGTCAAATTCGGCCCAGCGTTCCTGCGAAATCGAAACCTGGCCTGTTCTTACCCTATTAAGGAGGAAGCGACCGTCCATCCCAATGTAGCCAAACCGGCTGTCCAAAGTGAAAGGCAGCGCCTGGGAAGCTGGGCCAAGCGGTTCCCCAAAAAATATCGGCTGATCCGATTCCAGGGAACTCAGCCAACGTGGAACCAAAACCGTTTCGATGGGAACCGGGCGGGCCGCCAGTACGCTATACACAACAAAAACCGCCCCTATAGCGGTCAGAACTTTTCTTCTTTTTTCGGGCATGGTAATGTGTCCATTGTATCAGGAAGGGCCGGGTAAGGCAACACGTTATGAGGGCAGGATTTTCATGACGGCGTTGCCTCTCGCAAAAAAAGCGCTTGACACCTTTACCCCCGGCATGTACCATACAGCTAACAGTTAGCCGTCATTTAAAAGCTGTTCTTGCGTGTTTGCTCCCACAAATGTAGTTAATTTGGTGTTTTTATGGAATCATACGAAACAAAGGCCCTGGGAAACAGGGGTGCCATTACTACGACAAGGACGGGTGTGGGCAAAGCAATAGGACGAAGGCATAAGCATTGCCACCAAGTGGTATTTTTCGCAATTTTGTCTATTACCCTGTCGTCCTGTGGCACCACGTCAGCGAATCGAGCAACGCCCCCTTTGAGTACGGAGGTTGTGACGTATATGCCACAGCCCACGCCAGAGCCTGAATACCTGTTCTTTACTGGAAACGGTGGCCGTGGCATGACCCTGGCGATCCTTGAGCCCAGGGGCAACGGGCTTTCGCGGGACGAACTGCGGTGGATGCCACCACTTATACAAGGGGCGATGACCGGGGACTTCAACCTGTATTCCGCCATGACCGTTACCGACAGGCAGAACCTGGAAACAATCTTTGCCGAACAGGATCTGTCCATGTCTGGCCTTTTTTCCGACGAGGACTTTGTCCGCATAGGACACCTCGTCAACGCCCATTACGTCGTTACCGGCTCCATAACCAGAACGGCCACAGTCTTCATGCTTGAGTTCGCGGTAACCAGCGTCGAAACCGGCGTGCGCAGGGCCTCCACGCGGCCCACCCCGGTCTCCCTGCAGGATCTGGAAAACCTTTCCGCCGTCAGGGAGGCCACCGCCGACCTTCTGGGGCAGTTGGGGGTGAATCTTACCGCGCATGGAAGGCGGGAACTCACAAGACCCCTGGACATTCCAGTGCTGCAGGCGCAGACCGCCCTCGCATGGGGCATCACCGCCCAGCAACAGGGCCTGGAGGTGGAGGCCATGTCCTACTTCCTTCAGGCCAGCGGTCGCACCCCCGAACTGGCGGAGGCGACAAACCGCCTGGAGACCCTTACCGCCGGCCTTGTGAACACGAGCCTCGGCATGGACGATTATCAGTACGCCATCTGGCGCGGACAGTGGATGGAACGCCTNCAGGAAACCGAGGATCTTTTCGCCAGTCAGACTCAAAGGCAACCCTACTTTCTTGTTTACGATCTGGACAGCATCACAANGGGGACGATGAACCGCCGGGACGGAACGGTGGACCTTGGTTTCTGGATGAGCCTTGTGCCCGATCCCGTGTGGGCGGACACGATAAACCAAATGATTTACACGGTGGCTGCCGTTCTTATGGCGACCGGCAGGGCCGGGGCCTGGGATCTTAACTGGCCCAACAATTCCCTAAGCGATTCATCGCCGTTCGATGACATGACGAACTATATTACCGCGGTTGTGGAAATCGTCAACGAGCACGGCGTTAGTATAGGAAGTCAGTCAATCACGATTCCTGCGGGTTTCAACGTCCAGTCTGGAGTTAGCCNCAACGTTGTTCCAAAGCATTGGGAGGGAAACGTTGTTTTACAGTCGGTGGATGCCAACCTNGTTACCGACAACCTTGGCGTACAGGTAGCCAGCGTGAACGACGACGCCGGGCGGACGGCCGTGAGCGTTATGTCGAACGCGGAACTCTACCAAACCTTCGGAATCCGTAGTGTCCCAGCGGAAACGCCGAACTTCACGGTTCGGGGCGATGACATGCGAATGCTTTCGGATCCAGCAAGGTTCTGGAGTATCGGTGTTGCTAGTGGTGTTTTCCCTAACCATCTTGTGGGTTTGGATTATCTTGGCATATCCACCTTCGTGGGCACGTTTCAGGCAACTCTGGCGCCTTGGCCGCATTCATTTATCAGGATTGGTTGCGACTTGACTCATCCCTTCTTTTTTGTCGACGTTTCCTATTGGTCTGACATTTGGTGGATCTCCCCGTTTATCCACTATGCCTTGTTTCTGCCTTTTGAAGGGGGCTGGAGTGGTGGCTGGTACATAGGTACAGGTTTTCGGTATTTCATATTTATTCACCGATTGTTGAATGACCATTTCTCTGTCGCACTGGATTTTACTACAGGGTTCATGCTGGGATGGTTTAGCATTTCATATACCCTCGGGTTCCCATTTTTTACTAGGTGGGAGGGCTTTTATGCGCATACGCCAAGCCATAAACTAGCGATTGGTTTAAATATCCGCCTTCGATCAAGAGAGACCAGATGAACATGCGAAGACCCTCCGCGCATGGTGACCAGCATCNTTCTACGTGAAGAAATCGCCATGATTTAGGAGGGGCTTGCGTGACCGAAGGCACCGGCNACCCCATCCATGCCCGCCACATGGTCCCGAAATTCGCAAANCATACCGTATTTGCGGAAATCGTTGACATATAATGCGGTTCAATGCTATAATGTCACCATGCTTGAGGATACCATTCTCACTATAGAGGAAGTTGCCCAGTATTTACGGGTCTCGGAACGGACCGTGTACGAATGGGCACAAAAGGGCGAAATCCCNGCCGGNAAAATAGGAACAGTCTGGCGCTTCAAAAAATCGGAAATAATGCGATGGGTNAANGAAAGGCTTTCCGCCGGCAGGTTCGGCTACCAGTTTAACCCCGTGCAGCTACAGGCAATACTCTCGCCGGATCGCATCCTCTTTCTGGATTTTCCCTCCAAGCGCGACGTGCTTCTGGAACTTGCAAAAAACCTCGCGACGGCCCCGCAGATCAAGAACAGCCAGGAGCTTGCCTCCGAGATTGTCAAGAGGGAAGAGCTTATGAGCACGGCCATCGGCAAGGGTATAGCGATTCCCCATATACGGCTGCAGTCGGTGACGGATCTGGTGGTTTCCATAGGGATAAGCCGGGTCGATGTCGCGGACTTTAACCCGCTGGACGACGAGCCTGTGCGCTTTATCCTTATGATCGCCGCGGCGTACAACCAGCACGCAAGCTACCTCCAGACACTGTCCTTTTTCAGTTCCAAACTCAAGGACAGGGACCTTCGCGATTCCCTCCTTCAGTCCAAGACGGCTGACGAGGTGTACAACCTCCTGTCCGCAATCCCGGTAAACAGTCCCCAATGAGGGCGGGGGTTATCGGGGCCACCGGTTACGCCGGGGC
>JGI24695J34938_10003697_pt1 | contig 10463 bp, 13 predicted proteins | sample TergutCo191P3_FD_34938 | JGI IMG/M metagenome (IMG submission 34938) | reverse complement strand
CTGGCAGGGGATACTGGCGCCGTACCCAGCCGTCACCGGATATCTCAACGCGGATATCGTTCCGAAGAAGCAATGGCAGGAGGGTCTTTTTGGAAAGGCCGTAAAAGTTAGGAACGTGGGTGCTTACAGAGGGAAGATGTTCTTCGGTAAAACTTATGGTGTTGGGGTATTCCACAATGGGATTGCGGCCGATGGGAATGCCCAGGTAGTCAATAAGCAGTTCCGAGGCTTCGCGGATAGCGGGGGCGGCTATTCTTCCGCCGTAGGTTTCGCCACGGGGCTTGGTTATTATCACGTATAGTATCAGTGATGGGGATTCAGCGGGCAGGATGGCAATGCAGCTTGCAACAAAGTCCGTCTTGGAGTACCCTCCGGCAACCGGATCACGGTACTGCGAGGTGCCGGTTTTTACCGCCATGTCAAGATCCTCGACACTGGCCCGCCAGCCGGTTCCTATAGCCGTTGCCGCATCTTCCATAAACGAAAGCATTTTATGGGCGGTTTCCTGCCGTATTACCTGCCGTCCGGTATTTCCGCCATTTTCGCAATGGGTTGTTCTGCCGTCGGCGGACACGATTTCTGAAACTACCTTTGGAGGGACCATCACCCCGTTGTTGGTAATAACGGTTGCGGCCTGTAAAACCTGCAGGGCGGAAACGGCAATTTCCTGGCCAAAGGCGATTGACTGCCTGGTACGTCCCCACCATAAGCCGGGAACCCCCGGATCTTTGAGCATTCCGGCAGTTTCCGTTAACGGGCTATCCGAGGTTGCGGAATTTATCCATGCGCCGGTTTTATTGCCAAAACCGAATTTCAGCATGTATTCGTAAAATGTCTGATTATCCAGCCTCTCGGCGGCATACGCGGTGCCGACATTGCAGGAATTGATAATAATCTCCCTCGGCCTTACCCTGCCGTGCGCCCGCCCGTCGGCGCATCCGATTCTGACCACTTCCCTGTTAAAAACCCTTTCGTACACGCCGTTGCAGATAAATTCCGAGTGTTCCGAAATAACGCCGGCATCCATCAAGGCGGAAATTGAAAAAATCTTAAATACCGATCCCGGTTCGTAGGGCGATATAGCCGCATGGTTATTGTATGTTTCCGGGTCAGAGGCATTGTAGTCATTGGGATCAAAACCGGGGAGTATCGCGGATCCGAGTATTTCCCCGTTTCGGGGATCCATGGCAAGAAACATCACCGATTCCGCCTGCGTCTCTTTCAATGTCGAAACAGCCACTTTTTCAAGAATATGCTGGACATTAATATCTATGGTTAAAACAATATCATTGCCTGCGGAAAGTTCCTTGTTAAAGGCGTACTCCACCCCCCCCCGGCCGTTTTCATCCCTTCCCGTAAAACCGATTACCTGGGCGGCCAGGTTTTTTTCCGGGTAGCGCCTTGCCGTTACCGGCACTGTGCTGACCCCTTTAAGCCTGTTCTCCAGTTGGTAATTTTTAATCATCTCCATGGCAGATGCGGAAACCTGCCTTTTCAAAAGGAAATTTTCATAAGACCGGTCTATCCTGTTGTAAACATCATCCTCGTTCATCTCCAGAATCGCGGCAAGATCCACAGCCAGAGCCCGTATTGAGTCTTTCTGGGGCGGCACGACAAATACATTGTACATCGTTGTGGATGAAGCGAGGATCTTTCCGTTTCTGTCAATTATTTTTCCCCGTTCTACCGGTGCTTGTGACCATCTGGCCTGGTTTGAAGCGCCTGTTAAAAGGAGGGCGCCGTAACGGAACAGTATAAAAACCGCCGCCACAAGCAGTATGCCGATAACGGTAAAGAAACGCCATTTTACCAACCCGTTCATTTTTTCCCCAGTACTTTTCCTATTATTGCGTCCGCCGAAACCGGACCGTATGAACGGGAGTCGTAAGATTGGAGGCTGTTATCCCCCCATGCTATAAATTCGCCCTCTCCCACCAGGATGCCGCAGCGTTTTACGACTATTTCTCCCGACGGCGCGTAAAACACCACCATCTCTCCCTGTTTGGGCGCTGCCCATCGCATTACATAATCCGGCTGGCCGGGTAATCGAAGCCCGTATTGCAGCCGGTTCACTACAAGGACCGATCCTGAGTGTATGGCAGGCTCCATGGAATTCCCTTCGGCAACAATAAAATCAAATAAAAACAATTTTATTACCAGCGCTGCCGCAAAAGCTCCCAATACCGATCTTGCCATACTCATGAGTATAATGATTTAAAGCCGGAATGTCGATAAAGTATTATGAACTTTGACCACATAGGGAAGCAGCATGTTTCCAAACGGCCTAAACCGTCCCCTCTCAAGGAGAAAAAATATTCGCCTTCGTCTTTTGATACCCGCTTTTCCCAGCAGGTATGGCCGCGAACAAAAAACGCCAGGGATTCCGCAAATGTCCGGAACAGAAAAATGTCCAGGGAGCGGCAGGGCCGTTCGTCCGGATTCAGCATTCCGTTGTCGTGGTTAAAAAAACTTGCCGTTGTCGCCGGGGTGTTGGTTATAGGGGTTGTTGGCACCAACTGGGACGGTATTGCGGAAAGAATCGGATGGAATGATTATAACGTAAAACCGGAGCAGGATTCAGGCGCGCTGGGGATCATTGAGGCCGGGTATCAACCTGTATTTTCGGCACCGGCTTATTCAGACGCGCCGCTTGATGTAACAGAAACCTTTACCTGGAGCGAGTATACGATAAAGGACGGCGATACCATTTCCGGAATCGCGTCAAAGTTCCCCGTTTCCGCAGAATCGATTATTGCATATAACAATATCAAAGAGTCATGGAACATCCGGAAAGGGACAGTGCTTAAGATACCCAATATGGACGGCGTTCCCTACACGGTCGGAAAAAATGACAGCATCTCCAAAATAGCCATAAAGATGAAGGTGCCCCAGAACGCCATTCTCGACGCGAACAATATACTCAGCGAAACCATACATCCGGGGGACGTTCTGTTTATTCCCGGCGCAAGAATGGACAGCAATGAATTTAACATGGCTTTCAGGCGCGATGCCGCCCGCAAGCCCGCTCAAAAACCGATGATTATTCCTGTCAGTGGCAGGATTACCAGCAATTACGGCTGGCGGCAGGACCCGGTTAACCCCGTGCCGGGCAGGGAGCGTTTTCACCACGGCGTGGACTTTATTGGCAGAACAGGCGATCCCATTAAAGCGGCCATGAAAGGCTCCGTACTGCATATCGACAACAACCCCACTTTTGGGAATTTCATCATTCTGCAGCATAACGACGGGTATCAGACCCTGTACGCCCACCTTTCGGCATATACGGTACGGAAAGGGGACGAGGTAAAACAGGGGCAGGAAATTGGCAAGATCGGCGCAACCGGTTACACTACCGGGCCGCATCTTCATTTTGAGGCTTTCCGTAACGGGAACCGGATTAATCCGTTAGACCTCATAAAATAGCAGGTTTTTCCCTGTAATTAGGTATTATCAGGGAATTTTCCGATTAGATGTGGTTATCAGGCAACGAATTTTTTTCGCCAACTGATAGGGCCAGATCTATGGAGTATAACTATAAATGCAAAGCAGTTTGCATGTCGGGAGGGTCGATGAAAAATTTAGTGCTGCTTCTTATTGTTCTGTTTGCGGTGGTTACATTCATAAGGGCTTTTGATAAAGCCGATGCGGAGGTAGTGTTACCTGATCTTACCCGGCGGTCCGCCGTTGAAAGAATTATTGGCAATTAATACAGGCACATGAATTTCCAAGGTAACGCGACATCCGGCGACAAAGCCGCGCTGGATTCCGATATTACGTTTGCTTCCCTGCTTGACGAAACCTGCGAACGCCTTCTGCACCGGCAGGTTAAATACGCTATCCAGCGCATTGATGAAATGGAAAAACGTCTTGGCAACCTAGAACGGGAGCTGGACGAATTCATGTCGATTAACAAAAAACGAAAAAAATAAAAAAATTAGCATTAATTATTACAGAAAAAACCGGAACAACAGCATGTACAGGGCCGTTCCCCCAAAGATGCTGATGAGGGGGTTGCGCCGCCAGAGATGAACGATGGCGGTAAAGGCTGCGGCAGCCAGGACGGGCAGCAGTTCGCGGTAGTTTGCCTGTACCGGGCTTGCAAGGGAATTAAAAGTCAGCACCGTCATTGCCGCCGGAGGCACCGTTTTCTCCACAAATGAAAGAAATGCGCCTGCGCGTTTGCCGCTTACACTGCCGTTTTTCCCCCGGAAGAACAAGAAAGGAAAAATCCGGCAGAAGAAAATCGCCGCCGCCATGGCAATGCTGAGGACCAGGGCCTCGCCGACACCGGTTTTCATGCGCCGCCCCTTTTAAACAATTTTATGTCAGGAACATTTGTTTTTGATAGAATCGAACTGAAGGCCAGGGAAAGCACTATCGCGGCAAGCAGGGAAAGGCGCGTTGGAAGAAAGAACACGCACAGGATTGCCGGAATTGCCGAAACAATAAAAATTCCTGGCCTGCGTAGGCGGTGAATCTGTTCTATCATCAGGACTATAAACAGGGCGGTAAGGGCGTAACCGATTCCATCGGCGCTGAAAGGAAGCAGCGAACCGGCAGCGGCCCCGATTATCCCGCCTAAAATCCAGTAACTGTGGTCCAGCAAGGTAACGAGGAACATAAAGCGCGTCCGTTCCTCAGAGGGTTCCTCTTCCGGAAGGGATGAGAGCAATGCAAAGGTTTCATCGGTAAGGCCGAAGATAATGTAGTATTTGGACGGGCCGGCATTTCTCAACTGGTTCATCATTGAAAGGCCGTAGGCAATGTGCCGGGCGTTGACTACCAACTGCACCAGTACCGCTTCCCATAACGTGGTTCCAGCGGCAAATAGCCCGACTGCTATGTACTGCCCGGCGCCCGCATACATCAGGACGCTCATGGTCAAGGTAAGCCACCAGGGATACCCCGCATCCGCCATCAGAAACCCGAATGCTGATCCGATGGCAAGGTAGCCCAACATGACCGGAAACGAATAACGCAATGCTCTGGAAAACAAAATAACTCCGAACTATACTCCATAGATTTAGGTTTGCCAGGTAACGAATTAGCTACGAACTTTAGTTCGCTTCGTCACCTGACAAACACTTATAATTGGAATTCCCTGACAATTTATTATTGTCAGGGAATATTTACCACGGAGGGGGAGTTTCACGGAGAAAAAGATCTCAGCAAAACTCCTCAGTGGTTCATTTTTCTTTACTTTTAGTTGCGGTTTTTTTAGCTTTTTTCTCCTGTTCCATAAGGGCGCGGACCATAACCGGCAGGCCGTACAGCCTGACAAAGCCCTTTGCATCGGCATGGTTGTACAGATTGCCGGTAGTAAAACTGGCAATGCCGGAATGGTACAGGGAATTGGGGGACGCGCTGCCCGCCGAACTAATCGAGCCCTTGTAGAGTTTAAGCCGCACCGTTCCTGAGACGCAGCACTGGGTAGAGTCGACAAATGCAGCTAACGCTTCACGCAGCGGGGTGAACCAAAGGCCGCCGTAAATCAACTCGGCCATTTTTAAGGCAACCTGCTGTTTAAAGGCGTAGGTCTGCCGATCAAGGCAGATATGTTCCAGTTCCTGGTGGGCGTAGAAGAGGATGGTGCCGCCGGGGGTTTCGTACACGCCCCGGCACTTCATGCCGACCAGGCGGTTTTCGACCAGATCGGCAATGCCGATTCCGTTTGCCCCGCCGATCTGGTTAAGCGCTTTTATCAGCGCAAGCCCGTCCATTTTTTTTCCATTCAACGCGACGGGAATGCCTTTGTCAAATTCGATTTCCAGATAGGTGCTTTTGTTGGGGGCTTTTTCCGGGGTAACGGTATTGACCAGCATGGTGCGGAACTTTGGCTCAAGCGACGGGTCTTCAAGCTCAAGGCCCTCATGGGATATATGCCAGAGATTTTCATCGCGGCTGTAGGAATTTTTTTTCTTCATCGGTATGGGGAGTTTACGCCTGGCGAGGTAGCGCATCTCTTCCTCACGGCTCTTGATTTTCCAGATACGCCAGGGGGCGATTATTTCCAGGTCCGGGGCGAGGGCTATAATCCCAAGGTCAAACCGCACCTGATCGTTGCCCTTGCCGGTCGCGCCGTGGGCGACAGCCTGGGCTTTTTCCTTGCGGGCGTATTCCACCAGCACCTTGGCGATAAGGGGCCGGGCGGTGGCGGTTCCCAAAAGGTATCTGTCTTCGTACATCGCGCCGGATTTCAAAGCAGGCCACAGGTACTCTTCAATATACTCCTTTTTAACATCGGCGACATAACATGCCGAAGCGCCGGTTTTAAGAGCCCCTGCCCGGATCTCTTTCCAGTTCGAGTTCTGGCCAACATCGACGCACACCGCGATAACATCGCAATCGTAGTTTTCCTTAAGCCATGGAATAATAACGGTCGTATCAAGACCGCCGGAATAGGCCAGAACAATTTTCTTTTTCATACAAAACTCCTTTAATTTATTATAATTTTCCAACACATCATTGGATTCATTCGGCAACTCGGTTAGAGCATCATCCTGATGATTGAACTCATAATAGCGGTATTTCCAGAGATATTCAAGGGGAGCAGAGCGCGAATTGTCGTTGTTGATTATGATCTTTCTGAATGAAATTTTTCACGGTAATAAGTGCCATATTCATAGTATTATAGCGAAAGCATGTATAATTTTCGGAGTAGACAATGCGATCTAAATATAGTACTAAATAAAAATTGAGGAATACAATGATAAATTTAGCTGAAGATATAAAGCCAATCTCCTATGTAAAAACCCATACAGCTCAGGTAATGAAGCAAATTATGGAAAAAAAACCCCTGTAGTTATTACTCAAAACGGAGAAGCAAAGGCAGTCTTAATGGATGTAAAACATTATCAAAAAATCATTGATACAATGAATTTAATAAAAATTTTATCAATCGGAGAAAATGAAATCAAAAATAATAAAATATTTACTCATGATCAGATAAATGAAAGAATCAATACAATATTGGAGAAGGGAAAAAAATGTGCCTTTCACCGATCTTTTGATTTTAACTAACATTCTTAGAGCGAGGGGGAGTCTCCCCCTTTTTTTTTGATCAGTATATATAACTTGATCTTTATCTCTTTTATCAATAATGTATATATATGAATACAATTGAGTTGTTTGGTGTTGAATGGAGTAATAAAGATATACATCCAGGTTTTGTGAATGTGTTAACCAATGATGAGCATGAAAAATATGTGTATGATAAACCTTATTTTGAACAATAATGAAGATAGCCTTAAAACAAGAACCGTTACTTGCCTTCATTGATGAAACCGGAGATCGGGGACATAGCGGGAAATCGTCTGAATATTTTGCTATGGCGGCGGTAATTTTTCCGGTTTCGGCACAACAGAAGGTTAAGGATTGTATTGCCAGTATCAAAACTGAATGCGGTATTCCGCTCAGAACACCGCTCCATTGGAGAAAACATTGCCGTATACATGAAACCAGAAAATATATTGCGAGAGAGTTAGCAAAGATAGAAGGTATTACCGTTATTTATGTTATTTCCGATAAAAAAACAATGCCTGATGACCATACGGAATTTTATAATATTGTTGCTTCCTATACTCTTGAGCGTATTTTAAAATGTGCGGAAGAACTAAAATCAAAGATCAGTGTGCGTTTTGGGCATGTTAAAAGATTTAACCATCTAACTACACTGGATTATTTTCAAAATAAAAGCTGGCGATTGGGAAATTATAGTAGTCTTATTGATCAACCAAAATGGATTGAGGCAGATACTAATTCAGGTATACAACTGGCTGACCAATATGCTGGAATTCTTGGGGCTGCAATAATAGCAGATAGACATGGTGATTTTGAACCTTCATATTTAGGAAAAATCAAGCACCAGATAAGAAAATCTAAACATGGGAGGATCAGCGGTTATGGTATAAAAGTTATAACGATTAATAGTAACCCAAAGTTTTTCAAATGGTGGCCTGAAGGGTGGACATAAAAAAAGCCCCGAAGGGCCTATACAACCTGACGTTGTATTGCACCGAAAACGGCGCTGGCGTTTCCTCCGTGGACTTTCTACTTGTAATATATACTAAAAGAACAGCTTTGTCAAGTTAACGCACGGAAATCAATTTTCAGTAATAAACTCAGTATTTTGGCTATAAAAACCTACCTCCACAGGGCAAAAGTGGTTGTTTTTGCTTCAAAATCATACTGAAAAAAATGAAAATTGATTTCCGTGAAGGGTACGCATAATATGGATACCGAAATGCCGAAGAAAAAGGCTGTACGGAGGAATAGCAAAAGACTTAGGAGAAATATTTCACGAGTTGGCGCGGCAGCGGGAATGCAAAATAGTGGAAGGGCATGTGTGTCCGGATCATATCCATATGCTGATCGAAATACCGCCGAAGTACGCCGTATCCGCAGTGGTCGGGTATATCAAAGGGAAAAGCGCGATAGCGATAGCCCGAACATATCTCGGGAAACGGCAAAATTTTAGCGGACAAAATTTCTGGGCGCGTGGATATTATGTGTCAACCGTAGGCCGAGACGAGGCTTCGATCAAAAAATATATCCAGGAACAGGAAGCGGAAGACCGACGGCAAGACCAATTGGAAATGTTCAAAGATAACTAACGACAACCGCCTTTAGGCGGTCATAATAAACCGCTTTGAGCGGTTCACAAATCAAGGGGGCTGTCCGAGAAGTTAGATTTCGGACGGTCTTTTTTTATATCTATTGGCTTACAGGAGTAAAAAAATTCCAGACCTCTGTAATTTCGAGCAAATAACATTCCGAACGTTCGGAATTATGCTGTTTTATCGCGGTTTAACCGGTATATTTGCTTTAAATTGTACCCAAGAGAGAGCAGGCCCCACTCGGCAGAGACTTTGGCTGTCCCGCGAAGCAGAAACCGCCTGTAGCCCTGATTCCCTTTAATCTGCCCGAATACTGTCTCCACCTCGACCGACCGCCGCTTGCGCAGTTCTGTATAATGTTCGTCAGATAATATTCGGCGCGCTTTTTTCCTCAGCCTGAGCAGGCGCTCGTTGCGCTCGACAACGCGGTTTCCTTGTGCCTTGGTGCATTGTTTTTTCATCCGGCAGTATTTGCACGATTCGCATTCATACCGCTGGATAGTTACCGCGTATCCCGAAGCGTTTTTTTCCTTTTTGGTTTCCCTGAAAGTCAGCTTTCTTCCGTTAGGGCAGACATAGTATTTTTCCTTTGCGTTGTATTCCCAATGTTCCGTTCTGAACGCATCGCTTTTCCATTTCCTGCTTTTTTCTTTGTGGTAGGTGTTGTACTTTATAACTGCCGTTGTCTGCCGGTTCTCAAGGTACGCGTAATTTTCTTCGCTGCCGTACCCGGCGTCCGTTATGACTGTTTTCGGTTTTGTCCCAAGCCGCTTCGCCTGCTTCCTCAAGTGGGGTTTCAATGTCTTGGTGTCTGTCGGGTTTGGAAACAGATCGTACCCGACTACAAACCCGTTCTCCGTCCCTATCTGCACATTGTACGCCGGCTTCAGCTGCCCGTTCCCCATATGGTCTTCCTTCATCCGCATGAATGTCGCGTCAGGGTCGGTCTTCGAATAGCTGTTCCGTTTCCCGCATATCCGTTTTGCTTTTTCATATCGCTTCTTTCGGGGCAGACAGTCTTTTTCTATCGTTTTCAATTCCTTTTTCAGTTTTTTTTTGTCTTCTTCCGCATCAAGTGCTTCAAGCCGTTCCCGAAGGATTCCGGCAAGTTCCTTCACGTCCGTGCTGGTGAACTGTTCCTTGCTTCCCATCTCCTCAAGATCGCGGTTCCCGTACTCGCTGTTTTCATCGTCCCACGCTTTTTCCGCCATTTGAATATACGCCCGCAGTTTCTCGTCCAGCTTTTTGTCGTTCTTTTCCACCGCTTTCTTCCACACAAAGGTATACCGCCCGGACGCGCTCTCGATCTTCGTCCCGTCTACAAAATAGTTTTCCAGTTTGATGTATCCTTTCGCGTGCAGCATCTTCACCGCCGTCACAAATATTTCTTCCATCACCTCTTTCAGCAGCTTCCCCCGGAAATCGTTCAATGTCCGAAAGTCGGGCTTTTGGCTTCCGGCAAGCCACATAAACATCACGTTTTCCCGTGCCGCTTTCGCCACCATGCGGCTCGAACATACTTTTGTCATGTACCCGTACACAAACAGCTTTGTCATCATTACCGGGTGGTACCGGCTCGCCCCGCCGCCTGCCTGGTATTTCCTCAGCAGCTTTTCTATGCCCATCTCGTCGATCACTTCGCTTACCAGCCTGACCAGGTGATCCTGCGGTATTAGCTCGTCCGCGCTCGGCGGTATCAGATACGGCTGGTTCTGCTCGTAGGCTTTGTACGTTATCTTGTCGCTTTTCCCTTTGCTCATCCTTCGATTCTAACAAAACTTTGATCCTTTGGGAATCTTTTTTGCATAAAAAAAGGCTGCCTAAGCGTTACTTCTCGGACAGCCCCGT
>JGI24695J34938_10003695_pt1 | contig 10464 bp, 7 predicted proteins | sample TergutCo191P3_FD_34938 | JGI IMG/M metagenome (IMG submission 34938) | reverse complement strand
CCTTTACGGTATCCATCATAACCCTTTCCAGCCATTTGAGAAACCCTTGCTGCTGATAAACCAGTAATGATGTTTTCGACATATTTTTCTGGTAGGGCAACCTTAGTAAGGTTTTGCAGGGCATCCGTAAGCTTTCCAGTAACTTTAAGATATAAGAGCCTCGCCATATTGTTACCGCCATCTATGCTCCAACAAAATCGGCGACTTTTCAATATGATTGCCGACCAGAGTGAAAATGTTACTCTCCATGACACCCATGCGGCGGTATACTTTTCCTTCCGGGGTCGGTGGAATGGGAAGGCCGCGTCGGTGGCAAGGAATTAGATCATTTTTCGGTTATTGCTCTTTTTATCCACGATGTTATCTCTGCTTTTTTTAAGCTCTTCGTCATACTGCTCTAACTTTTCTTTTAGTAATCCACATCATTCCTGACATTGTTTTTGGAATATTATTTTTTCAAAACTATTGAAATCAATTGTTTTTTCTGATACGCTCATTTTGCATGTTCCTTCAAAATGTTGGTCTTTAGCAAACCTCATTTTACTGAATTTTTGTATGCAAGGGAAGTTATTTCGGTTACTTCCCTTTTTTTGCCAATTTTAATTATACACTAAGACTAATCCACTTCTAATCCACCCCATAATGAGCTAAAAAATCGGCGTATTTTCCAAGCTTTTTAAGAATACATTCGCAAACATCACGTACTGCACCATGACCGCCGGGAAATGGTGAAACATAGTCACAAATAGCTTTGATTTCCGCTACGGCATCAGACGGACAAGCTTTGAAGCCGCATATTTTCATGGCCGTGTAATCATTTAAATCGTCGCCGATGTAAGCCACTTCTATATTATTAATTTTATGGTTTGCTAATAACTCTTGAAGCATAAGAAGTTTATTATCAATACCTTGAATCGCTATTGCTTCTAAATCATCCGCTCTTTTTGTCACAGCTTCTGAACTTCTACCAGTAAGAAAAACCACTTTAATACCAAGATTATTCATAGGCTTAAGTATAGCTCCGTCACGTGTCGTAAACGCTTTTATTTCTATACCATTGCTATCATAATAAATACTGCCATCTGTTAGCGTGCCATCAACATCCATGATTATAAGTTTAATATTCATTTTACACCTCTGGCTTCTGATAATAACTGGGGGTCAAGAAATGGATTTCATTTGTAGAAAAAGTTGTATTCATAATAGATTTCACCCGCGCATTCTCTGAGTTCACGTCAATATTATGAATATCGTAGCCGGATATTGCAAAATTATCTTCGGAAGAAAAACCATCAAACCCAGCCACAAACCATTCGTCGACAGATGATTGAGCTAATAAATTAAATAACATCAAGGCAGAATTATCCCAAAATTTCCCATTAAAATATGCCACTCTATTTATAGATATAATATTTTTATTTAGCTTTGGTGAAGATAGCAAAATATTCGAGGTGACAATCAGATTCTCATTTTCTTTTAAAATTTCATAGCGCTTTAAATTCCCGCAAAAAATATAATCTGCATTAAATAAATCGCTTTCAAAATTAACAGAAATGACAATTGGCTTATTTGCTTCAATAAAATCTTTTACAACCTCACGGTATTCAACAAGAGATTTTCCTGGAGCTAAAATAAGAACGCATCTATCTTTAAATATTCTGGAAATTTCAAGAATATAAGCTGAATCATCGACGCTAAAACTTATGTATTCTTGATATAATGATTCAATATAATTTTCGTCGTATATGTTTACCTTGTTCTTGTCTATTTTGCTTAAAATATGCCGTATACTTTTTGAATTAATTTTTCCCTTATTCATTAGATATTCGCCATAACTTCTATGCAAATAATACTGTGCTGATAGCGCATACGCCGTTGCATATCCCCATGGGTTCTTTTCTTTTATCGGGCGAATATAATCATCAATTAAATCAAACAGCACATCAATATCATAAGATGCATTATACTTATTATTTAACCAATCTGCGATTAACTCTATGCAAAGATTTCCTGGGTCTCTTCCCATCCCTAATAAGCTTGCATCAATAATATGATTCCGCTTTGGTGAAATATTTTCACACATTATTTGAGAAAGTCCAAAGGCCATCATCATATTATCGTGCAAATGAATACCAATATCTATGTTTGCATTCAAATTATTACTTATTAAATATAGTAATCTAATTAAATCATCTTTGGACATTGAGCCAAATGTATCAACAATAGAAAAAGCACCTATTCCAATCTCATTTCCTATTCTAACAAACTCAAGTATGTCCGCATCTTTGTAGCCAACGGTATTTATTGGATTCATATGACATATGTAACCTTTTTCAATTACTTTTCGGCAAAACAAAATACCTTCATTTTTATCATGTTCATGAAAAGATACACGAATACGCCGAAATTTCCCGCCGTTAAATGGCAGTAGCTTGTCTACATTAAATTCATCCTGTTGAACTAGCAGTGTATATTCTAAATCATCTCTTGAGAGCTTTGTTTTATTTTCAGCATCATTAATACTATTATAAATTGCATAATCATCACTCCAGTCACCATTACGTAAAAAACCAACTTCAATATAATCAATATTTGCTTTTTCTAAACCACCCGTAATCCTTTGAATCACTTTCTTTCCAAAGTTTGATTTAACCTGATGCCCGCCATCTCTCAAAGAACAATCTAGTAATTTTATTATACCCATCTTTATACCTCCGTACCATAACCTGATAAAACAATCGCCTCCGCGAGATTAAAATCATCTGGATAATCTATATCAATAGCTTCTATTGCATCAATTTCTAATAAATAGGGATTGTTTCCATAGCGGGATTTATAGTTCGTATATACTTCTTTGCGATATATCAAAATACCCGATTCAACCATAAGCGGTTCTAAATCCTGTGTCCTAGGCAGGGATGTGCGAGAGAAATTAAACATTTCACCTTTATACCAAGTATGGGCACGAATAGGCACTACCGTACATACGGAATCATACCCTTCAGATATTATTTTACTAATGCCTGTTTCAATTGTTTGCTTTTTTATAAACGGGCTGGTAGCATGAGCATTTACATATATGTCAGCATCAATCTCTTTAACAAAAGCATCTACTATTTCATAATGTAATGTATTAAATCTATCCAAACTTTTATTGCGTTGCAAAAACTTTATACCCTGTGGTAAGTATGGTACAATAGCCTCATCACTACAAAAGACGTAAATATCTTCTATCCCGCTACATTGATATAGTATATTTAGCATATAATGTAATAGCGGTTTTCCTCCCAACAATTTAATATTTTTGTTGGGTAAACGCTCATTATTTAGTTTTATTGGCATAAAAGCTACAGTTTTCATAATCCCTCGTCTTTCTTTATAAACTTATTAACCAAAGCACGCGAGCAACTAAAATCACTAACATGGCAGTCAAAGCACACAGAATCCACTAAATTCCCATTGTTCTTATCAAACACAACAATGTTAAGTCCTCGCCCGTTTACGGCATAATCAATATTATTAATTTTAATTTCACATCTATTACCATTCCGCCACGCTTGACTGCTTACAATAAAAAGATTGTATTCATAATGAGCTTGCCAAAATAATGGTTCTTCATTTTTCCCTACATCTTCATGAACTATATTGCCTGAATCTATCACTCCTATATAAGTACACCATAAGTTATTACTGTTAGGGCCAATTGGAAATTTACCTAATCCAACCTTTGTAAGCTGTGATTTTATCTTTTCATCTACAAAATGTCCCGGTGTATCTTTTATTGTGACGATAATAAGATAGTTACTTGCTACTTTTACGAGTAACTCTAAATACTCATAAATATTAGTTTCTGTTTTAAAATCTTCAATATCTATATCATTGGATATTTCGACATTCTTGGTCATACCGTTTGACAGTAAAAATGAAGTTGCGGAGTAAAGGGTATCAATTTTTGAATTTATTTTGTCTACATAATTTTTAAGTTCCAAAAAATTAGCAGCAGTCGAAGCAATTTTTTGAATGTCAACCATTTCTGAGATGGATAACTTATCTATTTTGAGTATCACCCCCACTCGCGGGAGTATCTTTATGTGCATAAACTCCCTAGCGGCTTTCCGGACAGCCTCGCTTTTTGAGAACACAAAAATCACCTCGTCACGCATAGGGTCAAGGGTGTCATCTTTCAATTTTTCTTTTTTTATTTTTATGGGGACAAAAAACTGCGCGATATCATCTGACCAAAACATATAATCTTCGCAAACATTAATAAAGCATATCACTATATCATTCGGAAGCTTTTGTAAGCAATTTAACCATCTGCTTCTTTCTTCTTTATTTATATGATTCACAAGTACAAACGAACTCTGTGCAAAATTTAAATTTTTCGGAATCTCATTAAATTGCTTTTCTTTCTTCAAAGAGTAGTTAAAAAGATTTTCGCATTGAATTTTTAAGATTGGTGAGCAATAAATATTTTCCTTGTTAATTTTCGTTGTGAATACTAATGCTACATAAATGCTATTATACAAGAAATATGTATTCCAATATTCCATTGTCAACCCGATATTTATGTCAAATAGTTTCGACATATAAGCATTCGCCGAAGAGCCAAATGATAATATGGTGGAAAACTTAATCTTTTCACGTTTTAAATGCTCAAATAAAAATTCAGATGCAATTACGCCAAAACTGTCAGCGTTTTCACCGAATAATATTTTTGATTCTTCGGTCAAATATGGGTCGTTTGGATGTGATTTAATATATATCTTTGCATCTAGTAGAATGTAATAATCCAGTGCAAGTTGATTAGCATAAATTGCTCTTTTTTTAAATGAGCTTAAATCTGAATACAGAACCGAAAGTCTTTTATCAAAACGATGATGTGACCATCCATCGCTTTGCATAATAAACATATTTTTATTATTATATTCTAATAAAAAGTTAACATCAAATTCTTTACCATAATCAAATGCATTAAAAACCTTTCCCATATCATCATCTGTTACGGATGAAATTAATTCTTTAGGATTCCATTCAATATAGCTTTTTAGAAAAGCCTCTTTTTTACTTTTTTCAGAGCTACATAATAAAATCGGGGTTACATATTTTCCCAAAAAAGAAGCACTATAAAAAAGCTTATACGCATTTACATAAGTTTTGGTTCTTCCGTCAAACTCTTTATATATGCGATTATGAACATCAATTGCTACATCTGTTGCACTTTCAAGCCAATAATACGGAATACTCTTCAGTGATAAATATACTCCAAACTCAGCATACCAATCTGACATCGTTATAATTTCATCCACCATACTTAAATCTATTTTTTCGTTAGCAAAAACTTCATCTAAATTATTAGCTATTGCTTCTTCAATTTGTTGAGTTGGTTTGCCTGCATTACCCAATCCAATTATTGATTTATATGGAATGACTTTTTCAAAAATATTCGCTTTTTCAAATTTAATAGGTTCAAGTTTACGTTGCTGATAAAAGGCCGCATCATACATTAATAACGCTCTTTTATCTCGATTAACCGTAATCCTATGAAGAAGCATCGCTGGAAAAAAGGATGTCCATGCTGCATCGTATAGGACTATTCCGGCGTCAGCTTGATTGATTGTATTGATATTATCAATGTCAGTATTCAATAAAATCACTCCATTCCTAAATATTTCCGCCAAAAAGCTTCTGATTTATAAATTTTAAAATAATCCCGATATTCGGAATAAAGGCTATCTTTATTCGCAGTATATTGCGCAAAAAGTTTTGTCTTTCTAGCTTGAAGGCAATCATATTTTTCCTTATCCATTTCGCGTATTATAGCTGTTTTGCTAAAAGGATTAACTGCTATTATTCTTTTTTGTAAAAACTGCTTACCGGGACTTTCCATAAAAATATGAGCTATTGATGGCGGATTAATAGATTCTCTGAGAATCTCTTTCGAGAGTGTGTGACCATTGTCTGTCTCAAGAAAGATTTGTTTACTTGCTGCATCAATGTCAACATAATCATACACATTATTGATATTAATATCAATATTTGCTGGCAAGTCCTCAATTGGATAAAACACTTCTTTTTTTTGAAAGTGTTTTGCAAAAACCTCAAAGCTATCAGATTCTGCAAAAAAAGCAGGACCTTTCATGAAATCTTCTAATGCATCAAGCAATAGTTCACAATTTACATATGCAAAAGCGCGGATTGATTCATGATAATGAAAAGATATATTTTCTAATAAGTCTATATTCTGTGGAAATGTACCAACTGCTTGAATTATCAAAGCATTACGCTTTACAAGATAAAATTCAAGCGCTGCATTTTCCTTTGATGCAAACATTAAATGCCATACACAAATACCATTTAAGGTAATTATTTTTGCTTTATTACGAGCGCTAAATTCAACGTCATCACAACGGTAAAAGAGCGGTATCGGTAAATTTTCTGTCGAAGCAAATTTAATCGGTGTCACGCAAAACCACCATCCAGCATACATATTATCATTTGTATAATTTTGTTCATTTTTAAGCACATCATGTTGTAAATGTAATAACATTTTAGGTTTTAATGATTCATGAAGATGCTTATCTGATATAAAACCGATATCCTCATGCTGTTCATTTCTTTGCTCTAAATATAACATTGCACCAGAAATAAAATGATCTTGATATTCAGGTTTTATTAACGCCAAAAGTGCATATGTCCTTTTTAAGCTTTCTGGTAATATCTCAATATCATCATCCATAAAAATAATATGAGTAGCATTAAATTTCCCGCTCTTTTTTAGCTCAGATGTTTCAATTATACCTCGTGAAAAACCTCCGGCACCGCCAGTATTGGGATTTGGGAAAATATTAATTCTATTATTTGATAGTTTTTCGATATCTAGAGTTCTTCCATTATCAACAACATTAACAATTAAATGGGAAGCAATTTCATCACAGCCTCGTACATCTGCACTTTTGTTCAAAAGCTCATTGTTAATTAATTCTAAGTTGGTGGTGATATACTCTTCTTTTTTGAACGTTGTAGTACAAACTGATATATCAACTGTATTTAAGTGATCTAAGTTTGCAATTACTGCTGAATAGTAACCCCCAAAAAATTCACAATAATCATCATCTGATTGCAGATAAAATCCAACAATATCAGCGTTCTTATATTGAATTGGAATTATTATTTCTGCAACATCATCTACGTTAGAAAAATCAGTTGTATCAAAATAAAATACATCAAATTTTTCAGTCCTAATTTTCGCAGAATCAATTTCTTCATGGATTAAAGTTCTTTTTGCTGATCGTCCTAAATCAGTTTTTGCTATTTCTTCAATCGCATCATCTAATTTTATTTCACTATTCTTTAGCATATACTGTCCATAGAACTGCAAATAAAACTTGCCTTTCAATTTTAGGTGCAAGTTATATTGCTCTATACCAGTATATTTTGCCCATTTCTTTACAGAAAAAGCATTAAAATAAGAAAAAAAGTCGATATTTCCGTCAATTTTCCAGCTTTTTCCATCAAAATTTAAGCAATCGCCCCAATAATACATTCTTTTATGTACATTCTTCCAACCACAATCTGGAAAAAGTATATTTTGTATTTTGTATGGTATGGCATTCCTAGTAGTGGAATTTTTCAAATGATCTTTTAATAAAACTATATCTCTATCTTTAAAATTATTATCATTATGAAGATATAATGATTTCGAGTATTTAGGTTGTGACATCGTATTAATAACCTTTTGATCCATACCTAAATTATTATTTCGAAGTTCGTCTATTAAATAGTAAATTTGAGCACGAGAAGGAGGAATAATTCTATTGATTAATTGCTTTATTTTATTCTTTTTCATAAATTCACTTTACGACCTCATATTTTATTTAAATAGCCATGTGTGACTATATAGGTTACTACGCTTTCTCCAGTTCTTTAAAACATAGCTTGTCAGGCTTACAGTCCGATACACTTACCAACATAACTTTCCAATTTGCTTAGTTCGTCACGTTTCTGCTCAAAAGAAGAAAGAACATAGCGGTTTATAGTCATATTTACACTAGCATGTCCCATTATCTCACTAAGCGTTTTCACATCGACACCCGCTTCAATACAACGAGCGCCAAATGTATGCCTTATTGAATGAAAATTCGCGTTACTGATGCCTGCCGCCTTTACACATCGGGCAAAATGGTTTTGCATGGTACGCGGTTCGGTAAGCATAAGGTTATCTGTGGATAAGAAGAAGCAATTACCATCAAGAGCAAAATTTTTCAAATCCTTCGATAAAAACCGCGGAATCGGAATACTTCTAATAGAACTTTCACATCTCGGGGTATCTATATGAATTTTTGTTTTTCCATTCTCTTCTGTTATATCCTTAATTCGTTGAAGCGTTTGCCGGACTGACAGCGAATCAAATTCCGATGAAAAATCCATCCAGCGCAATGCGCAAATTTCTCCGATACGTAAACCCGTATATAGACAGAGTAGGATTCCGAGCTTGTGAATATCAGTATCAGCTTTTAATACCATCTCCAGTGCCGATTGTTCCTGACGGGAGAGGATTCGTATTCTCTGATCGTCTGCTTTCGGATAGGTTATCATAATTCTATTACTGATAATCATCTCGTTACAGGCATAATCCATGATTGTATTTATCACGGAGAGTAAATCACGTACTGTTTTTGCGGAAAGTCCGCCTTTGCCGTCAGCACGGCCATTTTTTAATTTCTCTTCTGTAAACGAATTGAAATCAGCCGTTTTTAGCCTTTTAATGCTTCGATTCCCTAAATACGGTAAGATGTGAAGTTCAAGTACGGATGCATACCCGGCATATGTGGAAGATTTTATAGTGGGTGATATCGTGGATAACCACCGACCGGCAACATCGCCAAAGGTTTCCAAATCCTTCTCTCCTTCGCTATTGTTCGTTAAGCAAGTATCATATGGTATAGGTTATGATACTTGCCGTCCGAAGAACAAATAATTTCAAATAACCAATATTTTGGGGTTGATTTTCATCTAAAACTCGTGTAAACTGAAAAAGGTTTGAAGTCTCAAATACTATACTTTTTGATACTCATCGCATGAATACAAAAAAAGTCAGTTGGCATAAAATACTAAACCAACTGACTTTCTAAAATTTATCATTATACCAATTTCTCTCCTCAGAACATCATATTATTCCCATTCCGCATATTCCTTATAATCATTCCAAATCAAACAAATCCACGTCTTACCTTGATTAAAGACGATTTCGACACCATTCTCATCATAAAATTTCGCAGGGGTTAAATCACCGCCAAAGCGCTTCCATGTACCTTCGATAGCTTTTCCGTTTGTGAATACTATAGCTTTATCTTCGCCGTGAACGCCGAATGCCAGATAGTCATTGGCGTCCCTTTTCTCACCATTGGCATATTGGAAAACGATATTGGAATAAGTCAGCTGAGAGTTGGTCATTTCATCAATGTGTTTACCGCTATATTGATAGCGATAATATAGTCCATCATCTTCATTAAACTCAAAATAACTCTTTGCATCACCGAACCCCCCCTTATTATTGGAAGTACCGCCGGGACGAATTACCTTCGCACCGGGATAGCCGTTATATTCAGCGGTGGTATTCTCTGCGGCAAAAATGAACTGCGGAATGAAATCGGCCGAATATGTAACAGGATAATCTAAACGGCTGATGGCTTTATTATATCCTGAAATTGACAAATACCCGGTAAATTCCCGGGCATACCCCGGGCGGGGAATACGCACAAATGCTTCGTCGGCACTTCTGTTGATGCCTGTAACGGCAGCACTGACATTATCAACTTTTGGGCCGTTAATTAAATCGGCACTATACGGCACAGCTAATCCCCAGTGACAAAAAATCGCATGTTTGCCGATTGCTTCATAAACGAAATAATCACGAGCAGAACGGGTTGGCCCGATATGATCCAAATCATCATAATCTTCGAAGAATGCTATCAAACGCGATGTCCGGCCTTCAACAGCCGCTTCAAAAACGATATCGGCACGTGAAATTGCATATTGCGGTAAAGCCGCCTTATTATTAGGAATCATTAAACCAATCGGACGTCTTGCCGAAATATTTACATCCTTCCAGCCGCCTGTCAGATAGCTTTGAAATAAACCATCTTTTACATCTCTTACACCGACGATCGGAATCCCGTTATGCATGTTTTCGGGACCGTATTCAACATTCTGAAGCGGTTTATCTTCGTCATTCGGTTCTTGTTCCGCTTCCGGAAGCGGAGCAGGCTCAGGGGCGACTACAATTTGCTCCGGTATCGGCAGCGGTTTTATTTCCGGGTTGCTTCCGCAACCTGTCGCCATAAATGCCAAAATAACCAATAGTGCGGTAACGATAATAATTTTTTTCATCTCATTCTCCCTTGTATGTAGCTTAAATAACACAACTGCTGCCACCACCTGTCATTCCGAGCCGTACACTCC
>JGI24695J34938_10003691_pt1 | contig 10473 bp, 8 predicted proteins | sample TergutCo191P3_FD_34938 | JGI IMG/M metagenome (IMG submission 34938) | reverse complement strand
CCATGAAAAGCCGCGCTTTGGCGCGGCTCGCTTCCTATTCGTAAAGCGCCGCGCGATGCGCCGAAGCGCAAGGCCGCGCGGCGCTTNCCGCTGGCTCAAAAAAAGGCGATGAACCGTAAGCCGGGTTCTGTTTACGATCGCCATCTGTCTAGAAANGCCGTCTCCGGCCTTTTCCGTGCAGCCTACCCGCGCTTAGCCGACGGGCCGCCGACGCGCTGCTTGGCTTTGCTCCTGACGAGGCTTGCCGTTTTCCGNCNCCGCGCGCCGNNGCCGGCGGAGCGAAGCCGGAATCTTTCCGACGACGTTGCCGCCGCCGAGGTGGGCTCTTACCCCACCGTTTCACCCTTGCCCGGCGAGCCGGGCGGTTTGCTTTCTGTTGCGCTGTCTGTCCCCAGTCGCCCGAGGCCCGGGAGTTACCCGGCGTCATGCCCTGCGGAGCCCGGACTTTCCTCTCGGCGCGCGCCTTTCGCGGCGAGCGCCGAGCGGCGATCCGGTTCATCGCCCAAAAATCACTCGTCGAAATCCACGACGATCTTTTCCTCCTCCCTCTCGTCGTCCTCGAACTCCTCCTCGTCCTCTTCCGGATCGTAGAGGGAGCCGGAATCGCCCGAGTCGAAGAAAATCTCCTCGCCCTCCGGCGCCTCTTCGTAAAACAGGATGCGCGAGCAGTACGGGCAGAAAACGAACTCCGCGCCTATGCGCACGTTGTTGGAGAACTGCGCCGGCAGGATCATGTGGCAGCCCATGCACACGTTGCCCTTGATCCCGACGATGCCGATGCCGGACTTGTTGCGCAGGATGCGCTCGAACTTGAACACGACTTCTTTGTCGAGGTCGCTCGTCAGTCGCTTCTCCTCGCTGAGCAAGTTGTCGATCTGCCCGGTTTTCTCGGCGCGCTCCGCGTCGATCACCGCGCGCTTCTGCTCAAGCTCCTTCTCGAACTGTTCTATAAGCCCGCTCAGCCGCGTCATCTCGCTGGTGTTTTCGAAAAGCGCCTTTTCCTTCTGCTGGACTTCCCTGCCGAACTGCAGCTCCTTTTCCTCCGCGGCGAGGCGCTCCTTGTCCAGAGCCTCGTACTCGCGCTGGGTGTTGATCTCGGAGATGGTCATCTCGGCCTTTTCCCGCGCGGCCTCGGCCTCCTTCAGCGACGCGCGCGCCTCCGCCTCGGCTTCCTTAATCTTGTCGTGCTCGACGCTCGTTTCGATGAACAACTTGCGCGTCTTGTTGTACGCTCCTTCCAGGTTCACAAGCTCCTTGGGCATCTCCTGAACCGTCTGCTCGAGACTGATCTTCCGCGAAAGGATGTCCTGCAGCTCCCGCAGCTTGTTAAGATCCTCAACCGTTACCATATCCGCTCCTCATCCGCAAAAATTGTCGAGCCGGTCGCACGCGCCAAGACGCGCGCGCCGCGGCGATTACGTGTCCATGAAATCCCTGAGCTTGGTCGCGCGCCTGGGGTGGCGCAGCCGCCGCAGCGCCTTGGCCTCAATCTGCCGGATGCGCTCCCGCGTAACCTTGAACAGCAGCCCCACCTCTTCCAGCGTGAGCGAGTACCCGTCGCCAAGCCCGAAGCGCATCTTCAGAACCTCCTGCTCGCGCGGCGGCAGCGTGGCAAGAACCTCCGCGACCTGCTCCTGCAGCATCGTGCGCGCCGTGCGCAGCGCCGGGTTCTCCACGTCCTTGTCCTCGATGAAATCCCCCAGCGACGAGTCTTCCTCCTCGCCGATCGGCATCTCCAGGCTTATCGGCTCGCGCGCGACCTTCTTCACCTGCTTGACGCGCTGCACCGGCCAGCCCAGCTTGTCCGCGATCTCCTCGTCCGTGGGCTCGCGCCCTATCGACTGCAAAAGCTGGCGCGACTCGCGCGACACCTTGTTGATCTGCTCGATCATGTGAACGGGAATGCGGATCGTCCGCGCCTGGTCGGAAATCGACCGAGTGATCGCCTGCCGAATCCACCAAGTCGCGTACGTCGAGAACTTGAAGCCCTTCTTGTACTCGAACTTCTCGACGGCCTTGATAAGGCCGATGTTGCCCTCCTGCACGAGGTCGAAAAAGTGCAGCCCGCGGTTGGTGTACTTCTTCGCGATGGAAACCACCAGGCGCAGGTTCGCCTCGATGAGCTTGTCCTTCGCGCGCTTCACCTTGTCCCTTCCGCCGCTGATCTCCTTCGCCATGAGGCTGACGTTCTCGCTTGTCTCCTCGAACTCGTTCTCGATTCCGCGCAGGCGCTTTTCCCTCACCTGGATGAGCCGTATCTTTTCCTTTATCTCGTCCGAGGAAAGCCCCAGCTCCTCCTCCAGTTGCTCCCTCTTTTCCTGAATGGTGAGGTTGCGTCCCAGCGTGCGCAGATCCCGGAGCGTCTCGACCTGCAAGTGCCTGCCGATGCGCTCCTGCTCCCTCCTGCACTCGCCGATCTCCCTCGCCGCGGTGATAAATTTCTCCGAGATGGAGTTNAGCTCGTCNGGGTGGATATGCACGTTTTTCAGCACGCGCCCGATCCTTCTGCGCAGGCTGATTATGTCCCTGTCGGCGCTGTAGTCCGCGCCGCGNTCTATGAGCCGTTGCTTGATCTCGACATAATTGCGGATGTCGCCGTGGATCGTGCGCAGCCCGTCCTTGTAGGACGAGCTTAGGCGCTTGCGCTCCGCGAGCAGCTCGGTCATCTCCTTTTTGGAAAGGTTCAGCTCCCGCAGGTCTCGCCTGGAGAAAACCTCCTCCACGATGCGATGAAACTCGGGAATGACCATGCCGGATTTNTTGATCACGTCCTTGATGATGTTCTCGCCTTCCTCCATCTGCCTGGAAAGCTCGATTTCCTGCTCCGCNGTGAGCAGGCTNTCGCGACCGATTTCGCGAAGGTACATCCGCACCGGATCGTCCACAAGCGAGGCTTTCTTGTCCGAGGAGTCCGCGCGTTTCCTGCCGGACTCCGCGCGCCTCGAGCCCTCCTGCTTGGGCATTTCGTCCGAAAGGCCGTCGTCCTCGATCACCTGTATGTTGTTGGCCTCCAGGAGCGCCAGCACCGGCTCGATNTTCTCCGCGTCGGATATGTCAAGGAAATCGGAAAGCTCTTCGAAAGAAATCGACTGCTTCCCTTTCGCGTACTCAAGCAGTCTCTCCACGTTGGGATCCGCGCCGTCCCCCTCGGCCTCGCCTTCCGCGGACGGATCCTCCGCGCCGGCAAGCTCAGAGTCGGCGCGCGCGTCGTCGTCGAAATCGTCCGCGAGTTCGGCCTCGGGTTGGTCTTGCTCGTCGTCGAATTCGTCCTCGTCGGACGAATCCTCCGCTTCGGCAGGCGCGAAAGCCCCCTCCGGGGTTCCAGCCGGCTCTTGCGGCTGGGCGGACATCGCGATCGCGGGGCCTTCCGATCCGGCCTCCTTTTCTTTCTGGGTCTCCGTCATTGCCTGTTTACCTTCCCGTCTGCGTATTCCAGCTCGCGAATCTCTCTGTCAAGCTCCATCTTTTCGGCAATCAAGTCCTCTAAACCCTGGTCTGCGCCTGCGTCGCTCTCCAACACGCGCAGCTCGCTAGCGATCTCCGAAAGCCTGCGCCGCTTTTCCTTCGCCTTTACCCTTCGTATCCCGTCCCGCATGAGCGTTCGGGGATTGCAGTTTTCGCCTGGCTCGAACTCGCCGGACGCGACCTTTTTGGCCACGAACTCCTTGAGCGAATCCCAAGTAACGCGATCAAGAAGGGCCGCGGTGCCTTCTTCCTCGTTCGCGAAGCATTCCTCCAGGGCGACAAAAAGCTCCTTCGCGGCGGGATCCTCAATCTCGCGCATCTCGACGGAAGCTCGGAATTCAACATACAGGCTGGTATTGACCGACACGAGCGTGAGGAGAAAAAGCTCGTCGTTCATGCGTACCGCTTTCCCGCGATGAGCGCTCCCTCCCGCGCCGGTTCCGTCAATCCCAATGCCCCTGTCCCTTGCAGCGCCAGGCGCTTTCTCGCGACGCGCGTAGTCGGCCCTAGCGGCGTCTCGATCCGCGCGGAACGAGTCCGCGGCGGCCTCCAGGCAAGCGTCCCGCTCAGTCCGCGCGCCCAGCGCGTCCAGATACGGGTAAAGCGCTGCAAGCGCTTCCGCTTTTCCCTGAGGCTTGGAAGTATCGTACAGCGTTTTGCCCCTGGCGATTAGGTACTCAAAATCCATTATAGTGCGTCCCATTGCGTTTTTCAAGGCCCCGACGCCAAATTTTTGTAAAATTTCCGCGGGATCCTTCGGCATGGCGGCGTCGTCCCCTTCCGCGGGCTTCCCAGGCGCAACCAACGAGCAGGCGAGCCCGTTCTTGCGGCAGGTAACGATGGTCTTTTCCGCGGCCTTAAGCCCCGCCTCGTCCGAGTCGAAGACCAGGATCGCGCGCTCCGCCCAGTTGCGCAGCAGCCTGGCCTGCTCGTCGGTGAAGGACGTGCCGCAAGGAGCGACAGCGTTCGTAATGCCGGCGGCGTGCAGCGCGATCACGTCCATGTAGCCCTCGGCGACGTAGACCGTTCCGCTCCTGCGCGCTTCCGGCAGCGCAAGGTCCATCCCGTAGAGAATCTGGCTCTTCCTGTAGGTTTCAGTCTCGCGGCTGTTGACGTACTTGGGCGGCTCCCTGCCGTCGCGCGCCACGGCGCCCGGAAGCGCCCTGCCGCCGAAGGCCACGGTTCGCCCCTGCCTGTCCGCGATCGGGAACATCAGCCTGCCGGAGAAAAACGCCATCCCCGGGTAGTTCGCCGAGAAAAGCCCCGACCCGTCGAGGAATTCCCGCGAGTAGCCCTTGCCCTGCAGGAAGCGATAAAGCCAGCCCCTGTCCTCCGGCGCGTAGCCCAGCCTGAAGCGATCGATCATGTCCCTGCCAACGTTGCGCGAAAGGAGATAATCCAGCGCCGGCTTCCCTTCCGGCTTTTCCAGGAGGAAATGGGCNAAGCTGAGCGAGACGCGGCGGTACAGGTCAAAAAGCTCCTCCCTGNTCGAGCGAGCCGCCTCCGCCTCCTCGCCCGCGCGCGCGCCCTCCTCGTAGTCGATCCGAACGCCGAATTTGCGCGCCAAGCTGAGGATCGTCTCCACGTAGTCGGTCTTTTCCATCTCCATGACGAAATCGACCATCCCCCCGCCCTTGCCGCAGCCGAAGCACTTGTACAGCTTTTTGTCCGGATCCACCGTAAACGAAGGCGTGCGCTCCTGCCCGCCCGCGTGGAAAGGGCACCTCGCCCAGTAGCGCCCGCCGCGCCTCTCCAGCCGCACGTAGTCCTCGACCACGGCGACCGCGTCCAGCCTCTCCCGCACTTCGTCGATGGTTGACTTGGCTATACGACCCATGCATGACCCCGCTGGAAATGGCGGCGGCGCTCGTCACCTAAACCTTCTGAAATATATGGCCGCCCTTTCGTGNTCCGCGTTGGTTCGGCTGAAAGTATGGTGCCCGGTATCCTCGTATCGAAGCCGGAAAAAAAGATATTCCGTCTGCGCNGGGCGGAACGCGGCGCTCAGCGAGATCGCGCCCGGCGAGGCTATCGGCGCGGGCGGCAGCCCGTGGTTGTGGTACGTGTTGAAAGGGTTGCCGGCGCTCCTGTCGATGTCCCGGAAGAACAGCCTGGTCGGATGCGGCAACCCCTCAATCTCCGTGATGATGTAAACGACCGTCGCGCAGGACTGGAGCTTCATGCCTATGTTTATCCGGTTGACGAAGACCCCGGCCATAATCTCGGCCTCCTCCGGAACGCGGTATTCCTTCTCGACTATGGAAGCCAGCACGACCACCTCATGCAGTTGTTCCGGCGGCATCGCCGCAAACGCGCCGTCAATCTCCGCGATCCGCGCGAAGAAGTTCTCCGCCATCGTCTGCACGATCCTTTCCGCGGGAAAGCCCACGGGGAACAAATACGTGTCCGGAAACAGGTAGCCTTCCAAGGTCGGCGCCGGAACGCCAAAACGCGCGACCATCTCCGGATCGGAAGCCGCGGCGATGAATTCCCGCGCCGTCGTGATTCCGGCGCTTTCCATGACAAGCGCGGTTTCCCTCACGGTCAGCCCCTCCGGCACGGTAACGCGCAGAAGCTCGTCCCTGCCTTCCTCCAGGAGGCTGCGGATTGCGGTCTGGGTCGCGGGAAACTCGATGACGTAGCTGCCTGTTCGTATGTGGTCGTCGCGGAAGCGCCCGAGCAAAACCCAGAAATGCCGGTTGCGGATAAGCCCCGCGGCGGCAAGCCTGTTGCCCACGGATCGCGCGCTCTCGCCCCGGCGCACCTCGAAGCGCACCAAGGCCCCCGACGATCCGGCGCTTTCAAGCGTCACGCCGTCCACGTCGGGAAACGGGCTCGGCAGGGACGAAGGCGGGGAGTTGCTATGGGCGAGAATTGCGACGGCGGCAACGCCGCCTATAAGAGCCAAACCGACAAGCGTGGCGGTAAGGCCGATCATGACTTTGGCTATTCGTGGCATGTCATCTCCTCAAACATCGCGCGGACGCGTCCCCAGCCGGATTTAACGGCGCTTCCTTCCCGCGATCGCGGAAGCGCGGCTGAGCGCCGCTTGCTCAGGCAATGACTTCCAGGCGGCTCCTTTTATAGTACAATTTCTCCGCCTTCTTGGGCAAGGGTGATCTGAAGGCCCTCCGCGCCGATGCACCGGGCGTATTTNAGGGCCATGTCGTGCATNGAGCGCAGCTTGGCGTCGTCGGAAGACGGGTCGTGGTGGAACAGCACGAGATGTCCGATCTCCCAGTTCGCGGCGAACTCGACCGCGATGCTGAACGAGCTGTGTCCCCAGGAGTGTTTCTCGATGGCTTCCAGGAGCGTGTACTGCGCGTCCATTACGATGACGCCCGCGCCCTTGAAAAACGCCCTGTTTTCCTCGGTCTGCGCGAAATCCGGAAGCTCAAGCTCCGCGTCCGTCGAGTAGATAAAGCTCTTNTTCCCGTGGCTGACCTTGAACGCGAACGAATCCCCCGGGTGGTTCATCTTCCTGAAAGAAACCTCCGCGGGGCCTANCTGNACCGGGCNTTCCAGCAAGTGGAATTTTTTCCGCGCCGGCAGATAGTCCAGCCCGATCGGGGAATAAGGCTCGCGCATCAGCCANGCGAGNTCCTGCTCGAAGCCCAGCCTGGCNGAGTAAAAGTCCAAGGTAGCGGACGGGTTAAAGGCCGGGCCGAAAAACGGAAGCCCCTGCAAATGATCCCAGTGAAAATGCGACAGGAAAATGTGATGGTTTGCGCCGCTGGCGACNCGACCAAACTCCCTGATGCCNGAGCCGCAGTCGAAGACGATGCTNTCGTCGAAGCCGTCGATGTCCAGGCTGACGCAGGACGTGTTGCCGCCGACAGTGCCGAAAAGCGCCGGCGGAAGCCGCTCGACAAAGCGCTCCCTGCTTTCCGCGCTCGCGAAGTCCTCGGGCGCCGCCATCCGCAGGATTGCGGAAATCTTGCCTTCCACCTGGGACGGCATAAGGGGGGTCGGCAAGGAACCTCGAACCCCCCAGAAGCGCGCTCGCACTCAGCTCTCCAAAGGCCGCGGCCCCGAGGGAACGCGACGCTCTATTATGAGCTCGTCATCCTGCCTGCGCAGAAAGCCCTCGATTTCCGCCCGCGGGCGCAGNCTTCCTGAGTTCATTCCAGGGCATTCNCTGCTCATCTTTTCCCACGCCTCCTTCGAACACAAAATCGAATCCCAAAAGGGGAAAGCCTCGCACTGCAACGGCCGGGCGTCGTAAACCGAGCAGCCGTCGCTCCCTTCCAGCCCCCACAAAACGCAGTCNAGGTTCGGCTTTTCCCGAAGCGACAGCCGCTCCCTGCCGGGGACGTAAGGAACCCAGCGGCACCAAGCGTCCACGAAGGCGGAATAATCCACCTTGAGCCTCCCCGCCAAGCGCGAGAGATCCCTCTCGGAAAGAAACACGTAGCCGCCGTCGTGCCGGCAGCACCCCGAGCACCGAACGCACGAGAAAGCCAAGCCCGCAGCGTGAAAAGGCGAATCACTCATCTTCCACTATTAACTCTACAGCATTTGCCCATGCAGTTCAATACTGCCAGCCTGCAGTAAAGCGCGCTAACCCCAGCGGAGGGAACGCTCTTGCAATGCGCAAGCCTCGCAAAACCTTTCTGTGTTAAATTGTAATGTCTAAGGCAGGCGTTTTGAAGGGCTTTCATGCCTAGGGAGCGACTCTGGCATGTCCCCCAAAATCCAAAAAACTGTCTGAAGGCTTTCTCGACGGTTTTCACTCTCACTTGGGACACCAAGCAGCCACTCCCCATGCATCCACGGGCTGGGGTATCGCTGAAGGTGCCTCTCTATTTCGCAAAAAGCTCTATTTACCCCAAATATTGCCTGGAAACGCAGTCCGCCGCAGCTTTTTGCGCGGCAAGCATTTCCTTGACTACCATGACGGCAAAGTCCCGATCCTCGCTCGACGGAGTTTCTTCCCTAAAAAGCTCACGGACTTGTACGTTTAACGCCTTTGCTATCCTCCCCAAGGTGTCGGGGAAAGGCCACTTGTTGCCACGCTCTATCTCGCTTAAAAAGGGAATGGAAATGCCCGAATTTGCGGCTAAATCGGCCTGAGACCAGAGCCGATGCTCACGGGATGATTTGATATTTCGGGCCAGGATCTTCCTTATTTCCGTTCCGTCCATGTTTTTTCCTTATCGAGTGAGTACAATCTATCTGACAGGTAGACAAGCTTGCAAATATCGGCTAGAATGTTTCAAATAAGCCTCTTAGGAAACAAGGCTTGTGCCTTGTGAGGTTTTAAGATCCCGCAGCGATTGGTTTCCTGCGGAATAAGGAGTTTCGTATGAAAAGAATACGAGGTTTTGTGATTGCAATGGTATTGCTGTCTGTCGCTTTTTCGGCTTTTGGCCAGACTGCCGCCGATTTTAGCTTTGAAGCAAGAGGTGGGACGATAACCATTACAGGGTTATTCAGGCCGGGAAGCACAAGGGAAGTGGTCATTCCCGATAGAGTGAATAATATCCCTGTTACTGCTATTGGAAACGAAGCATTTCGTAACAATAATCTGATCAGCGTGACAATTCCCAACAGCGTTACCCACATCGGGGATTCGGCATTCGCCAACAACAACCTCACCAGCGTGACAATTCCCAACAGCGTCACGCACATCGGGGAAATGGCATTTGCCTCAAACCAACTAATCAGCATTACCATTGGCAACAGCGTTAGATATATTGGGGAGCGTGCCTTTACCGTGAACCAACTGACAGGGCCCATTGTCATTCCCAATAGTGTTGTCAGCATTGGGGGCTGGTCTTTTTGTTGCAATCATAACCTTACGGCAATAAATGTTTCCTCTGGCAATCAAAACTTTAGTTCGATAGATGGGGTTCTTTATAGCAGGGATGGCACGGCTTTAATTTTATGGCCAGGGGGGAAATCTAATACGGTAACCATACCCAACGGTGTTACTTCGATAGGTGCTGGTGCATTTTGCGGAAACCAAATAACCAGCGTTACTATCCCCAACACTGTAATTTCCATTGGCCAGAATGCTTTTGTGGGAAACAGGCTAACGACCGTTACAGTACCCAACAGCGTTACCTCTATTGGGCATGATGCATTTCGCAATAACCCGCTGACAAGCGTCATCATTGGAAGTAGCGTTACCACCATCGGGTATAGGGCATTTATGGACACACGGCTTACCAGTGTTACCATCCCCAGCAGTGTTACCTCTATTGGGCATAGTGCATTTCGCAATAACCCGCTGACAAGCGTCATCATTGGAAATAGCGTTACCACCATCGGGGATAGTGCATTTATGGACACACGGCTTACCAGTGTTACCATCCCCAGCAGTGTTATCCACATTGAGGGAGGAGCGTTTGCCGGCACTCTTTTGACCAGTGTTACCTTTGCAGGAAGCGGGGTAAGATTGCATGAGTTTTCATTTGCCATAGCACAAAGCGCGCTGAGCCACGAAAGTGTGATGCGCATGTTTACCATGAGCGGCAATCACATGCAGACGATGCAAGTAGGCGGGGTAAATTTTGTTAATGGAGATTTGCCGCGGTTGTATGCGCAAAGGGGAGCAGGAACCTATCAGCGCAGCCCTGGCAGTCCATTCTGGGCTAGGCGGTAAGCGTAGGCGCGGGATTTCCTGTTTTTGTCAGGACGAGGAGGGTGAGCTTGGGAAGCGGCTGAATAAATCCCCATTGGTTTTATTCAGCGCTTCCCTTCCCTTGGTAAAGCTATTTTACAGCGGGTAAGCCCTCGGGCGACCAGACGTGGCCTATCATCACGGCATTGCCCCCTGTATGACGCTAGCCAAGCCCTTCCTCGCTGATTCCGCCAAGCCCTGAGGCCCAGTCAGGCCATCTTGTCCTTTGCAGGCGAGAACTAGCAGAGCCATCCCCGCACGTCACGGATTTCGCCAGCGCCGAGATCACTGCGCCCAAACGTAGATCTCCTCGAAGCCTAGATACGCCAGCCTCCAGACGGCGCCATAAACCTCCGAAGCGGGAATTTCGATGGCGTACACCC
>JGI24695J34938_10003690_pt1 | contig 10474 bp, 11 predicted proteins | sample TergutCo191P3_FD_34938 | JGI IMG/M metagenome (IMG submission 34938) | reverse complement strand
TGGAGGCGGGCTGTACGCAGTTCTGCCGGGGCGCACGGCGTGGACCGAGAGATGGCGACGCCAGAGCGTCCGTAAATGAAGGCCACGACCGTCTAGCGCCGGCAGGGCTGCGTACAGCCCGCCTTTATGGCATAATTGTGGGCCAAGTTTAGCCCAAGGGGCGGGGTATTAAACCCCTCAGCACGAATAAAGAAGAAAAACCACGGAGGAAGGACACGGAGAACAACAACTGCTGTTATGAGTTTTTTTATGGGGTCTCCAATACAGAAAGTGTCTTAATTATTGATTTAAACATTCGGACATATCCAATAACATTTCTTCCAGCTCTTCAATTGTTTCAGCTTCCGTTACATGTTGCGGAAAATCGGCGAAGTATCCAATATAACCACCTTCATCGGCTTCAAAAAAAATATATTCCAATTCCATATTTATACTCCATAGATTTAGGTTTGCCAGGTAGCGAATTTACTAATTCGTTACCTGACAAACACTTATAATCGGAATTCCCTGACAATCCTAAATTGTCAGGGAATAACTCCCATCCGCCGCCGCCATGCGAATTGTTTCACGTGAAACATTAACCTGCGCCACCACTTCGGGTTGTATGCTTTCCATTGCTATTTGTTGAAGTAGTGTCCTTATCTGCCCGGAAACACGGTTAACTCGAATGCCCAAAATCAATTTGTCACCCTCTTTTCTGTAGAAACGTGTTGGTGCACCTTCGGTGGCTGGGAATATATGAATTTCGTCGATTTTGCTTATAAGATCTGGCTTATCCTCCGGAATCATGTTTTCATACCCATCCTGCGCCGCTTGAACTGCGGTTGCAATCGGCGTGCCTTCTGCAAAATCCTCGACTGCGCCGACGCGATAGATTTTTATACCGCTGCCCGGGAACAATTCGCCATACGATTGCAAGGTGCACCCGCACAGGCCCGCATCCGCGCCGCACTTCGCCTCGCCTACGCCCAAGTGTTCCTGTTCTTCGCACATGCATGGGCGCGGAATGAACGTGCAGCCGCAACTGTCTTTGCCGGTGCAGCATGTTTCATCATTATAATGCTGTGTCCCGTCCGGACATTCGCACGGATTCGGTTTATTTTCTTTCGGCTTTGTCCCATCGTCACAACTGGCCGCAAACACCATCAGCGCCGCAACTAAACTTGCTATCCATACACCCCTAATTATTTTTTTACCCAGGCCTTTTGCCATAATAACTCCTTTACGTTTTTATATGCCAACTGTAGCACGAAAAAATACTATTTGTCACCGGTGCCTGCAACCCCCAAGGAAATCAATTTTCATACATCTCTTGGAAAAAACTTTCGCAGAGACGCGAAGCCGCAAAGAAGCAGAGCTACTGTCTGAAATATTCATCTTAATTACCTTGTAATCTTTGTCATTGAACATCGATTTCTTACATTTTATGGAAAGTAATCTAATTAAAACTCTGCGGTCTCTGCGTCTTTGCGCCTCTGCGAGCTAAAATCCAAAAAAACCTTTGCCAACCGCTCTCCGGTGTGCTATAGTGGTTAGTATGGAAAAGCCTAACGTAAGAGAAAATATTGGAAAATCATTGCTTGATATAGCCAAATTGACATTTGCCAGCTTCATTTTAGGTGGTATATTGCGTGGGGAACTGCCGCAGTTTATATTGATATTGACAGGTATCGTTATTTCTACAGTGTGCTTTACACTCGGTATCCTGTGGACTTCAAAAAAGCCAGAAAAAAAGGCAAGGAGTAGTGTATGTGGTTAATCATTTTTATGATTTCAATCGTTCTTCCCTTAATAATTTGGGGATTTGTTGCCAATCGGAATGACAGCGTATAAGTTCTGCCTTATATGCATTAACCTCATAGGAGTTGCCTAAAGCCGGAATCCGGGCAGGCCTTTGCTTTCAACATACAGGAGGCCGTTTACGGGAAGGCGGGGGGGTTGCTTATAGTCGGCCTGTTCCAGCAATGCGGATGCAAAATTATTGAGAATGTTTGCCGTGTCCTCAACGGGATTATCGCTCTTTTGAGCGCCTTTCAAACCGGGGAACAAAAAGGAGTATGCCGGATGGGTAAGCGGGTAATCCTGAAAGTCCAACGGGCCCGCCCCGTCAATAGCCGCAAAAACAACCGGGCCTGAACCGGAACGCAGGGTGTCAAAAACAGCCTGGTAGGGCCTTTGCCCTTTGGAGGCGTCCAAAGCCCTGCCGGAGGTAAGGTATAAAACCGGAATTTTTCGCTCCGATGATTCCGCATTGGACGCATCCGAAGGCAAGGGCCCGCTGCGGCTGACCCGTTGCGGCTTCATACTGTTAAGATAATTACTAATGATCGCCCAGTATATTCTTAGTTTAGTATCGGCAACCGGAATAACGCCTGCCACGCGGGGTTCGGGAAGATACGAAGACCACAAGCGGCTTTCAATGGCAACCACCCCCTGTACGGCATTGTAACGCGAGGCAAAGCCGTTTTCACCGGCAAGGTAAGCCAGGGCGGATCCGGCCGCGCCGTACCCGACCAGGAACATCGGCGGAAGGTTGTCATTCCAGGGAAGCACGGACAGCAGCAATTCAACCTCGGCCCGACGCTCATCTTCCAGCAATTTCCCCTGCTCATGAACGGAAGCGAAAACGGTAGCCATCCTGAGAATGCGCCAATGCCTGAAAAGTTTTGCCGGAAAGGAAAGAAACCTTCTGACAGGATCGCCATCCCGAAAAAAGTACGTAACAACTGTATAGTTGTTTTTGTACAGCTCCGCGCATACAAGATTAATCGAAGTTGAGGAACCGATTTCCGGCGGGATAAGTAAAATAACAGGCCGGTTCGCCTGAACCTCGCCATAAATCCGCAGGAAATAATCGCCTGTGCTGTGGCTGATCTTCACTTCCTCAACCGGCACCGGTTCCCCTTTTGCCATCACATTAACCCTGGACGAAAAGGCAAACATGGGAACGGCGGCGGCGACTACCAGGATTAACGCTCCTGCGGCGCGGAATGGCCTTCGGTCATGAAAGGAATCATAGGAACGGGATGCCCCAAGAGCAAAGGGAACAACATTGGCTATGCTGAGAATAAGGGCCATGATCAGCATGGGGAGACATTCGGGGCGGAAACCATAAGCGGGAAAAATCCCTATCAATATAGCCAGCGCTATAAGGGGCAGCCACAACAGGCCGTCCAGATGCCAAAGCCTTTTGATAAACGGCCTGAGAAGCGGCAAAACAAGAAATACAACAGCAACCAGCTCCGGTACCCAAGTTTCAACAATTTCCATAAAAACACTATATGTCACTATCCGCCAGACGGGCAATAGCAGAAAAAGGTTCCGGGGCGCACATTTGCCTGTCGGCTTGTTTCAGCTTCTGCTTTGCAGTATTATTATTAAGTGAGGGTATTCAAGAATACGTGGTTTTCCCGGTTTGCTGATAAAGAAGGCATTACGAACGACGAACTGAGAGAAGTGGTAAATCAGCTTGAGACAGGACAAGCCGAAGCCAGCCTGGGCGGCAATGTCTATAAAGTTCGTATTGCCAGATCCGGAGAGGGAAAATCGGGCGGTTACCGGGTAATCGTATTTTTTAGCAACAAAGAGAGGACGTTTTTTGTTTACGGTTTTGCCAAGTCTGACCGTGGTAACATAGACGAAAAAGAAAAAAAGGATTTTAAGGAATTGGCAAAAAAATACATGGGCTTAAACGATAGTGTAATTGAAAGATCGGTTAAGATGGGCAAATTCATAGAGATTTAGGAGATCGTTATGAAAAAGAAATATTATAGCGAAGCCGCAATGGCTATTCATGAATCCGCAAGGGATTTACTTGAAGTGGGCGCTATTTCAGAAGATGAAATGAAGGATTTCGACAACCGTTGCCTCGTGCAGGAACCCAAATCAACCTATAAGGCCGCCAGCACTGCCGAAACCAGGCAATACAATCACGCAACCGTTTAACTTGTGGACCACCATGATATACTGTTTACCGGAACCTTGAACATACAGGCGCTGAATGTACAAGGTGCGGAAACTGCGAAAACAGGTGTCCCTTTGGCGTCCCTATTATAGATAACATGGCAAAAGCTGAAAAACTCCTGGGGTAGCGCGCCTTTACCGTTGGGGAAACTCTTTGTGCTTCCCGGTAAAATTCTCAACTGCCATTTTAAATACGCACACATGGTTAATCTGCTCTGGTGAAAATTTATATGCTGTGTCGTTATCAGTCTGGTGTTTCATAATCATATTGAGCCCGTGTTCTTTTTCATCCGGATTGTCCAGTATAACTATGCTGCCAAACCCGATTATGCTTTTAAAAGCAAACCCAAAATTACACGCCTGTTCTGATTCAATTAACCGAGTATCGCAATCAATTTCAAAACATGCGTTATTGTTATTTTTGATTATATCCAGTTTTTTCCCTTCCATCGCGCTGTGGAAAAACAATGTCAATTCATTATTGCAAAATTCGTAACCATAATTGAGCGGGACAATATAGGGCATATTGTTTTCTGATAAGCCAACCTTGCAAATTTTACACTTTTTTATTACTTTCATTTTTTCGTTAATGTCTGTAATTTCCCTGTCCTGCCTTCGCATTATTTCCCTCCAAGTTAAAATATTATAGTGAAATTATCAATTTGTTTCCCTGTCCAGTTTTTCTAATTGTTCTTCAGCGATAAAGCCGTTGGAGCCTCCGTCCTCGCCTATTTTATATGACGCAAATATTGTCGCCAACTTTATTGAACAATACGGATCCCTTGTTTTATTATAATAATGTATGAAACATGAAAATAATGCGTCTCCGGCACCTGTTGTATTGACGGCTTCCCTTGTCTTTATTGCGGGAAAATATTTTATTTCTCCTTTTTCCTTTGTATGTATCAATAATCCTTTCTCGCCCATAGTAATTACAACAATTTCATGATTGTATCTTTGTATGAGCTGTTCAATAAAACTCTTTTCCCTGCCCTGTATATTTTCATTGCTTAAAAACAGAATGTCAGAATACTGTATATAGTCATTATTATATTCATCATTTATGTCATTCAATACATGCACATCTGTCGCAATTAGTTTTCCTTTGTTTTTTAGTGCTTTCAAAAAAACCCTGGAAAAATTTATATTACAAATGATTCCTATGCCTATTTGATCTATTACTTCACCAAATAATTCTATTGGGTAATTAATTTCCTGAATATTTTTTAAATCCAAAATGATTTTTCTTCTGCTGTTGTCATACAATATACCTGATTGCACGGTTCTTTCCAATAAAGGCAATACGTATTTTGTTTCTGTATTGCTATTCTTTAAATCATTAATAATGATATCCCTATACATATCGTTCCCAATTATAGAACAGAAATATAGATTGTTCCCTAATGTTTTTAGGGCCTTTACTATGTTATAGCCGACACCCGAGATAGAGGTATTAACACCGAAAAAATTATACTCTACAGGGGAATATTCTATTGGAAAACCATTTGTTTTAAGAGTTGTTTCTATATTAATAAGTCCGCATACTAAAATATTGTTCATAATTAAACCTCATTTTTAAATAAAGTCATTATTTGATCAGCAATTCTCTTTATTACAGTAACACTAACAGAATTTCCAATTTGCTTATATGCTTCAGAAATCTTTATTACATCAGGAAATGAATAATCTGGTGAAAATCCTTGAAAATTTAAGGTTTCACGTATTGTTAGTCGCCTTATTCCATGAGAATCACGTAATACTATAGCATTGTAAATATTATTCATAGAAGCAGTCAGAGTTGGACAAAGTTCAGGGTTTCTAATATTCCTAATTTGCCCATTATATATTCTAAATAACCGATGATTCTTTCCAATGAATTTATCAATTTTATCATAAATTTTAATAGTATTACTATAGTAAAAAATATCATCTTTCTTTTCTGACAAATTTACTATATCATTAATCTTTTTAGTTAATGGTATTGGAGTTGGAAATTTATAATTTTCAAAGTGTTTTCTATTACGAAAAGCTAAAATATATATTCGTTTACGAGCCTGTGGAACATTTCCATATTCATATGTTGGCATTATATTATAACATATAGAATATCCATATGCAGCTAATACATTATATATCACTAAGAATGTTTTTCCATTATCATGTTTTATAAGATTTTCTACATTTTCCAAAAAGACAATGAGTGGACGATGTAATCCCATTATTCGAGCTACTTCAAAAAATAATATACCCCTATTATCTTTAAAGCCTTTTTGTGTACCACCTATTGAAAATGATTGACATGGAAAACCTGCAGTAAGAATATCAAAATCAGGTATTATCTTAATATCAATTTCTCTAATGTCTCCTTCTATTAAATAATTATTTCCAAGATTATAACGATATGTATTACAAGAATATGAATCTAATTCATTTGCCCAAACAATTTCGAAATTTGCTTGTTTAAAGCCATAACAAATTCCACCTATACCAGCAAACATGCTTGCTACACGAGGTTTTTGCATTTATATTTAATTCCTATTAAATATTACTTTCATAAGTAATTTAATATCGTAATTTTCAAGTTTACAATATTTAGAAACTAAGTTTATCCATTGATATATACGATCAGTTTCAATATTTTTTACATTCCATGTTTCACATAAAACACTCTCTTCCGTATTCATAATGATCTTAAAAATTGAATCCTTGTTATAATAAATATTCATTATAACACGAGGAATATTTTTAAAATATTCATTTTTTGTTTGTATTTCGCCTTGTCCACCTGCAGAAAAAGAATCTCTGGTCGATGTAGATATAACACCAAAATGAGCTACAAGCCATAATGAAAATCTCTCAAACTTGGTTGTAGAATTACTTGTTAATTCAGGAAACAAAGCGAGACCTTTTACTTTCAGTATTATTTTTTCTTCTGTAGACAGAGTCTTCCATAATCTTATTTTCATAGGCGCAGCATCTATTTGTTCATCTTTTATAACTTTACCAGTCCACCAAAGACTTTCACCTGATTTAAGTTGATTTCTGTAATAATCAACTATATCACCTACAGGATTCTCTGATAATCGTAATTTATCGTATGTTGTTTTCATTTTATCAAAGATTGTCTCACCATAATTTAAATTCATGTCAATTTTATAACGGGGATAGTGCGTCACAACTACATCTGAAAGACAATCTTCATATGGGCGACTTTTAAATTCTATTGGATCAATTAATTTGCCAAATGTTAAAAAGATACGTTCTACATCTTCAATACGAGTTGATTCATTAACGCTCCCACCTAACGTTATCCATTTTTCATCTTTAGAACTTTTTACTTCAATACCATAATATTTTCCAGCAACAATATCAGGAAATCTTTGACCAGAGATTTTTTCAATAGTTCCTTCAAATTTTGTACCCATAGCTGTTTTATCAAGAAAATTAAAAACATCTTCTTCTAAAAGTTGTGCATTACGTTTTAAATAATACAAAGTACGTTCTGACGCATCATCATTTAACATTAATGTTACAGTATCAACAAGCGTTTTAAATTCTTCTAAATTTGGATTTCGATTTGTTGATATAATCATAAATTTATACCTCCAAAGTATAGTTCCCAATTTTTTTCGAGACGTTTTGCAATATGATACCCTAATAACGGAGGAACTGCATTACCGATTATTTTATAAGCATCTGATGCTGATACGCCTTTTGAATCATTATTTGAGGAAATGACAAATTCATAATCATCAGGAAAAGTCTGTATCCGAGCGCATTCTCTTACTGTTAAACGTCTTTCAATTAATCCTTTATTAAGTTCTTTTAGATTCTTTCCACCATGGGCTTTTGATAATCTCCTGAATTCTATGTTACCATGATGTTCTGATCTTATTGTTGGACCAATATCATTTAAATCTATTTCTGATTGCCCTTGGCAATGCTTACCCATATATTTGGCCTTTGAATATTTTTGTTGCGATTTATCATTTGATTTTTCTGGTTCTGATAATCCAATGAGCGCCTGGGTTAAAGTTATCGGTGGTAATATACTGTCATCTTTTTGTGTATATCCATGTGTTTTTAATGGATAAGGATCGTAAATAGGGTTAATTATATTAGAAGATAATTCTAATAAAGCGTTTTTATTTAATGCAGATTTTTTAAATCCTATAAACACAACACGTTCTCGTGACTGTGGAACTCCATAATCTGCTGCATGAAGTATTCGAGCGTCAACTACTAAATACCCATTACCACCTATAGAGCGAAAATCATTTTCAATTATTGTTTTTACATCATCAAGATTCGCCAAACCTTTAACATTTTCAGCAATAAATACTTTGGGTTGCGTTAATGAAATAACTTCTTTCATCCACATATAAAGCTGCCCACGGCTTTCTACACTAGGCATATTATTTACTTTACTTGTTCCATCATGACTTTTATTTGAATTAAAACCTAAACGTTTACCAGAAACTGAAAAATCTTGGCAAGGAAATCCACCAGTTACCACATCTATATTGTTAGGGAACACCTTATCACCATTTTTATGTGCTTTTACCAAATCTACTATGCTTCCTAATCTATATATAGTGGGATTTACTCCACGCTTATTAAAATATTTTGACCAAGCTATTTTAGCGTCTTGCCTAATATCATTCGCAAAAACAGTTACAAAGCGGGTTTTAGGTAATTTTTTCCATTTTTTATTTGTGCTTTCTACACATTTCCAATCATGATTTATTTTTTCATTGACAGAATCTTTTAAAATATTAAAATCCCCTTCAAATCCAAGATCTAAACCTCCACAACCTGAAAAAAGAGAAAGTACAGACAAAGGTTCTTGTGATTTCCTTTTTTTTTCAGGATAAATTTCTTTTCTATTTACAACCCAATTCCGTCCAATTTTTTGAGCAGTTTTAAGAATTCCATTTTCTGCCAAACGCCTTAATGTATCAGAACTTTTTCCATGAATTTCCGCATACTCTGTTAAAGGAATCAACATATACCCTTCCAAAAAAAATATATCTTATTGTACACGATATAGTGCATAATGTAAAGTAAGGATATAAATACAATAATTTCTCTTTTTAAAAACTTTTCCCTACCTTTTCGATGTTCAGGAATCCAAGCGTTTCAAAATAATGGTTGTTCATCGTGGTGGTCATTATCCAGCTTCCGGCTATGCACCAATAACCTTTGTGGGTGTTCGCCCATTGCCATGCTTTGTCTCTTGGTACCCCTAATTGAATGCGGTTTGCAAGCCATGTTCGCACTCGTTTCCAGCGTTTCCAATCCCCTGTTAACAAGAATAGCTGTTACACTTCTTATATTATTATACACTGTACCAATGACACATAACTTATGTTAGACAAACCACTGTCCATATTTTGTCTAAAAATATATGGGGCGGATTCGCCGCTTGATTGACAAAATATAAAAATCAGGATAGCTTTCCTTGCATAAGGAGAACAAGCAAATGGACTTATTGGAAGCTATCAAAACACGACATTCTGTACGGAGTTATACGGATAAAAAAATTGAGGGGGAAATAGTGGATCAACTGAGGAAAACCATTAATGAATGTAACTCTGACAGCGGATTGAATATTCAGCTTTGCCTGGACGAGCCGAAGGCATTTTCAGGTTTTATGACAAGGTACGGAAAATTTAACAACGTAAAAAATTATATTGCGTTAGTTGGGAAAAAAGACACCCAACTTGAAGAAAAAACAGGCTATTACGGTGAAATGATTGCGTTAAAAGTCCAGCAACTTGGTATGAATACCTGCTGGGTTGCAATGTCTTACAATAAAAAGAAAAGTGCCGCAAAGATAAACGCTGGTGAAATATTGTTAATGGTATTATCACTCGGTTATGGAGAAACCGGCGGTGTCCCTCACAAATCAAAACCGATAGAAAAGTTAGCATCCTTTAACGGGGACATGCCAGATTGGTTTAAAAAAGGAATGGAAGCGGTACAGTTAGCGCCTACCGCAATGAATCAGCAAAAACTTCGTTTTGAATTGCATGGGAATACGGTAAGAGCAATTGCCGGTTCGGGTTTTTATACAAAAGTTGATCTCGGCATTGCTAAATATCATTTTGAAATTGGCGCTGGTAAAAACGGCTGGGAATGGGAAAAAAAAGTTTGACAGACGCGCAATATGGATTTACCATTAATCAATGAGGCGCTCCGGTTCTGCGCTTGTATTGCCCTGACCAAGCTGGAAAAGCGGCCTTGGTAAGGAGCATATATGCCTTGTACCGAAGAGGAAGTCCGGTCCCTGTACCTTGGGGCGTTCTTTGAGGTAATAGACCCCTCGCCCTAAAGGGCGATGCAATTCCACGGGAGAACAAACGATACCCCGCTACTTGCGCTAAACTTGACCCACAATTTTTGTAAAATCCGGCAGGGGGAGGGCGGCGGGGCAGCGGAAACATTTGGAATTCCCCGACGCAGCAGACCAGCGGGAAGAAGTTCAAATAATGCTGTATCAAAGGCATGA
>JGI24695J34938_10003689_pt1 | contig 10475 bp, 10 predicted proteins | sample TergutCo191P3_FD_34938 | JGI IMG/M metagenome (IMG submission 34938) | reverse complement strand
TTCTTAAACCAGATAAAGGCGTCCTTGTCGCTTTGCGCTGTGCCTGTTCCGTTCAGATAATAAAGTCCCAGATTGTTTTGCGCGATTTTATGACCGCTTTCCGCTGCTTTCTTACACCAGTCAAAACCGAGCTTTTCATTTTTTGTAACGTTCTCGCCGTCCATATACCAGCTTGAAAGAATTAATTGACTTTCCGCGCTGCCTTGTTCGGCGGATTTTTGCAGCCACTTAACGGCTTGGGTAATGTCTTTTTTCACGCCTAAGCCTTCAAGATAATGAGCAGCGACAGTTGATGAAGCCTGAGCGTTTCCGCGCTCTCCTAACGATTCAAGTATCGGCACTGCTTCGGCGGCTCGTCCTGACTGCATGAGTTTTATAGCGTCTTCCAGTGTTTTTCCTGTTGATTGCGCTGCTTGTATTGTCTGCGGCGCGGTTGTAGCGGCGCTTGTCGCGGTAGCGCTTCCCAAAAATTTTCCATTATCCCAATTACCGTCCTGTACAGTACCGTTAGCTGATGTTAATTTTCCTTTACCGTGGAATTTGCCGAAATCAAAATCGCCTTCGTATACATCACCGCTTGGTAATATTAATTTTCCTTTTCCTTGAAATTTACCAGCAACCCAATCGCCTTCATACAAACGGCCGCCTGTGTATATATACTTTCCTTTGCCGTGCGGTTTTCCGCCCAATAAATCTCCTTCGTATACATCGCCGTTTGGGTAAGTTAATTTTTTGTTTTCTTTCGGCATGAAACCGCCTACTGTTATTGTTTCGGTTTTAGGCGCAGGCGCGACAGGCACTGACGGTTTTGGTGTCTGTGATGATGAACCGCTTGTTATTTTAGCTGCCGCAATTAGTGATTTGAGTGTACTTGTTTCAAAATTTACATCCGCGCCTTGCGCTGCCGCTTTTTCATACCATTCCAAAGCTTTGACCATATTTTTAGTTACTCTTTTTCCTTCATGATATATTCTGGCAAGTTCAGTTTGAGAATCGACATCACCTTGCTCAGCCTCTATTCGTATTTTTTCTATTTCGGGAGGTAATTTTTCAACTACGGGAGTCGATCCGCCTGAAGCTGACGGTTTGCGCAATGTTCCGTCCGATGATAAAGGCGCATTTGGATCTCGCTTTCCGCATTTTCCGCTTTGGCATATTCCGTTTTCATTCAAATAAAAACCGCAATATGAACAATCTCCGTAAGATATTAATGTACCTCCACATCGACTACATCTAACTTCGGAATCTCCCCATTCCCTATCTACAAACATAACTTTTCCTGTACCATTACAAACACTACATGTTTGTTTTTTATATGCCATAAATCTCTCCTTTTTATTTAATTGTTAGTATATTTTATACTAACTGCTGTTCACTGCTCATTGTTCAATTACTCATTGTTCATTAATATGTCTCAAAATCAAATACCTTTATCGTAGACGCTCCGGACAAATTTCTTTCTGTAGAGTGGCGTTGTATTTTTATTGATACAATATTGTTTTTATTGAATGTTACGCGGTTTCCCCAGTCAGGCTGCGCTAATCTTGTGAATGGAATGTTTACTTGTGTAACGCTTCCGTTTACAGTGGTGAAAGCTGTTTCATGGTAACAATTATCAGAAAGCGTTTCTGTCATAGGGAACATTACTCTCCAGCCGTCATTTCCATCACCAAATACTGAAAATCTTATACCGTTACTTGATTTTAATTGTTGAATAAATGAATTATTATCAAGCGTGAATTCGCCTATTCTCCATTCTGTTCCGCTTGCGAGATTTACTGTTAAAGTCATTACATCTGTTTCCGCGTTTTGTATTGTTTCTTTACCGAATGTTAAATCCGCGCTTGTACCGTTTTTAACAGCGGCGTTTCCTCCGTCAACAAAAGTTGTCCAGCCTGCGTTAGTTGAAATTATATCCGCGGAACCTCTGGCCGCGGTTTTCCGCGCGGCGGACATTATCCCGTTTTGTAACCCTAAAATTTCAATAGCAACGTTATACCAGCCGGGGATACTGAGAGCGAGCATTATAAAAAAAAGTATATATTTTCTGTTACGCCACGCGAGAAAAGTTATAATAATACCGGCTATTAGTCCTCCTAAAATAACAAGGACTTGTACTGTTCCGCCTGTTTCATCTGACACCATTGTATAAACCCAATACGCGGAAAGCGCGATGCCTACGCCGATGATAAGTCCAAAGAGAAAAGACACAAAACCGTTTCTTGGTTCATCGTAACTGTAACCGGAGTATGACGATGACGAATAACTTGACGATGAACCGGAATCAGAAGATGACGAACCTTGAGGTGTGTAGTTGATACTTTCTTTGATTTTGAATTTGCCGTCAACCCATTCGACTTCTTCAACATTACCGTCCGCGAAAGTAAATTTTCCTATGCCGTGCGGATTTCCATCAACAAAATTGCCTTCGAATATATCGCCGTCCGCGTAAGTATATTTCCCTTTGCCATGTTTTATCCCGTCAACCCAATCGCCTTCGTATATATCACCGTCTGTGTAGGTGATTTTACCTTTGCCGTTGGGTGTTCCGTAAGTAGCGTATCCTTCGTAAGAATTTCCATCCTTATCTGTAAATTTTGTTTTTTCGGGTGTTGATGACGATCTTCGCGGTGTGTAGTCAACGCCGATAGCTTTTAGTATTTGCAATGCTGCCTTATTTCCATAATCTGCTGATTTTTTAAAAAATTCAGTTGCCTGTTTTATATCATTTTTTGAAGTATGATATACTTTGCCGATGTAAAAATAGGCTTCAGCTATTTCTTCATTATTTTTACCGACAGAAACTGCCATTCCAAAATTATATATCGCAGCGGTAAAATCATCGTAGTTATAATTCTCAAGTCCTTCGTCCATATATTCTTTGTAAGTTGCCAAAAATCTCTCCTTGTACTCAATTATTTTTTAAGAGCAAAAATTTTGTTCACTGTTCACTTCTTCCTTATTCTTACGGTAATTCCAGAATGCGCGGAAATTCCTGCTGAAATTAAGGAAAGGAGCGTTACGCTTGTTTCGCTTTGTATGCTTAAGTTGAATTCTAATTCTGAAACTTCATAATTTGTTCCGTCAAATTGGCTTTCGTCAATTAAAGATGTAATTGATTTTATATTGTTTACGCGAAAGTACATAAATAATTTGGTATCAGGAACTTTCGCGTATTTAACAAAGTTTTTATGCGACGATTTCGGTTACATCAACAGGTTTTCCGCCTTTGAAAGTGCCTACATATGTTGTTCCTTCCATAATTAATGTACCATTGCCTTCAAAAAAGCCGTTTTTAAAATCGCCTTCGTAAGAACCATCAGGGAATGTTAATTTTCCTTTCCCGTTTTGTTTATCTTCAGCGAATTCGCCTTCATAAACATTGCCATTCGGCATTGTCAATTTTCCTTTGCCTTGAGCTTTTCCTTTTACTATTTCACCTTCGTATAGTGAACCGTCTTTGAATTTCTTTTGATTTTTGTTTCCAAAAAGTCCCATATAAATCTCCTTCGGCGTTTTTTCTTACGCCAATTTTTTATTTTATATTTACTGTCTAATTGACAGATAAATAACTAATTAAGCGCGTTTAACAGGCGTATAAGCAATTCCAATTTGTTTCAGCATATCTACCGCGGTTTCATCACCGTAATCAGCGCCTAATTTTATATCTGCTAACGCTTTTTCCTTATCGCCTGTTAATAAATAAACATAACCGCGGGAAGTGTATGATTCACCGACATATTTACCGCCAAGTTCTATAACTTTGGTGTAATTGGTTATTGCTTTGTCATATTCTTTATTTTTTTGATTATCAATTGCCCTGTTTAAATAATCATCCGCGCTAATTATCGAGGCGGTGCTTATTTTTGAGAATGATGTATCTTTTGGCTTAGTATCGCTCCAATAAAATGGTACTTGCGGTATTTGCGGTGTATATTCAACGCCTCTGTTTTTAAGCGATTGTAACGCTTTTATGTGATCATCTTCAATTTGTTTTTTTGGGAATTCCTTTGCAACAGCTTGCGCGTACCAATCCCAATCAGCCGCCGTTTTAAGATCAGCGATTGCTTTATTTTTATCTCCTTTTTCTTCAAATATAAACGCGCGAAAAAGAAATATAGCGGAAACAATATATATATCAGGCGGATTAAGCATTTTATCAAAAGCTTCTTGAGTAAGTGAAAATGCCGCGGTATTAAAATCATCTAGCGCTTTGTTGTAATCCTTTTTAGCATAATAACATCTGCCGCGCCAAACATAAGAAGAACCGCTTTGCGCTACCGCGCTGTTGCCTAATGAAATGGCTTGAGTTAATATTGAAATTGCTCTGTCAAATTCATTTTTTAAACTTAGACCCGCGCCTTCATCATTGAGTTTGTTGATTTGATTATAAAGACCTTTTCTTTCTGCGTCCGCTTCTCTAGCAAATTGAGCTGATTGCGCCGCCATTTTAGCCGAATCTTCCGCGGCTTTTAGCGTACGCATATTATCGAAGAAGTCTTGCATACCATTTGAAGTTGTTGTTCCTGTGAAGTTACCCGAATGATTAGCGACATTTGCTTCATACTGGCTTGAATGTAAGTTCCCAAATCTGTCGTAAGTAGGGTTGTGTTGAAAATCCTCTAATGCCATAATAATCTCCTATATCTCTTTAATATTATCAAGAGCAAAAACATTGCTCACTTCTCATTCCTCACTGCTCACTCACCTTTTTACTACCTTTAATCCTGGGGCTTCGCTCGCGATGTCTGAAAATATGCTGTTCTTGTCGGAACCATTGTAAAAATCAAACGCTGATCGGGCTTGATTTCCTAATCCTAATTCTATGCTGTCGTGATCTGAATATGTGTATGTTGTTCTGTCCCATAATACGCCGTATTTTTTATCATTAACGTAGACATAAGCCCATACTAAATTAGGGTGTCCTGATAACGGCGGTTGAATTATTGTATTAACATTTGTAAGATTGATGTTATTATTGTCAGTGATTGTATTAGCTGTAACGGTTATGTTATCGGTATATGAGCCTTGCGCCCATTCGATAATGTTTCCTGTATAATTTGCGGCGGGAGGTTCGTTAGTTGTTTCTGTGTTAGTGTTTATTTTAGGCTGTGTTTCTTTTGTTCTTGAATTGATTAATCCTGCTATGCCAAATATTATTGTTGATATTATTGATAGTATGATTGAAACTACTATGATGATGATTATGACTTTTCCGATGTTAACATGAATTCTTTTACCTATGAATACGCTGAAAATAATGTAGCCGAGAATCGCGCCTATTAATGGTCCTAAAAAGCCGCCTGTAAAAAAGCCTATGCCCGCGCCGATTGCTCCGCCTATCGCGCCGATAAACACCTCGCTTCCGTCTCCTGAGTCAAAATCCACTATTGTAAAAACTCCGCGAAAAAAAGTAGGCAGACTGAATGACGGTTTTCGCCGCGGCGGGGGAGTATATCGCGGTGGTGGCGTATACAGCGGTACCGGTTTGGGTATAGGCTGAACTATTCGCGGTTTTGGCTGTTCGGGGGGCGGCGATACCGCGGTTCTTTTTACATTCCAGCCGAGCGCGTCTACGAATTCAAAAATGACATCTTCCGCGATTTTTTTACTGATGAACGCGTCTGTTAGACATCTTACGGCTACTTTGACGGCGGCTTCTTTGCTTTCCTGCGTTTCGTTTAAATTTTCTTTTAACACTTTTGACGCGCCGAATGTATTTACGGCATAGACAAGTTTTTTATAATTTTCGGGAACGGATGGGGCGAAATCCATTAGGTACGCGTTTATTTTTCCAAGAAGCACATCAGAGCCGTATATTTTTTGAATGGCGGCTAACGCTTCTTTTGTATTATCGTATTTCATTGACCGTTCCTAGTAGCCTCCCGATTTGACTGTAAACGATTCGACTGTTTTTATTTCGTTTATGGTTACGCCGCACCACGGGCATTTAAGAGCGTTATCTGTTTTACTTTCATTTTTTGTTTCTGATTTTGAGAGGGCTCGCGGTTCTTTGTAACAGAACATTTTGCCGCAGCCGCATTGAAGAAGATTATTGTTTTGGCAATACGGACAACCAGGATATTCGGGCGCGGGACGGAATGAGCCTGTTATTTTGGTTTTGTGAAAGCCTTCGCGTTTGGCTTTTGTTTCGTCTATGGGGAACGCCCATGTGCTGACCCAATCGCCGCCTCTTTGTTCTACGCGGATTCCGTAAGTTTTGTCAGGGCCGCCGCATTTCGCCAATAGTACGTTAGCTGCCATTTCTCATTCCTCGCTTTTCACTTCTTTATTCGCGCTGATAATATTCAGCGTTTTTAGTTTTTCATCATCTATTATTATTCCGATTGATACGTCATCGCCTGATCCTTTTTCGGAAAGGCGGGGGAAATAGTCTTTTAGTTCGGTTCCCGCTGCTTGCGCGTCTTTTTCCATGAAGGAGGAAAGTATTACGCGGTAAAAATCGTAAAGTTTTTCGGCTCCGGCGAAACAATCATCAATGCCGTCTGTGCCGATGATCGCGGCGGCAGGGGGCGCTGCGCTGTAATAATGACGGAATGAATCAATTACATTTCTGTCGCATAACGATGTTGTTACATTTAAAAAACATTTTTCGTCTACTGGAACAGGCTGTGAAAATTCAGCTTGACTGTCAAGAATTACGCAAGCGCCGTCTCCTATCTGCATTGCAAGAAAAAATGTGTCAGTCCATAATACGGCTATGAGCGTTGTACCGTAGGCTCTTTCCGTTTGTTCTCCCTTGCGGTATTCGTCCGCGTCTTTTTGGGAGATCGCGTTTAACTCTTCTTCGGTGAATGGGCGCGTTTTTATGTCCTGCGCTACAAGCGTGTTCCACCTGTGTATTACGCTCTTTTTAATCTGCAGCAAAACTTTTTCAATTTCTTTTTGTTTATTGTTAGCTGAAAGTTTTTTTAAGGCTGTTCCCGCTGTCTGGTCAAACACGCAGGAGCGCAGGGCTTCTATGGCGAAGCGGCTTCCTGTATCGGAACGGAAATAGGCTTCCCCTCCGTGTCCGTCCGCTACGGCGGCGAAGCGGTACTTGCCGCCTTTTTCTGTTAATGAAGAATCCTGACAGGGCTGACCTTTTTTTATGTGGCTTGCCCCTATTACGGAACAGGCGAAGGTTGTGTACTCCTTTTGCTTGCCTGTTATTGAAACAAAAAGCGGCTTTACCATTTCAAATCCGAATCATCTATATCCGAACTTTGCACCTGTTTGATGAATTCTTCCTGTTTTGACGCGGCTTCGTCAACTTCTTTCTTACCTACGCTTGAGCTTTTTGAGCCGATTTGCGAAGCGGTTACGGACACGAAGCGTATCATTTTGCGTAACGCTTCGGGACTGTGGACTGTTAATACGCTCTCCGCGTTTCCAGTGAATTCTTTTAAGATGGCTTTGTTCGCGTCATCTCCGATAGCTACCGCGGCTTTAATCGCTTTTTTAAACCAGTTGTTCTGCCATAAATCAGCTAACGGTTTTTTGTAGTCGTCTGTAGGCTCTCCGTCCGACAGTAAAAAAATCGCGGGGGCGAATGAGCCTGTTACATCGCTCATAAACGCGTCTCTTGACAATTTTTCGTTTAACGCCTTACACGCCGCGCCGAAGTCTGTTATGCCGTCCGCGTTGAGATAGTTCCATGAATAGCCTGATACGTCCATCGGAGAAGGGGTGAGCCATTTCGCTCCTTCGGAAAATTCAAGTACCGCTATTTTGATTTGAGCGTCCGCGTTTTCGCTTGATATTTGACGTATCTCCGGGATTACATCCTCGATCGCGGAATTCAAGGTTCCGATTTTAGAACCTTCCATGCTTCCCGATGTGTCTACCATGAAGAACAGCACCATTGTGCGTCTTGCCACTTCGACCGCTTCATCGTAAATGTTTTTTTTCTTGTCTTCTGCCATTTTTTACCTCTCCTTAGCGCGGTCGCGTGACCGCGCGATTAAATAGAACGGCTCCGCGACGCGGAGACGATTACTCCTAAATAATCACTGCTTTGCAATTTCCAAAATCTATGTTTTTGGTTTTGGCGATAATAAGCGTTTCGCCTTTCGCTATCGCTGCTGTTTTTCCGTCTTCTGATGTTATTGTCCATGATGACGGGCTTAGGTTTTTTAAACCCCAAATTTGCGGCTTGTCGGGGTTGCGTATTACCTCTCCGCAGACTTCGGTGTAGTTGTCGCTGTCGTTGTCGAAATGGCAGCGGTATATTTTTTGCGCGGGGAACAGGACTACTTTATATTTTTGCGCTGACATGATTGAAGGGCGGGGGATTTTTACGCCGCAGTAGATGCATATCGCGCTTTGTTCCGCGGGGTCGAAAAATGTTTCGCCGCCGCAGGGACAGGTGATCAGCATGTCGCGTAACTGCGTGAACGCGATTTGCCATTCGCTTCCTGTTACTCTTGGCGATTTGTTGTGCATGGCTTCTTTAGTAAAGGCTTTTGTAAATAATTCCCTTATAAACTGCGGGTAAATCTGCCAGAACTTAATTACGTTTCCGTGTACGCCTCTTACCGGCGTATTGCTTGTGTCGGTTTTGTCATAAATGAAGATCGGCTCTTTGCCATAAAATTTTAATTCAAGGTCTTCCGTTAAACAGGGGACTAATACTTTTTTTCCTTCCAGCGGGTGATCCAAAAACAGTATGCGGAACAGAATGACAGCTAACGAAAACCGGTCTGTCATGGTGTCGGGTTTTTTCATGTTGCGCACTACTTCGGGCGCCATGTACCTTGCTTTCCCCGCTATGCCTAAGTTGTCGCCAAATGGGGCTACATTGTCATTGTCGCAGATTAAAACTTCGCCTGTTTCCGGATCGATAAAAAAATTGCCGTCATTCAAGTCTTGATATGAAAAGCCTTTGCGGTGCAGTTCGCGGAAACCGTTTGTGATGTTAAGGCAGGCTGTTACAGCCGCGGATATTGAAGCGAAACGGACTTTTGCCAGCAGGAAGTCGCCGAAGTCTTTAAATTTTTTCGGGCGCAAGTCCATGACATAACCGAATGAGTTATCCTTTTCTTCGGTTAAAAATAAAGGCCATAAGAAAGCTTTGGTGGGCGCTCCTTTGGCTACATTTTCGCCGAGGTTTCTATAAAAGCGTTTGGAGTTTGATATGGCTCCTTTGTGATACCATTTTAGGGCGTAGTCGTTTCCGCTGGCTTTGCCAGCTCCGCTTACGGTTACGCTGTAGACTACGCCTTGCCCCCCTTCGCCCAGCCTGTCCTTGACTACGGCTATGCCGCCGTTTGTCAGGGGTATTTTTGTGTTTTTCTTGAAGTAGTCAGACATGATTGCTCCTCCTATTGGTAGCAGTATTTTTCATTTATCACTTCTTACTGATTATCGCTCTTTTCGCGCAGCTGTCTGTATAACTTGCCATCGCGTATGAAAAGTCCTCTAAGTTTCGCGGCGGTTTTATTTCATACTTTTTCAAAGTTATGTAGTATCTGATTAGTTCGCTTTGGTTTTTGACATCAAGTGTTTTATATATTTTTAAAGCAAGTGATTTTACTTTATTTTTTTTTAGTCCAAGTGTTTCCGCGATCCATGTTACGCTGTAGGCTTGCAGAAGCCAGATAAATACATCGTATTCTTCAGGCAGTAAACAGCTCACCAGAGTATTATCCCTAAGAGGCTGTTTGATTGTTTCCGCGGGTTTTTCTTCGTTCATGGGTTTATGCTAAATTGTTTTAAAATAAAAACAACTAGCACGTTTTAGTGATGTATGAATAAATATACTATTAGGTTTTATTAATGTATTTGATAAGCAAATCACCTTTGCTGGTAATGCCGAGTTTGCGGTAAATTGATCGGTAATGTGAGTTTACAGTATTAAAGGAAATCCCAAGTTCTATAGCGATTGTTTTTAAGGGCATATTTTTTAGAAGCAAAGCAAAAACGTCTTTCTCGCGGGGGGTTAAATTCAAGTTTTCTTCGATGTCCGTTTTTTCAGCCTGTTCCAGCGCGGGGGCGTGTTCTGGTATGTCAACGACACTCAAGCCGTCAGTCCAGGCAAATGAAAAAAGTCTTTTTTGTAAATAAGGAAGCATAAGGAAACAAATTGAACAAAGGACAAGAACGATTACAAACGCTATTGTATAGGTGTATTCTTTAAAGTAACTAAAGACCATTGTAAGTATGCTTGATATAAATACATATTCGATTAAAAATATTATACAATAAAGCCTGTACAATCTTGTTGATTCGCTTTTTTTAACTGCCCCCGCGTACAGGTATATTATTATTATATAGCCTAATCCGTCTCCTGTTCCGAAAATAAGAGAGCCTAAAAAACGCGCCGATCCTGATTCGAAATTAATAATGGCTAAACCGAAAAGCGTAAAGACAAGAAATGAGAGCCATATATAAAGCGAATTGAGGTTAAACAGAACCATGACTATTGATATAAAGATTATTGATATGAACTGACCCCCAGACCCGTAAGGCAGACT